>Ga0210393_10000037_pt1 | contig 181819 bp, 147 predicted proteins | sample IncBWC27OmetaG_FD_160068 | JGI IMG/M metagenome (GOLD analysis project Ga0210393, IMG submission 160068) | Forest soil microbial communities from Barre Woods Harvard Forest LTER site, Petersham, Massachusetts, United States - Inc-BW-C-27-O ... | reverse complement strand
CTCATCGAGCCGGCTCAGGGTGGCAAGAACGGACAACAGGGACTTGGGCGGTGCAGGTTCGATGATCAGCCGGTCTCCCTCCTTGCGCATGACGGCGTCCTCACCGGGGAATTCGAACTCCCGTGGAATCCGCACAGCCCGATTTCGCCCATTCTTAAAGACCTTCACGTGTCTTTCGACTGTGACTAGTCGTCTTGGCATATGTCACAGCCTATGCCAATTCTAGGTCTTTGTCAATGGCGCACCATTCCCACTCGAAGACCCGCACCGACGATTGCCCGCAGGCTACCCGTCCCTGATAAGGCGGACTATGGTCCAAATAACGCAAGTGTCGATGAGGTGTTCTAACCAGCTGAACTATCCCCTCGAAAACTGACTAAAAATGCCTTCCCGCTTCTTCCGCAAACTTGCAGTGTTTTGCACTGCCTCGCGTCCTTCGACCTGACAGGGCGGCATCCTCGACATAGCCCAATCGATTCCAGCCATTCGGCCTTCACCCGAAGGGTCTTAACGTCATGAGTGTAGTTCCATTCGGCTGATCGTAAAGTTGTCAAATCGTTGACAAAACGGTCTTTTGATGAGGACCCCCGGAAAGAGGAAGAGTGAGAATAGCCGCGTATTTACTGATGATTTTGATGGTGGGCCTGGGTGGACTTGAACCACCGACCTCGCCCTTATCAGGGGCGCGCTCTAGCCACCTGAGCTACAGGCCCAACGTGAACAATCGCGGCTGAACTTGAGAAACATCATAGCGGGCTACGAACGAAAGGGTCAAGTCGAAGAGGACCGTCCAGACATCGCACCCTTGCAAAGACCGCAAGGATGCGGCACCCCGCTTTCCATCACTTGGCGGTTACTTGGTCAATGTCTGCTAGGAGGCCAAGCATGGTTCTTAGCAAAACCACGCGCTTTTCCGGGTCGTGGCACTCCCGTAGGTCGTCCACGATCAGTTCAAATTCTGCCGCCAAAGCTTCAAACCCCGACTGGTTATCAGCCATGTGGATGCGCGGAGTATCGGATAAATCCGTATAGGCGACATATACAGTATTCACCTTAGGGTGTTCAATATTTTTCCCTAGTGGCTAGTTCACAACTTGCGCGCGCAAGTTACTAGCGCCGCGCCTGCGCCAGCCGGAAAATGGATGTAGAGGTGGGGACGTGGCGGTAATCAAAGTTGCTGGGATGGGCGTGACAAAAGGCCCTTGGCAGGAAGCTGAACTTCTCCCGTTCGGTACTGAACGCGGATGGGTGGTTTTGTCCTTGCCGAACAACCTTGTCTACGTGACGGACGGCAAGGAATTATTGGCGGCAGTTGAAGAAACATCAGAACTAGCGATAAAAGATAAAGGCGGGAGCCGTAACCTTCATTGGATTCCTCCACAAAGCTTGGAAGATATGTATGTGACAAGTAAATAGCGGGCTACGAAAGGGTCAAGTCGAAGAGGACCGTCCAGACATCCCACCCTTGCAAAGACCGCAGGGGTGCGGCACCCGAATTTCAACTTCAGCGGAAGGCCCGCCTCGAAGCATGGCCCACCCAGCGCACGCGGTTCAACGCTTCTGGTACGGGTGGAAGATGTAGTCTTTCGCCTTCACGGCCACATGGCACATGTGTCCGCAGTCTGAGAGGCTGGTGGGATCGGCCGTGAACTTGTCCGATGCGGCTTCGTAGTTGAACAGGGCGTATCCCCATCCGCCGGTTTTCGGAAATCTCTTGCTGTCCTTTTCGATGACGAAAGCCTGGCTAAAGACGTCCGGCACATCCACGACGAAGGGGGCCTCCGTGCTTTTCTTCGGCTTCCACTGGAGCTTCACGATCCTGGAGCCCTCCGGGAAAGGCTGGCCGTTGCCCGGAACGCCGGCCTTGTACGCCTCGATCATGGTCGGATTGGCGACGATCACCTTGAGCACTTCGTCGGTCCGGGCGGAAGAGACCACCGACCAGTCCTCGTATCCCCTGAAGTCGGAGAACGCGATTCCGCTCGGCGATTTCAGCAAGTACTTGTCCTGCGCGTAAACGGCCGTGGCGCCGAGGGCGGCGAGCACCGCGGTGGCTATCGCAATCGTGAGCTTGCTTTTTCGCTTCATGGGCGGGCCTTTCTTAAGGCAGGATTTCCATTTCGGCTCCTACATTGTGCGCAGCATATCACACCACCCAATTTTTGCCCGCACCAGGTGTATAGTGCCGTGCAGCCGGAAGTCCGAACGAAGCATTCAGAAATTCCGGGGCCCTATCGCATCTGCGGGAGGCGAACCATGAAATCACGAATGCGCACCGTCGGCATGCTGCTGGCACTCGCGTTCTGTGCCGCACTTTCATTGAACCTGAGCGCGCAGGCGGTGCAAGGCGCGAGCGGAGCGCGGACCAGCGGTCCCGTTACCACGGGCAAGGTCTACAATTTTGAAAAAATCGCGGACGGCGTGTACTACGCCACCTCCACCAGCGCGATAGCCACAGGCGGCAACCACCCCATCTTTGTCGGCGATCACGACGTGTTCCTGGTGGACGCGGGCACGACTCCTGCGGCGGCGCGCGCTCTCCTCGAGGATTTGAAACTGATCACGGACAAGCCGGTTCGCTGGGTGGTCAACACTCACTTTCACTTCGATCACACCAACGGCAATTCCGTCTTTGGGCCCGATGTGCAGATCATCGGTCACGAATACGTCCGCCACGCCATCGCCGATCTGGACGTGTTGCACCGCGAGCCGTTCAAGACCGCCTTCGCGAACCTGCCGATTCAAATCGACGCGCTGAAAACGCAAATTGCCAGCGAACAGGACCCTGCCAAGCGCGCCGCGCTGCAAGCACAGCTCACCGCAAAGCAGGCCGATCTCGAGGAGTTCAAGACCGTCAAGCCCACTCCTCCCACCATGACGTACACGTCGAAGCTGACGCTCTATCAGGGCCAACGGGAAATTCAGCTGCTCTACTTAGGCTTGGGGCACACGCAAGGCGACACGTTCGTCTATCTCCCGAAGGAGCGAATCATCTGCACCGGCGACATGATGGAATCCCAGCCCGCCTACATGGGCGACGCCGTATTTGACGCCTGGCTCAAGACGCTGGACGCCGTAAAGGAGATGAGCTTTGACACGGTGCTGCCCGGCCACGGCGTGCCGTTCCACGACAAAGCCCTGATCACCGCCTATCAAGCCCTTCTGCGGGATTTCATGGCTCAGGTGACCGAACTTCGCAAGCAGGGGTTCACCCCCGAGCAGGCCGCCCCAAAGGTCGACCTGACCGCCCACAAGGCCGATTTCCCGCAAATCCAAGGCCCCGGGGCCGAGATCCGCGGCGTCCGGCGAATGTACGAGTGGATGGACGAAAAATCACGCTGAGCCGAGCGCCGCTCTCGTCTCGCTTTGATGTGGCATCTTGTCGAAACGGCGTTCATGGGGTAAGATCGTCTTACCATGAGGACGAAGGTTTCCACTAAAGGACAAGTGGTATTGCCTAGCCGCGTACGTCACAGGCTCGGCCTGCAGCCAGGCGATTCCCTTGGCGTTGAACTCGAAGGCGGGCGCATCATTCTGACTCCCCGCAAAGCCCGGACGCGGAAAGCCCGTATTATCAAGGACCCTCTCACCGGGTTTCCCGTCCTGACCTTTGGCAAAGGGGCCGCTCCGCTCACCAGTCAACAGGTTAAGGACATACTGGCCGATTTTCCATGACCTATCTTCTGGACGTGAACTCGCTGATCGCTCTCGGCGTGTTGGAGCACGAATTCCACAGAAGGGTTGCATCCTGGGTTGCGGGTCTGGCCCAAAATGGAGTTCCAGAACTGGCCACCTGCTCGATCACGGAACTGGGTTTTGTCCGGGTACTTAGCCAGGCAGAGAGTTATCGGTGCTCGGTCACTGAGGCGAAGGAACTACTGCGCACGCTGAAAGCTGGCGAGATAGCCCCGTCCGCATTTATCTCCGATGAGCTCGGCGTATCTCGTCTTCCGCAATGGGTGAAACACCCCAAGCAAATCACCGACGGACATCTCCTGGAACTCGCAAATGCCCACGGCGCCCAGCTTGCAACTCTAGACGAACGCATCAATGGCGCGTACCTGATTCCGTCGAACCGCTGATTGGCAACGCTCGTTGCGATTCCTCGAAAATGGCAAATCGCTACTGCTTCTCCCAGACCTGGAGATTGTCGAATTCGCCCGCGGGCGACTTGCCCTTGGCATGGATCGTCAGGGTTTTGCCGCCGTCGGAAACCTTGAACGTGGTCGTCTCCACCTGGCTTCCAGCCTTGGTGAATGTCGCCTCGTAGGTGTTGGCGTCGGTTTTCTTTGAGGAGATCTTGTCCGCGGTATTCGGTATGGCGCCCATGGTCGGGTATTCCTTGCCGTCGTCCTTGATCGTATAGCCGTAGGACATTTGCTTTCCCACGGCGTTCACTCCGTTGACCATGACCATGCCCATGGCGTCCCAGGTACGCGTCTGGCTCTGCGGCGCCGGCCCCGGATTGTACTTTGATTTCGCGACGTTGAGCTTCCAGGTCCCGACGAAGGGACTATCCTGCGCCAGCAGCAGGCTCCCCGCCGCAAGCACCACCACGACCAAAGCAAAAACTCGCATCCTTCGATTCATCTGGCGATTCATCTGGGATCTCCTCTGAGAGATTCTTGCACAGCCTGACTGGGAATCATTCCATCGGGTACGCAGCAGAGTATGCCCGGTTGGTTGCGGGAGTCAAGATTCGCCGCGGCGCGCCCCCACACTTGAGCCACAGCGCGGCGGTAGCGTATGATTCCTCCGCACCTGGGGAGAATGTCTCCGGCCTCATGATAACGCGCAAAATCGGTGAAGGCGGCCGTTGGCTGCTCGAAAAAATTGTCGACGTGGTCGCTTCCACCGGCATCAATCCGAATCTCCTGACGTTTTTCGGGCTCCTCGTCAATTGTTGGGCGGCCGTACTTTTTGCGATCGGCAAGTTTCGCGCCGGCGCGATGGTGATCTTTTTCGCGGCATTCCTGGACATGCTGGACGGCCAGGTGGCGCGTCGCGAGAAGCGCGTCACGGCCTTCGGCGCCTTCTTCGATTCGACCCTCGACCGCTACTCGGACATGGCGCTCTATATGGGCTTGCTCGTCTACTACGCCGTGGCCGAGCGAACCTCCTATGTGGTCCTGTCCGCCGTGGCCACGGCCGGCTCGGTGATGGTCAGCTACTCCCGCGCCCGCGCCGAATCTTTGATTCCCCTCTGCAAGGTCGGCTTCATGGAGCGGCCCGAGCGCATGGTGCTCCTGATCCTCGGCGGCCTCTTCAACCGCATGGCGCCCGTGCTGTGGGTGATCGCGGTGGTCGCCACGCTCACGGTCATCCACCGCATCCTCTACACCTGGCACGAAACCAAGGCGGGACGGACCTTGCCTGGGATTCGCCTCTCCCTGTAAGCACAAGGCAAGCTTTCCCCTTCAGTATCGCGTTCTTCACATTGTTTGACCCGGCTTGGAAGGACGAGCTAATGTCAATCGAGGCGGACCAATGAGGACCATAAGTAGCTCTGAACTGAAAACGCGGCTTGGGCGATACACCAGATTAGCCAATCAGGGCGAAACTATAGCGATCACGATCCGCGGAAAGGTTGTTGCGTTTCTTAAACCACTCCTTCCTGAAGATACGCAGTCGAGCCCTATTGAAAAGCGCAAGCCACGTTCAAAATGATTTCTTGAAAAATAAGGACAGGAACTGGTCAAACCGACCGGCAGACCTCAGGCCACAATCCTACTCTTCTCGGCGGGGGTGTCCGTTTCGTGAATTGGCCCCGCGATGATCGAGTGAACGCGATCGCGCAGCGCCGGGAAATCTTCCTTCCGCAGATCCTTCGTTTCAATCACATCGTGCAAGTACACCGTCACCGTGCCCGGCCGGATCAGCCAGCTCGTCTTCTTGTTGAATTCAAACGCGCCGACGAGGCTCACGGGCACGATGGGCGTGCCGAATTGCAGCGCCATGCGGAACACGCCGTCTTTGAACGGGCCGACGCGGCCATCGCGCGTGCGCTGCCCCTCGGGAAAGACGGCCAGGCTGACTCCGGAATCGAGCGCCCCGCGCGTCAATCTCCACATGCGCTTCAGGTCGGACGGACGATTTACATCCGGCACGGGAACATTGCCAAAGCGCTTCATCATCCAGCCGTACACCGGAATCCGAAAATGCGATTCGAGTTCGAGCCCGCGAAAAAATTGGGGGACGGTAGCGTAAAGAACGAACGGGTCGAACAAGTTGACGTGATTCACGAGCAGGAAGCAGGTGCGTGTCGCGTCAAAGCCCGGCGACCGCCTCACCACAATCCTTGCGCCCGCAGCCTTCATCGTGACTCGGCATAGCCAGCGCTGCGGTGCGTCGTTCTTCCGTGGATCGATGAAGATGCCGAGCACAACGAGCACGCAGCAGACCGGAAAGAAAAACGCGGCGGAAAGAAGCCAGTGCAGCGTACTGCGCGCGATCGCCCAGACTCGTCGAAGGCCCTGCTCCCCAGCGGCCTCCGCGGCTGCTGGTGCGGGAATCGGTTGTTCGGTTTCCACGTTCATACCATCACGTCGAGCGCGGCGGGCAGCACTTCCAATGATTCGGCCTCGAGAGTGAGCACCTCGCCGTCTACGACCACGTCCACCGGGTTCTTCAACTCGAAGTCGATCCGCGCCGCCGTGCGCCTCGATGCCATTGGATGTCGGATATGCTCGCCAGTAAAGAGTTTCGGCAAATTTTGCATCAGGCCCAACCGCCCGATCGGACCCCAGTGGACGTATTCAATCGTACCGCTGTTGATCGCGGCGTGGGGCGCGATCATCATCTTACCGCCGGTATACTTGCTGTTACTGAAGGCGACGAACAGACATCGGCGGTCGTCGCGCACACCGTCCGCGCGCAGGGGAAACGGGCGTCGGCGCAGGCGAGCGAGGCAGGCGAGCACGCCGACTACGTAGCCGGGCTCGCCAAGAAATTTCAAGCGGCGATTGGTCAGCGTGGCGACGTCCGCGGCGAAGCCCATATTGAGCGTGTTGATAAAAAAAACGGAGCCGCCCGAGTGATCGAGGCGAATCACGTCACACGGACGCGAGCGATGGTCGAGGATGGCCCGGGCGCCGAATTCGGCGAGGTCCGTCCCGTTTCCGACGAAATCACGAAGAAACGAATTGCCGGTGCCGAGCGGAAGAAATCCCAGGGACGGGCGGCCCTGAGTCACTGCTTCGGGAAAAAAACCGTTGATGATCTCGAAACCGGTGCCGTCTCCCCCGACTGCGATGAACTTGCGAAAACCGTCGGCGTAGGCGGCGTGAGCGAGCACGGTCGCTTCGCCTGGCCGTCGCGTTTCACGCACCTCGAGTGAGAGGGCTGCGGCGCGCAGGCGTTCCAGCGCGGGCCGCGCGAGCTTCCCGCAGCGTCCGCCGCCGGCCGCGGGATTCACGATCGTGAAGTACGCTTCGCTCACAGGGAAACCACCGCGCTGCGTTCCAGTTGCTTGCCGATCAGGCCGGCGAGGACGACGCGCCGGATTTTCATCGCCGCGTTGCGCGGAAAATCATGCTCCCACACGATATAGCTTGAAACGCGCTTGTAATTCAGCAGCTGCCCGTTGCGCCGGTTCAGTTCCCTGACGAACGCATCGTCCACGGTGTGGCCCGGCTCGAGATGCAGCACGAGCACGAGTTGCTCGCCTGTCATCGTGTGCTGCGGCCAGATGTAGTTCGCCGCATACACGCAGAATTCCTTCACCGCGACCCCCTCGAAATTGTTTTCGATATCTTCGGGATAGATGTTTTTTCCCTCGGCGGTGACGATCATGTTTTTCTTGCGCCCAAAGAGCTGCAGGTGGCCCGAGGCGTCCACGCGTCCCAGATCGCCGGTCATCAGCCAGCCGTTCACCAGCGTCTCCGCCGTCATCTCCGGGTCGTCGAGATAGCCAGACATCACCGTCTTGCTGCGCACGGACACTTCGCCGATTCCATCGGTATCCGGCTCCACGATGCGAATTTCCATGCCGGGCACGGGTTTGCCCACTGTATCCGGTCGGAACGGCCGCAGGTCGTTTAGCGTAATCGCGGTGCAAGCCTCGGTGCACCCGTAGCCGTTGTAAATGGGAATGCCGATATCGTGAAAAAATTCGATGGTCGCAGGCTCGGTGAACGCGCCGCCAACAAGTAAAGCCTGCAGGCCGCCTCCGAACGCCGCATGGATATCTTTCAGCAGCACGCGACTCAGGCGGGGGCACGGCTTCGAGCGGGTGAGCGCGCGATTGATACCGATGAGCGCGTCGAGCATTGTTCTTTTGGCAGCCGGCAGTGCCGCGAATTTCTCGCGCAGCCCGCGCTGCAGATTTTTCAGGATCAGCGGCACAACAGCCATGTACGTGACTTTGTATTTCGTGAACGCCTCGCGGATAAATTCCGGCCGCAGCGTCCGCAGATGGACAACGGTTCCTCCGCCCGTGAATGGCATCACGAAGCCGCCCATGAAATCGATCGCATGATTCGTGGGGATGATGCTCAGGTAGCGCGCCCCGGGCCAGAAGGGGAAAATCGGCGACACCGCGGCGCACTGCTCGAGATAGTTCTCATGCGTCAGCACGCATCCGCGTGGGTGGCCGCCCGTCCCCGACGAATAGACGATACAAGCGGTGTCCATCAGCGCGCGCGGGCGGAATTCAGGCGCGCGCGCCCCGCGAAATTCCTCCCAGCGCTGCGCCCCGGCGAGCTCGGCGTTCGGCGGCGCTTCGGTCACGAGCACCTTGCGCAGCTTGTGCTCGCGAAACGCGGGCGTTTGCGCAATTAACCGCCAAAGCGGGTACTCCACGAAGAGCACTTGCGCCTGCGAGTGCGCCAGCAGCTGGAGATGCTCCGGCGCGGACAGCTTGTAATCGAGCGGCACAAGCACGCCGCCCGCGAAAAGCACGGCATACGCCGAAATCAGCCACTTCGGCTGATTGGTCATTATGATCGCCGCACGATCCCCCGCGGCAAAACCCGATTCCTCGAGCGCTGCCGCGACGAGCTCGGCGGCCTCGCCGAATTGCCGGTAAGTCACGCGCGATTTCTCGCGCTCGCGGTCCGCCTCGATCAGGCAGACCTCGTCGGGCCATTGCGCGAGGGCGTCGCGCAACGCGGCTCCCAGCGAGTCGAATTTCGCCAAATCCAGCATCAGTTTTGTCGCAGAGGCGCGAGGGAATCTGGAACGGGACGATTATATGAGGAAATCGCCGGGCGAATAATCTTATTCCACGCTGTTGTCACAGCCTGGCTTGAATGCGTGTGGCGAGCGTGTGGAAGTCGCTGACGCCCTGCACTTCGTAATCGGGCAGCTCGACGTTGAAGTGATTCTCGAGGCGCGTGAGGAGGTCGAGCGCCTGCAGGCTGTCGATCCCGAGCTTCTTGTAGAAATCATCTCCGGGCTGAAGCTCGGCGCGCGACACCTTGAAATGAGTCGCCGCGAGGTTCAGGATCTCGTCGGTCGTCTGCTCGATTGTTTTCATCGTTCGCCTATTTTACAGGAAGCACAGGCGTTGCGGGAGTCTGTAGGACAGCCCCTCTTGGCTGTCCCCGCGCCGCAAAGCGCATCGGACCGCCAGGAGTGGCTGTCCCACAAAGCTCACGGAAGGTACGGGTGCGGGCCGGCATTTTCGACGAACTTGCGCAGCCCTTCCATCACCGCGGGCCGCGTGAAAAGCTCGCAGAAAATATCGATCTCGCGCCGCAGTTCCTCGGCTGGCAGCGGCTTGATGAAGCGCTTCGCGGCGGCGGCAGTCGCGCGATCGAATTTGGTGGTCTGCGCGGCGGTGGCGCGTGCGACGCGCAGCGCTTCGCCCTCGGCGGCGATCTGGCTTACGAGGCCCACAGCGAGCCCCTTGGTCGCGTTGATGCTACGCCCGGTGAGCAGGAGATCGCGCACCACCGCGTTTCCGATGTCGCGCTTCAATCGCGGGATGCCCCCGAAGCCGGGAATGAGGCCGAGCCGCAATTCGGGGAAGCAGAACCGCGCCATCTTGTCGGCAACGATGAGGTCGCACGCGAGCGCCAGCTCAAATCCGCCGCCGAAGCAAACACCGTGCACGGCGGCGATCGTGGTCAGCGGCGAAGCGTCCAGCCGATTGAGGACGGCGTGAATTCGCTCTAGAAATTCGCGCACGCCTTTCGCAGCCGTGGACGCTTCCATTTTTCGCGCTTGCTCGTACAGCTCGCGCAAGTCCGCGCCGGCGGAGAAGCCGGCCTTTTGCCCGCTGTAGAGCACGAGAGCGCTGGCCTTCGATTCCAAAGAGGGAAGCGCGGCAACCAAGCGCTCCAGATCATCGAGCATCGCGAGGCCAATTTCGTTCGCGGGCGGCCGATCGAGCGCAACCTCGACAACGCCGTCCGAGAGCCGCCACGAAAGCGTTTTCCCTTTGTGTTCGTCCATGAGATCAGCCTTCACCCACACAATGTATAACCGGACGATATGCGATCAGTCCCGCCTTTCACGAATCAAGAATTCGTGAAGTAGGGTTGTCACTACAAAATATTCGATCAAACCGGCGGGTACAAAACTGATGAGAGCAACCATTCCGAGGCGCCCAATAACGACCACGCCCATGCTCAGGTGAATCAGTGATATGGGAATGATAGCTTTCCAAAACCTGGGAGCTCCCCAATAATATTTGCACGAACGGAACACGCCTACGAAGACAAGTAGAGTCATAAACGAAAAACCAACCCACTTAGTCGCCAAGTCTGAAGGTTGATTCGTCTTGGCTCGATAGATTCCAGAAGCTATCGCAATCAACGCCACAGAGATTCCGATAGCGCAATAGATCCCCCAATCCATGGCGCGCTTCCATCCTGTCGCTTTCGACCGAACCATGGCCTGAACGACCTCAAAGGCTCCTACGCTAAAAACACACTGATCCATGCGCGATCAGCGCTCTTAAGCTATCACCTGCTTCGCGTACATTTGCTCGATCTCGGCGGCAAATCGCGCGGCGATCGTATCACGCCGTAATTTTCCGTTGGCCGTGAGCAAGCCGTTTTCGATCGTAAACAATTCCCTGGACGCGTGAAATTTGCGAATTTTCCGGTAGTGCGGCATGCCCTCGTTGACGCGGCCGATCAGCGACTCGATATCCGCTCCCCCATTCGTGCCAGTGACGATCGCCGAGAGAAAGCTCCGCCCGTTTCCTACGAGCACGACGTGTTGCGCCCCCGGCACCGCGCGAAGCAATTCCTCCTCGATCGGTTCCGGCGCAATATTGTGGCCTGAATTCAAAATAATAAGGTTCTTGATCCTTCCGCTGATACGCCAGTTCCCGCCGGCATCCACGTCGCCCTGATCGCCGGTGCGGAACCAGCCATCGCGCAGCACCGCGGCGGTCTGTTCTGGGCGGCGCCAGTATCCCGGAAAAATGTTCGGCCCGCGCACAATAATTTCATCGTTTTCGCCGAGCTTCATCTCGATGCCCGGAATCGCGGGGCCGACGCGCCCGGGTTCGACATGTTGCGGATCGTCCAGCGTGCAGATGCCCGTGGTTTCAGTGAGTCCGTATCCCTGCAGCACGGGAATTCCGAGCATCATGAAAAACAGCTGCGTCTCCCGGGCGAGCGGCGCGGACCCGCAAATCATCGCGCGAAGATTCGCGCCCACGCGCTTGCGGATCGAAGGAAAAATCACGAGGCCGGCCAATCCCAGCCAGAAAAAATCCCACGGCTTCGGCGCCTTCGCGTCCAGGCGGAACCAGGCTTCCTCCGCGCGCGTGAAAATCTTCGCAATCGCCCCTCCGCGCTTGCGAATGCTGTCCTTGATGCCCGCGCGCATACGCTCCAGCAACAGTGGAACATTGAGGAAGTAGTTCGGAGAGGCGGAGCGGATTTCGTCAGCAAGCTTCGTGAGGTCCATCGAAAACGTCATGACGCTTGTTCGCGACAGGCACGAGAGCAAGAGAATCCACGAGGCCGCGAAACAGAGCGGCGTGTAGTGAAAAACCTGCTCCGGCTCTTTTCGCGGCCCCATCAACTGGTCGAGCCGGGCGCCCGTACAGGACAGCATGTGATCGAGATTGCCGACCGTGAGCATCACGCCCTTGGCTTCGCCGGAAGTGCCAGAGGTATACAGAATCGCGACGACATCCTGCGGCGAAAGAGCGGCGAGACCGACGGCGGCGCTTGCAGAGGCTTGCGGAGTCGGCGTGAAGATTTCGTCGAAGAGAACGAATCGCGGCGCGTTAGGCCACGCGGCCGAAACAGCGGCGCGAAGCGCAGCATCGCCGCAGCAGATCAAGCTCGGCGCCGAGTCGCGCAGCATCGCCGCAAGCTCCGCAGGCGCCTGACGCGCATAAAGCGGTACCGCAATCAGTCCCTCCGCTATGATCGCGAGATCGAGCGCGGTCCAGCGAATGCTGTTCGGCGCGATCAACGCGCACCGGTCTCCCTTCGCCAGCCCCGCGGCCCGCAAGAAGCCTCGCGCAACCTCAATCTCCGCCAGCAATTCCGCGCCGGTCGCCGTGCGGTTGCCGCCCGATTGCGCTTCGGCAAGCACGACTCGCCCGCTCGCTTGCTGCAACCGCGTGAAAATATTTTCGATGAAATTCACGGTCTCAAGTAGAACACAATTCGCAGCGTGTCGGGGATCGTCTATCGCGCCCGCCTGCCCGCCACAGCCTCGAACAAACCACTACGTTTTGCTGAGACGCGCTACCGGTTCGCAAGATACATATACCCGACGGTGTTGTTTCCTGGCGAAGCAAACCACATGCGTCCCTTCGGATCGTTGTTGAGTTCGCGCATCCCGTTGCCCACCATCGGCGCGGGATACTCGATGATTTTTCCCGTCGCGGGATCGAGCCGCCCGACCGTGTCCATAAGGCCGGAGGCGTACCAGACCTGGTGATTGGCATCGAGGCCGATCGGATAGGGCGTCGGCTGCTCACCCGGCAGCTGGTACTCCTTGAAAGTGCCCGTTTCGGAATCCAGGCGCACGATCTGGCCGCGATCGTATTGGGCGAGCCAGCCGGTGCCGTTCGCGTCCATTTGAAAGCGGCGGCGCGAGCCGGGCTGCGGCGGCGGCGTCCAGGTCGTGACTTTCGCGGTCTTGTAATCCACCTTGAAAATTCGGCCCTGGCCGCTCACTTCATCGAACCAGATGTTGCCGGACTTATCGAGGTTCGCGCCGTACGTATTCGGAACGTCTTTCAATTCCGTGTAGGTTCCAGTCTTGGGATCGAAGCGATACGAAAACGGGCCGCCGGAAACCCAGAGGATACCGTCCGGATCTTCGCGCACCGTGTTCATGCTCTTGCCCGGTCCTTTGTATTTCGTTTGCTTGCCGGTCTTGACGTCGACCTTCACCAGCGTTCCGCCCTCCTCGACGACCCACGCGGAGCTGCCGTCGCGAGTCATTTGCACCGAGCGTGTTCCCACGCGCGGCGACTGGCTCTCCCACAAATATTCCTGCAACTCCCCCGTTTCCGGATTCAGCCTGCCGACGCCGTTCACCGTTCCGAAATACGGGCACCAAATATTCCCATCCTTGTCCGGGTTCGCATCCCAGGTCATCCGGCCCGGAGGCATCTCGTACAGCACGTACACGATCTTGAGTGCATCGTCGCTGAACTGTTTCATCCAGTCGGTGTAGCCAGGCATCTCGGCCGGAGATTCCGGCAGCGCGCCGGGCCCCGAACCAAAAATCTTGCTGGCGTAAGCCGCGACTTGATTCACGTCGTCATCGTTCTTGATCAGGCTGTAGACCACGCCGCCGCCGATGCGTGTGGACATCTGATCCTTCAGCACCGCCCGCCAGCCGGCCTCATCCCGGCGAACATTGATGAATTGTTGAAAACCGTGGCAGCTCGACCCGCAGTGCCAGAATTTTTCCTTGCCGGCCCCGTCCGGAAAAAGATCGATGCCCGCGATGATGGGGATTTCGTCCCAGCGCACCATCTGCTTCTGCATCGTCCAGTCGTACGTGGCGTTCTGGCTCGCGGAGAGGACGATCCCGCTCTTCGGATCGGACCGGTAACCGATCGCTCTCGCCCTCACCTGGTAGTCACCGGCGGGCAAATTCTCAATGCGATAGGACCCGTCGTTGCCGGAGAGAACGATCACCGTCATCCGGACCCTCGAATTGCGAGCCTCGACGAACGCGGCGCGGAACGGCGCGCCGTCCGGCCCTGTCACCTTTCCGGTAATCGTGGCGCCGAATACAGCCGGGGAAGCCAGGCCAATCGCGCCGAACACAGCCAGAAGCGAAAGAACTCGGGCAGGCTTCATACTTCCTCCTCACGATGAACGATGGAAAGGGGCCGCAATGCCGCCGAGGCTATCAAACCCGCGCGCCGGCTGTCTACGGGCATCTGAGCAGTGCGCCGGACCAAAATGCACCCCGCAACAACACCAACTGCTTGCGCAGTTCGATTCGTAGTGATACTTTTCTGCTCAAGGGAAATTCTACATCACAGGGATAGGCCGTTGCTGACCGCCTGAAGGGCATTCCAGACGTAGCCAGCATGACCTCGGACAGGGAGAGCCCATGAAGGCAAAGCCCCGGTACCCAGGTATCCGCGTTACAGCCAACGGGAATCAACTGGTTTCGTATCATACGGAAACGCGTATTACGGATGCGGGAATTTTTTACCCGATTACTCCGTCGACGGAAGGCGGAGAGCTATATCAGCAGGCTTACGCGGAAGGCAAATTAAACGTCTTTGGCCACAATACCATCGCCGTCGAAGCGGAAGGCGAGCACGCGGCGCAGGGTGGAGCGATCGCGCACTCCGTCTGCGGCCAGCGGGTGGTCAACTTCACCTCGGGCCAGGGAATCGTGTACGGCGTGGAGCAGTACTACCACGCGCCGGGAAAATGCTCGACCATGGTGCTGGAGGTAGGCGCCCGCGCGCTCACCAAGCACGCCCTGAACGTCCATTGCGGCCATGACGACGTATACGGCGCGCTGGACACGGGCTGGATCATCATATTCGGCAAGGACGCCCAGCAAGCCGCCGACCAGGCGCTGATTGTAAGGCGCGTCACAGAGCTCAGCCTCACCCCCGCAATGAACGTGCAGGACGGCTTCCTCACATCCCACCTGGAGCGCACCTTCTACAAGCACGAATCCGAACTGATGCGCGAATACCTCGGCGCGCCGGATGACGTGATCGATTGCCCGACCGAAAGCCAGCGCGTCCTTTTTGGTCCCAAGCGGCGCCGCGTGCCCAGGATGATCGACCTGACGAACCCCGTGCTCCTCGGCCCGGTGCAAAACCAGGAGCACTACATGCAGGGCGTCGTGGCGCGGCGCAACAATTTCACCGAGCCCATCCTGGACTTCCTCGAGGATGCCTACAAAGTGTTCGGCGATTTGACCGGCCGCCACTACGGTTTGATCACTCAGTACAAGACCGAGGATGCGGACACGGTATTCGTATCGCTCGGCTCCGCAGCCGAAAATATCGAAGCTGCAGTGGACTATCTGCGCGAGCGGCGCAGTGCCAAGGTCGGCTCGATTCATATCAACGTCTTCCGCCCCTTCCCTGAAGCGGCTGTGGTGAAGGCGCTGATGGGCAAGCGCAACGTGATCGTCCTCGAGCGCACCGACGAGCCTATGGCGGGTGACAACCCGATGGGCCGCGACATTCGCACGGCGCTCAGCAAGGCGCTCGTGACGCAGGGTCACCCCGCCGAGGCGAACCTGCCCGCTGTCACGCCCGAGACGATGCCGCGCCTCTTTGCAGGCATCTACGGCCTGGGCTCCCGCGATTTCCGGCCGGAGCACGTGCTGGGCGCGTACGAATTCGCCACCGGAACCCGGACACGCAAGGACGGCAAGGGCGCCGCTGACGGCGTCTCCTTTTTCGTCCTGGGCGTCGACCATCCCTACGAAGTGAAGTCGGACGAAACTCCTTCGCTCTTGCCCGACAAGGCCGTCGCTGTACGCTTCCACTCCATCGGCGGATGGGGCGCCATCACCACCGGAAAGAACTTGGGCGCGATCATCGGTGACCTGAACGACTTGTTGTACGATCGCGACAAAGTCGTGGACGAGTGGGGCAATCCCGAGGAAATCATCCACGTCAGCGCCAACCCGAAGTACGGATCGGAAAAGAAAGGCGCGCCGACGTCCTACTTCATGGTCGCCGCTCCCGAGCGCATTCGCGTGAATTGCGACCTGCGCCACGTGACTGTGGTGCTCTGCTGCGATCCGAAGGCCTTTACGCACACCAATCCCCTCGACGGAATTCTCGAAGGCGGCTCCCTGATCTGGGAATCGGAAGAAGAAGGCGAGCAGGCCTGGGAGCGCCTGCCCATGTGGGCGCGCAAGCAGATCATCGACAAGAATATTCGCGTGTACACACTTCCGGGCTTCGTGATCGCCCGCAACGCCACCGATCGCGCCGACTTGCAATTGAGAATGCAAGGCAACGCATTCCTCGGCGCGTTCTTCGCGGTGTCGCCGATCCTGCAGGAATTCAAAATTACGCCGGAACAGTTCCAGGATGTGGTGCACAAGCAATACGTCAAGAAGTTCGGCCGCCTGGGCGACGCGGTCGTGAACTCCAACATGGAAGTCATGAAGCAGGGCTTCAGCCGCGTGCGCGAAATCAATATCGGCGCGATGGAGGCGCCGGACCGGTCTTCGTTGCGCGGAGAAGCGTTGCTGCCCGTGTTTGCGCACGAAAACGCGGAAGGTGGTTGCGGCTCCGGGTGCCGCTCGCATGAGGTTCCGCAGGGCCAGGGACCGCGGACGCCGGTTACCACCATTGCCATGTTTGATTCCGAGTTTCGTTCTCACTACGGCTACAACCAGCCGGCCTCGCCGCTCGCGTCGGTGGGCGTTATGGCGGCGGGCAGCGGTGACACCGCGTCGAAATACGTCGCGCGCCGCGAGACGCCGCTCTACATCCCGGAAAACTGCACGCAGTGCATGGAGTGCATCGCGGTCTGCCCGGATACGGCGCTGCCGAATTGCTCTCAGGAACTCGGAACAATTTTGCGGACCGCGATTGAGAACTACGTCACGGATCCCGGCGAGCGCACGAAGATGTTTCGTTCAATTCCGGAGATCGATAAGCGCTTGCGGGCGCTGATGGTCAATAACGCAACCGCCAAGGATCTCACTCCCCTGCCGCAGCTGCTGCGAAAGGTTACCAACGAGGTAGACGGATTCTCCGACGAGGCCAAGCGCCAATTCTTTGCTGTGATCGAGAAAGTCCCGATGGCCTTCCAGAAGACCAACGCGATTTTCTCCACGCCCGAGAAGAAGACGCCCGGCAGCGGCGGCATTTTCTCCATCTTCGTTTCGGACCTGTGCAAGGGTTGCGCCGCGTGCGTCACGGCGTGCGGCGATCACCAGGCGCTCCGGATGGTGCAGGAGACGGAACAGGTTAACGCCGAGCACGAAACCGGCACGGCGTTCCTGAACCTCTTGCCGGACACTTCGCAGAAATATCTCGGGCTCTACAACGATGCGCATCCGGAAGAGTCCAAAACGGCGACGCTGCGTAACCTGATGATGGTGCGCCGCAACTATGACGCGCTGGTCGCCGGTGACGGCGCTTGCGCCGGGTGCGGCGAAAAAAGCGTCCTGAAAGCCATCACCTCCGTCACCGAAGCCTACATGCGGCCGCTTTACCACGCGAAGGCCACCCGCCTGCGAACGAAAGCGGGCGACATTGAAAAATCCGGCGCGCAGAAACTCGCGGAACTGAAAGCGCGGAATCCGCAGGAATACGAACTGCTGCGCCAGGCCATCGCGCACCTCGTGATGGGTCTCGGCGGCGAAGATGAAAAGGACACCAAGCGCCGCATCGCCGATCACGGCGAGATCAGCGACGCCGACCTCGTTCACGCCATCGCCACCGTCATGCTCCAGGAGGCCTTCAACCACATGAACCTGCAGGCCATCGACGGCCGCATCGCCAACGGCATGTCGGTGATGGCCATGGCCGCGCATACCGGCTGCAACACGGTGTACGGCTCGACGCCCTCGAACAACCCGCATCCCTATCCGTGGATGAATTCGCTCTTCCAGGATGGCATCACGGTGGGCTGGCTCCTGGGCGAGAGCTTCATCGTGGATCACGCGCGCCGCTCCGTCATACCCGAGCGCCTCGCCGACATCGTTATGACGCGGACGGAAAATGCCATGAGCCCCCGCGAATACTACGAACTAACGCACTTCACCGACGCGGTCATGACCGACCTGGAAATTCTCGAACTTCCCAAAGTCTGGGTGGTCGGCGGCGACGGCGGCATGGGCGACATCGGCTATCAGAACACCTCGAAAGTCGTTCTCCAGAACCGCCCGAACGTGAAAGCCCTCATGCTGGACACGCAGGTTTATTCCAACACCGGCGGCCAGAACTCGGACTCAACGCCGATGCTCGGCGGCAATGACATGAACGTCTTCGGCGCCGCCACGCAGGGCAAGAACGTCGAGAAGAAGACCGTGGCGGAGACGTTCCTCGCCGGGCACGGCTCGCCCTTCGTCGCGCAAATCTCGATCGCCAACGCGCCGAAGCTTTACCGCGCCATCCTCGATGGCCTCGAGTATCGCGGCACCGCGTTCCTGCAGTGCTTCACCACCTGCCAGCCCGAGCACGGCGTCGCGGATGACATGGCGCTCACGCAAGCCCAGCGCGTGCGCGATTCGCGCGGCGCGCCGGAATTTATTTTCAATCCGCGGCTCGGCGAGACGTACCAGGAAGCCCTCGACCTGAAGGGCAACCCGTCGATGGACAAGGACTGGTACGAGACCAAGTTCAAGTCCACGAACGAGCCGTACCGCTACACCGTGGCGCACTGGTGCGCGACCGAGGCGCGCTTCCGCAATCACCTGAAGAAGATCAAGAAGGAAGACGCCGACAAGCTGATTTCGCTCGAAAATATGCTCGTGCGCGTCACGCAGCAGGACGTGGTGTATCGCCGCTATCTCATTCACGATCACCGTTCCTTCATTCCCGATTTCGGCGTCTACATCAAGGTGCCGGGACCAAAGGGCGATCCCGAATACCGCTCGCTCTCGCGCCAACTCGTGATGTTCTGCGTCGAGCGTCGTAAAGCCTGGCGCATGATCCAGAGCAAGGCGGGAGTCGAGAACAAGGAATACCAGGCGCAGCGCGCCATCCTCGCCGATGTCGATTCCGGGAAGATTTCGCGCGAGGATTTCTTTGCTCGCGCGGAAGAGTTGATGAAGGCGCGCCTGGAAATCGCCGCGAAGGAGTCAGCGAAACCGGCGAGCGCTCATGCCGCACCGGCTGCCGCTGTCGCGCCAAAGCCGGTGGCAGCGGCTCCCGCGGTCGCACCGAAGCCGCCGGTCAAGCCGGTTGCGCCGGCAGTTCCAAAACGCGAGATCGAGCCCGCACCCCAGACTCACGTCGTGGTGGCTCGGACGACGGAAATCACGTTTAGTCGTGAAACGGAAACCGACCAAGGGGAGTGGGAGCAGAAAGTGCAGCTTCGCCTGATGGAACTCGACGTAGATCCGGGCAACGACGCCGGCAAACGCAACGGAAATTAATCTTCTCCCCGGACGCACCCGGTTTGAAGAAGGGCGTCAGGGACGGAACAGTTTTGTAGGGCACGGCTCCAGCCATGCCGCTAGAGACCGAAGACGCTTCGGCTTTAGCCGCTGGCCGTTCGACCGGGATTTCTGGACAGGCTAAAGCCTATCCCACTTCACGCCGGATACTGGCTCGTGATGTAGTTGTGCAGTTGCGAGATCGTCTGCTGCTGCGCGGAAATCATCCACTTCACCAGGTCGCCGATCGAGAGCACACCCAGGATTTTCCCGTCCTCCACAACCGGCAGGTGGCGAATGTGGTTGTCGGTCATGATGCGCATGCTGGCCTCGACCGTCTGCTCCGGCGCGACGCAAATTGCCGGGCTGGTCATGATTTCGCTGACCGGCGTCTGCTTCGACGATTTCCCCTGCAGGATCACCTTGCGCGCGTAATCCCGTTCGGATACGACTCCGACCAGCTTGCCTTCCTCAACCACCAGCAGCGCGCCCACATGCTTTTCCGCCATCATTTCGATCGCGTCGTAGACGCACGCCTGCGGCGAAACGTGCCAGACGTTTTGGCCCTTGAACTTCAAAACCAGTCGGACGGTATCGATGAGATTCATGCGGTCTCCATTTCGCGGGGCCAAGGGGGTAGCCCGGCTGAGTCGATCCTTGAGCCGACGTTACGGCAGCTCGTTGCCTGAGTCAAGGTTTAGATTCCAGTGGCGCAGGCTTTTTACCCTGAGCAATTGTGAAGGGCAGCCTGTGGGGGTTAGTTGAGGCAAGGGCGATCCGCCGGCGCCAACCCCAGCAGTCTGAGCGCCTGCGCGGCATCGCCGCGCAAATTGTGCCCGTGCTGGGTCGGTCGTATAATGTCCGGCGGCTCGAAAAAACTAGATTCAAAAAATCTGCTCATCGCAATCCTTGGGGCTCAAAAATGGTGAAAATGATTCTTGGCGTGCTGCTCGCGTCCTCGCTCGCATTTCCGCTCGCGGCTCAAACCAGCCCTTCGGCGCCGCCGAAGGATCTGTCGCTCTGGCTGCGCAACGCCTATGGAGGGAACCACAAATTCCTCGCGCGCGCCGCCGAGAAAATGCCGGAGGAATTTTACAATTTGCGTCCCGGCGCGCAGACGGAGGTGCGAACCTTCGGCCAGTTGATCGGGCACCTTGCGAATTTCAACTACCGCTGGTGCTCGGACGCCAAGGGCGAAAAGAACCCGCAGGAACAAACGGATTTCGAAAAGCTCACGGACAAGGCCTCACTCGCGAAGGCCCTGAGCGCCGCTTTGACCTACTGCGACGGCGCGTACGCCATGCTCACCGACGCAAATTCCATGGACATCGTGCAAGGCACGCGCGACGACGGCACCAAAGCGCCCGTGCTGCGCATCAGCCGGCTGGTCATCAATTTCGCGCACAACAACGAGCACTACGGCAACCTCGTCACCTACATGCGAATCAAAAGCATCGTCCCGCCCTCCTCCGAACCGCGCTGATTGCGCGGACGGCGCGGCGGTCTGGACATCCGGCGTGTCGCGCGCCCTGATGGTGAGGCCAAATTTGCGATCGGCGGCCGGCGTTGTCTTCCTCAATTCAGGTTTGAAGATGGCGACAACAACAGAACAATTCCGTTCACTCGGAAGAACCTCCGGTGTATAAGAAATGCGACATGCGGGAGGCTAAAGCGGGGATTCCAGTTTCTATTTTTGCTTTCCTGCTCGCTTTCTTGAGTCTTTTCGCCGGAAGCGCTAGCCCGGCCGCCGCCCGCGCACCTTCAGCAGCAAAAAGAGCGCTAGCCCTTAGCAGTTCGGACGATTCACCCGCTGCGCCGTCGATCACCACCCAGCCGAGCACCCAGACGGTGAACCCCGGTCAAACCGCCACATTCACCGTTGTTGCGAGCGGCGCCGCGCCGCTCACCTACCAATGGATGCGCAACGGCAGGGCGATCGCCGGCGCGACCTCACCCGCCTACACCACGCCGGCCGCGGCGGTTGGGGACAACGGTGCCGGCTTCTCGGTCACGATCGCCAATGCCGCGGGTCAGACGACCAGCGCCACCGCCGCGCTAACCGTAAATCCCGCCGCGCAATCCGGACAGCCGGCCGCATCCGCATCGGCACAAGATCGGCCGGTGAAGACGTCGCGATTTCTCTCGAATTCCTACGTCGGGCTGCAGGTCGGATACATCGACTACGCCTTTTCCAACGCGCAGTTGCAGCCCGGGTTCCAAGCACAAACCGTTCAGGTCCCCCACCTTGCGGCGCGTGTCGTTCTGTTCGGGCACGAGTTCAACAAATATGTTTCGGGGCAGGTGAGCGAATTGATTCCGGCGCATGGCGTCGACTATCAAAACGTCAATGGAATCCCGGGAAATCACTACCTGTGGCAGGACAATATCGCGGGCTTTACCGCGAAGGCGCGCCTGCCGCTGAGCAAGAGGTGGTCTCTATTTGGCGAAGGCGGTCTGGGCGTCGTCACGAGAAATGGCTTCACGATCAACCAAGCGACAGCCTTGAAGGGTGCGAACTACGCGACATTCCTGTATGGAGGGGGCATTGACTATCGCCTCAATGAGAACTGGGACTTCCCGACAGGAGTCATCGTGGCGCCGGGCCAGGGCAAACAGCCCAACACAGCGTTCTTTTCGGGCGGATTCAATTACACGATGCGCCGCGTTCCGGAGGAGCCGGCTACAGCGGATTCCCGCAACGGTCCAATTTGGCCCAAGAACTTAATTCAGGTTGGATATATCACGAACGCGCTGGGGTATGATGTAAACGATTTTTTTACGAAGGGAAAAGTCCCAATCTTCTGGCATGGCACCATCGAAGTAAGAAGCGGAGTAGTGTTGGACTACCAGCGCAACCTATTCCATACCCGGCGGTTTTTCGCTCTCGATTGGGGCGCGGCTATTTCCACCTGGAAGAGCAGGATCAACGGCGACCGGTTCTACACCGTAGCCCTGTATCCCGTCTTGCGGATTCCCATCGTTCGCACGAACCCGGTGGAATTCTATTTCAATTATTCGCTCGGTGGGCCCGCTTTGATCACCCGGACCACGATCGATAATGTGCCGGCGGGCAAGGTGTTCACGTTTCAGGATTTCATGGGCATCGGAATTTACCTGGGCAGGAAAAGAAGGGCCACCGCGGAAGTCCGCATCCAGCACTATTCCAATGCCAATTTATTCTTGGCGAATCCTGGGGTGACGATCCCTCTCGGCTTTTATCTCGGAACTACTTTCTAGAGAGCACGCTCTGCCCTCGATTTGCAGCATTATGTGCAACGTATGTCCTTTTTGCGACCGCCGTGCTATGTTGCGCCGCAACGCGGCACGCGAAAAACCCTGTGGGCTGAGAGGATCGGCGATGACGACTCGCAAATTGGAAAATTTAAACGCAACCCGTGAGTGTTGCGAGATGTCGGCAAAGCGATTTGACGCCGGCGCCTCCCGCAGAAAATTCTTGCAGGTGCTGGCCGCCGCCGGAGCCGGCGCCCTCCTTCCCGGCGGCAAGCTGATCGCCCAGGCGATCTCCCCGTCCGTGCGCGCCATGCCGGGCCGGATCGACGTGCACCACCACATGTTTCCGCCGTTTTACGTAAAGGCGATGGAAGAGCAGCTGCGCGCGGGCGGATTCAATCCGCGGCCGTGGACTCCGACGACCTCGCTCGACATGATGGACAAGCACGGGATTTCAACGGCGTTCGTCTCGCCCGTGCAGCGCTTGGTGATGGATTCGATGAGTGACCGCAGTGAAAAAGGCCGCAGCCTCGCGCGGCAGAGCAACGAATATTGCGCGCAGATGGTGAAGGATTATCCCGGCCGCTTCGGCTTTTTTGCGGCGCTCCCGCTGCCCGATACCGAAGGCAGCCTGAAGGAAATCGCTTATTCGCTGGACACGCTGAAGGCCGACGGCATCGCGCTCTGGACCAGCTACATGGACAAGTGGATGGGCGATCCTTCCTTCGCGCCCGTGTACGAAGAGCTGAACCGCCGCGGCGCCGTGGTCTTCGTGCACCCCGCGCGCGCCTCCTGCTGCCGCAATCTTGCCGGGCAATCCGGCATCATCGAATACGATATCGATACGGCGCGCGCGATCGACAGCCTTCTCTTTGACGGAACGCTGGCGAAAAATCCGAATGTCCGCTTCATTTTTTCGCATTCGGGCGGGGCGTTCCCCGTGCTCGCCGCACGCATCGTCGACGATTTCCCAAAAAATCGCGCGGCCAACGCGCCGAACGGAGTCGAGCACGAGTTCAAGAAACTCTATTTCGATACGGCGCACGCAGGGCGGGCGCCGGCTCTCGACGCGCTCAAGGACATCGTTCCCGTCTCGCAGATCATGTATGGAAGCGACGCGCCCATCCGCAACTACGAGTTGACGGACGACTGGCTCGTCCAATACGCCGGCTTCTCCGAGGATGATTGGAAGGCCATCAATCGCGGCAACGCGGAACATTTGTTCCCGCGATTGAAGGCGTGAAGATCGTGTCTTGCGTCAGTGCGTCCTGCTGGGTCGCAAAAACCCGCAGGTGGAATCCCACTAGTTGATCGGCGGTGGAGGCACCAGCGGCAGCCGTTCCGGCTCACCGCGCGCTCCACGAACTTCCACGTCGTCGAGCAGAATGGACGGCGCGATCACCGTCGATGGCACACCGGAGTCGGCCGAGCCGAACGCTGCGAGCGCCGTGCCCGCGAATCCCGCCTGCTGGCTCTGCATGTAATCAAACGCGGTCTGGTCGTTGCCGATCGCCGCGATGTTCCGGATCGCGCGAACCGTCAACCCCGCCAGATGCGCGCCGCGAATCAGCGATTCCCGCCCGTCGGTAACATCCACGCGATACACGAGCAGCGGTAGCCGCTCGCCCGTGCCTGCGCCGGACGCCGCGCCCATCACGATATCAGACAGATCGTCCTGCTCGCGCACGCCGAGGACGGGGTTATCCATGGCGCGCACGATCACGCACCATTTGTTTCCGTTCTCCTTGCACGCGGCCATGAATTTCTTCTTCATTTCATCCGCGGAAACGCCGTCGGAAGAAGAGAAAAACAAATTGCTCGCCATGGGCCGCGGCTCGCCGAGGTAGGCGGAGCGGCCGTGGCCGTTGGAATGATCGAGATCGGGCCCCGGTCGGCGCGACATCAGAAAATTCAGGAGGACTCCGTTCGTGACGACATCGATTTTCTGCGCTTTCAGGCCTTCCTGATCGATATCGTACGTCCCCATGAGGTCCCGCCCCTGAAATTGCTTGGCCGACGGATCGTCCAGCAGGGAAACCGTGCCCGGCAAAACGCGCGATCCGAGTTTTCCAGTCCACTCGCTGCGTCCGCCCAGCTTGTCCATGATCTGGTCGAATGCTGACTGCATCGCCAGCGGCCCGCGGGCTCCGGAAAGGGAAGGGCCCAGCATCTGCGCAAGCAGCGATGCGGCTGCGGGGGCTTCAAACAGCACCGGGCCGTCATAATCGGCCGCTGGAGGCGAAACGCGCAGCGTGATCAATTGTTCGCCGGCGTTTTCGAGGTCCTTGCGGACGCCGTCGGCCGCGGGCAATTGATCCGGGCGATGCCGGTATACGGCGTAGTAGTTGTGCAGCCCCATGCCATCATCGGATTCCGTCTCCAGGCTCGCTTCGATCGCCGCGAGGCTACGATTGGCGCGAATCTTGGTACCGTCGGTGTTGAGCAGATAGGTTGTGGTGTAGATCAAGTGGTACGCCACGCGCGAGCTGGACAGTTGCGGGAACTGGCGCAGCGCCGCGGAAACCTTCCTGGCCTCGTCCTCCCAGTTTCGATTCGTCCAATCCGAAGATTGAAGCGGATCGACCGAGACCGTGGCCTCGGCGGGAGAAAAATCGGCAATGCTTTGCTCGCGAGCCAGCCGCGACATGAACGCCTGTTTCTTGGAATAGTTCTCGACGGCGGCCTTGAACGACTGATCGGTGGCCAGCCACAAATCCTGGCGCAGCGAATCGTAGTCGCGGTCGATTCCCACCGTGCCCGTCGAGCCGAGAAACCCCGTAAAACCTTCGTCGGTGATGAAATTCGAGCTGTCGAGACTATTGCTGCCAACCCGTACATCCACACTCATGATGCGGTTACGCCCGTGGGTGGACGCAACCAGCGCGCCGAATTCGGCGACGATCGTGCGCACATCGAGATCGAGCACGCGGTACTGAATGAAGTAGGGGCGCGCGGGCTGGTTGGTTCCGGGAATCGTCAATTCGAGGCGCGCCTTCGCGCGGTCGAGTTCATCCTGCATGGCCGCGAGCGTGTGGTCCGAGTCGGAGGCCGCTGCCTGTTGCGATTGCGGCTGCGCCAGCGTAGCGGCCGGCCTGCGCGGTGGGGCCGCGAGAGCGGAACCCGCGCTGGTCAAGCAGAGCGCTCCCGCCGCGACGATTGCGATTGAAAAAGTGGCAAACGAAATTTTCATAGCGCCGTTCCTCATCCCTCTCAGGAAACAATTCACTTGCGCACCGCCTCGGGATCATGCGCCGGTGGAGGCAGGATCGGCGGCTTGTCGGTGGATGTTTCTTTCTTCTGAACTTCCATTTCCGTGATCAGGATCGCCGGCGCCGAAGCCGAGACCGGCACGGACCCGGATTCCGCACCGCAGTATCCGTTGAATGTTTCCATGGTGTCGCCGGTCGCCACGATTTTCGTGAGCGAAACTAGCGGCGTGCCCACGATGTCTACGCCGCGGACGAGTTCGTCGGGCCTTCCGTCCGGATACACCTTGTAGACGACGAGCGGCTGCACCTGAAACGCCTGCGGCTGGCCGCGGCCGGTAAACGTAAACCCTCCGGCGATGTCGTCAATCAGCAAGCCAAAGGGCTTGTTCTGCCGCTTGATCTCCTCGATCAGTTTCTTGCGGAGCTCGGTGTTCGACACCGCGAGGCTGCTCTGTACGATCAAGTTACCCTGGCGTGAAACCGGCTGCGCGCCGATCTGCCGGCGGCCGTGCCCGTTCGAGTGGGGAAAGCCGGTGAGCGGCTGGCGCGACATTTCAAAGCTCTTCAGCACCCCGTGATCGACGAGCGTGACGCGCTCGGACGGAGTCCCTTCGTCGTCGAACGGGTAGTAGCCGATGAGGATGTCCTTATTCAAAGTTTTCTTCGTCGGATCGTCGTAAATGGAGAGGAATTTCGGAAGAATGTCCTCGCCCACTTTCCGCGCGAACGTCTGGCCCTCGTTGATGTCCTTCTGGCGGAAGCCTTCGGCGCGATGGCCGAAGACTTCGTGGAAGAACACCGCGGTGGCGCGGCCCGTCAGAAGCGCGGGGCCGGCGTAAGGCTCGACCAGCGGCGCGGCAACCAGCGACTCAAGCTCCTTGCGGAGAACCTGCCCCTCCGCGAGCACGGCCTTGTCCTCGGGCGCTTCCGACGGATTCGACCAGTCAAAATTGTAATATCGGTTGATGTCCATCCCGTCCGGCGCTTTTCCCTGAATGAAAAGCTCCAGCCGGTAATGGACCTGGCCGAATTGCAGCTTGGTGCCTTCGCTCGTGACCTGATACTGATTCTCTCCGGTCGCGCTGAACGTGACGATCGAATTCAGGATTTGCGGCGAGGTGCGAAACGCCCGCGTGTAGAGACGGACCTTCTCTTCCCAAGGCTTGCGGTCGGGATGAACGGAAACTTCGGCGCCGTAAAACGTGTGCGGATCCTCGCGCGCAAAATCGGGCGCGTGTTCCTCGGCGGTTTGCACCTGCACTTCCTTGCTGGTGTTGATTTTGATCAGCGCTTCCGAAGCGGCGCGAAATTGCTTGTCCGTCTCCGCCCACATCGCGCGGCGCAATACGTCGGGAGCGTCGTCGATCGGCACCGACGTGCCGAAGCTGCCCTGTCCCGGCGCCGAATTTCCCACCTTGTGCGTGTTGTCAAGATCGTAGGTTCCCACGCGCGCCTGCGTTTCGAGCCAGCGCGAGTGGCTTTCTTCGCTCGAAAGAAGCGCCCCGTTCGATCCCATCACTTCGGTGCGGTCCGAAGAGGTCAGGATGTAGCTGAGAAAATACGCCGGAGGGTTGGCCTTCGAGAGAATCGGCATCTCGCGGTCCAGCTCCTGGCTCATCGTCGCAATCACGGGCGAAGGCGCCGCCTGAGCCGGCTGTTGCTCCGAAGTCGCGGCCGCAGGCCTGGCTGCGGGAGAGGCCGCCGCCCAGCCATTCACACACAGAAACAATGCAACAACTGCAACCCCGAAAGTTTTCACGAAACCGCTCCTATCCGTCTGGACAAGTTTCAAAAGATCAAAAGAATAGTGTATGCCCTTAAACTCCCGATCTCAAAACGTGCATTTGCACCCGTTTTCTCAACAAGGCTGAAGTGCAAGCTCTTCACAATCCCTTTGGGTGCGAAAAGAAGACCGTATGCCGCACCAATCCACACGTGTTAGACGCCCGGAGACGTGAATTGGTGTACAGAAAGAAGATCAAGGAGGTCCCAAAGGACCCCGCGCCCCCTATTGGAGGCATCGCTAGCCGAATAAACCGATCAACAGGTTTTGGTGGCTACGCATCCTGTGGCGGGCGGACGGCTGCCGCTCGTCGCGATTGGAACAGCGATGGCTGGAATGGCTATGATCGCCGTCAGCGCCACGATCCATCCCGCGCCCAGATGAGCCGGCGGCGGCCCGGTGCTGCCCGCGATCGTCGCTCCCACGGAGGTGGCATTCGCCGCTTCCGTCACCTCGGACGGAGTGGCCTGGCCGGGCTGGTCGGGCGCCTGATGGCCGTCCCGGATTGTCGCAATCTGCCCCGCAAGAACGTCCACGCAAATTCCGTCCAGATTGCAGAACCTCACGTGGCCTTCGTACACGATGATCTGGAACAGGCCGTTCATGTAGCCTAGAAAGAAATCCGTGCCCACCACTCCGGCGACGCCTACCGCCGTATGAATTTCGAATTTCGCGTTGGGCTTGGATTGCTTGATCACCTGAGACCGCACGCGTCCGTAGGTGAGCTCGATCTGCGTCTGCTGGGAGGCCGCGTTATGCTGCGTCACCGTGAGAGACGAGCTGGAGCCGACGTTCAGCACGGACCCGTCATCGAGCGCAACCCGCGCGCGCCCACCGTCGCCCGTCTTGACCACGTCACCCCAATCCACCAGCGTTTTCACCGCCGCAGTCAGGCTTTGAGCGCCGCGCGCAATGGCTACTTCAGGGATCGCGCGCGAAATCTGCCCGGCCCGCTGCCCCACCTCGGCTGAGACGTCCGTCGGCAAAGTGATGGACAAGGATGCGAGGACGGTTAGCGCAATTACGAACGGGGAACGCGTCTTCATCCGGCTCTCCTCTGGCGTTTCAGCGTGGCGAGTGATCGGCTTGCTTTGTCAGATCTACTTAGTTACTGGATGGAGGCTGGACAGTCAACGGTGGGAAATCGCGATGTCCCGCAACTGACAACGGCTGAGGGCGCGACGCCAAGATCTGCCGGCGTCCGCCTCAGTACGTCGGATCCCCGGAATTGGCGGCACGGCCGTCCTTGGTGGCGCGAAGGATTCCGGTGTCGTCCAGGTAGAAATTCCGGAAGCCGTAATTTCCAGCGCGGGCCTGCAGCGCGAACGTGCGAATCGTCCCGTCGGTCTCGACGGGTCCCGGTGTGTACTGAATCTGGTAGTTCACGCTCTGGGCCAGCTGGGCGGCCAACCGCACTCGCTCGCCGACAGTCTCAATTTGCCGCGGGTAGGCTCCGCCCTGCGCCGAGGCGAAATCCGCGAGCGCCGCGCGAGCGTCGCGCAGCGATTGCGCCGCACGCGCCTCCGCCAGCGCCGTGGGATTGCCCTGGCGCTCGGGCACGATGAACCACAGGAAGCTCCAAATGGCGGCGAGCAGAACGCCCAAAAGGACGCCCCAGCGCAGCAAGATCTTTCCCGTGGTCGGTTTTGGCTTGAGGGGCGCAACGCCTTCGATCGCCTCCGTCAAATCCGCGCCGCAATGCGGGCACAACTCGGTGGCCTGGTTGATTTCATTCTCGCATTCGCGACACGTGTACATGGCAAAGGAAATAATCGACTGAGGGCGTCAAAACGCGAGGGAGCGGCCCTTCTGGACCATCCTAGCGAAAGGCGCGCGCGGGAGTCAACGCAAGCCCTAGGTCCTATGTTTCTTGAAGAGGAGAGTGAGGCTTGAGGTTTGCGGCTCAGTACCGAGAGAAGAGGCGGTTGAAAAAGAAAACGGGAGGAAGCTGCGGATACTTCCTCCCGTGATCCTATACACAGAGATGGAGGAGACGATGCCTCATCCAATCGGGTTGTCGGTCGAAACAGCGGTCTGGGTGAGGTCCACGCGGATCACGCCGGACTGGTCCGTGTAGAAATACCGCTGACCGGTAACGCCAGGCGTAATCGGGCTCGCCGTGATCGAGTACTGCTGATAAGGACTCGGCGAGCTGTAGGTGAATTTGTAGCCGCTCTTCTGGCCCGTGACCAGCGCGGAGTCGATCAAGTCCGCCGTGGTCGAGGTCGGGGAACTCGAAGGCCCGAGAGAAGCAAGAGCCTGCGGATAGTTTCCGTAGCTCGTGCTGTAGGACACTGAAGCGGTGTTGATGGTACGGAGCGAGCCGACCGCCGAAGCCTCATTGGCCGCGATCTTCGAACGCAGTAGGTTCGGGATCGCAATCGCCGCGATGATCAGAATGATCGCGACAACGATCAGCAATTCGATAAGTGAGAAACCCTTCTGTTGCTTACGCATCTATACATCCTCCGACCGGCATTTAATTACCGGGGTTGAATTTAAAAGTTGGCCGCACGTTCAGGGCACGCTGCCTATATGGGCAAGTCCCGGGCCAAACCCGGCGCGGGCAGGCGCTTGGTTTCCGATCCTGCAAGTTGTTGTTAAAATTAAACTTAGTCCGTACAGGCCAGTGGGCAGAGGGGATTGGCGGCCAAACCACCATAAGGCCAATGACAAAATTGGGCGGTTTTCAAGGGAGACTTGACAATAAATGTAATGTAATGATCCTGGCGCAACACGAAGGCCCCCTGCTCCGATGAGGCAGCAGGAGGCCTAGATTTCGTCCAGATTGTGACCAAGAGATCGCGTTTAGCCGATCGGGGGGCTGCTCACATCCGCGTTTCCGTTGGCGGTCGCGCGAATGGTGCCGCTCTGATCCGTAAAGAAGGAGCGCTGACCCGTTGAGCCAACCGCCACGGGAGTCGCGGTAATCGAATAGCTGAGGACGTTTCCCGCAGGATCGGTCGCGCCGGGCGCGTAGGAGAACCGGTAGCCGCTCTTGATTCCGCTGGCGAGCACGGCATCGATCAAATCGGACGAGGTGGACGTCGGCGCGGTGCCGCCGGTGGTGGGCCCGAGGTCCGAAATCGCGTGGGGAAATCCGCCGTAGCTATTGGAGTAGAGCAGAGCGCTTTCGGTCAGGGCCTTGAGCGCGCCGACCGCCGCCGTTTCGTTGGCCTGAATCTTGGACCGCATCAGGTTCGGGATAGCGATCGCGGCGATGATCAAGATGATCGTGACGACGATCAGCAACTCGATCAACGAGAAGCCCTTTCGCTTATGATTGCGCAGATTCATGAAATCTCCTCGGGTCGCCCGATTCTTTCGGGCTTGACCGTACCTAAGATGCTTCCGTCGCAGGCCGCGATTGCGGGGGCGCGAGCCGCTGGGAACTTGTCTTGAGGCCGTATTCTACACCGGCACGAATGGAAAAGGGGTTGATTCCAAAGTACCTTTTTGATGCCCCCGGCGCTTTGGTAGTCCTAGAACGGCTATGACGCGTCCCGATACGTGAACTCAGGCGGAAACATGCCCAAACCACGGTCGCTCGCCTCACCTGGCGAGGTTCTGAGCCAAAACGCGTCCCTCGTTCGCGCGCTGCTCGCGCGGGCGAAATGCGAGCGGTGGGGCCTGCCGGAACGGGATTTTGCCGAGAGCCTGCGGCGGAGCGCGGAGAAGCGATTCGGTGGCTCGCCGTGTTCGCTGCAAGAACTCGAGGGCTATTTGAATTCGCTGCACCTCGAGGATTTGGGGCTCGCTCACGCATGCAGCCTGGGGATTGAGCCGGCCTGGGAGTTTTTCATGGCCCATTTCCGCCAGGACCTGCGCAGCGCTGCGAGCGCGATGCTGCGGGCTTCGGGAGGCGCGGATGATGCGCGGGCCGCGGAGCTGGCGGATTCCCTCTACGCTGAACTCTACGGCGTCCGCGCGGGCCCGGACGGACTGAGAAAATCCCTCTTTGAATATTTCCATGGGCGCAGCAAGCTCTCGACCTGGCTGCGCGCCGTACTCGCGCAGAAACAAGTCGATCTGTTTCGAACGGCCGGCAAGATGGTTCCCCTAGAGGATGATCGGGAAGACGAAGCGCCGGGCAGCGCCCCAGCGCGCGTGGACTCCGGCGCCGCCGATCCCAAGCGAGACACGTATCTCATGCGCATCGACCGGGCGCTCTCGGCGGCGCTGGCCGGCCTCGCGCCGCGCGACCGAATGATCCTCGCCTGCTACTACGTGGATCAGCTTACCTTGGCCGAAATTGGGCGAAACCTGCGCGAGCACGAATCCACCGTGTCAAGGCAGCTGGATCGCACACGGCGCACGCTGCGCGAAAGCGTGACGCGGGCGCTGCAACAGGAAATTCCCGCGAGCAACGGCCGCAGGGCTGAACCGGGCCTGGACGCGGCACAAATCGAGTTGGCATTCGAGTACGCGCAGCAAGACTGGCCATTCGATCTGTCAGCGGCGCTCTCGCTGCGGGCCACGACGCAGAATGAACCGCCGGAGGAATAAAATGCGAATCGGCGAAAGATCTGGCCGGCGCTGTGCAAGGTTTTTCAACATGGCCGTTCTAATGGTTAGGAGCTGAGGAAGAACCGGATGGACTCACGCGATAAAGGGGAATCGAAACTCGATCGGCGCCGGGAAGCGCTCGCCGGACGGATCGGCGAAGCTCTCGACGCGATGGATTCGCATAATGCCGGGGACTGCCCCGACGGAGAGATTCTCGCGGCCTACGCGGAACGCGGCCTAGCCTTGGAGGAAACCGCCAAGTGGGAAGGCCATTTCGCGACTTGTTCGCGCTGCAGAAAAATTCTGCTTGTCCTGGACGCATCGGCCGCCACTCCGTTGGCTGAAAAAGAAGTCGCTGGCATCGGAGAGCCGGCCGCGTTGACGCTCGCGCCTCCCCGACGAGCGCGCCCAGTTTCAGAAGGCGGCCCGCGCTGGCTTGCCGATTGGCGTGTGCGCTGGCTCGCGCCCGCCCTCGGCGTCGCCGCCGTGGTCGTTTTGTTGGTGCTGCGCCCACCATGGCGCGAGGCGCAGCGACCGGCTTCCGAAACCCTGGTCGCTCAAGCCCCGAAAGAGGAATTGCCTTTGCCGCCCGTGCCCGCCGGGGAGGACCGGTTTTCGCGGGTCGCTCCCTCACAGCAGCTGATGCCGCAGACCGCTCCTCGGCCAGAGCGTTCCTCTTCTTCAGAACCCGCGCCATTGAATTCACCCGCGGCATCGCTGGCGAAGGGCGGGGCGGAAGCTGGCGCTGCAGTGGATAAGACCCTGTCGCCCGAGGCGGGCAAGAAGAAATTCAACGATCAGCGAGACACGATCGAACTCCAGGCCCCTTCGTCCTCATCGGCTTCCTCTTCAAACACTCCTGCTTCACAAGCCGCCATGCCTTCTCCCGCAGTTCCTCCACCGCCAGCCAAGCCTGCGCGGAATATGGCAGCCGGTGAAGCGGCCCAGCTTGATGCGGGCGCGAATTCCGTTGCCGGTTCGGCATCGCGGGAGAAGCAGGCGGTCACTGCTCCAGGTGCTCCGGCGCCGAACGCCGCCGCCGGAGTACCAATACCGCAAATCTCCTCCGAAGCGCGATTGAACGAGCGAAAAGTGCAAGAGTTCGCGCTCATTCGGCCGCTGCAGAAGGAGTCCGCCGTCTTGAAGGCCCCATCCGGCTCGACCCTCTGGCGCATTGGAATGAGCGGAAGCGTCGAGCGTTCTACTGATGCCGGCAAGGTCTGGGTTTTGCAAGCGACTCCATCGCCGGACGGCTGGCTCGCGGGCGCTGCCGTTTCGGACACTATTTGCTGGTTGGTGGGCCGCCGGGGCGCGATCGCTCGCACGCTCGACGGCGGGCACTGGGAGAGCGTCACGCCGCCATCGCAGGCCGCCGGGCTCAACGCCGCGATGCCGGACTGGGTGGGCGTCACCGCAGCAGACACTCAGACCGCGACGATTACGGCCGGCGATGGGCGCAAATTCGCCACTGCGGACGGCGGCAAAACCTGGCAGCAACAAACTCAAAAATAGCCTGCAAGAAAAACAGGCGATCCCGTTCTAAGAGGGAAGGATGAAACTCAAGCCCCATCGGAGATTGCCATGAGAGACGCCAAATTTTTGAAGTACTTTTCGGTCGCAGGGCTCGCCGCACTGCTCGTCCTGACGCTGCTCCTGCATCGCCCCTTGGCCGCCACACCCGCAAAGCAAGGCTCGACGCAGCCCGCCGGTGAAGCCGCCACCACGACGCTCGCGGATCAAACCGAACTCGCGCTCACCGTTTACAACTCGAATCTTTCGCTCGTGCGCGACGTTCGTCAGCTTAATCTACCGGCCGGCGAGTTCGTCCTGCGCTTCATGGACATCGCCGCGTCCATCAATCCCGCGACCGTGCATTTCCGATCGCTCACTGATGCCGCCAAGCTGAATGTCGCCGAGCAGAACTACGAGTACGACTTGCTCGATCCGAACAAGCTGCTGCAGAAATTCGTGGGCCGCGAAGTCACGCTGGTGCGCCCGAAAATGGCCGGCGGGACCACGGAGTACGACGAAGTGAAAGCGACGCTGCTTTCTTTGAACGGCGCGCCCGTGTGGAAAATCGGAAACGAAATCGTCACCGGTCTTTCCTATGAGAGTATTCGCTTTCCCGAGTTGCCGGAGAATTTGTACGAGCGGCCCACGCTGCTGTGGACGCTGCAAAATACGGGCGCACGGCGCCAGCGCGTGGAGGCGTCGTACCTGACGGCGAATCTCTGCTGGAGCGCGGACTACGTTCTGAACGTCGCGAAGGATGAAACGAGCGGCGACCTCGACGGCTGGGTCACGCTGGTGAATCACAGCGGCACCGCGTTCAAAAATGCCGCGTTGCAACTGGTGGCGGGCGACATTCACCGCGTCGTCGCGCAATACGGCATGGACGAAATGAGAGCGATGCAGTCGATGGTGCCAGCGGCAAAAGCTGCAACGCCATTTCAGCAGGAGTCGTTCTCCGAATACCACCTCTACTCGCTGAATCGCAAGACATCGATTTTCGACCAGGAATCGAAGCAGATCAGCCTGCTCGACGCCTCGCGCTTTCCAATCCGAAAAGTGTACGTGGTGAACGGGCAGAACTATTACTACCACCAGGTGGTGCAGCCCGGCACGGCCGCGAAGGATCCCGTGCAGGTCTTTTACAAGTTCAAGAACGAGGAAAAATCCGGCCTCGGCATGCCGCTCCCCGCGGGAACGATCCGCGTCTACCAACAGGATTCGCGCGGCGGTTCGCTCTTTGCCGGCGAGGATCACATCGACCACACGCCCAAGGACGAAGAGATCAGCCTGCACATCGGCAACGCGTTTGACATCGTGGCCGAGCGCAAGCAGACCGACTACAAGAAACTCTCCGACCGCCTCTACGAATTCGAGTACGAAATCACACTCAGAAACCACAAAGAAATTCCCATCACGGTCGAAGTGAACGAGCCGATCGGCGGCGATTGGGAAATGGTCAACTCAAGCTACAAATTCACGAAGACGGCTGCGTTCGCCGCCCAGTTCGAAGTGCCGGTCGACAAAGACGGCACGTCAATCCTGAAGTATCGCGTGCGAGTGCGGTACTGAGATGCTTTCGTGCCCTGTGAATATTCGTGGGGAGGGACGATGAGCCGGAGAGCAACGAGCCGGAGAGTAACGAGCCGGAGGGTAACGAGCGTACTCGCCATCATTGCTGGTTCTGTGCTTCTCACAATTGCATTTTTTCGAGTCATTAGGTACATGACGCCCGGCTCAAAACCACTCGGCGAAGGGCCGCAGATCTCCTTCCCCGCCGACGGATTCTCTGAATCGGCGCGGCGAGCGTTCATGGACAGCGATTTTAGGGTCGTTACTGACGTGAGGGCGCTTCCCAGCCCTGTGCTCCAAACATTTACCGAAAAGGGCGGATTGCGATTACTCATGGCCAATCCAGGTCAGAAATTTGAGGTAACCGACGTCCTTGACGCGACCCTGCCGCGTGAGCGACTAATATTCGCCGGGGTCGCTGGCGGCAAATGCTTCGTTCACTACGAGAAGGGTGGGTATACCCATTCGTACATCATTGAAATCTTTGGGCCCACTTCGACAGGGAAAGTGGGCCCACTGTACGGCGGTTACTGCGACGCTCCGGCGACCAATTTTCAGGACCTGCGGTCGTTGCTTATTCACGGCGGGTGTTCGCACCAAATAGTCTCGCGGTAACCGACTTGCATCCGCTACCGCTTGCGTTTTGTAGCGCGCGATTTCTTCGGCGCGGGAGACGTAGTGATCGCTTCCGCTTCGATCTCCACCAGCATTTCGGGCATGACAAAGCCGCTGACCTGAATCATGGCCGTCGCCGGACGAATCTTGCTGAAAAATTCTCCGTGCGCGCGGCCGATCTTTTCCCACTCAGCGATGTTGACCACGTACATGCGCGTGCGCACCACGTCTTCCATCCGCGCGCCGGCCTTGTGCAATGCGAACTCGATATTGCGCAGCGTTTGCACGGTCTGCGCGTAGACGTCGCCCACGCCGACGATCTTGCCGTCGGAACCGGTGGCCGTCGTGCCGGACACGTGAATCGTATCGCCCATCCTTACCGCGCGTGAGTAGCCGATGACCGGCTCCCAAGGCGTCCCCGTCGAAATATTCGTTCGTTTCATGGTCACCATCCTCCCGGCTCTCAGTGGAGGCATATTCTGCCACGAACGTACACCCGTGGAGAAACTGGACACGCCTCGCGAGTCCCCGTAAGCTTGATTCGAGGTACGCGTTGCTCTGCAATAACATTCTCGAAGCCATCGGCCAGACGCCGCTCGTCCGCCTGAACCGGCTCACCGCCGGGATCGCCGCCGACGTGTACGTCAAGGTCGATTACATGAATCCGGGCGGCTCGGTAAAAGACCGCATCGGCATTTCGATGATCAACGAAGCCGAGCGCCAGGGCCTGCTGAAGCCCGGCGGCACGATCATCGAAGGCACTTCGGGAAACACGGGAATCGGCCTCGCGCTCGTGGGCGCGGTGCGCGGCTACAAGCTGGTCTTCACGATTACCGACAAGCAGTCCAAGGAAAAAGTGGACCTGCTCAAAGCCCTGGGCGCCGAAGTGATCGTCTGCCCGACCGCGGTCGAGCCCGACGATCCGCGCAGCTACTATTCCGTGGCGAAAAAACTCGCCAAGGACATTCCGAATTCTTTCTATCCGAACCAGTACGAAAACCCGATGAATCCCGAGGCGCACTACCGCACCACAGGCCCGGAAATCTGGGAGGATTCGGGCGGAAAGATCACGCATTTCGTTTGCGGTATGGGCACCGGCGGCACGATCAGCGGCGTGGGCCGCTACTTGAAGGAAAAGAATCCCTCCGTGCAAATTGTCGGCGTCGATCCCATCGGTTCGCTGTACTACGAATTTGCGAAAACAGGAAAAGTGGGCAAGGCCAAGACGTACGTCGTCGAAGGCATTGGCGAAGATATTTTTCCCGCCACGATGCAGTTCAAATTCGTCGACGACGTCGTGCAGGTGAACGATCAGGAATGCTTTGTCTGGGCGCGGCGCCTCGTGAAGCAGGAGGGAATTTTCACCGGCGGCTCGGGCGGCGGCTGCGTCTCAGGCGCGCTGCGCGTGGCTAAGGCGCTGCCGAAGGGCGCGTTCGTGGTGGCGTTTCTCCCGGATACCGGGATGCGCTACCTCAGCAAAGTCTACAGCGACGAGTGGATGCGCGAGCGCGGCTACGTCGATTCGGAAGTGCCGCTCACGGTGGAAGACGTCGTCAACGCCAAACACAAAGTCGCCAAAGACCGCGACCTGATCGTTGTCGGCCCCGACCAGACCGTGTTCCACGCGCTGCACACCATGCAAACGCAGGACATCTCGCAACTCCCCGTATTTGAAGGGCAGCAACCCGTCGGCGCGATCCATGAGGACGAAATCCTGAATCTCGCGCTGCAGGGCAAGGACCTGCGAAAAATGGTGATCCGCGAAGTGATGAGCGATCCGCTGCCCACGATCTCCTGCGAAGCCCCGGTCGAGCGGCTCACCTATCTCCTAAGCCACGAAGAGCCCGCTGTCTTCGTGAAGATGAACAACGGCCGCCTCGAAATCATCACCAAGTTCGACGTAATGGGCACAATCGCCGGCCTGATGGAACAGAAGCGGTAGGTAGCACCATCGAGTGGCACAGCGACTCTTCGCTGTGTGCTTTCGTAGGTCACGGAATTAAGAAGGCTGTGCGGAGCTGCCGCAAAGCTTTGTAGGTCGCGGCTTAAGCCGTGACGTAAAGTCGTAGCAATGATCCGGCTTTAGCCGCTGGCGGTCGGAGCGATGCGAAAAAGCGCCGCCCGGGCTTAGCGACAATTGCAAAAATCACACAGCGAACCCCTCACAAGAGTCTCGGGGTAAAGAGTCGCTGTGTTACTTACCCTCCCCGCGCTGAAACAATCTCGAAAATTGCTCCTGTGAAGCCGGCTCGACGCCGACCAGCGCGAGATTCGCGCGCACGTGCTCGACATGGCTCATCCCCACCAGCGCCGTCGTAATCCCCGGCGTCGAGCGCACAAATTGCAGCGCCCGCTCGGCGTCTGTCTTCATCCCCAGCGCGTTCGTCACAAACGGCGGCAAATTGCGGGAGAGCTGCCCCTGCAGCATCGCGGCGCTCGCCACCAGCGTGATGCCCAGCTTGGACGCGGCGCCGACCACCGGCGCGCGCACTCCGTCGACCGCCTGATTGACGCGCGTCAGCGCTTCCGTCATCCCTAGGTTGCACGGCAGCTGCACGAACCGGAAATGGTGCGATCCGCCGGCAACGTCCCGCGCAAGCGATTCCATCGCCTCGAGCGACAGATAATCCTGCGCGCTTTCCGGCTGGCGAAACGCGTTCCAGGTGGCCATTCCGTAATAGTGAATCTTCGCCGCGGCCACGGCGGACTCCAGAAACTCAAACGCGTCGCGCACGCGCGTGTTGAACATCTCGCGCGGCACTTCGCCCAGCTGCGTCTCCGGATTATGCAGGTAGTAGACGTCAATCGTTTCGACGCCCAGATTGCGGCGGCTGCGCTCGATCTGGTCCGCGATAAATCGCGGCGCCATCGAGTGGCACCCCGCCGCCACGTCGCCTTCGCGCAAGAGGCCCGTGTCCACGTATTCGTGAGCGAAATACTCGCCGGCGTCGGCGGGCATGTCGCCATCCGGCGTGAGGAATCCGCCCTTCGTGCAGATCACAAGCTCCTCGCGCGAGTAGCCGCGGCGCGCCAGCTCGGCGAGCGCCGAGCCCACGGAGCGCTCCGACCGCTGAAATCGATAGTTGATCGCGGAATCGATGACGTTCACGCCGGATTCCACGGCCTCGACAATCGCATCCGCGTACGCCGTATCGGTGCGCGCGTCCGGCTGCCCAAGGTAGGTTCCGATTCCCAAGGAAGAAAGCCACAGCCCCTGCTGCTCGCGAAAGTGTCCCTCCGCGGAGCGCCCGGCAAATCGCGCCGCATATTTCTTCGTGCCATCGGAAGTCGCAAACGTCGCCATTTCACCTCGCAGTGTTGGGGACGCGCCATTATACGCGCCGCGTGCTCCGTGGGCTTCGATAGTTGTGAGTTCAGATCTCCATGAGTTCGGCTCGGCGGTTGCGCGTGCCGCTGGCCGCCGTTTCTCAACTGTTTTCCGGTCGTTCCGCCTCGGCTGGCGGGGCGAGCAGACGCGAGCACGCGCGCAGAATGCGGCGATAAGGCCATTCGCTGTTGCGGCGCGCGGCGACTTCGTCTTGCGCGACGGCGGCAGACGAGGTGCGGGCCGTTGCTTCGCGGAAGAATATTTCTCCGAGGCGCGGTTTCTTGTGGTACCAGCGCGCGAGCAGGCTCAGCTGATCCTCGAGTTCGCGAAGGCTTTGCTGCGCTGCGGTCGGTTTCTCGGGTGTGGGAAGCACGGCCGCCGAACCTTCGAGCCAGTCGCGCAGAATTTGCTCCACCGAACGGGGCTCGCTGGCGAGTTCCGCAAATCGCAGCAGTCGCGGCTCGTCAATGCGCCCCGCGCGGATGACGAAGACGGCTACCGTGTTCTCATCCGCGGCGCGCTGGAGAACGACGGCGTTTAGATCTTCGATCCGGCGGGCGAGGCCGGGCAGGCTGCGCAAGGCCTCGGCGGCTTTCTCGATGCGGCGATGTACGGCCGCGGCACGCTCGAAATCGAGCGCTTCGCTGGCCGCTTCGCGCTCGCGCTCCAGTTCCGCGGTAAGCGACGCGCCGCTCGTCGCGAGAAACGCGACCACGCGGCCGACCTCTACGTCGTATTCCTCTTTTGAGCAGCCCGCAAAGCACGGCGCGAGGCACATCTTCATCTCGGAATAAATGCAGCCCGGGTAGCTGGGATCGCGGCGAATCTTGATCTGGCAGCGCCGAATTTTGAAGAGGTCGAGGAAACCGGAAGCAAAAGTATCCGCTTCGCGGCGCGAAGCGAACGGCCCGAAATAAAACCCATTCGAACCGATGCGTCGCGTCGGGTAGCAGCGCGGATAAGCATTCGAAAGGCTGACCTTGAGCACGGCGGACGGCCGCAGCCGCGCCCGCTCGCGATACGTCTGGGGCCAAAGCCGCCGCGCGTGCTGCCAGTGAAGAAAACTCAACTCAAACGGCGACCCCACGACCCGGTAGCGCACGCGCCCTGCAAATTCCCGCAAATTCAGCCGCTTCGAAACCGCATCGGCCGGCCCCAGCAGTCGAGCCAGCCGCTGACGCAGATTCGCCGACCGCAGCAAGTACGGCTTAGCCCCTACAAGCTCCGCGCGCGGCTCGACGGAAAAAACCGCCGGAAGCGCGGGAAGCACCGCGAAGAATTCACCGTCGCGCAACGAGTCAAAATCAGCGGTCGAATCCAGTTCTTGCATGAGGCTTTGGTTCACGAATCAGATCTTTCATCCGTGTTTATCTGTGTTCATCTGTGGATCAGAACGCCTTCAGCACCCAAGCCGCAATCACCAGCCGCTGAATTTCGCTCGTGCCCTCGTAGATTTCCGTGATGCGCGCGTCGCGGTACATTCGCTCGACGGGATACTCGGCGCTGTAGCCGTAGCCGCCGTGAATCTGCATGGCTTTGTGGGTCACGCGCGTAGCGAGTTCCGAAGCGAAGAGCTTGGCGATGGACGCCTCCATCGAAAACCGTCCGCCAGTGTCGGACTTCCACGCGGCCTTGCGCGTCAAGAGGCGCGCGGCGTCAATTTCCGTGGCCATGTCCGCGAGCATGAACTGAATCGCCTGAAAATCCGCGATGGGATGTCCGAACGCCTGCCGCTCGTGCGCGTAGGCCAGGGCCTGCTCGAGCGCTCCCTGTGCGATGCCGGTGGCCTGCGCCGCGATGCCGATGCGCCCGCCATCGAGCGTGGAAAGCGCAACCTTGTATCCTTCGCCTTCGTTTCCGATGCGATTGGAGGCGGGCACTTCGCAGTCCGTGAACGAAAGTTCCGTGCATGCCGTGGCGTGAATGCCCAGCTTCTTCTCTTCCTTGCCCACTTGAAATCCGGGCGTGCCGCGCTCCACGACAATCGCCGTGATTCCTTTTTCACCCTTCGACGGGTCCGTGTTCGTATACACGATGGCCGCGTCGGCGACGCCGCCGTTGGTGATCCACGCTTTCGTGCCGTTGATGATGTAGCGATCTCCGTTGCGCACCGCGCGCGTCGCGAGCGCCGCCGCGTTCGACCCAGCCTGCGGCTCAGTGAGCGCGTAGCAACCGATTTTTTCGCCGCGCGCGAATGGCAGCAAAAAGCGCTTCTTCTGCTCTTCCGTGCCGAGGCGATGAATCGGATCGCAGTACAGCGAATTTTGCACGGAAAGAATGACGCCGGTGGAGGCGCACACGCGCGAAATTTCTTCGATGACGATGGAATAGGAAACGTGGTCGAACCCGGCGCCGCCCTCGGATTCCGGCAGTGCCACCGCCATCAGGCCCAGCTCCGCGGCTTTGCGAAAGGTCTCGCGGGGAAATTGCCCGGTCAGGTCGATTTCGCGCGCGAGCGGCTTCACTTCATTTTCCGCGAACTCCCGCACCGTGCGCTGCAGCAATTTCTGTTCTTCACTGAGCGCAAAGTTCAACGGTCACTCCCGGAAGCCGTGTAATCGGAAAGCTGCGCACCACTTCGATTGTCATCCCGAACCCGGTTTCGCCCGGCTTTGGCGAACGGCGGCGAGGGATCTGCTGTTTCGCGCCCCGAGAGAATCAGCAGATTCCTCGGGCCGACCCCGCCCTCGGAATGACAAACACAGTATCTGGTCAGAACCCTGTTACTGAGCCAGCGCCTTGTGCAACTTCGTATAGGTCACGGAAAGCTCCTCCGGCTCGAGTCGCGTCTCGCCCACGGTGGTCATGAAATTCGTGTCGCCGGTCCACCGGGGCAAGAGGTGCATGTGAAGATGATCGGCAATGCCCGCGCCCGCCGATCGCCCCAGATTCATGCCCAGATTGAAGCCGTCCGGATGGTAGACATCTTCGATCGCCGCCTGGACGCGCTGCGAGAGCAGCATCATCTCCGCCGTGGTATCGCGCTCGAGCCCCGAAAAATCCGCGGTATGCGCGTAGGGCACGATCATCACATGCCCTGACGTGTACGGATAGCGGTTCAGGATGACGTAATTTTTCGCCGCGCGCTGCACGATGAGCCACTCCTCATCGCGATTCGCCGCCGGAGCGTTGCAGAAAACACAACCCGAAACGTTTTTGGCTTCGGAAATGTATCGATACCGCCAGGGCGTCCAGAGGTAATCCATAGGGAGTTTGGGTTCTGAACCGTGACCCGCGGGGATTCGCCGCCCACGCTCAGCTTTGCGGCGGCGTCGTCGGTGAGGGATTCGCTCCCGCGCCCGCCGGACCGTTCGCGTTGACGAAATCCTTCAGTTCCTTGCTGGGCTTGAAGAACGGGATCTTCTTGGGCGGCACTTCCACCTTCGCGCCGGTCTTCGGATTGCGTCCGATCCGGCCGCGGCGCTGCCGCGTGCGGAAGCTGCCGAAGCCGCGAATCTCGATGCGGTCGCCCGACTGCAGCGCGCCGATGATGCTCTCGAAAATCGTCTCGACCACCGCTTCGGATTCCTTGCGAGGAAGCTCCGTGTCGCGGACCACTTTTTCGACCAGGTCCGCTTTTGTCACAGTGGAATTGGAATCAGTCATCGATCATCGCTCCGCAAGCTTCTAAGTTTGCGCCACTCGGCGCCAGGCACCGGCGCGACTCGGGTACACGCCCGTTGCTCGCGGGACAAGATTTCTCCGGCGGGCTACCTTTGGTGGCAATTCCATATCACCAAATCAGGCTCAAGGGAAATATTTTTTGCAGTCCGGCCGGGGAAATGCCGGGGGCTTACAGGGAACGTTTGGCCATGATCGCGTCCCCGATCGTCGCCTTGGCCGAGGGCTTGGACGACCGGTAGTCTTCCATGTCGCGGCGCTCCGCCTGCTTCTGCGCGCCGCGGTAGCTCAGGCCGATTTTGTGCTGGTCCTGGGCGATCTTGACGATCTTGAATTCGTAGTCCCGCCCGGGATCGAGCAGCCCGCTCTGGCGCACGCCGGGGCGCGGCGGGGCCTGGGCCTTGTCGCCCTTCTTTCGGTCGTCAATTTCGGAAATGTGGCAGAGGCCTTCGATGCCGTCTGCGAGTTCGACGAAGGCGCCGAACGTCGTGACGCGCGAAACCTTCCCGCGCACCAGGTCGCCGACCTTGTGTTTTTCAAACCAGGACGACCAAATATCGTTCACCTGCTTTACGCCGAGCGAAACGCGCCGCGAGCCCTGGTCGATCTTCAGCACCTTCGCTTCGACTACATCGCCCTTTTTGTACACTTCCGAGGGATTCTTTATTCGCCCGGTCCAGGAAATGTCGCTGACATGAATCAGGCCGTCGAATCCCTCCTCGATTTCGAGGAAAGCGCCGAATTCGGTGAGGTTGCGGATCTTGCCGCTCACGACGGAGCCGACCGGATATTTTTCCGCGAGCTGCTGCCAGGGATCGGATTGCGCCTGCTTCATGCCCAGCGAAATCCGCCGCTCGTTCGAGTCCACGCCCAGGACGATCACTTCCACTTCATCGCCCACTTTGACCATCTTGGACGGGTGCTGCTTGCGCTTCGACCAGCTCATCTCGCTGACGTGCACCAGGCCTTCGATGCCCGGCTCCAGCTCGACGAATGCGCCGTAATCCGTGAGGCCCATGATCTTGCCGCTGAGCTTGGTGCCCTGCGCGTAGCGCTCCACGACCGAAGCCCACGGATCGGGCAGCAACTGCTTGCGCCCCAGCGAAACGCGGCCCTTTTCCTTGTCGTACTTCAGAATCTTGACTTCCACTTCCTCGCCCGGCGAAACGGCGTCCAGCGGGCTCGCCACGCGGCCCCAGGACATGTCAGTGATGTGCAGCAGGCCGTCGATTCCGCCCAGGTCGACGAACGCGCCGTAGCCCGTCACATTCTTCACGACGCCGCGCACCGTCTGGCCCTCGGCCAGTGAGTCCAGCATGGCTTGCCGCTGCGAAGCAACCTGTTCGTCCATGATCGCCCGCCGGCTCACAACCACGTTGCCGCGCTTGCGATTCATCTTCAGCACGCGAACCGTCAGTTCGCGGCCCTTCCATTCATCGAGATCTCGAACCGGATGCACGTCGGCCTGCGACGCCGGCAAGAAGGCGCGCACGCCGATGTCCACCACCAGCCCGCCCTTGATGTTGTCGACTACTTTTCCCGTAATGTCGGATTTCGCGCGGTAGGCCTCTTCGATTTTGCCCCAGGCGCGGCGGCGCTTCACGCGCTGGTAGGAGAGCAGGACCATGCCTTCTTTGCGGTCGCCCGTGCGTTGCACTTCCACGGGCTGCCCCACCTGGAGCGGGAATGGCCCGTCCAGCTCTGCGAATTCCTGCGCGGGAATCAGGCCCTCGGTCTTCGCGCCGAGATTTACAACCACGCCCAAGTCGGTAATCGCCACGACTTGGCCCGACTCGATTTCGCCTTCCGCCGGCGCCTGATGTGGCGCGGCGTACTGCTCCATGAGCTGTTCCATCTCCGCGGTCGATTCGGCGGTGGGTTCGCCTGAATCGGTCGCCGCTTCCATGGCTTCACTGACGTTCGAATGCTCGACGGCCGCTTTGCCATCGGGCGCGGCAACAGGCTCGCTGCCTGCTCCTGGGAGGGTGACCACAGCCGGTTCGGGAGGAGGAGGCGTGGTGACGACGCTGGCAGGTTCGGGCGCTTGCACGGCTACGACTACGGACTGTTCCGCATCGTTTGCGGATGGATCTTGCGCCGCTGCCGCGGCGGTTGACGGCTGTCCGGCGGAAAGCTCCGCGCCGGAGTTATCGTTGTCGGAAAACATCAGACTTCCTCCAATGAGGTCCCTGCCTCGTTCCGAATGGCAAACTCCCGGATTATCTTCCGAGTCACGGGGAGGTGCAGGGAAGGACGCGCGGCTTCCCACCCATGGTGCCGCACCGCAGCGATGATAACCGCGCCTGTGGCCGCTGTCAATGAAAGCCAGATGAAAATGCGTGACTCGTGATCCGTGAGTTGTAACTCGTACTGCGTGAAAAGGCAGGGGTTAGTAGCGTTCTGTATTTACGCTTAAGCGTTCTGGATGACGTGAGTGAACCGCGCGAATCACGATCGCACGCGGCCCGCCTGCCGCACCTCGCGGCGATAGTCGGGCGCGAAAAGCTCCACCGTCCGGCACATTTCGTACAGGCGCGAGCGGATTCGCATTCCAAGTCGGTCCGTAAGTGATTCTTCCCGCGCGGGCGAAACCGCCTGGCCCGAGGGAAGGCGAGGAGCGCGATCAGGAGAGGCAGGCGTCGGACCAGCGCTGTCGAGATAGTTTGTAGTGAGGAGAGTGATGCGGCGCTCGTTGTATCGCGAGTTGAGGATGTGGCCGACCGTCTCGAGCGCCCAGGGAGACGGCTTGCTCGCGCCGAGATCGTCGAGGAGCAGCACGTCTGCCATCAGAACCGGTTCGAGGACACCGAGTTCGCTCGACTGGCTCTCGGGATTGTAGCTACCCTGAATTTCTTTCAGCAGTTCCCGGTAGTCGTAGAAAAGTCCCGTGTGGCCGCGCAAAACGATTTGCCGGAGAGCGGCGACGGCCAGGTGCGTCTTCCCCGCGCCACAAGGCCCCATGATCAGCAGGCCGGCGTTGCCTGCAGTCGGATAATCCCGGGCGAAGACTTCGGTGACGAGCTTGGCCTGCTCGAGGCTGTGGTTCCACTTGGGATACTCGGGGCCGGTTTCGTGATCGTAGAGCTTGGTGTCGAAGTTTTCGAAGTCGCAGTGTTCGTAGCGCGTGGGAATGCGCGAGCGCCCCATCGCGCGAGCCGCGCGATCTTTGCCGGTGCAATCGCATGGCACGGCCCAGACCCGGCCCCTCCGGTTCATCCCTGCCTGTGCTGCAGGCTGGCCCTCGACGGACTTCTCCCACGAACCGCGCGCCAGTTTTTCTTCTTCAGCAACGTGCTCGACGGTCTTCCATCCCGTGCCGCCGCACAGCGGGCAATCCGCCTTGGCCATGAAGCCAGCATAGGCGTGCCGCGCGCGTTCCGCAAGACACACGGCGCTGTTGAAATTGTGCTCGTGTGTGGAAAAAACGAATCCACAGATGAACACAGATAAACACTGATAAAAGAAAAATCTACCCCGCCTCGCATCGCGAGAGCCGCGATGATTCCGGTGGTTTTGTTTTTATCAGTGTGAATCTGTGTTCATCTGTGGATTCAAATGGATTCAGGTTTTGTGTACGCGGATGACTTTTGGCGGAGCGACGCGCGCGAGGGCGTTGCCTTGCGGGCGCGTGGAGGTGGACTGCAGCCCACGCGCGAGTTCCTGGCGCACGAACGCGGTGAAGGCTTCCATCTGGCTGTGCATTTCGGCGATTTTTTCGCGCATGTTCAGAATGATTTCGATTCCGGCGAGGTTGACCCCCATTTCGCGCGTCAGCGTGAGGATTACTTCCAGGCGCTCCAGGTCGGAGTCGGTATAGAGCCGCGTATTGCCCTCGGAACGCGAAGGCTTCAGCAGGCCCACGCGCTCGTAGAGGCGCAGCGTTTGCGGATGCAGCTTATATAGCTCCGCCACCGCGGAGATCATGTACCCCGCGCGGGCTTTTTTTCGTTTCGGATTCGCGCGCGTCATTTCGGTGCTCCATCGCGGATTGCGAACGCCTGCCGCTCTCCTTCAAGCCTTGCCGTTCCACCTTAAATTTTGTCATTCTGAGCGAAGCGAAGAATCTCTCTTCGATTGCGCCGAAGACCGGAGAGATTCCTCGGCCCGCTCCCAGCGTTCCGAGGAATGACAAAAAATGTAAATCGTCCGCGCATCGCAATCTCGGTGCCTGCTATGCCTTGGCCCGCTCAAAGAGATCCTTGCGCGGATCCTCCGGCGCGAGCTTCTCCAGTTCCTTCAGAATTTCCCGGACGCGTTCGTCCACCGGCTTCGGCACCACCACTTGCAGCTCCACGTATTGGTCGCCGCGACGGCCATGCGAACGCGCCGAAGGCACGCCCTTCTCACGCAGGCGCAGCTTCTGCCCGCTGTTCGTTCCCGGCGGAACGCGCAGGATGGAGCGCCCGTCGATCGTCGGCACTTCGATCTTCGCGCCGAGCGCCGCCTCGGTCACCGTGATCGGGACGGCCGTGTAGATGTCGTCGCCGCGGCGATCAAAAAATGGGTGCGGCTGCACGTCGGTGATGATGTACAGGTCGCCCGGCGGCTCGCCCGCCGTGCCCGCGTTGCCGCGTCCCGGCACGCGCACGCGCGAACCGGTCTGCACGCCCGCGGGAATCCGAATTTCGATCGTGTCCGCGCGGCGCACGCGCCCGTCTCCGCCGCACACGCGGCAAATATTTCGAATGCGCCCCGAGCCGCCGCAGCGCGTGCACGCCAGGTTGAAGCGCATCTTGCCGCTCGTTTGGGTCACTTGCCCCGAGCCGCCGCACGCCGTGCACGTCTGCGGCTGCCCGACCGTGCCCGTCCCGTGGCATTCCGAGCAGACGTCCAGGCGCGAGATCGTCAGCTTCTTTACCGTGCCGCGCACCGCTTCCCAGAAACTGATTTCGATCTGATACTCGAGGTCCGAGCCGGACTCCGCCTGGATCCCTGCCTCGGCCGCCGCGCCACCGCCACGGAAGAACTGGCTGAAAAGATCGCGAAAGCTTGGACCTGAACCCGCGCCGCCGCCCCCGCCAAAATCGAATCCTCCGAAATCAAAGTGCGGGTCGCCGCCCTCGGCCGGGTTCGGCATTCCGCCCGAGCCCGGGGTCTCGAAGCCGAACTGGTCGTACATCTGCCGCTTTTTCGCGTCGGACAAGACGTCGTAGGCTTCCTGCACCTGCTTGAATTTTTCCTCGGACGATTTGTCGCCGGGATTCAGGTCCGGATGATATTTACGCGCAAGTTTCCGGTAAGCCGCGCGGATTTCCTTCTGCACGGCCTTGCGCGGAACGCCGAGGAGTTCGTAGTAGTCCTGTTTGGTTGTCGTTGCCATTTTAGAGAGGCCAGGCCTTGTAGGGCACGGCTTCAAGCCGTGCCAGTCCGCTCGCCAAAGAGAACGGCTTCAGCCGCTGGCGGTCGCGCTACAACTTCTCCCAGTGCGCGTTGATGGCCGCCAGTTCCTGCTGCTCGCGCGCGTGTTCTTCGCGGCGGCGCTTGCGTTCCTCGTCGAGTTTGCCGCCCATGGCGGCTTCCTTTTGATTGGCGCGCTCGATCCAGCGATCGATCCACGCCGTTCTCGCCTCGACGCTGGGGACGTCCGAGCGGAACCGGATGAAGGCGCCGCTGATATCCGCCGCGCGCGGAGGAAAATCGGGCGGGGGCGATTGCTGCGTCTCATAGAACAGCCGCTTCCAATCGGCCGTCGGCGTCTCAGAAATGACGACTTGAATCATGAACAGATCGTCGCGCAATTTCTGGATGGCCTGCGGCGGTCCCGAGCGCTTGATGCCTTCGTACGTCGTCAACGCTAGCTCCTCTGTAAATTCGCCCAGGCGTTGTAGCGCCCGCTTTTCAGGCGGGCACCCGCTGATGTCGGCAAGAATTCATCCTGCGATGACTTCATCCTTGCACGACCGGGTGCCAACCTAAGGGTTGGCGCTACACGCCCAGCGCAGTACTTAGTTCGGCTTCTTCGTTTCGTCGACGTCCACGTACTCGGCGTCGATCACGTCGCCTTCCTTGCCCTGGCCTGGCCCGCCTTGCGGCGCACCCGGGCCGGCGTCCGTCGAGCCACCGGCGCCGCCCGCGCCCGCTTGCGCTCCGGTCGCCTGCGCAGTCTTGTAGAGCACCTCGGCGAGCTTGTGCGAAGCGGCTTCAAGCTTCTGCGTGGCCGACTGAATCTGGTCGACGCTGCCGCTCGAGAGCGCTGTCTTCGCGACCGCGACGGCTTCCTCCACCGGCTTCGTCTCGGATTCAGGGAGCTTTTCGCGATTGTCGGCGATCAGCTTCTCGACCTGGTACACGCGGTTGTCCAGGATGTTGCGCGCCTCGATTTCCGCGACCTTCTTCTTGTCCTCTTCGGCGTGCGCCTCGGCGTCCGCGCGCATCTTCTCGGCCTCGTCCTTGCTGAGCCCGGTCGAGGACGTGATCGTGATCTTCTGCTCCTTGTTCGTCGCGCGATCCTTGGCGCCAACGTTGAGGATGCCGTTCGCGTCGATATCGAACGTCACTTCGATTTGCGGCAAGCCGCGCGGCGCCGGCGGAATTCCCATCAGATGGAATTTACCGAGCGTGCGGTTGTCGTTGGCCATCTTGCGCTCGCCCTGCAGGACGTGGATTTCCACCGACGGCTGGTTGTCCGCGGCCGTTGAGAAAACCTCCGACTTTCGCGTCGGGATGGTCGTGTTCCGCGGGATCAGCACGGTCAGCACCCCGCCCAGGGTTTCAACGCCCAGCGAAAGCGGGGTCACGTCGAGCAGCAGGATGTCCTTCACTTCGCCGCCCAGCACGCCGCCTTGAATCGCCGCGCCCACCGCGACAACTTCGTCGGGGTTCACGCCCTTATGGCCTTCCTTGCCGAAGAGTTCCTTCACTAGGGCTTGGATGCGCGGCATGCGCGTTTGCCCGCCGACGAGCACGACCTCGTTGATCTTGCTCGTGTCCACGCCGGCGTCGGACATGCATTGCTTGCACGGCGCGACCGAGCGCTGGATGATGTCTTCGATCATCGCTTCGAGCTTGCCCCGGGTGAGGGTTTTCACCAGGTGCTTCGGGCCGCTGGCGCTCGCCGTGATGAAGGGAAGATTGATTTCCGTTTCCATCGTGGTCGAGAGCTCGATCTTGGCGCGCTCCGCGGCGTCACGCAGACGCTGCACGGCCATCTCATTGCCCGGGCCGTACAGGTCCAGCCCTTCGTCTTTCTTGAATTCCTCGACCAGCCAGTCCACGATGCGCTGGTCGATGTTGTCGCCGCCGAGGTGCGTGTCACCGTTCGTGGCTTTCACTTCGATCACGCCTTCGCCGACTTCCAAAACCGAAATGTCAAACGTGCCGCCGCCGAAGTCGTACACCGCGATCGTTTCGTCCTTTTTCTTGTCGAGGCCGTAAGCAAGCGCCGCGGCGGTGGGCTCGTTGATGATGCGCTTCACGTCGAGCCCCGCGATCGTGCCTGCGTCTTTTGTGGCCTGGCGCTGGCCGTCGTTGAAGTACGCCGGCACCGTAATCACCGCTTCGGTCACCTTTTCGCCGAGAAAATCCTCCGCCGCTTTCTTCAATTTCTGGAGAATCATCGCGGAAATTTCCGGAGGCGTGAACTCCTTGCCCTGAATCATCACCGCGACGTTGTCGCCCTTGGGGCTCACCTTATAGGGGACCATCTTCATCTCTTCGGCCACTTCATCGTAGCGACGGCCCATGAACCGCTTGATCGAGTAGATGGTGTTCTGCGGGTTCGTCACCGCCTGCCGCTTGGCGACCTGGCCCACCAGCCGCTCACCCGATTTGGTAATCGCCACGACAGATGGGGTCGTACGCCCACCCTCCTGGTTCGGGATGACCACCGGCTCGCCGCCCTGCATCACGGACACGACCGAGTTGGTCGTTCCCAAGTCAATTCCTATGATTTTGCTCATAACTCGAAGCCCTCCACTGTCGCTCGCCTGGAATCATCCGGCATCAGTGCAACAGATGCGCGCAGGATACACCTTGAGTGTGATGTTGTCAAGTAGTTTGACTATGCAGTATCCATATTATTTACAGCGACTTAAGTCCTAGTTCCCGCAGAACCTCTCCGCTTGCTCACTCCCCGGGGCTTCGCATCCCATGGCCGCCGGTGCCTGCTCCCCAACCCAGGAAATCGCCCCTATTGGATAACCATGCACCTACCCCCCACGTCTATCGATACAGGCGATTGCGTTTTGGGGTTACAATGTGCTGTCCAACAAACTTCAAGGAGAGGTTCGAGTGAAATCACTTTTCGTCGGTCGATTCAGATTCTTGGCTGTAGTCGCCGCATGCGCCTTGGCGACGGCGGCGCTCGCGCAACAGCAGGCGAAGCCGTCCACACCCGCCGCCGCGAAGGCGGCCCCGGCTACGTCGGCCCCGCCCAATTTTCAGAAGACCATGGGCAACCCGAGCGCGCCGATCACGATGGAGGTGTTCGGTGATTTTCAGTGCCCTGCGTGCCGCTCTTTTTTTGAAGCCACGACCAAGCAGGTGATCGACGACTACGTGATCCCGGGCAAAGTGTACCTCGTCCATCGCGACTTTCCTCTGGATATGCATCCCTACGCGCGTCAGGCTGCGCGGCTCGCCAACGCCGCCGCCAATTTCGGCCAATTTGAACAGATCGAGCGCGCCCTGTACGACCATCAGGATGAATGGTCCGCGAAGGGAAACATCGCCGAAGTGATCAAGGCGAGCTTTCCGCCTGCAGAATTCAACAAGTTTCTCGCCTTCGCCAACCAGCACATGGATGAGATCAACGCTTCCATCGAACACGACCGCACCCTCGGGACGCAGCGCAACGTGAACCAGACCCCGACCGTGTACATCACCGCGCACGGAAAGACCGAAGCCCTGCCCGGCGGCGGCGTGGACTACAAGCTGCTGAAGAGCTATTTCGACTACCTGCTCCGCCAATAATCATGGCCACGACCGCGATTCCTTCGGAAACCTCTCCGCGCGCGGCCGCCTGGCCGCGAGTGCTTCTTGTCATTGGCCGTGTCGCCCTGGGAGCGGTCTTCCTAATCGCCGCGTACACCAAGCTTCATTTCGACGGAGCTTGGCATTTTGGTGATTATCAGTTCTTCTTCGCCTTCGCGATTGACTCTTACAATATGCTGCCCTTATGGGCCGTGCAGATCCTTGCGCGGGTTCTACCCATCGTTGAAGCCGCACTCGGCGTCCTACTGATTTCAGGCGTGTGGGCGCGATGGGCTGCGGCGTTTACAAGCGCTTTACTCTTGGTCTTCATTGGTGCGATGACCCGCGCTTTGATTCTCCACATCAAAATCAAGTGCGGCTGTTTCGGCAACGACGAGCCGCTCACGATTTGGACTTTGCTTCGCGACAGCACCCTCCTCGTTCTCGCTCTCGCCGTGACCACAGGCGCGTTCCTGCTGGCGAAACGCAAGGACACAGCCGCTTCCTGATCCGCGCATTATCCCCGCCGGATTGCGTTAGAATGAGTTTCCTATGGTAGACCTGCCGCCGATCATCCTGCGTTTGCCCGGCCGCAGAGTCGTCGGACGCGTTGCCTTCACGCTGCTCCTGCTCGGATCGATCGCCGCGGGAGCCGCCGCGGGCCTGCTGTTTGTTTACTCGAGCGATCTGCCGCAGATTCGCGCCCTCGAGGATTTTCAGCCCGACGTCGTCACCGAGCTTTACGCCGACGACGGCCAGACGATCGGCAATTTCGCCCTGCAGCGGCGCGTGCTTCTTACCTACGAGCAGTACCCTCAAGTCCTGAAGGACGCGATTCTCACCACGGAAGACCAGCACTTCGAGCAGCACTGGGGTGTGGACTTTACGCGCGTGGCGGGCGCGGCCTGGAAGGACATCCTCGCGCACCACGTCGTGGAAGGCGCGAGCACCATAACCATGCAGCTCGCCGGCACGCTTTTTCTCGACCGCTCGGACCGCCGCATGGGCCGCAAAGTCCAGGAAGCGCTGCTCGCACTGCAAATCGAGCGGCACTACACGAAGCAGCAGATTTTCACGATGTACTGCAATCAGATTTATCTGTCGCACGGCAATTACGGATTTGAGGCGGCGTCGGAATATTATTTCGGCAAGCCGGTGGGGAAGCTCACGCTGCCGGAAGCGGCGCTGCTCGCGGGCATGATCCGCGGGCCCAGCTATTCGCCGATCCTGCATGCGCAGCGCGCGCTCGCGCGGCGCAATCTGGTGATCGAGCTGCTGGCGCGCTCCGGGAAAGTCACGCAAGCGCAGGCCAAGGCGGCGATCGCCCAGCCCATGGGTCTGCACCTGCAAGCCCCGCGCAACACGCTCGCGCCGTATTTTGTCGAGGAGATTCGCAAATATCTCGAGAGCACCTACGGCACCGAAATGGTGCATCAGCGCGGCCTGCGCGTGTACACCACGCTGAATGTGGGCATGCAGCAGACCGCCAATCGCGCCGTTCGCGACGGCCTGCACGCGTACGACCGGCGCCACGGCTGGCGCGGCAAGCTGGACAACATCCTGAAGAATAAGACGGACACCCTGGATTCGTACGAGGGCGACGACTGGCGCTGGCCCATCAGCAAGGGCGACTATGTCGAGGGACTCGTGACCGCCGTTGACCAGAAAGCCGCGGCGATCAAAATCGGCTCGTTGCACGCGACGCTCATACCTCCCGATTTCGCGTGGACCAGCCACAAAACCCCGAACGAAATCCTGCAGGCGGGCGACCTCGTCGAGGTCAGCATCAAGGACATCACCGGCAGCGTCGCGCACGTGCAGCTCGAGCAAAACGTGGGCCCGCAGGCGGCCATGGTGGCGATCGACAATCCCACCGGCGAAATCAAGGCCATGGTCGGCGGCTACAGCTTCGACGAATCGAAATTCAATCGCGCAACGCAGGCGCAGCGCCAGGTCGGCTCGTCCTTCAAGGTCTACGTCTATTCCGCCGCCCTCGAGCAGGGCTTCACGCCGTTTGATACGATTCTCGACGCGCCCTTCACCACCATGAGCGGCGGGCAGCCGTACTCGCCACACAATTACGATGAAAAATTTGAAGGCGTGATCACGCTGCGCCGTGCGCTTGACGGGTCGCGCAACGTGCCCGCCGTGAAGCTCGCCGAAAAAGTGGGCATGAACGCCGTGATCGACATGGCCCGGCGCTTCGGCATCACCAGCCCGCTGCCGCCGTATCTGCCGATCACGCTGGGCGCGGCGGATTTGAATCTGCTCGAGCATACGTCCGCGTTCACCGTGTTTCCCGATGACGGCATCCGCATCGATCCGCACATGATCCGCCGCGTGACCACCTATGACGGCGCCCTGCTCGAGCAGGCGCATCCGCTCGTTCACGACGTAGTCGAACCGGACGTCGCGCGCACCATGACCTCAATGCTGGAAGATGTCGTCCAGCGCGGCACCGGAACTCCCGCGCGCGTCCTGGGCCGCCCCGCCGGAGGAAAAACCGGTACGACGAACGACTTCACCGACGCGTGGTTCATCGGCTTCACGCCGGAAATCACCGCCGGAGTGTGGGTCGGCTACGACGATAAGTCGGTGTCACTCGGCAAGCCGGAAACGGGCGCGGTCGCCGCGCTGCCAATCTGGCTCGAATTCATGCAAGGCGCGCTCGACGGAAAGCCCATTCAGGCGTTCCAAAATGTCGAGTCGCTCGACAAAATCGCGCTCGCCAAAAGTGTGAAGGTGGATACTCCGGACAACGCCCCCACCGAAGCCGGCGAGGGTCCAACCACGCTCGAAGCCAAGCCTGAAGCCGCTCCTACCGTGCCCGTCGTAGCCCCGCCCGGGGAATCTCCCGCCAAGGCGACCCAGCCTCCGCAAACGCCGCCCGCACCTCCTGCGCCTCGCAGCTAACTACAGAAGGTCTTCACTTCGCGGCGGCGCGCGCATCCGACAGCGCGAATGCCTTTCGCAGGACGCGGTTCACCGCGACAGTCACATTGAACTTCGCCAATTCTTCCGCGCGCGCCCACGCGAATTCCGACGCATCGCTTCCCGCCACCAGCGTGCCGCCGCGCAATTCGCAGAGATAATCGAGAATCACAAAATGGTATTGCGGCCGTTTGGGATCGGGCGGCGCGCCGTTCGCGCCCGGAGGCGCGGGAAAAATCCGCTCAAAGACTTCAATGAGTTCGACGACGCGCACGTCGAGACCGGTCTCTTCCTCTAGCTCGCGCGCGATGCCCTGCTCGATCGTCTCTCCCACTTCGAGCAGGCCACCGGGGATCGACCATTCCCCCTGCAGCGGCGGGCCGCCGCGGCGAATGAGCAGTGCGCGCCCGTCATCGATCACCACTCCGCCGACTCCCACCATCGGGTGTTCCGGGTATTCTCTTCTGGATGTCATCTGGATGTCATCGCTGCGATTGGCCGCTTCCCTCCCGGGCCGCTTCGCGTTATATAATACTCCCGCAGGACGCTGGTCCTAACCCCCGAGGAGGTTCCGCCGTGGTTCGGTGCCCTGAATGCGCCACTGAGATTGACGTTGACGAAGACGAGGTCGAGGAAGGCGAAATTCTGGCCTGCCCCGAGTGCGAAACCGAAATGGAAGTCGTGCAGATCCATCCCGTCAAGGTGAACGCGATCTCCGACGACGATGACGAGGAAGAAGAGGAAGAGTCCGAGGATGGGGACGATTTCGAGGACGATGATGACCTCGAAGACGAAGAGGAAGAGGTATAGCCTGCTCTTCGATTCCCTCCGGCGTCACTTTTCTCCTTTTTCTCATCTCACCTTTGTGCGCGCGGCGACTGCCTTCGCGGTGCTCGTTTTTGCGACGGGAGCTTTGTTCGCCGCCCAGCCCGCGTCCGGTTTCCAATCGTCCTCCAGCAGTTCCCGTCCTCACGATTTCCTGATCTTCACGACGGTCTTCACGGACCAGGGCTTCGCTCTGTACGGCGCGCGAACGCGTTTGCGCCGCGCCGAAGAAAAGAAATTTCGCTGGGAAGCGATGTCCGATCACCGGGGCGAACTGGCCTTGCGCGTCCCGCCGGGGGCGGAGTACGAAATGACGGTCGAGGCCCGCGGCTTCAAAACCGAAACGCGAAAAATCGACGCGCGGAACGACATGCGCGCGGACCTGACCATCCGGATGGAGCCACTGGCGGACTCGCCCGCCGCGCCGCCTTCGGAGCCGCCGGCCGGAGGAAAGCCATGAATCTGCGCCCTATTCTGAGTCTCGTTGCGCTGATCGTGCTGGCCTCCATCGTTTTGCCCGCTTTGCCCGCTCAAAACAACAAGCAGAAGGAATCCGAACTGCGAACGGTTCGCGGGACGGTGGTGGACAAGGAAGAGACGCCGGTGGACACCGCGGTGGTCTACTTGAAAAACGCTCACTCGCAGGACATCATCACGCATCTTTCCGGCGGCGACGGCACGTTTCGTTTCAGCGGCCTGGACATCAACGTCGACTATGAAATTCACGCGGAGAAGGACGGCATAACGTCTGCGACGAGGTCCATCTCGAATTTCGACACGCGCAAGGAATTTGTTTTGACGTTGAAGCTGGACCGCAAGAAGAGCGGCAAGTGAGCGGCGCCGTCGTGTCGCGCCAACCCCGCTCAGCGGGGTTGGCACCTTGCGGCGTAACCCTCGCGGACGGATCGATGCCCGCCTGAAAGGCGGGCGCTACAACAGCCCCTATACTCACAGGATTTGCCGCGTAATCTGGTGCTTGCAGACTCAATTTGCAGTAACATGCTGGAGAGCCAAATCGGTCCCAAGGGTTCTGTTCCAACCGTTTTCCAGGGCGGCTGCGGAGCGCCGCATTTCTTCCTCGGAGGTCTTTCATGGCGATTCAACTGATGATCAACGGCAAAACGCAGTCCGTGGACGTTCCCGCGGAAATGCCGCTTCTGTGGGTCCTGCGGGACACGCTCGGCATGACCGGAACGAAATTCGGATGCGGCATGGCGCTCTGCGGCGCGTGCACCGTGCACATCGATGGGCAACCGACGCGCTCCTGCATCACCCCCGTCTCCTCCGTGGCCGGGAAAAAGATCACCACCATCGAAGGACTCTCGCCCGATCGCAGCCATCCGGTGCAGCGCGCCTGGATTGAAGTGGACGTGCCGCAGTGCGGCTACTGCCAGTCGGGTCAAATCATGTCCGCCTCGGCGCTCCTGGCGACGAATCCGAAGCCAAGCGACACCGAAATCGACGAAGCCATGCGCGGGAACATCTGCCGCTGCGGCACCTATCAGCGCATCCGCCAGGCCATCCATCGCGCCGCGGAGATGCAAAAAGCTTCGGCCGCTCCTTTGCGCCTTGGGGGCAAGGAAACCGCGGAGGATCTGCTTCTTGAGCCGGAGCCGGTCGAGGCAGGGGGTGCGGCATGAGCACCGCAACTGTAACGGAAATCGGCCGCCGAGGTTTTCTGAAAGCCGGCATGACCGGAGCCGCCGGCTTAATGATCGGCTTCTATCTGCCAGGACGATTTGAGGCCTCCGCGGAAGCCGCCGCGACGCTGCCGCCCGCAAGTCTCAATGCATGGATGCTTATTTCGTCCAACGACGTTGTGACCATCATGATCGACAAGTCGGAAATGGGGCAGGGAATCCTCACGGCGCTCTGCATGATCGCCGCCGAGGAGCTGGACTGCGATTGGAAATCGATCCACACGGAATTTGCGCCCGCGGCCAAGGAATATTTCAATCCTGCATTCGGCATGCAGGGCACGGGCGGCAGTTCGAGCGTACGGTCTTCCTGGGACCCGATGCGCAAAGCCGGCGCAGCCGCGCGCGACATGCTGCTGCAAGCGGCGGCGGACCAATGGAAAGTCGACAAGTCCTCCTGCCGCACCGAGAACGGTGTGATCTATCACAACGCGTCGAAGAGAAAAGTTACGTATGGAAGCGTGGCCGTAGCCGCGTCAAAACTTCCCGTCCCGACGGATGCGCCGCCGAAGGATCCGAAGGACTACCGCATCCTCGGAAAGCCGACGAAACGCCTGGACACGCCGGACAAAGTGAACGGCGTCGCGGAATTCGGCCTCGACGTAAAGCGGCCGGCCATGGTCTACGCCGTGGTAGCGCGGTGCCCGGTGTTCGGCGGAAAGGTCGCGAGCTTTGACGCGACCAAAGCGAAAGCAGTTCCCGGCGTCAAAACGGTCGTCCAGATTTCAAACGGCGTCGCCGTGGTGGCGGACAACACCTGGGCCGCGATGCAGGGCCGGCGCGCTCTCGAAGTGAAGTGGGACGAAGGGCCGACTGCGACCGCCTCGAGCGAAAGCATCAGCAAGCTCTTCGCGGATCAAATGGACAAGACCGGTGCGGAGGCTCGCAAGGAGGGCGACGCCGCGTCCGCGCTTTCCGGCGCCGCGCAAAAACTCGAGGCGGTCTACGAGGCTCCGTACCTAGCCCACGCTACGATGGAGCCGTTGAACTGCACCGCCGATGTCAGGGCGGACCGCGTGGACGTCTGGGCGCCCACTCAATTTCAAACCGTCGCGCAAAACATGGCCGCAAAATTCGGCGGCGTGAAGCCGGAACAGGCGTTCATTCACACGACGTATCTGGGCGGCGGCTTCGGCCGCAAGGCCGGCGTCGACTTCGTGATCGAGGCCGTGGAAACGTCCAAGGCGCTCGGCGGCCCCGTTAAGGTGACGTGGTCGCGCGAGGACGACATGCAGCACGATTTCTACCGTCCCGCGTCCTACGCCAAGCTCGCCGCGGGACTCGGCGCGGACGGCTGGCCGGTCGCTTGGACCACGCGCGTCGCGTGCCCGTCGATTATGGAAGCGTGGTTTCCCGGCAGCACGAAAAACAATCTCGATCCCACGAGCGTCGAAGGCGTCGCCAACCTGCCGTACTCGATCCCCAATATTCAGGTGGATTACATTCGCACGGAGCCGGGCATTCCCGTCGGCTTCTGGCGCTCGGTCGGGAATTCGCAGAACGGGTTTTTCAGCGAATGCTTCGTGGACGAACTCGCGGCCGCGGGCAAGAAGGATCCGTACGAATTCCGGAAGAAGCTGCTCGACAAGGCGCCCCGCCACCTCGGCGTGCTGGAACTTGCCGCGCAAAAAGCGGGCTGGGACAAGCCGCTGCCCGCCGGCCGGTATCGCGGGATCGCGGTGCTCTTCGCGTTTGAAAGCTACGCCGCGCAAGTGGTGGAAATTTCGGTGAATCGCAGCGCGAAAACCGTGAAGGTGCATCGCGTGGTTTGCGCGGTGGATATGGGCCGCGTGGTGAATCCGCTCACCGTTGAGATGCAGAGCGAGAGCGCGATCGTGTACGGCCTATCGTCAGCGCTGTACGGCAACATCAAAATCGCGGGCGGGCGAGTCACGCAAACCAATTTCAACAACTATCAGGTCTTGCGCATGGACGCCATGCCCACGATCGAAACGTACATCGTTCCAAGCGAAGAGAAGCCGACGGGCGCGGGCGAACTCGCCGTGCCGCCCGTGGTTCCGGCGCTGTGCAACGCGATCTTCGCCGCAACCGGCAAGCGCATCCGCCGCCTCCCGATCCGCTCGGAAGATTTGGCCTAGCAGTAAGTGGCGCAGGCTTCAGCCTGTGGGGGTTAGTCCTTGCAAGGCCTAAAATCCACAGGCTGCCCTTCGCTGGGCTCAGGGTGAAAAGCCTGCGCCACTTAAAATCTCCGCAGCAACGCAGGCAATTCCCCAATCGTTTCAATCATCGCGTCGGGCGACGCCGCGCGCAGCCGCTCCGGCACCGGCGATCCGCCAAGCACGCCGATTGCCCGCACCCCGGCCCGATGCGCCATTTCGATGTCCTCCGGCGCGTCGCCGATATACACGCTGGCCTGTGGCAGAGCGCGCAGTTTTTCGAGCGCCATGCGCATCGGTGCCGGATGCGGTTTGCGTCGCGGCGCGTCCTCAGAGCACACTTTGGCCAAAAACATCGCCGAGACATTGTGCTCCCGGAGCTGCCGTCGCACGCGCGAGCGGCTTCCGCTCGAGACCAGCGCCAGCTTGAAGCGCCGGTCGAGCGCCCGCAGAACGCGCATCGCCCCGGGCTGAAGCCGCGGCTTTTGCATCCGGTAGAAGCGCCGCCACAGCCGGTCCGCCTCTTGCCATTTGCCCCGAGGCAAGCCCGCCGCGCGATACACGCGGTGCCAGTTCGGCGAATAGTGCCGCTTCAATTCAGCCAAGCTCCAACTCATTCCGAGAGCCCCGAACATATGCATGTAGGCGTTCGCGTCCGCCTCAAAAGAATTCAGCAGCGTCCCGTCCCAGTCAAACAGCACGTATTCAATCGCAGAGGAATGGTTCTTCATGAGTGCAGGAAATTAGCGTCATCCGCGAGTACGGAAGAGACGAATTGCCAATCGCATCGCGACAGACAAAGTAGCATGGAACGAGGATCGTCGGAGCCTACTAGCCTTTTGGAATTTGTGAGAGGCAACCACCCGCCGCGGCGGGGCTGCGAGGGCCTGCTGACCCTTGAAAACGGGGGACGGCGAAGCCAAGATCGCAGACCCAAACAGGCCCGCCGTGGCGGGTGGTTGTGCTGCAGAATTCTTCTACTTGCTACCGAGTGCCGGCCTTACACTCTCAAATCTGAAATTTCAGTTTCAAATCTGAAATTTCAAATTTGAAATCTGAAATTTGAAATCCGGCTACACCCGCTCGAACCGCGAGGGCAGCGGCTCTTCGCGCTGGAACGAAATGTCGTCAAACGTCGCCGCCAGATTGTGCCAGCCCGGCCGCTCGGAAGGTTCGGCGCGCACGATGTGCGCCTCGGTCTTCATCCTCACCGTGCCGCGGCCAAACGGGCGGTCGACAAGGCAGACTTCGATTTCGATCGGCGTCCCCGGCTCGATTCTTTTCGGGCACTGAAAGAGAACTCCGCTCGAGCTGATGTTGGCCGTCCGCAGAAGCTCCGATACGCGCTCCTTCTGCCCGGCGATGCGCTTCACGCGCAGGGGCAGGCTCAGCTTGGCGCGGGCGTAGGTGCGCCGCTCTTCCGGCGGGCGTACGGCATGTGTGGGAACGCGCGCGATGCCCTTGGGCTTCGCGCGCGTGGTCCAGGAGGGCGGGTCGGCCACCGAAGTGGCCGCGCGAGCCGACAATTCCTTGATCGCGGCGCCGCCGCCGCGGATGGGATCGGATCGGTCCATGAGCTTTTGAGTTCGAGTAGTGCGCATAGGTCTCCCTTTGGCCCTGCACGCCCCTGGCACTGCTCGCGCACACTATCCTCCGCTCGATACGATGGCGTCAATTTAGGTTCCGATATCCGTTGTCCTAATGCATACTCCCGGAAAATGGGCGGAAGTCTCTTCAGGCCCCTCAAAAATTCGCTCGGAAGAAATTTCGGTTTGACCGCAAGATTCGGATAGCGCCGCGGGAACCATCTTGGATATTGTGATCGGGAGGAAGAAGAGACTCGATGGCCGCATTTTCCAAACCGGTGCCGGACACGATCCCAACGCCCACGCGCAGGAAATACCTCGCGGCGGTGGCCCTGCACGATTCACGGATGGACGGGGCGTTCGTGTACGGGGTGCGCTCGACGGGGGTTTACTGCCGGCCGTCCTGCCCCTCGCGCCGACCGCGCGCGCAGCAGATTCTTTTCTTCGTTCAACCCGAAGCGGCGGAGCAGGCCGGATTTCGCGCCTGCCGGCGTTGCCGCCCGCGGCAGGCTCAGGCGAATCCGCAGGTGAGCCTGGTCCGGCGCGTGTGCGCAGAAATCGAAGCCAGCCCCGAAGGCGGCGTGCCTCTTCAAAGACTTGCTGAAGTAACGGGCCTCAGCGCCGCCCACCTGCAGCGAACGTTTCGCCGGGCCATGGGCATCACGCCGCGGCAATACGCCGACGCGCTCCGTGTCGCGCGGCTCAAATCCGAATTGCGAAAGGGGAAAGACGTGACGACAGCCATGCATTCCGTTTCCTACGGCTCCGCGAGCCGCTTGTACGAGAAGTCCGACGCACAGTTGGGCATGACGCCCGCAACGTATCGCAAGGGCGGGCAGGGGATGAACATCTCCTACACGATCGCACCATGCGCGCTCGGGCGCGTGCTCGTCGCCGCCACCGATCGCGGCATCTCCGCCGTGTACATGGGGGATCGAGACGCGGAGCTCATTGCGTCTCTGCGCAAGGAATACCCGAACGCGGAAATCGAGCGCGATTCGGAAAAGCACTCGAAGTGGGTCCAGGCCATCGTGCGCCATCTGGCAGGCACGAATCCCAATCTCGATTTGCCGACGGATGTGGCGGCCACGGCGTTTCAGCGGCGCGTTTGGGAGGAGTTGCGGATGATCCCGCCGGGCACGACCCGCACCTATTCCGAAGTGGCGCGCTCGATCGGCCGTCCAAGCGCGACCCGCGCCGTCGCTCGCGCCTGCGCCACGAATCCCGCCTCAATTGTTGTGCCTTGCCACCGCGTAGTGCGGAGGGATGGAGCGCTCGGAGGCTACCGCTGGGGTCTGGACCGGAAAAAATCGCTGCTCGAGCGAGAACGCCGCACGGCAAAAGCCGCTTCCGCGTGAGGCACGCGGCCCGAATTTTCATGCTTCATGGGATCGAGCCAAGCGCTTGGAGTTCGCGAATCCAAGCTTCGAGCGAACAGCAAGCGCCATATAAATCTGAAATTTGAAATTTCAAATTGGAAGTAAGGTCAAATTGCGTTTCCTGGTCCTACGTTGCATAGCCGCGACAAGAGAAAGCTCACGAGCGATTCGGGCTAAGAATTCCCCAAACGTGACTGCAGCTGTTTCCGGTAGCGCCGGCTGAGCCGCAACTTTCGCCCTCCATCCAGTACGACTTCGCAGTCGCCTTCGGCGTTCAGCTCCAGCCCGCGCACGCGATTCAGATTCACGATACTCGAGCGGTGGATGCGGCAAAACGTTTCGCCGTCCAGCTCCCGCTCGAGTTCCGACATGCGGCGCCGCAAGAGATGCGATTTCACGCCGACGTGCAGGCAGGCGTAATAGTCCGCGGCCTCGATCCAGTCGATCTCCGCGATTTTCACGAACGAAATCTGCCCGGTGCTCTTGATCATGAAGCGATCCGTCTTCGCCGGAGACTTTTTATTTTGGGAAACTCGCTCCTTCGCGCGGCTCAATGCGTGAGCGAAGCGCGCGTTGTCAAACGGCTTCAACAGGTAGTCAAGCGCGCCGGCTTCAAATGCCTTCAGGGCGTATTGATCGTAGGCGGTGACGAAGACGAAAGCGGGAAGTAAGTCGCGGCCAAGCTGCTCCACCACGTCAAAGCCGTCGCATTCCGGCATTTGAATGTCGAGAAACACCAGGTCCGGTTTGTGGCTGCGGATTTGGGCGAGCGCCTCTCTCCCCGAATCGCACTCGCCCACAATCTCGATGTCGGAATCACTCCGCAAGAGGACGGTGACGTTGCTGCGCGCGAGCGGCTCATCGTCCACCACGAGCGTCCGAATTTTTGAACCGGCCGGGCGGGCGGTCACCTTCAGCCCTCCCTGAAGGGCACGGACATAAGGACTTCGACGCCCGCGGCTTGATTTTCCAGGCGGAATTCGAAATCGTCGCCGTACAGCATCTGCAGGCGGCTGCGGATGTTCGCGATACCCACGCCGGACCGGGCGCTCTCCCAGTCGCTCGCCAATTTTGCCCCGTCGTTATACACGCGGAAACTGAGGGAACCGTTCGACCGAAACGCCCTGACGCGAATCCACCCGCCGCGGGCTTCCTTCGAGATGCCGTGCTTGATCGCGTTTTCGACGATCGGTTGCAAGATGAGGCTCGGCACCGGCGACCCGAGTAGCTCCTCGGGAACATCGACACTCAGCTTGAGGCGGTCGGAAAATCGCACCTTTTGGATATCCAGATACTTTTGCAGAAACTGCATCTCCTCGCGGAGCGGGACCACCTGGCGGTCCGAAACATCGACGACTTTGCGCAGAAAATCGCTCAGGCCCGAAATCATGGTCACCGCGTCGTCGCTTCTTTTTTCGCGGACCAAACCGGAGATGGCGTGGAGCGCATTGAAGAGAAAGTGCGGCTCGATTTGCCGGCGCAGTGCATCGAGCTGGGCCTTGGAAAATTGCTCATTCAGCCGGGCCGTCTCAATCTGGTGGCGAATGAGACGTTCCTTAGAATCCAGGATGTAGCTGATCGCAAGCAGCGCGGCGTAAAGCGACAGGTACAGCAACGCCTCGCTGTACATCGTCTCCAGCCACAAAGACTTAAATGGTCCCGCGCCGGGAACCTTCAGCAGGGGATTGAGCACGTATTCCAGCCAGGCTTCCCAAACGCTCGACGCGAGTCCAAGAAACGCGCACGCAAAGACATGAATGAGCCAGGTGGCATCGGGTTTCATTTTCAAAGGACATTGCCGCCCCAGCCGCAACACGAACGGGGTCGCAACCACCCACACCAGCCAAGAGAGCAGCAGCGTCACGAAGAGGCGCGTCCAGGAGTAAACCATCCCCTCGGCGCGCATCATCAGAAGATTCTGCACCGAACTGAACAACGCAATCGCAAGCCAAATCGACCCAATCCACATCCAGTGAGACCGAGTCGGCTTGTACACATGGCAAGGCGGGTTCATATCGGGATGGTACTCCATGTTCGCTCCAAGTGGCGCAACGATGCCGTGAATGCACAGCTGCATGCAGTAAGCGCCCTCGACATCCTTGGATTCCCGGCCTCAGACTACCGCTACGTTCCGCATAAGCTGACGCCGGCGATCCTGGACCCTTCGTTTGGCGTTGGCAGGCGCGTTGATTCGTGCTCTAGGAAGCCGACGCGCCCAAATTGGCTGCCTGCCAAATTGGAGCCGATTCCAATTTGGCGGCAAGCCAATTTGAGTCTGGTCCTGTCCTTGAGGCGAGGCAAAATCGGCAGCAGAAAGGACCGGCGCCCCCGAGTCGGCCTACCGAGCCCGGAGGAAAAGTAGCCATGAAATTCAGAAGCTTCATGCTGGCAATCGCAGTACTCATCGGCGGTGTTTCCGCCCATGCGAAATTGATTCCACTTCGTCCTCTTTTTTTAGACCGTGGGATCACGCTCAACGGAGTGGAGATCCCGCAGGGGATGTACACGTTGAGCCTGGACACCCAGGGTTCGTCCGTCGTTGTAACATTGCGGAAGGACGGCAAGTTTGTCGCCAACGCTCACGGGACGTGGGTAAAGCACGGGGTTAAGTACGGCGACAATGCGGTTCTGCTGCGAGTCAATCCGGACGGGTCACGTTCGCTCATCGAGATCCGCCTGTCGGGTCTTGCCAAGACCATCATGCTCGACGACGTGACCAGCGTGATTCACGTCGCGCCCGGGCAGGACCATACCGCTGCCAACGGTTCCGAACGCATACAGATTGGGAACTGAGAAGAGGGATCAGCCTTGCGGCTGCACTTTTGTGGTGCCGTGAGGCCAGTGCGGCTTGAATTCGCCGTCCGGAATGCGAACGTTTCGGTTGATGTTCCGGTAGTGGATGATGAAGTAGTCGCCCGATCCCATTTCAAAAAACTGCTGCTGAACCGGCAGCCACGTCGATTCGTCCAGCCACAACTCTATTTTGGAAAGCTGCTTCTTCACTTCATCGGTCTTTGGCAACAGCTCCAGGCGAAGAACCTTTCGGCTATCGATCGTTTCTTCGCCCTGGAGCGAAATATCGTAGCTGTCCTTCAGCGAGCTTCCCGAAGTTCCGAAACCGAGCAATAGAAACTGGTCCACCACCGATTTTTTCTTGCCGAGATTGTATTCCTCGACGCGATGGATTTTCGGGTTGTACAGGTAGAAAAAATCGCCGTCGCGGAGGATCGTGCGCGCGTCCGGCTGCGTCACTTCGATGCGCATTTTGTCGTCACGGCGCACCCAGATCTGGCCGCTTTCGGTGGACTTGTCGTTGACGACGACCGTCACTTTCGTCCGTTCGAGGTCCGCGGTCAGGCTCTGGAAATCCGCGGCCCGCGCGTCAAGCTGCTTCAGGACATTGTCGAGCGTCCAGCCGGATTGCGCGGAGGTGGATGCGACCGCAATGGACGAAAGAGAGAACGCGGACGCGAGCCCGCACACGAACCAGAACATTCGGAAAGCCGCCGTGGACACCCTCATTAATCGCGTATTCCCCCTCGCTCGCCTTTGTGTGTCGTTCCGTTCGCACCCGGGATAAAACGGCAGCTCCGCAATCGTGCGTCATCGTACCACACAGGCTGGGATGCCAACTTGTCTTCGCGGGTTTCGCGTTCTCGTCGGTGGCTGCACTTTCGCGCAGGCGCCGGCCGCCGCTCCCGTACAAGCGTTGGAAGTTTCTGTATGATGTTGGGCCTGTGTTCCGCCGCAAACGATTCCGGCTGCAGCTCCGCTCCCGCTCTCTGATCCTCGGCGAACGCACGCTGATCATGGGCGTTTTGAATGTCACGCCGGACAGCTTTTCCGACGGCGGCGCGTATCTCGATACGGAAGCGGCCATCGCCCGCGCCTTGCAACTCGAACAGGACGGCGCGGACATTCTGGATATCGGGGGCGAATCGACGCGACCCGGCGCCACGCCGGTCTCGCCCGAGGAGGAGCAGAGGCGCGTGCTGCCGGTGATCGAAGGCTTGCGCGGCAAATTACGGATTCCGATTTCCGTGGATACGCGCCGCGCCGCCGTTGCCGACACCGCGCTCGCGGCGGGCGCCGAAATCGTCAACGACGTTTCGGGTTTGCGGACCGATCCGATCCTGGCGGAAGTCGCGCGCCGCGCTCGCGCCGCGCTCATCCTCATGCACATGCGCGGCACGCCGCGGACGATGCAGCGAAAGCCGTTCGCGCGCGACGTGATGCGCGAGGTCACGTCCGGCCTGCGCGCTTCGATCGCGCTCGCGCGGCGCGGCGGCCTTGCCAAGTCTCGCCTCCTGCTCGATCCCGGAATCGGGTTCGGAAAATCTTACGAGCAGAATTTTGAAATCCTCGCGCGACTCCCTGAACTTGCCCGTCTCGGCTGCCTCATCGTCGTTGGCACTTCGCGCAAGGCGTTCCTCGGCAAAGCGCTGGCCAAGCCGGGAGAGCCGCCCGCGCCGCCCGAAGACCGCTTGCTCGGCACCGCCGCGACCGTCACCGCCTCGATTCTCGGCGGTGCGCACATCGTCCGCGTCCACGATGTCGCGGAAATGGCGCGCGTCGCGCGTGTTGCTGACCGTCTCGTGCAATCCTGATACAGTAGGCGCGTGAAAGCGATCGATCCAATGCGAAGCCATTCCCGAAAATATCGAACTTCAATGGGATTGCTAGGCCTGTTCCTGGCCGCCTGTCTTCCCGCGATGGCCCAGCTGGCTCCGTCGGAGCCCGACCCGCTGGCGCGCATTCGCGACGCCGCGAAGAATAGTGTCGTCGCGTGTTCCGCAACCGGCGAGACGCTGTGTGAGCAGGTCGCTCCAAAAATCATCGCCAACGCGCAGGGCGATTCTCCGCTCGCCGAAAATCTGCGCAAGTTGACCGAAGGCATCGGCGGACGCGTGACGGGAAGCCCCGCAGCGGCTCGCGCCGTCGAATGGGGAGTTGCCGCATTTCGCGACGCGGGTATCGACGTTCACACGGAGAAGTACACGATTCCCGTGACGTGGTCGGAGGGCGCGTCGCACCTCACAGTTCTTTCGCCTGAGCCGTTTCCGGTCCGCTTGGTTTCGGTCGGCTGGGCTCCGGCAACGCCCGCCGGCGGCATCGAAGCCCGCGTCATTCTCGCCGGCGAAGGCACGGAAGCCGATTTTGCCAAGCTCGGCGCGGACGCGAAGGGCGCGATTCTTTTCGTGCATTCGAAAATCCTGCGCACCTGGGACGATCTATTCGAGGAATACATTAACGCGCCGGGAATCATTCAGCGCGCGAAATCCAGCGGAGCCGCCGCGATTCTGTGGATGTCGACGCGGGAAGGCGCACTGCTTTATCGCCACAGCAACAGTTACTACGGCGCGATCGATATCCTGCCCCAGGCAATCCTCGCGCGCGACGACGCTTTGCGGCTCGAACAAGCATTGACCGATGGCAAGGCCGTGCGCGTGCGCCTCGAGCTTCCGAATCGCATCGGCGGTCCCGCCGAACAAGAAAACGTGATCGCGGAGATTCGCGGTCGCGAAAAGCCGGACGAGTGGGTACTGCTCGGCGCGCATCTCGACTCGTGGGAACTCGGCAAGGGCGCGCTCGATAACGGCTGCAACGCCGCGCTCGTGATCGAAGCGGCTCGCGACATCGCGCGCACGGGCGTGCGTCCCCGGCGCTCAATTCGCTTCGCGCTCTTCACCGGCGAAGAGCAGGGAATGCTCGGTTCCTGGGCGTACGCCAAAGCCCATCGCGACGAACTGGATCGCGCTCCCGCCGTCGTCGTCTTCGACATGGGGATCGGCAAGGTCAGCGGCTTCATGCTCGACGGCCGAAAAGATATCGAGCCGGGCGTTGTGGAAGCCATGAAGCCGATCGAGTCTTTCGGCGCAACGAAGCACGTGCTCGACGCCCCGATCGGCACCGATAATTTCGATTTCCTGCTCGAAGGCGTCCCGAATCTCATCGCCAATCAGGAAGAAGCCAACTACATCCCCAACTACCACGCCTCCTCCGACACGCTCGACAAGGTGGATATCGAGGCGCTCAAGCGCAACACCGCGATCGCCGCCGTGACTGCCTTTGGCATCGCCGAGCGTGCCGAGCCGCTCGGGCCGCGGCAATCCCGCGCGGAAATCGAGGCTTTGCTGAAGTCCTCGGGGCTCGTAGAGCAGATGAAGATTGCGGGCCTCTGGCCGCTGTGGGAATCCAGCGTGCGCGGCCGTCTCCCCTGATGCACGTAAGGTAAACTTCACGCAGCAAGTGCAGCACTCCGGAATCGACGGCCCCGCCGTTCACGCTATACTTAGTGTATGGCAACGTCTCTCCGCCCTTCGCTCCCGGCGGCGCCCGCTCGCGCGATGGGTGTGATCCTGGCGATCGACTATGGGCAGAAGCGCCTGGGGCTGGCCGTTTCCGACGAACACCAGCTCGCAGCGCGCCCTTACGCGACCTGGACACGCACCAACCGCCGCCGCGACCTCGCCCGGCTGAGGGAACTCGTTCGCCAAATGGGAATCTCCAAGATCGTGGTCGGTCTTCCGCTGCACCTGGACGGCTCGCCAAGCGAGATGTCGGACGAGGCCAAAAGATTCGCCGCGCGCGTCGCAAAAGCCATGGGCCTGCCGGTGGAAATGATGGACGAGCGGCTGAGTTCCTGGGAAGCGCACGAGACCATGTCCTCTGTGGGTCCCACCAAACGTTCCGGGCGCCGCGCCGCCGCACGCAGTGGGGCAAGCCAGCAGCCGCCCCTCGACAAAATCGCAGCAGCCGTCATCCTGCGGGACTATCTGGCGCAGACGCGAGCGCGGCACGGATCGCGAGCCTGACATGCGCAAGATCCTTCTTATCGTTCTCGCCGCCCTGATCCTTGCTGCAGGCTACCTCTATCTTGCTTTGTATCGTCCGTACCAGGGTTTCGCGGGCGAGGGTGTTTACGTGGATGTGCCGCGCGGCGCTTCGCAACGCACCATCTCGCGGCTCCTCGCCGAAAACGGCGTGGTGCGCAGCCGCATCGCCTTTGAACTCTTGTGCCGGTATCGAAAACAGCGAATCATGCAGGCTGGCGAGTATTTTTTCGATCATCCCGTGACCGCGTTCTCCGTGTACGATGACATTGCGAATGGCCGGATCGTCGTAAAGGAACTTGTGGTGCCCGAGGGTTTCACGATGTTCGACATCGCGGATCTCGCCGCTCACGAAGGGTTCCTCACTCGGGCCGAATTTCTCGCCGCCGCGCGCGACTCTTCGGCGGTCCGAGATATCGCTCCGAATGCGCCGAGCCTCGAAGGGTTCCTTTTCCCCGCAACCTATGAATTCCCGCGCCACATGACCGGGAAAGAGATGACCGACTCCATGCTGCGGAAATTCCGGCAGGCATGGACGAATTTGGCGCCCTCCGGCCAGGCCCCTCGCCGAAGCGTCCAGGAAATCGTGACGCTGGCTTCCCTTGTGGAGCGCGAGACGCCGCTCCCCGAGGAGCGTCCGCACGTCGCCGGCGTATTTGAAAATCGGTTGCGCATCGGACAGCTGCTGCAATGCGACCCCACGGTGGCCTACGGGATGGCCCTGGCAGGGACTTATTCAGGCAAACTCGATAGCGGCGATTTGCATTTCTCGTCTCCTTACAATACCTATCGCAACAAGGGCCTGCCGCCCGGCCCAATTGCCAATCCCGGCGAAGCGGCTCTCCGCGCGGCCCTCGATCCTCTACCGACCGACGACTTTTATTTTGTCGCCAATACCCATGGCGGCCACTTCTTCAGCAAGACCCTGAAGGAGCATAATCGGAACGTCGCGCGCTACCGGCGCCTGCTCGAGGAAGCGGAAGAGCCGCCGTCGGCGCGCGCTCTCTCGTCCACGGCAACGCACAAGGCCAGGCAAGTGAGGTCGTCTCGATGACGCGTTCGGACCATCCGTCCAAGAAGGCACTGATCCTGACCATTGCGCGCGAGCTGGCAGTGGCGCGGTTCACCCCCGCCGAAGTCGAGCAAATCCGCCGGCAACTCGTCGCGCGGCTCGGCACCGCAGGGAAAACTTCCGCGGACTACATTGCAGGCGTGCTGGAGACCGCCGGCATGCGCATCGTGTGGTCCACTAAGGCGGACACCGAAGGCCAATACGAGGAAGAATTCCAGGACCTGCTGCACTTCGCGAATCTCGAGGACGCCGAGATGTGCATCATGCGCCTCGACGAGCTGTACCGGAAATTTCTCGAGGAAGACGAGAAGGCTGCGGTCGAGCGCGTGCGCGAAGTCGCCCGCATGGGCCGCCGCCGCGCGGAAATGATCGCCCGGAATCACAAAGTGGAGCCCGAGAAGCGCGCCGAGAAGGAAGAAATCATGCGGTGGTTCAAGGTCTGGCTGGACACGCCCGACGCGTTTTTCGACTGGCTCGAGGCGCGCAAAGCGTCGCCCGATTTCCAGCGGCGGTTTGCCCGGAGCGCTTCGGCGGACGCGTGAGCGCGCGATGGCCGACCCGCAATACATTCTGGAAGTAGAGCCGCTTGATCTCGGCGCGGACGTCAAGGCGGTCGGGCTCGACCTCGTCGAAATTGAAAGCCGCGAACCGGCTCGCGGCGCGGATGCTGCCCGCCTGTGGGCCGCGGCGCTCGGCGCGCTCGCCGGCGCGGAGCCGTGGGTTCTCGATTTTTTCTCCCACCTCGATCGAGTGCGCGAATACTGCCGGTTGCGCGGCGTCGGCTTTGAGGAAAAAGCCTCCGGCCATTCCCTCGTCATTCCCGCGCCGTCCGGCAATACGCTTGCCGAGCTACTCGAGCGATTCGCGGGCGAAACATTTGGCGCGCGCGCCGGGGCGCAGCTCGCGACCGGCGATCCCGCCGTTGAAGATGAACTGGCCCGGCGCGGCGTCGACGCCTACCACGCCACATTCCGAAACTATCTTTTCTGCGCCGTCTGCGATTTCGAGAACGGTTTTCTCACTCTGCTCACCGAAAAATTGTGGGCCAGCGAAGTCCTCCGCCGCATCAAGCCTGCCGCCGCATCCCTGCCGGTGGAAGTCGCCCGCCCTCAATAAAGGATTTTTTAGGCCAGGCCCGTCGCGGCAAAAATGGAGCGTGTCGCTTCTGCAACGTGAGCATGCACGATTCGGTAAGCTGGAGTAGAATTGCACTATGACTGGAATTCAATACGTGACGGATGAAAAGGGCCGCAAAGTGGCCGTCCAGATCGACCTCACAAAGCATCGCGAATTGTGGGAAGACCTGCAGGATGTCCTCGTCTCGAGGTCGCGTCGGCGAGAGAAAAGGATTCCTCTGAGTCAGGTAAAGGCGAAACTCGTAAAGAGCGGCAAGCTCGCCCGTGCATAGTTATCGCGTCGCCTTAGTAGCCAGCGCCGAAAAAGAATTGCAACAGCTTCCGCAGCGAGAAATTTCCCGCATCGTTCCCCGTCTCGAACAGCTCGCTTCCAATCCCCGACCGGCAGGCTGCAAGAAGCTAAAAGGTGGCGAAAAGGAGTGGCGGGTCCGCGTCGGAAACTACAGGGTCGTCTACACCATTGACGATGAGGCCAAAAGCGTCGAGGTCACGAGAATCGCGCACCGGCGCGACGTCTACAGATGAGGTCAGTGCCGGCGAGAACTCTCCCGGCTGGAAGGTCGGCAGGGCAATCTACAAATTCAACGTAGGCAGAGGCGAGGTTTGCGAGGCGACGATAAGCTCGCCGGTAAACGCGGCGGCGCCGGTACGGCTGCCGAGGGCTTCCTGGGCAAAAATATTCGCGGTGTAGGGATTGTTATTGGTTTCCGAGAGATGCGCGAGGATCACGTATCGAGCACGCGCGTCAAATCCATCCGGATCGGCGAGAAATTCGCTGACCGCGTGATTCGACAGGTGCCCCGTGCGGCTCATCACGCGCTGCTTGATGTGCCACGGATACGGCCCCACCTTCAGCATTTCCAGGTCGTGATTCGATTCGAGCATCAGGCAATCGGAGTCGCGCAGGTGCACTTTCACGAGCTCGGGCAAATAGCCGAGGTCGGTAACGATCGCGACTTTCGTTCCATTCGCGCGAAATGTGAATCCGAGCGGATCCACGGCGTCATGCGGGATCGCAAACGGCGACACCTCGATGTCGCCCACCACGAACCGCTGCCCGGCACGGATGTGCTCGATGCGGTCGAGCCGCTTGTGCGAAGTTTCGGGCAGGATGCGCAGCACTTCGGTGTGCGTGGCTTCGTTGAGGTAAACCGTCGCGCGCCACTGGCCCAGCACTTGCGCTAGGCAGCCGATGTGATCCGAATGTTCGTGGGAGATGACGATGCCGTCGATGCGATCGACGGCGCGTCCCGCCGCGGCCAGGCGCCGCAGCGTTTCCTTCTTGCCGAAGCCCGCGTCCACCAGAAGCCGGGTCCGCTCCGTCTCGAGCAATGTGCAATTGCCCGAACTGCCGGAACCCAGAATCGTGACGCGCAGGCTGATAATTTCCCCCCAGGAAGGACCAGCGCGCCGCCGCGCAGGCCCACGAGATAATGACAAAGCGCGGCTCGCGCGTCAATCGGGCAAACGCCTTTGAAGCAACATTCTTTCGGAGAACTTGGCAAGGTGTTGTAACGCCCGCCTTGCAGTCAGGCATTTTCCGCGCATCGGCGGATGCCCGCATGGAGGCAGCGCTACACGGACTACGCGAGCAATTCGCGGGTGGCCTGAAAGCCGTTGAGATTGCCGAGGACGGTGAGCGTAATGCGCTCCGGCTCGAAGAAATCGCGCGCGATCGTGTGCACTTCCTCGCGCGTCACCGCCTCGATCGACGTCAGCATTTCGTCGAGCGAAATGAACCGGTGCAGATACATGGCCTGGCGCGCCAGGTTCGACATGCGCGCGCTCGTCGATTCGAGCGAAAGCATCATCGAGCCCTTGAGGTGATCCTTCGCGCGGCGTAATTCCTCTTCGCTGACGCCCTCTCCGCGCACGCTGCGGAACTCGTCGCATACCGAGCGAATCAGTTTCGCCGCGGATTCGCGCGAAGTGCCCGCGTATACGGACAGAACGCCCGAATCGGTGTAGGGAGAAATGTCGCTTTCGATCGCGTACGCGAGGCCCTGCCGCTCGCGAATATTCTGAAACAGGCGCGAGGACATGCCGCCGCCGAGAATCACGTTCAGGATCGAAGCCGCATAGCGCCGCTCGTGCGCCAGCGGGTAGGAAGGCACGCCGAGGACGATGTGCACCTGCTCGAGGTCCTTCTTGCTGCGCTGCTCGACGAACGCGCGCGTGTCGGGCGGCGAGGGCTTCGTCGCGGCAGCCGAGCGCGGCGCGCCCTCAAATTCGCGCGCCACAAGGTCGACCAGCCGCGCGTGCTCGAGATTTCCCGCCGCGGTCACTACAGCGCGATTCGGCGCGTACCATTCGCTGAAACACTCGCTCACCGCGCCCTGCGAAAATTGCGAAACCGTTTCCGGCGTCCCGAGGATCGGCCTGCCCAGCGGATGCCCGCGCCAGAAATTCTGCGTGAACATCTCGTGGATCACGTACTCGGGGTTGTCCTCCTCCATCTTGATTTCTTCGAGGACCACCTGTTTTTCCTTGGCGATGTCTTCGGCGTCGAATCGCGGATGGAGGACAAGGTCGGAGAGTACGTCAACGGCGACGGGCAGGTGCTCGTCGAGGACTTTCGCGTTGAAGCAGGTCATTTCCTTGGCGGTGAACGCGTCGAGCATTCCGCCGACCGAATCGACCGACTGCGCGATTTCCTCGGCCGTGCGTTTCCGCGTGCCCTTGAACACCATGTGCTCGATGAAGTGGGCGATGCCGTTTCGCTCGGGCGCTTCGGCGCGCGAACCTGAGGCGAGCCACACGCCCACGGATACCGAGCGAACTTGCGGCATGCGCTCGGTCACTATCGCGAGGCCGTTCGGCAGGTCGGCCCGTTGGATGTCACGCACTGGTTGAGTCACGAATCTATTGTTGCACACGAGTGGTGCTGTGCGCGACCTGGGACGCCGGCGAATGCCCGGAGAAGTCACATGCTAGAATGACGGTCAGATTCTGCGGAGAAGCGCGTGCCGGTCGAATTGCTTGGAAAATCAGCGGAGGAGTTGCGCGAGTTTTTCGCGTCGCTCGGCGAAAAGCCGTATCGCGCCGCGCAGCTTTACCACGCGCTCTACGCGGAGCGGCGCTTCGATTTCGCCGCGATGACGAATTTTCCGGCTGCTCTTCGCGATCGTTTGGCCGCGGAAGCGCGCATCACACCGCCGCGGGTTGTTCGCCGGTTTTCTTCCGCGGATGGATCGATTCGCTATCTTCTCTCGATCGGCAGGCCGGCCGGCGGCGAAACCGCCGCGCGCGAGCAGCCGAAGCCCGCGCAAATCGAGGCGGTCTTCATGCCGCGCGACGGCCGCCAGACGATTTGCATTTCAACGCAGGCGGGCTGTGCTGTCGATTGCCATTTCTGCCTCACTGCGCAACTGGGGCTGATTCGCAATCTTACGGCGGGAGAAATTGTGGGGCAGGTGCTCGTGGCACTCGAGGAAAACAAGGAAAAGCTCGCGCCGCAGACGAACGTCGTGCTGATGGGCCAGGGCGAGCCGCTGCTCAATTATGACGCGATGATGGCCGCGGTGCGCATCCTGCTCGACCCCAAGGGAGTGGGCCTCGCGCCGCGCCACGTCACGCTTTCGACGAGCGGCATCGTTCCGGGCATCGAACGCCTCGCGCAGGAAAAAATCCGGCCGAGCCTCGCCATCTCGCTCAACGCCTCGAGCGACGAGCAGCGCGACGCGCTCATGCCCATCAATCGCAAGTATCCGCTGGAAGTTTTGCTCGACGCATGCAGGAAATTTCCGCTGCGCCCTCGCGAATATTTTACCTTTGAATATGTGCTGCTCGGCGGCGTGAACGATTCACCCGAGGACGCGCGGCGCGTCGTGCGCCTCCTCGCGCGTATTCGCGCCAAGGTTAACCTGATCCCGTGGAATCCCGGAAATTTGCCCTACCGCTCGCCCACGCCCGAAAGCATCGAGGAGTTTCAGCACATCCTCATCGGCAAGGGCGTGCCCTCGTTCGTGCGCTACTCACGCGGCCAGGACGTCTTCGCCGCCTGCGGCCAGCTCGCCCTGATGGAAACGCCAAGCCCGTTCGTCGCGCTGCGGTAGCGTGATACGTTTGTTAGCGTTGATTTCACCGTTCGCGCGAAAAAACTTACATTTCGTCATTCCGAACGAAGTGAGGAATCTCTCTCGGGTTTAGGCACGGTAAGAGAGATTCCTCACTTCGTTCGGAATGACAAAATAGTTTGCTTTTTCCGCGATCTATGAAGTCGTTCTAGTTTCTCTTCGCGCGAATCCCAATCACAGCCATCAGCCGCCCCGTCTTCGCGCCTTCGCGACGATAGCTGAAGAGCAAATCCGTGCTGCACGCGGTGCACAGATCGCTCACCGCAATTTGCTTTTCCGGCACGCCGGCATCGGCGAGTTGCCAGCGATTGGACGCGCGCAAATCGAGCTGCACGCGCGGCGGCGGAGGCACGTGGCCGGGCGGCATCATCGTGAGCCACGGCAGCCACAGCGGCTCTTCGCCGTGCGCGAGCTGCTCGAAGGGGCCGTCGAACCACTCGGCCGCCGCGGGAAATTGCGCCGCGAAGGCTTGCGCGACTTCGGGGCCGACTTCGTAGCAGCCGCGGCCAATCGCCGGCCCGAGCGCGGCGACCACGTCTCGCGGCCGCGTGCTGAATTCCATGCTCATGCGGCCCAACGTTTTCACGGCAATGCGCGCCAACGTGCCGCGCCAGCCGGCGTGAATGGCAGCCACCACGCGCCCGCGCGTGTCCGCAAGAAGAATCGGGACGCAGTCTGCCGTCTGCACGCCGAGCAGCAGGCCGGGCGTGCCAGTGATCAGGGCGTCCGCCTTGGGAGCTTCGTCGCATGGCGAAGCCGCGAGGTGAATCACATCCGAATGAAACTGGCGCAGCGTTACGAGTGGCATCTCTCGCGCGCCAATCGCTTCCGCAAATTTCGCGCGATTCGCCAAGACCCGTTCGCGCTCGTCCCACTCCGTGAAACCCAGATTCAGCGCGGGCTTGCCGTCCAAAGCGCTCGCGCCGCCGGAACGCGTGCTGAACCCGTGCGCGAGCCAGCCAAGGTTTGCCAGCGCGCGCGCCTCGAGCACCTGCAGGCCATGCGCGCGGCGAATCGTCCACGCAGCGCTGTCGCTGCGTGGCGCCGCGCGGCCTCCGCGCTGCTTGGCGGCCGCCCGCCCCGAAGACCGAGTTTTCATTGCTCGCGCCATCTTGTTCTTGTGCTCTCCAGGCCACTTTAGCGTAACGCGCCGCTTTCTGTCTGCCCCATGCGAACACGATATAATCGTCGTGAGTCGAGACGCGCAAAGAGAGGCGTAGCGCGCGGCAGCTCGCGAGGACTTACATGATCGTTGGCCTGGGCGTGGACATCACCGAAGTCGATCGCATGCAAGCCGCCATTGCGCGGCGCGGCCGCGCGTTTCTGACGCGCCTGTTCACTCCGTCCGAAATTATTTATTGCGAGAGGCACCGCCACAGCGCCGAACGTTTCGCCGGGCGCTTTGCCGCCAAGGAAGCGGCCATGAAAGCCCTCGGCACCGGATGGGCGCGCGGCGTCCGCTGGATCGACATCGAAGTCGTGCGCGAGCCGAGCGGCAAGCCCACGCTAAAATTGGCCGGAGCGGCGCAGGCGATCGCGGCAAGCCTCGGCGTAAAGCACATCGCGGTCACGATCACGCATGACGGAAATACCGCGCTTGCGCAGGTGATCTTCGAGTCCTGAAACAGGCGACCAGCGAGATAGGCGGGTGCCCCATCCTTGCGGTTTTTGCAAGGGTGGGGATTTTTCGAACGTCCATTTGCGCAGTCCCGGTAGGCCTTGAATCTAAACCCCCGCCCTTTGAAATACACAAAGGGTGGGGCACCCGCCAAAGAGGCAATGACGCGACGAAGGTGGCCTCCCTACAGATTTTCTCTGCGCCCTCCGTGTTCTCTGTGGTGAAGGGTTTTGCCGTTCGCGATGCCAGCGTCTATACCAGAACGCCCAGCAAGTGCCCGTCTCTCTCTCCCACAACTCGCACGTCCAGGAATTGATTGGGCCGATACGCGCCGCGGATGCGGAGATTTCCGTAGTTGCTGGTAAGCGCGCGCGTCCACGGCCCGTCGCTGTCCGAGCCGGAACGATTCAACGTGAGCGCGCGCGTCTCGCTCCCGACCTGGCTCGCCTGAAACGCCAGCTTCTTTCTCTCGCCGAGCGCGCGCAATTCGCCGGCGCGGCGATCGATCACAGCTTCGGAATTTTGATCGGGCAATTCCGCCGCGGGCGTGCCCGGCCGCGCGGAAAATGAAAACACGTGAAGGTAGGTCAGCGGCAGGCGCTCGATCAGCGCGAGTGTTGCCTGGTGATCGTCTTCGGTCTCTCCGGGGAAGCCGGCGATCACGTCCGCGCCGATCGCCGCATAGGGAAGATGCTCGCGCACCAGTTCGGCGCGCCGCGCGTAGTGCTCGGCGCGATACCAGCGATGCATGGCCCGAAGAATCCGGTCCGAACCCGACTGCAGCGGCATATGAAAATGCCGCGCCATCCGTTCGTTCGCCTCGAAAATTGCGATCAAGTCCTCGGTAACGTCCATCGGCTCGACCGAACTGACCCGCAGTCGCTCGACCGAGGTTTCGTCCAGAATACGCTGCAGCAATTCGGCCAACTCAGCACGAGGCGCGAGATCGCGCCCGTAATTTCCCAGATCGATGCCGCTGAGCACCACCTCGCGCGCGCCGCGCGCGGATAATCCACGAATTTCCTCGATCACGACGCGCGGCGCGAGGCTCCGGCTTTTCCCGCGCACCTGCGGGATCACGCAGTACGAGCAGCGCCGGTCGCAGCCGTCCTGAATTTTCAGCACGGGCCGGGTGTGGCCCGCTTCTCCGCCTTCGACGGGAGCCATGAGGAACTCGGTCTGCTTCCGGATGTCGCCTGTTAGAATTTCAGCGCGGGCGCGGCTGACCACTGGCAGCGGGGTCTCGTCTCGAAACGCTGAGAGTGGAACAAAGCCTTCGCGTGCAAACTGACGAGACGTGCGCTCGCTCGCTGCGTGTACGCTCGACCCCAGCTGCTCAACGAGCCGCGGAATCTCCGGCTTGTGCGAATTCCCGACAACCCAAGAAACGCCGTCGAGTGCGGCGATTTCCTCCGGAGCCCGCTGCGCGTAGCAACCGGTCACAATTACGCGCGCCGCGGGATTGTCGCGGTGAATCCCTCGAATCGCCTGCCGCGCCTGCAAATCCGCCGCGGCGGTCACGGTGCAGGTATTCACCACGACGACGTCCGCGCGTCGCGCGTCACTCGAGACTTCATAGCCTCGCTCGACAAGCTGGCGCTCGATCGCCGCGGCGTCCGCCTGCGTCGCCCGGCACCCGAACTGTTCAATGAAAAAAGTCGCCAAGCCCCGGCCTCAATCTTTCCGTGACGCGGATAGGTTCGCGTGGTCCATAGACGAGTCGCCAAGTATAGCAGTCGATCCCGCATCAGTAACCCAGCGCCCTAATAGCTTCAGCGGCTAAAGCCAGTCCCAATACTGACGCGGAGGTACGGGCTGAAGAGTCTGTGTGAGAACTCGTTTTTGCTACCACAAATTGAAACAGGCATTTTGCTCTACACAATATATTGTGGTCGCAACCTGAAAAAAGTGAGTTCTCACCCACGCTCTGAAGCCCGTACCTCCGGAAACCTCCAAGCCTCTGAGAGGGGCACGAACACTCCACGCCAGTTTCAACGCCAAAGCGGGATCGCCCATTGCGCAGGCACATCTGGCGGAGGTGCTCGCACGTCGCGAATTACAAACCACGAATCGCGATTTACGATTCACCAGTCACTGGTCACCAGTCACCGTTCACCAACCCCGGTTGTCCCCGTAACCCCCATTCAGGTATCTTCCCAAGAAGCGAAACATGGTCGACATTCACTGCCATATTCTCCCGGGCCTCGACGACGGCGCGGACACCCTTGAAACTTCCATCAAGATGGCCGAAATGGCCATCGCGGACGGCGTCACGCACGTGGTCGGCACGCCTCACGCCAACTCGCAATACAAATTCGATCCCGAAGTGATTCGCCGGCGTCGCGACGAATTGCAAGCCGCGGTCGGCGGCCGCCTGACACTCGCGACGGGTTGCGACTTCCATCTGAATTTCGAGAACCTGCAGGACCTCGAGAAAAATCCGCAAAAGTACACCATCAATCAGAAGAGCTACCTGCTCGTGGAGTTTGCGGACTATTCGATCCCGCCGTCGATGGACGACACCATGCATCGCCTGCATCTCATGGGGCTCTCGCCCATCATCACCCATCCCGAGCGGAACGCGATGCTGCGCACCAAGCCCGAGCGCATGTACCGCTGGCTGCACCAGGGCAGCTACGTGCAGATCACCGCGCTTTCCTTTCTAGGACGCTTCGGAAGCGCTGCGAAGGAGCGCGCCGAGCAGTGGCTCGACGAAGATCGCGTTCACTTCATCGCAAGCGACGCGCACAACCTGACGGGCCGCCCGCTGCAGCTTCGCGCCGCCTTTGACGCAGTCGCCAAGCGCCGCGGCGAAGAAGTTGCGCAGGCGCTCTTCCGCGAAAACCCGCTCGCCGCCTTCGAGGGCCGCAGCCTTCCCTATGAGCCCGAGCCCGCCGATCCCAACGCGAAGCCCTACAAAAAACGTAAGCGCTTCTTTTTTTTCTGAGGTTTATGGGGTGGGCCGCCAGTGATTACCGAAAAAGCCCCAGGTGTGTCATTCCGAGCGCTCGCACCGAGGCTCGCGCCGAGGCGGAGCGAGGAATCTGCTTTTCCGGCGTCCAATTCAAAAACACGCGCCTCTGCAATGGGCGAACTCCTCAGTGTGCAGTTCCCAGTGCGCCGGGATCGTACGGCCGCGCCGCCGAATCATCCTCATCCGGCTCGTAAATCCACACGTCGCGATCGCGAAAATACTGGAGCAGCGGCGCGAGATCGCGGCTCGGAATTTCACGTGCCCACACCGTTTTCGCGCGATCGATATCCGCCTCGTTGTAGACGTACTCCTCGCCGGAATTGTGATCTTTCGAATAGCGTACGAGCACGAGGTGCGGGCCTGGAAGCGCACTCAATTGATCCTCGACCGGCTTTCGAAAAGGCTCGTTCACGTCGTCCACGTAAGGGAAGGCATCCGCGTAGAGATTCCTCTGGAGCTCGCAAACTTGCAGGACGATGCAAATCACCAGGACGAACTCGAACGACGCGCCTAGCCCTACTCGCTGGGCCGCAGCGGGCGTTCTAGTCGCAGTCCAGGCGAGCCGCGACAGGACCAGGACGAGCACGGAAGCCGCCAGCGCAGCGGCTGCGTGGCGATCCAACCATTCGAATGAAGCGTTCGGCTGAGGAATCAAGCTCCGCGCAAAATAGACCGACCCGATCAGCAGGCTGAACAGCACAATCAGCCGCGTCAGGGCGACGCCAACGCTTCTTCCCAGCAGGTGCAATCGCGCGAGCGCCCGCATGCACAACATCAACAGCACAAACACAGTCGCCATCAGCGGCGCGGCATAGTGCGCGTGGTAGTAGACGACGACCCATAGCCCCAGCGCCGACAGCGCGACCTGCACGAACAGCAGCCGGTTCCTGCGCTCCATGAAAACCCAGGGCAGCGCGAGAAACGGAATCGACAGCGCAGGCCCCAGAAAAAATTCCCAGAAGTCCGTGGACTTGTACCACCATTGGCCCACCGCCGCAGGCCAGCTGGCCTGATAGAGGCTGGGCAAAAAATTGTGGTAGAAATCGTCGAACTGAGGATTGGAGTAAGCGATGGGCGGCTTGTCATGCTGCCACAGAAAGACAGCCGTGGTAATCATCTTCTCTTCAATGAAGTGCGGAAAGACGAGCGCGCTTCCCGTGAGCCGGTGGTTGTAGTAGCCGACGAATCCCGCGAAGCACGCGAGGATCAGCGCCACGGGCAGTAGGATTTTCTTTCGGATTGGCGGGCGGCGTTCTGGCGCCTTGCAGCGAAATCCCCACCACACCACGGCCAAGCCGACCGGCGCGAAAAAAATCGCTCCCTCGAGTGGCCGGCTGATCGCGAGAATTCCCGCGCCGAGACCCAGGATCACCGCGTCCCGCACGGCATCTCGCTCTCGGACCCGCGCGAACGCTCCGAGCACGAGCGCCGCTCCCGTCGCCGCCACAGCCCCGCCCCAGTAGCTGTTCATCCAGTAGCTGAAGACCGCGAACCGCGACCAAACGAGCAGGCCTCCGAGCAGCGCCCACTCCTCCGGTACCCACCCCTGCAGCATCCACGTGAACGCCATGCACATCGCCGCCACGCTGAGCATCACGCCGATCCACGACTGGCCAAACAATTTTCCGACCGCCAACGCCATGCCCTGCCCCGGCGGATACATCGACGCATACACCGGATGCTGGATGACGTGAAACGTATCGAAAAACGTCCACATCGGATGCGGAGGGTTCGCCAGTCGCCCGAGAGCGAACGTGTCCCCGGCCAGCAGGTAGCTGAATTCGTCATGCACCTTCGGCTGCGGCACATGCAGCCAGGGCAGCAACGCCACGCGCGCAAGGATCGTGAACGCGCCGATAGCGAGAACGGCGAATCGCCGGTTTCGCGCGAACTGCGAGAATGCCCGTTCAGTCCAGGCAAAAAAGGGCTCGCCAAAGCTCAACCCGGGCCAAACGAGAAGCAGGCACGCGGCCGGAACAATGCAATCTTCAATTTTCACGAGAATCTAATCTTGTGGTTCACGCCTCAGAGAATATCTCAACTCCTCGCGTTCTTTGCTTACTTCGGAGCCCGCGCACCCGGTGCCGTGGCGCTTCGGACGAGTTATGCGGGCGTGTCCTCATCTAGCGATTCACTCACTCAACACACCTCGGCCCGTTTTGTCTTGTCGGCCCTAACTCCGCCGTGCTGCAATAATTTTCAGGTAAATCATCGCGGAGCTTATTCGAGCTTCAACGCGCACCTTACAGCGGTGGTAAAGGCCTGATCGGTCGAGCTTTGCGCCAATCTTGACGGCGGACCCGAGCGAGCACCCCTGACATGACCCATAGGCAACGAATCCTCGCCGACCGCATCATCGCCGTCCCTCTGGCGTTTCTGTTCAATGGAGCCGCCCGGCTCCTTGGGAAAGCGCTGGCGCGCGACCACTCCATTACACCCGAAAATGTAAAGGTGATAGTCGTCGCCAAATTGATTGGAATGGGCAGCATTTTGCAGGCTGCTCCTCTTCTGAAGGCGCTCAAGCGGCGTTACCCAAATGCAGCTCTCATTTTTGTCACGCTGAGGTCCAATGAAGAGCTCCTGCGCCGGCTCTCCTGCGTGGACGAAATCCTGGTCCTTGACGACCGCAACCTTTTCAAGATGGCGTTTACCACGATTCGTACCGTTGTGAGTCTCGTGCGGCGCCGAGCCGATCTGTACTTCGATCTCGAAGTCTATTCGGGATTCGCATCTCTGCTCGCCCTCTGGGCTGTGACGCGCAATCGACTGGGGTTCTATCGCCACAGCACCGCGTTCAAGAAGGGCATCTACACGCATCTCGTCTATTTCAACACGCGCATGGCTGTGCGCCGGCTGTACCTTCAGCTTGGACGAATCGCGGGCGTGCCCGCGGGCGAAAGCGAATTGACCGGGCCGGTTCTGGTCCACGACCATGAAAGATCGGCGGTGGTTCGGCTCCTTTGCGCGTTTCCGGGATGGCAGCCGAATCAGCCCTACATCGTTGTGAATCCAAACGCTTCGGATTTACTGCTGGAGCGCCGCTGGCCCACCGAAAGCATGGTGGAGGCGATCACGCGCCTTGTGGAGTTTGGAAACCAAGTCGTGCTGATCGGCGCTCCCAACGAGTCCCCGTTTGTGCAGAGCCTGCTCGAGCGCCTCCCGCATGAGGTGCAATTGCGCGTGGCGAATACGGCGGGGCGCGTGAGCCTTGGAGAGCTTCTCGCGATTCTCGACGGCGCGGCTGCCGTCTTGACGAACGATACCGGCCCCATGCACATGTCGATCGCGCTGCAGCGCCCAACGGCCTGCTTGTTCGGGCCCGCCAATCCCGAGCATTACGGGCAGGATTTGCCGTTCGTCGATATCTTTTACCACCAGGTGTTCTGCAGCCCGTGCCTATACGAGGCGGATGAACCGCCATGCAGCGGGAACAACATCTGCATGCAGCAAATTAAGCCCGACGGAGTCGCGGAAGCGGTGCAGCATCTCGCGAGCACCGGCTTTCCAAGACGGAAAAGGCAGCGCGAGCCGTTCTTGAATGGCTTGCCCGTGCTGGCGGATTCGCCGGAAGGCAAACCGCTGGGAGTTGTCGGGCGCGGGCCGGTGGAATGCGTCAAGGAGCCAGATGAGCGTAACCTTCAACACCGAAATGATCGCGGACTCTCCGACCGAACCGGGGTCTCAACCGGCAAATAGATCCTTCGGTCGCGTTTCCGACGAAACGCAGCTGTGGATCGCGCGCGCGGCCCTGGTTGCCGTCGCTGCGGTGTTTGCCTGGCGGACGTGGGGCCACTGGGGAGACTTCCAGATTGACAATGGAAGGGAATTGTACGTTCCGGCCGAAATCCTCAAAGGCAAAATGTTGTTCCGCGATATTTGGTACATGTACGGCCCGCTTGCTCCGTACTTGAAGGCGCTGCTGTTCAAGCTGTTCGGCGTGCAATTGACGGTGCTCTATGTGTTCGGATTGACGCTGACAATCGGAACGGCCCTTCTGACGTTTGAAGTCGCGCGCTTCTTCCGTCTGGGGATTGTGGGCAGTCTCGTCCCGCCGTTGTTCCTGCTGACGGAATCGTTTTACCCGTTCATCCGGAATTTCGTCTTCCCGTACAGCTACGCGGCCGCGCTTGCCACGCTCATCGGGATGGCCTGCCTTTATTTTGTTCTGCGCCACGCCTCCTCGAGGGGCGCCTTCGATTTAGCCATGGCGTCGTTCTTGTGCGGGTTGGCCGTTCTGACGAAGCAGGAATTCGGCGTGGCCTGCCTGGCTCTCTTGGGATTTGAAATCGCGGCGACCTGGTGGATCCGCCGGAACGGCGCCCAACTTGTGCGGAACGTCCTCATACTCGCCGCGGGCCAGTTGCCGGCGGTTGCGGGCTACGGCTGGTTCGTGTGGAAGCTCGGCGCCCGCTTTGTCTTTTTTGACAACTGGATCTCGACTCCCGGTACGGACTTCATGCGCACCTGGGGAAAGATCACGATCCCGGCCCAGGGCCTGCGCTTCGTGCCTTCAGAAATGCTGCTGGCCGCCGAGCACCTTCTTCTCGGTCTCGCAATCTGGGCGCTGCTGTCGAGGCTGGCCGTCTCCACTGTTGCCCGTTATGACGTGAAGTCGCCCGCGCGAATCGCGGCGATTACCGTGGCGTGCCTTGGTCCGCTCTGGGCTTTGGCGTTCCTCTACGAAAGAATGTTTCCGCCGCGTCTCTTCAATCCATATCTGAAATGGGGCGTGATCAGCATACCGGGGACACAGGGAGTTTTTCCGAAGGGAATATTGTTTCTCGTCGCGGTATTCGGCGTTTACTCGCTGTGGAAACTGGCGAAAGCCCCGAGCGACGAACTGCGTTTGCAGCAAGCCGGGTTAGCGCTATATGCGGGGCTCATCGCGTTCCGGCAAATGATGGAGCTTCGGCCGACGCTTTGGGCCTGCGCCGTATTTTTTAACGGCCCGGCGTTCATCGTACTTGTCATTGTCCTCTTCGCGGTCTTTCGCTGGGCCTGCAAATCTCTCGACGCGAGGCGCGGCGCCATCGTGACCACGACGCTGCTTCTTGCCGAATCGATCCTGGCGTTCATCCTATTTTATCCACGGCCCAGTTCGCTTCCCGCACGGCTCGATACGCCAAACGGAAGCTTCTACACACGGTCCGACGTCGCGACGCTCTTTCCCGAAATCATCTCGTTCATGAAATCGCACTCGCAGAATGGAAGAGACATCCTGATGGTGCCGGAGCCGCCCAGTCTGTACGTTTTCGCCGGCCTGGACGCGCCCAGCCGCTGGTACGGCCTGGTGCCCGGCTACGTCGCTCCCGACCGCGAGCAGGACTACATCAACGAACTGATTGCCAACCAGGTGCGATACGTTTTGATCTCCAACCGCGTTACGATCGAATATAAAGTTGCCGGATTCAATCGTGGCGGATACAACGTGCCCATTTACAATTGGATCATGGCGCACTTCGCGCCGGTCGGGCAGTTTGGGCCGACTCCCGGCACGTTGCCGCCGCCGTATATCGTCTGGGTTTATGAGAGAAAGGATCTGGTCCAGGCCGAAGGCGGGCAGGCGTACTGGTCCGTGCCCGCTCAAGCGCTGCAGAGCCAATCCCCCTGAGATTCGGGCGGGCAAATGTTTCCAGTGGAAAACCAAAGGAACTCTCGGCTATCATAATCGTTTGTGTCGGATGTGCTGACCCCGCCTGAGTGGGTCTGCCGGGAATCTGAGCCATGAATCGCGTGATTGAAAAGTTTCAGGAAGCACAAGTGCGCAAGGACTTCCCCGTGCTGCGGCCGGGGGATACAGTGCGCGTCCACGTTCGGTTGAAGGAGGGCGAGGGAGACAAGGAACGCATCCAGCCCTTCGAAGGCGTAATAATCAAAAAGCGCGGCAAGTCCACGGGCGCGAGCTTTACGGTGCGGCGCGTCAGCTTCGGCGTGGGGATCGAGCGCATCTTTCCGGCGAATTCTCCGTCGATCAGTTCCATCGAGGTGTTGCGCCAGGGTCGGGTGCGACGCGCCAAGCTGTATTACCTGCGCAGGCTGAAGGGGAAGGCCGCGCGCCTGCAGCGCGTTGAGCGCGCCGAGACACCGGAGACAGCCGCCTCGGAGAAAACCTCCGAATCCTAGGATCATGCTGCGGGAGCGAGAATCCATTTTTCTAAAGCCCAGGGGCGTCTCCCCTGGGCTTTTTGCGTTTTGAATGCTGTGTGCTCGGCAGGAAAATTCTTTCGCGATTCGCACATTCGAGAGGCCGCGCACGATTTTGTCCGTGTTAGAATCCCCGGCGATGAGCAGGCGATGCTCCGCGCGTTACGAGCGTGAAGCCCGCAAATGCGGCTGGCAAAGAATCGCCGGCCTCGATGAAGTGGGCCGCGGCTCTCTCTTCGGTCAGGTCGTCGCAGCCGCCGTCATCCTCGATCCCAAGCGGCGAATCGTGGGGCTTGACGATTCCAAGAAATTGCTTCCCGAGCGCCGCGAGGTCCTGTCGGAGCGCATTCGTGAGCACGCCCTGGCCTGGGCCATCGCGGAAGTGGACGCAAGCCGCATCGACGCCTGGAATATCTACCAGGCCAGCCGGCAAGCCATGGCCGAAGCCGTGCGCCAACTGAAAGTCTCCCCCGACTATCTCCTCCTCGATGCCATGCAACTGGACGTGCTGATCGAACAGAAATCGCTGATTCACGGCGATGCGCTTTCCGTTTCCATCGCCGCCGCCTCGATCATCGCCAAGGTCGAGCGCGACCGGCAAATGGTTGAGTGGGACCGGACTTATCCGCAATACGGGCTGGCGCAGCACAAGGGCTACGCGACACCCGAGCACCTCGCGGCCCTGCGCACGCATGGGCCGACGCCGCATCACCGGTTTTCCTTTGCCCCGGTGCGCGAAGCCGCCTGCTGGGCGGCGGGAGCGACCCAGGCGCCGCTGCCCCTGGCGGCCGCCGAGGGCCTGTAACTTACAACTGTCCTAAAGTACAGGTCCTCAGGGGTTTAAGCCCCCTCATAACTGCCACGTACGCTTTCCAATCCGGTGCGTTGACTTCGGATTTTGACGCATGCTAGCGTAAATTCTTAGCCTGCCGTGATCGCCCTTCCGCGATCCGGCGGAGCGTGCTGACCAAGCCGCGGTGTACCGGCGACCACGCCGGAACGAGGGCGGCGCGAATCGACCATTGTCCGACTTCTCCCTTTCCAGCCGGGACAATGGAAAGAGCATCTGAAGATGGCCTATAACAAGACCAAGCACCTCAGTGCGGCGCAGAAGTACCTCCAACAGGGGAAAATGCCGCAGGCCATCCTCGAATACCAGCAAATCCTGAAGAATGAGCCCAAGGATCAGGTCACGCTGATGACCTTGGGAGACCTCTTTGTCCGCCAGGGCCAAACCTTCGAGGCTCTGGAGTATTTTGAACGGCTGGCAAAAATCTTCATGGCCGATGGTTTCACCACGAAAGCCATCGCAATTTACAAGAAAGTTGCAAAGCTGGCCCCCGAGGAAAGCCGCCCGCTCGAGCGTCTCGCCGAACTTTACGTTCAGCAAGGAGTCTTGAGCGAGGCCCGGCCGATTTATTTGCAGCTCGCCGAGATGCAATTGAAAGCGGGGAAGCAACCGCAAGCCGCGGTCCTTCTGCGCAAGCTGCTTGAAGCCGAGCCCGACAATCTGCGCGTGCAGACCAAGCTGGCGGAACTTTTGCTGACTATGGGCCAGCAGAAGGAAGCCGTCGAGACTTTCCAGGGCGCGATGCAGCGCATTCTCGATCAGGGCGATCACGCCGAAGCGATCCGCCTGGCGGACCGCGTTCTGGCGCTCGATCCCTCCAGCCAGTCGACATTTCATCTGAAAATCCGCGCGCTGACCGCTTCCGGCAAGCGCGCCGACGCGGCCAAGCTCCTCGAAACCCTTCCCGATCGCGAAGACGGCGGCGACACGACGAACCTGCTGCTCGATTTGTACCTCGAAGCCGGCGAACCTGCGAAAGCCGCGGGGTTTGCCGAAAAGGTGTTTGCCCGCGATCCGAAGCAATATCGCATCGTGCACCAGGTGGCCGGCACGCTGCTCGACGCGGGAGACCTGGATCGCGCGCAGGACATGCTCGGATCGGTCCGCGACACGATGATCGATTCGGGCGATCACGAAGTTCTGGCGCAAACGCTTCAGCGCTTGGCCGAACGGCGGCAGGGCCACCTCGAACCGCTCGAGTGGCTGGTCGATCTGTACGGCCGCGCGAGCGATTCGTTCCGCCTGCCGGACGCGCTCGCGCAGCTCGCCCTCGCGTACGAATCCGCGGGCGATGACGGCAAGGCGCTCGCCACCTACGAAAAATTACTGGAGCGAACTCCCGAAGATGAAACGACGCGCCGCAAATATATGCGCTTGCGGCTGAGCGCGGGACTCGAGCCTGCTGGCGCGGAAATGCCTCTGCCGGTGAAAATGGCTCCCACGGAGATCGCGCCCATGTCGGCGGTGGCCGCTCAGCAAGGTTCCGAGCCGTCACTCGACGACGAAACGCTGAGGTATGTGACGCAGGCGTTGACCGACGTCGATTTGTTCTCGAGCTACGGGCTGACGCAGAAAGCCATCGATCTTCTCGAAGCGGTTCTGGAGCGCGCGCCGACACACACACCCGTGCTCGATCGGCTGGTCGATCTTTCCGTCGGCGCGGGCAATGCCCAGCGCACGATCGAGCTTGCCGAGATTCTCCAGAAGATTGCCGTCGAGCGCAACGACCGCGCCGGAGTCGAGCGTTATGCGGAATTGAGCGCGCGCTTCCAGCGCGCCGCGGGAGTTGCCCCTGCCGCCGACGCGAAACCGAAAGCCGCGCAGCCCGCTCCGCCCGCGGCTGCCGCTCCCCCGGAATTTGCCGTGCCCGTGATTCAGGCTGAACTCGACGAACCGGAGCCGGAAGCCGCAGCGGCGGCGCCAGTGGCCGAGGAACCGGCGGAAGCGCCCGAGCCGGCGGAGGCTGCGGTTCACGAAGTCGATTTATCCGACGAATGGGCCGCGTTGTCGCAGCAGCTCGAAACCGCGATGCAGGAAGAGCCGCAGGCCGCCGCTCCTGAACCCGCGATCGAGGAACACGAGTCCCATGTCCAAGAACCCGTTCTGATTCCCGTCAACCAAGGGCATGCCGAAGCCGAGGCGATCGCGGAGGCGCCGTCCTTCGATCTCGAGCTTCAGTCGGCAGCTCCCATGGAGATGGCCCCGGCGAGCGATACGCTCGAAGCGGATTCGCTCCTCGCCGATCTCGCCGGAGAACTCGACGCCATCACTTCTTCGCTCGGAATTCCCGAGCCGCGTCCGGCCGCGCCCGTAGTGATGCAAAGTTCCGCGGCTACTTCCGGGAGAGCGAGCGCGCCCGCTGCTCCCGTGCCCCCGGTCATGCCTCCTTCCGCTGGTGCTCCCAACAACGGCGCGCCTGCGCCCTCCTCCGGATCGAACGCGCTGGAAGGTCCGCTCGGCGATCTCTTCGAGGAATTCCGCGCCGAGCTGGGCGAATCCGGCGCCGAAAATGAGGATATCGAGACGCACTACAACCTGGGAATCGCCTACCGCGAAATGGGCCTGCTCGAGGAAGCCATCAGCGAATTCCAAAAAGTGGCCAGCACGGCCGACAAGGGGCCCGCTTTCCGTTATGCCATGCAATGTAGTACGCTTCTGGGTCTGGCATTCATGGAGAAAGGGCAGCCGGCGATCGCCGCAATTTGGTATGACCGGGCTCTCAAGACGCCTGGACTCGACCAGGAATCGGTACTCGCGTTGCGGTACGATTTGGGAGTCGCCCAGGAACTGGCGGGAGATGTGAAGGCCGCGTTCACCAGCTTCTCGCAAGTCTACGCAACGAACATCGACTACCGGGACGTGTCCGAGCGGATTGCCCAACTCGGGAAGACGCGCTAGATTTAGTCCCGCATGAAATCTTTCCTGCACGTGCTGTTATCCCTGGATGTACTTCTGCTCGGAATCATGCTCGTCCTGGTTCCGTGGCTTCCCTACTGGGACCATAATTTTTTCCTGGACCGGTTTCCCGGCCTGATTCCCATTCTCCTTCACCCGTCGGTGCGGGGCGCGGTCACCGGCCTCGGCGCGCTGGACGTGTTTCTGGCCGCGAGCATGTTGCGAGGGCAGGCGGAGTCCGTTGAGACCCGCGCGTAAGCCGATCCTGTGCTACGTGACGGACGGGCGCTCGCTCGAGGCCGCTCAAGCGGCTTCCGATCCTGCGGCGGGTGAACCGGCCCTCTCGGTTCGCGTACGCTTGCTTCAAGATTCCATCCGCCGCGTTGCCGCCGCCGGAATTGACTGGATTCAAATTCGCGAGAAGGACCTTGAAGCGCGCTCACTCGTGGAGCTCGTCCGCTTGGCGGTCGCCGAGGCACGCTCGGCTTCCACGAAAGTTCTGGTGAACGACCGGTTGGATGTGGCGCTTGCCGCCGGGGCGGCGGGGGTGCACCTGGGGGAAAATTCGCTTCCGGTGGAGACCGTGAGCGAGTGGCGTCGCTCCGCGGGCCGGTTGGATTTTCGGATTGGGGTTTCGTGCCATTCGTCGGATTCCGCACGCGCGGCCGAGCGGGGCGGGGCGGACTACATTTTGTTCGGGCCGGTTTTCGCGACGCCTTCGAAGGCTTCGTTCGGACCTCCGCAGGGAATCGAGCGCCTGCGGGAAGTCTGTGCCGCTGTTGAGATTCCGGTGCTGGCCATCGGCGGCGTCAACGCGGAGAATGTGGTGGCGTGCATCACTGCAGGGGCTGCGGGCATCGCCGCGATCCGGCTGGTTCAGGATGTCAGGAATTCCGAGGAACTGGCGCGGGTGTTAGGGAAGTTGAAAGCTTGGGCGCGCGGTGGTGGCGGTTGATTGTTCGTTTGCGCTGCGGAGAAAACGACACGCGGGAAGCCTGTCCTACTAGACCCAGTCCACGCCAAGATTCTTGAGCTTTTCGCGCAGGCCGTACATGTCCAGGCCGAGTTCGCCGGCCTTCAGGCGCTCGCGGTTTTTCGCTTCTTTGGCGAGGCGCGCTTCGCAGGCGCGCACGACCTCCGCGGCGTCCTGCCGCGGCACCACTACGACTCCGTCGACATCCGCGACGATGATGTCGCCTGGATGAACGAGCGCTCCGGCGCAGGTGATGTCGATATTCACGTAGCCCGGCGTTTCCTTCACGGTGCCCTGCGCGGAGATGGCGCGCGAGAATGCCGGAAACTGCATGGCCGTCAGGTCGGCCACGTCCCGAACGCCCGCGTGAATCACCAGGCCCTTGATGCCATGCGCCCGGCAGGAAGTCGCCAGCAGTTCGCCGAAAAATCCGTCGGTGGAATCGGAAAAGGTCGAGACGACGAGGGCGTCGCCGGGCTTGCACACTTCGATCGCGGCGTGAAACATCAGGTTGTCGCCCGGATGGCACAGCACGGTCACCGCGGGGCTGGCGATGCGCGCCTCCGCGTAGATCGGCCGCATGTACGGCAGCATCAGGCCCACGCGGCCCTGCGCTTCATGCACCGTGGCCACGCCGTACTCGCCGAGTTTCTTGACGAGTTCCGGGTCCGGCCGTTCGATGTTGCGCACGATTCTTGGCTTCATGAAAAATTCTCCGTAGTGTTGTAGCCCGCCTCTTTAGAGGCGGGGTTCGTCTGCTTCGTGTCCGTGCTCCATCATGATTCCCCGCGTCTAAAGACGCGGGCTACAACAGCGCCGCGGGATTCGTGACCGTCATTTGCCGAATCGCGTCGACGCTGAATCCCGCGTCCAGCATTTTCTGGGCGAACATCGCGAAGCCTTCGGCGACGGGCGGATTGATCGTTTGCCCGAGGTCGGTGGACATCACGCAGCGCTCCGGGCCGACCGCGCGAATCGCTTCGATCACCGCGTCCCAGGGAGCTTTTCCCGTGTGCACGGTGGTGAAGCAGTGCTCGATGTACGCGCCCATCCCGGCGAGCTGCTTTTGTTCGTCCGTGGTCAGGTTTTGCGACGGGAATTCCGCGTGCGTGACGAGAACGCGCTGCGTGCCCATTTCCCGGGCGGCTTTGACCAGCGCGAAAATTTCCACGCGCCCGAGGTGCCCCGTCGCGAGGATCATGTTGTGCCTGGCAATGATTTCAATGCAGCGGCGCGTGGCTTCATTCACCTTGCCGCTCGCGTCGAGCACGGTGAGCGGCGGAGGCGCGATGCCCGTGGCGGCAAGCTCGCGCTGAATCTTTGCCCAGAAGGGAAGCTTCGTGCTGGGTCCATCGACGCGCCCGGCCGTTTCGTTTTGCGCGTCCACGGTGGGGAACCACACAATCTTGCAGCCGGAGCGCCCGGCGAGTTCCAGAGCTACAGGATTCAGTCCGCCGACCGAATGATTCAGCGTGATGGCGCCATACGCCGCGATGCCGGGCACCGCCTTCGTCACGACCCTGGCGCGCTCGGCCGTCGGAAAATAATGCGACTTCAGGACGAAGCCTTTCAGCCCGCGCCCCAAAAATTCCTTCGCCAGGTCGAGGTCGTCGATGCGCCGCTCGATCACGTCCGGCGCGACGTGCACTTGCAGGTCGTACGCCCCCTGCAGGCATTTCCACGCCGCGTCCGAAACCGGAGCGGCCTTTGCGCCTTCCACGGCGCCCGGAGATGTTGCGGTCATATCGTATGTTCCTTTCGAGTCCGAACCTGCCTGCGTTCCGCCTGGGCGGGCGCATCGGCGCCCCGCCGCGCAAGAATGGCGTACCCGATCGAATGGATTCCGAAGTACGGGAACCACCCGGAAGAATCAGCAGGCAGCGAATATACCGCATCGCCCGGAGATTTCTCCAGAGGGCGCGGCGATTTTTGGCAGCGGCGGTCAGGCTTCACGCTGCAGCCGTACTCTCCGGGCCATCCTGGGTGAAATCCAAAAGGCGCAACAGAGTTCACAGAGGAACGCAGAGGATCACAGAGAATCAGTGGCAGCTTGGATTGTCGGCGAACGTTCCACTTACGAGCATGGAGCCCAGAAAGCGGCTACATGCGGTGATTTTTGCCAGGGCCGGATCGCTCTGCATCGCGTCGGGGCGCACCGTGTTCGTCGCGTCGAGGTTCTGACGCGTGGCCACGACGTTGGTCGCCCAGGCCGACAGCGTTGAAAATTCGTTCCGCATGAGCTCCATGGCGGCTTGGTCGTCCGAAGTCATCGCCGCGACGCTCGATTGATCGAGGTCTGCCTTCACATGGTCGCGATAGTCCTGGGGCCACGTGCCCACGACGGGTACGTTGAACATCAGGACCGTGCCGATGGCGCCCCGCCATTCGCGCAGTTCCGCGAGCACGCCGATCGCTTGGCTGGCAAAATTCCTCGTTAGGCCTTCCGGAGGGGGCGGCGCCGATGGTTGGTTGTCCGCGCCGGAAGCTCCGTTCGTGTCCGGTGCCGGGATCGTCAGGACGACTCGATCCGGCTCAATCGTGACCGAGCCGTTTGTGGCCTGAGCCAGGGTTTCGACGTCCACGTAGGAGCGGCCGTCCACTCGGACGACTTTCCCGAACGGCTTTCCGTTCACGATGAAGGATCGGTCCGGCGCCGTCTGCGCGAGCAAAATTCCCGCAAAGAGCAGAAAACCCGCGCAGAGGAGGGAGTACAAAATCGGCTGCCGCTTTTTCATGGTCGCACCGCCTTTGACGCAGTCAGGTTGCGGCTGGGAACTCTTGCAGCACAGGCTTCAGCCTGTGGGTCGGGGCTAACCCTGACAGGCTAAAAGCCTGTCCCACTAAGGGTACAGCGATTGGCTCCTGTGGACAATCGGGCCAGGAGAAACTCGCGCCGTCAGATTTTGCGCAGCCCCGCCGCTTCATAGCGCGTGACGGGAGGCGGCAACTCGCGGCTCACCACCACGTCGACAATGGCAGGCTTGCCGGATTCTTCGGCGCTGCGCAACGCAGGAATGAATTGGTCTGCCGACGTGACGCGCTCGCCGTGGGCTCCGAATGCGCGGGCCACATCGGCGAATTGTACGTCGAGGAATTCGCTGGCTTCGGGGCACATTTCCTTGTGCACGTATTTCTGCACGTGATACTCGAAGGCGAGCGAGCAGTTATTCATCACGATGTGCACGACGGGCAGCTTCAGCCGCAGCGCGGTTTCGAGCTCGCTGATGTGATAGCCCAGGCCTCCATCGCCCGTGAGGCCGAAGACGCGCCGCTTCGGGCCGACGGCGAGCTTCGCGCCGAAGGCCGCGGGAAACGCCCAGCCGAGCGAGCCGGCTGCGCGCAGCGTGTTGCGCCCCGGTTTCTTCTGCTGCAGCACCGTGACGGCCCACGCCGCCATGTAGCCGGTGTCCGCGACGAGCACGTCGTCTCCGCCGACGTGCTGATCGATGAGGCGCATGATGTGATACGGATTGAGGCGGCCTTCGTGCATCGGCTCGCTCGAGTTGCGCTCCAGATCCTTTTGCCATGCGGCGACTGAGCCTTGCACTTGCTTGGTCCACGCGGCCCATTTGCTGCCGGTGACCTTCCCAGCGGAAGCGGCTTCGCGCAGTTTCACCAGCGCTTCGCGCGCGTCCCCGACCATGGAAAGCTCCTCGCGGTAGGTGCGCCCGAGGGAATTCGGGTCGAGGTCGATGTGCACGATGCGCGTGCCTTTGCCGGGGTACTGGAACACGTTCGTTCCCATGGAGCTGAGTTTCGTGCCGATCGCGAGGCAAAAATCCGCGCCAGCTAGCGTGTCGTTGGCCACTTTGCGCGAATAGCGCCCGCAGACGCCGACGGCCAGCGGATGCGTGTCGGCGATGCTGCCTTTGCCGGCCATAGTAGTGACGACGGGGATGTTCAGCGCTTCGGCGAGCGCGGTCAGCTCCTGCCATGCTTCGGAGAGAATCACGCCGCCGCCCGCGATGAGCGCGGGTTTCTCGGCGCTCGCAAGCAGCGCGATCGCGCGCTCCACGTCCTGCGCGACGGGGCCGACCCGTCCCGCCGGGGTGCGCAGGAATGCTTGCTCGGCGTAGATGTCCTGGGGGATGGAGAGCGTTTTGCCAAACCAATCCGCCGGAATGCCAAGGTAGGACGGGCCCGGCACGCCGCTCACCGACGCGCGCACAGCGGTGCGCAGGACGTCGGCAATGCGCTCGGGCTGCGGCAGATCGCCCGCGAATTTTGTCATCGAGGGGAACATCGAGGTCTGCTCGAGTTCCTGATACTCGTAGCGGAAGCGCGTCTTCGTCGTGGTCGTGCCGCTGATGGCGATGAGCGGGCTGGAGGCCCAGTACGCGTCGATGATGGACGCGGGCAGATACGTCGCGCCCGGGCCGAACTGCACGATCCCGAACGTGGGCTTGCCCGTGAGGCGCGCGTAGGCGTCCGCCATCGCGAGGGCGGAGCGTTCGCTGCGGCCGAGGACCACGCGCACGCCTTCGTGGTTCTGCATGTCGATCAGCGGGTCTTGCGGCGCGCCCGTCAGCGTGAAGACGTACTCGGCGCCGTAGGCGCGCAGCAGTTTCGCCAGAGCCTGCGATACCGTCATGGGTTGTGTCGCTACTGCCGTTGTTGAAGTCACCGTTCCGTCCTTATGAATGCGTGATTCGTGATTTGTGAATCGTGATTCGCGAAAATCAGAAGCGATAGACGCACGGCTTCGCACGCCGCGGGAAACCTCAGTTTTTCATTTTGAGCGAAGCGAAGAATCTCTCCGCGATCCTCCAGTCCACAGAGAGATTCTTCGGCGAAAAGCGCGCCTCAGAATGACAACTAAAATGCGCCTACTTGATCGCCAGAGGATTCACCGGCGACGCGACCGCGCCCGTAACCGGCAACGCCGGCGCGACGAACATGAACTCGTAGTGCTTGTCCTCGGCACAGTCCCGCCCCAGTTCCGCCAGATCGAAAATTTCGCCCACCGTAAGCCCCATGATCGGAATTGAGATCCAGTGCCACGGCTGATTCGCTTCGTCGGTTTCGTTCGGCCGCACTTCGGCGCCCCATGTGTCGGTGGCGATGGCCGCGACTTGCTTCGCGTGCAGCCAGTCGAGCGTCTCAAACGCGAGCCCCGGCGCGTCGCCGCCCGAATATCCGTCCCAGGTGTTCGCGGAAAGCATCGCTTCCATCTGCCCCGTGCGCACCAGGAGATAATCGCCGCGCCGCACCTCGACGCCAAAATGTTTCTCCGCCTTGTCCAGCATTTCGCTCGTGATGGCGAAGGCGTCCGGCAGATGCGCCATGCCGAGCATGCGCGGAATATCCAGCAGCACGCCGCGGCCCACCATGCGGTCCTTTGTTTTCTCGATCCCGCATTTCTGCGCGCCCGCGGAGGTGACGGTGCGGCAGTCGTATCCGTTCCACATATGATTGCCATAGAAAATGTGGCCGAGGCCGTCCCACTGCGTGCCGCACTGCGTGGGCATCATGATCACGTCGTCCGAGCTGCGAATTTTGCGGCTGTCCAGCACGCCCGAATACGCGTCGGTCCCGGTGCGCATCATCAGATGCACGGGATTGAATCGCCCGAGCGACGGATACTTCGTCTTTCCGCCCTGCGGCCCGCGATGGTCGTACGGCAGCGCCAGCGAAATCACTTTGCCTTTGTGCACCAGGCGCGTCGCAGCCACGATGTCTTCCGGCCGCGTGTAGTTCAGCGTGCCGACCTCGTCATCCGCGCCCCAGCGCCCCCAATTCTTCAGCCGCTCCGCCGCCGCGCGAATGTCGTCCATCGTCAGCTTGCGCGGAGATGCCCCGGTTTCCGCCATCCTGCCTCCCGGCTCCTGGTGCGGTGGCATTGCACCGCTGAACTGCCTTGTTGAAACACGACATTGTACTGGAATCGCCCTAGACGGGCATAAGAATTCGCTAAGAACTGGCAATAGGTGACCACGACGGCGTATCATTTGGCAGGTCAAGCCAATGATTACTCGCCTAAGAGTAAGAAATTTTAAGAGCCTCCGAGATATTGACCTTCCCCTTGGTCCACTCAATGTCCTTGTCGGACCCAACATGTCGGGGAAGAGCAACATACTCGATGTGTTCACGTTTGTTCATCAAGTCTGTTTCCCCGAAGCTGGCGCGAACGGCATATCGTACGCGCTCGCGCAGCGCGGAGGTGTAGGCGAAGTTCTTTGGAAGGGCGGAGACAGCAAGCTCATCACTATTGGCCTTGAAGCTGACGATGCTGACTCCAGAACGAAGTACAAGTATTTACTTGAGCTGGTGGTTGGTCCTGGTGATTTCGTAACAACACAGAGTGAAACCTTGAAACTCTTGCGCGACGGAAAGGAAACCGACCTCATCGTCTTACAGCAAGGCTTTTTCCAGCTCAAGAATACCGACGGAACAGACACGGGCAATTTTGGCTCTACTGGCATTTCTGCTCTCCAATATGCCCCACCGAGTTGGGACGGGTACAAGTTCAACCGATTGATCAAAGGTTGGAGATACTATCATTTGCTTCCACCCGAAATGAAGGACCGGAGTTCCGTATCTGTAGGGCAGGGCCTTACTACGAACGGAGACAATCTTTCGTCTTGGTTGTTGTGGTTGCAATCTCATTCACCCGAGGCATTCGCCAAACTAAATGAAGTGTTACGCGACTTATTTCCGGAAATACTTCAGATCAGAGCCATTCCCGCTCAGGACGGAAAGGTACACCTCACGGCAACGGAGAGAGGATTGAAGCGTCCTACCTTCGTTTGGGCGTTCTCCGATGGGTTTCTCGCTCTCACCGCCCTGTTGTCGCTTATCTACGCACCCCCTGAGCTTAGTGGGACGGTATTTTGCATTGAGGAGCCTGAAAACCATTTGCATCCCAGACTGCTGGAAACGTTGGTGGGGCTACTCCGACAAGTTAGGCAAGAAATAAAGGACTCGAATGGAGCACTTTCGCAGATTCTCGTCACCACTCAATCTCCCTACTTGGTAAACCAGTTCTCGCTCGACGAGATCCTGTGGGTCGAAAGGAAGAATGGCGAGACGGCTGTGCATCGGCCGGCGAATAAGGTACATCTCAAGAAGCTAGTTGAGGAAAAGGATTTCGGTCTTGGGGAACTAATGTTTACCGGTGTGCTCGGCGACGACAAATGAATGTTGGAATTGTCGTTGAGGGCGAACAAGATGGCGCGGCCTACCCAGAATTGATCCGGAAAATTAGAGGCGATATTGAAGGTATCTTTTCCCTCCCTTGTGGCGGCGTTGGTACGCTTAGGAAAGAATTTGTCGGCCTGTTGAAGCAGTTGCCGTGGCGGGCCCCTCACCCGATTGACGGGGCTCTTGTTGTCATGGACTCCGATTGCTCTGATGCAGATGTGTGGGAAGACCATCTGGCAAGGACATATCAGCAATCGCACTTCAGGCCCAGTTTTCCTGTTCGTTTTCATGCGACGAAATGCAACCTTGAGACTTGGTTGCTGGCGGACGAAAATGCCGTCAGCCAAGTTTCACAACGGAGGGGAAAAAACAAGAAGGTCGCGGCTGTTACGATTGATCTCGAGTCCCACAAAGAAGCAAAGGAACTCTTTCAGAAGCAGCTGTCGAAGGCTGATCTCCGTGCGACGGCACCGGTATACAAAGAAATTGCCAGCTTCGTTGACATCGCTCGAATATCTGCGCTATGCCCTAATTTCCGACGGTTCGTAGACAAAATCCGGGCACTTTGACGCTTGAGAGTGCCGGTTTTACTGCTTCTCCGGCAGCGCAAACACGTAGAGTGCATTGCCCGTCGTGGGGAAGTGAACATCCGGCAGGATCGTGCGCGGGACATTGCGCGGGCTGCCGCCGCCGAGGCCGGTGGTGACGGCGACGTATTGTTTGCCGCCTATGCTGAATGTTACGGGGAAACCTTGCACTGACGTGCCGAGGCGAACCTGCCACAGGGTCTTGCCCGTGTTCACGTCGACGGCGCGGAAAACGCGGTTGAGGTCGCCGACGAACGCGACGCCGCCGGCGGTTGAGAGTACGGCCGTCAGGAACGACGGCCGCTGCTGCACGTTCCAGACTTCCTTCATTGTCTTCACGTCGAAAGCGGCGAGGCGGCCCACGTTGCCGTCCGTGCCGGGCATTTCGTAAAACAGGCGATCGCCCATTTCGCCGCCCGAGCCGTCGACGAACTCCACTTTGCGGCCGGACATTTCCATGCAGCTCTGGCTGAGCGGAATGATGAGCCGCTCGGTCGCGGGATCGTAGGTCATTGCCTGCCAGTTGTGGCCGCCCTCGGTGCTGGGGCACACGGGAGTCCACTTGCCGATTTCCTGCTCGAGGATATCGGGGCGGTAGGTGAGTTTGCCGGTGTCGCCGTTGACGTTGAAAATATTTTGAAAGATCGTTTCCTTGGCGCTGATGAATTCCCCGGTTTTGCGATCGAGTTTCCAGAGGATGCCGGCCTTGCCGATGGTAAAGAGCGTCTTGCGGTCGCCGATATCGACCAGCACGCGCTCGTACACTTCGTCCATATCGAGCGTTTCGCCCGCGACGTGCTGGAAATACCAGGCGAGCTTTCCATCGCCCGGCCGCAGAGCGAGCGTCGAGCTGGAGTACAGCGCCGCACCTTTCGTGCCACGGCTTACCTGCATCCACGGCTTGGCCTGCGCCACTCCCCAGTACGTCAGGTCGAGGTCGGGATCGTAGCTGCCGGTGATCCACGTTTCCGCGCCGACGCGCAGCATGTTCGGCAGATCGCCCCAGGTGTCGCCGCCGGGCTCGCCCGCGCGCGCGATGGTGTTGAAGCGCCACAGAAGTTTTCCAGTCGCGGGATCGAACGCGCTGATGAAGCAGCCTTGCTCCTTTTCGTCGGCCTTGTAGCGGTCGCAGCCGTTCTCCCCCTGGATCACTTTGCCGTGAATGACGATCGGGCCGCTGGAGCTGCCGTAGCCTTTCGCGCTGTCGCCGACCATGGAGTCCCAAACGGTTTGGCCCGTGCGCGCGTCCACGCCAAAGAGATGCGCGTCCGTTGTTTCGACGAAAACCTTGTCCTGGTAAATCGCCATGTTGCGCATCGCGCCCGTTCCGCCGGGCACGCTGCGAGGGGGCCGCAGGTGATTTTCCCAGATGAGGTCGCCGGTGCGCCCGTCGAGCGCCTGCAGGATGTTGTCGGTGTTCACCAGATAAATGATGCCGTTGTGGATGAGCGGCGTGGGCTCATTGGCCGCCATGCTGTCGTTCATGTTCCATTCCCAAACGAGGCGCAGGTCCTTCACGTTGTCGCGATTGATTTGCGCGAGAGCGCTGTGATTCCATCCCTGATAATTCCCGCGAACGATGAGCCAGTCGGCGGGATCGGGCTTGAGGAGCATCTCGTCGGTGACAGGAACGTAATTCTTCACTTCGCCGGGAACAATGAGTCCGAGGCGCACTGCGGCGGCTCGCGGCGCAGCGGCGGGATTTGGAGCAGTCGCGTCACCCGCTGTTTGCGGCGCGGTCGCCGGCGCAGTGCCGGTCGCGATCGCGCCAATCGAAACGATCGTCGCGGGAGTCAGCATTTGCGTGCCGGCGGTTGAGCCGTTCGCCTGCAGGATAAAGGCGACGAGATTGGCGGCCTCCTGATCGCTGAGGGAGCCCGGATTCGAGATAGGCATCGAGGTCCGGATGCGGTTGAAGAGGTCGCTCACCGGCCGGTTGCGCCACATGTTCATGAAATTGGCGCCCGCAAGCGGCGGCGCCTCGAAGGCGCCCTTCAGATCGGCCAGATGGCAGGTGGAACAGATTGCCTGGTAGGTGGCGCGGCCTGCGTTTGCCTGCTCGGCAGTGAATGGGGCGGGCGGCGCGGATTGCTGCGCGGCGAGAGCGGCGACGGCTGCCGCCGAGACAATTCCGGCCAGAATGCGCAAAAGTCGTGAGGCGGATATTTTCATAGGTAGAATTTTTGCAATCGCCGAAGCCGTGTAGTGCCCGCCTTACAGGCGGGCATCCGCGGAGAGCGCATGATTGCCGTCACGGCGATGTCAACCTGGAAGGTTGACGCTACACCGCCTGGGGCCACGCGCAATCTCGATTTACCGCAGCAGCCAGCCCCATAGATTGCCGTCCGGGGCACGCTCGGATTGAATTTGCACGTACCACTGGCCCTTGCGCAGGTCGGCGATCTGTTCGGGAGTTAATTCGATCGTACCGCTGATCGTGCCCGCCACTGCTTTCGAAACTGTCAGCTCGAATCCCGACACGACCGGCCCGGGAATGCCCTTGGGCGCGCGATGAATTTGCGCCGTTGTTGCGGGCGAGCGCAATCCCTCGAAAGTGCCCTCGATCGTGAGCTGATTGCCCTTCAGCGTCGCGGTCAGCGAGCCGCTGCCCGCGATCGTCGCCATCATGGAGATGTTGATCGGCACGGGGGAGAGGCGCCCCTTGAATGTCTCCGGAGACTCCGCCCTTTGCGCCGCCGCGAAACTTGCAAGGCACAGCAGGCAAGCGGCGAGGGCCGCGCCCGGAAAATTTCGCCGAAGTATCATCGTTCGATGGTGGACGGAACGGCGCAAACTACACCTTCTGTTCTCAAATTTCAATTTAAAATTTGAGATTCAGGAATACGACGCCGCACCCTTGTGGTGTTCAAGAGTGCGGCGTCTTAATGCGTTTTGTAGCTATAGGTACTGTTTGCCGCTACACACTTTTCCGGCCCATTAATTCGCCAATGGATTGGGGCGGATTTGCATATGATTCACAGAGCCGCTGCGCGTTTCCGTAAATTTGGGCATGTAAGAGCTGTAGGTCATCCAAAGGCCCCGTCCCTTCCAACCCGCCTTGGGATCATCTATTCGACCATCCAAGCCACGCGTATAGAACGGCAACGGGAAAGGAACCCGGAACACACTGAACTTTTCCGTCTTCGGATCGAAGATGAACATTGCATCCGAAGCGGTTCCAGTAACGATCACGGTGTCCTTGCCGAGCCCCGACGCGTTGAATTGGTCTACCCAAAGGAAGTAGGGGAAATCGGTGGTGCCGGTTTCGCTGCCTGTGCCCTTAAATTTTACTCCTGGGTTCTCCCAGAATTTCCACTGGCCGGTCTTCACGTCCAGGCGGCCGAGATGACCGCTGCCGAGCGAAACCCAAACATTCCCGTCCGTGCTGAAGTCAATGCCATGCGGGAAGCGTCCCGGAGCAGGCAGCGGGTAATCTTTGAATTTGTTCGTCTTTGGATCAAGCATGTACACCTTGTTCGCTGGGGCAAGGGCTTGCGGAGAGGTTTCCCAAACGGTGCCGTCAACCGGGCTGATCGCCACGCCGTAGCCCGTTCCAGGAATCATCTTCTTGGTGTCCATATCGATGCGCATCCAGGTCTTCTGAGCAGTTACCTCAGTTCCCTGAATATTGTTGAAATCCAGCTTTTTGGTGTCCATTTCACCCATCGCGTTGCCGCCGCCGTCCGTCCAAATCCGGTCTTGCCAATCGAACTGGAGGTGATGGGTGTTGTAGGCGGTGTCGACGGTGATAAATTTATTGGTTTTCGTGTCGTAGTAACCGAGCTCCATATTGTTACCGTTTTTGGACAGAAGATTGAACGCGATATCCTTCGCAGCCGGATCATTGTTATCCGCGGCGTCCAGGGCGATCGTATCCTTGGCCCAGGTTGGATAGAATTTGGCGCCGCCGGCGCGAATCTGCTCGGTCATCCAGACTCTGCCGTTCTCATCCATCATGGGATTGTGGGGACTGTCCATCCACTCCCTGTCCTCTCCCGTGTACGCTTGCTCTTCTTCCGCGCCGTGGTAGTAGTCCTTTGTCAGGGAGAAGCCGTGGCTCTTGTCTCGCGGTTCGAGATTGAGCCCCTCGACCGTGTTCTTCACCGGGTCCAAAACCCACAATCTGCCTCCGCCGGTGCGATCCCCGCCGTAGACTTTCCCGTACGCGTACATCGTCGGATTCCGCTTGTCCGTCGAGACCAAATCGTGAATGAAGGACTCTGGGGCGCCCCAATCCCATTCCGATACAACAACGTTGCGCTCGATACCGGTTGGACGCGGCGGAGCGGGGGGGACTTCTCCCGCCGCAATGCGAGCGCCCCAATCGGCAAGGACCTTCTCTACAGTAGTCTTGCCGAGAAAATTGAGTTCTTGATGCATCGCCTTAGCGCGAGAGAAGACAGCATCCCAATCTTCCACAGTTGTGTAGCGGCGCGTGGCGACCATGCCCAATTCATGGCAGTGGTTGCACCCATTCCTCTGGTCCCCAAGCCATTCTTCCGTGGTCTTGTACCTGGCGGGGAGATCGCTGCCAGTGGGAGGCTGAATCAGCGACGTCCAATAACTGGCAGGATAGATCTTCGCCGCTTCTTGCGGAGTTGCGGCATTGGCAACCTGCAGCTTCACCGTCTCGCCACGCGCCGCTTTGGCGCGATCCGAGTCCTTCAGCCCGTAGCCGCGCACCCATAGCTCGTAGGCTCCATCCGGCAGGTCCGGAACCAGGAATCGTCCCTGGTCGTCGGTGACGACAATCTTGCGGAACGGTACGGGCAAGGATTTTGTCTCAGCGATCACCCATACTCCAGCTTCGGCGTTCCCGCCGTTCGCGTTCGTCACCACGCCGCCGATGCTGGTCTTATCGACTTTGAGCCCGGCAACGCCCTGCGGTCCGCTGGCCGCCGGCTTCGAGATGAAACAAATCATCGCAACAAGTAACCACATCATCGCGCGCGCTGTTCCCCGCATGTCTGTCCTCCTGTGCTGTCCGTTATGGTTTCTGGATCCGGGCAAGCCCGCTTAGGCTGTACTGGGCTTTATATAATGAACTCGACGAAACCGCCAATTCTTTGGTTTCGTGAATTTAGTAGCACAGCCACTCTTTACCCTGAGCCCTGTGAAGGGCTGGCTGTGTGGTTTTTGCAGCTGCCCGCACGGACGCACAGCCAAGAGGGGCTGTGCCACACGCTAGTGCGAACTGGTTTGATGAGGCTGCTGGGATTCGTATTCGTAGCGCACGATGGCGAGCGTGCGGTAGACGGCGTGCACGAACTTCCCGTACGGCGCGGTGATGAATAGCGCCGCGATGGAGGCGAGGTGCAGGACCAGCAGGCTTCCCATGGCGGGCGTAGCGCGCAGGATCAGCGTCAGCATTCCCGTGAGCGCTGTGAGTCCGAGCGTCACTAAGAATACGTAGTCCATGCCGCGCGCGTTCGCCGCCGCGGGTTCGCGGTCGCTTTGCAATTTAAAATAGATCAGCCCGCCGGTGCCCACAATGAGTGTGACTCCGCCCACGCTGCCGAAAATCACGGGCGCGCTCGTCAAGGCGTATGGCGGCATCCAGTGAAAAATGTCCTGGTAGAAAAACGCCAGCGCGGTGGCCACGAAATCGCTCAGAAAGCCCCAGAACGTGAGCGCATGATAGAGGCGCCGGACGCCGGAGGGGCGCTCGTCCGGATAGAAGCAGCCGGGTCCGCCGCCCTTTAGATACCGCAGTCCTAGCGCTGCGCCCATTGGGGAGGCCAGCGTTGTCCAGCCTCTGGGCGCGCGCACCCCGGTGCTCGTTTCCGACCAAAAACGCGCGCCGCCGCGTAGCCACACTACGATGCCGTAAAAAAAGAGAATCAGCGCGCCGGCGACCATCGCGGCGTAGGGAACCACTTCGTAGAACGCGCCCGCGCCGAGATGCGCGCGGAACAAGTCTTCCGAGGGAATGAAGACAAGCGCGAGAACGGCGACAAGCGCCGCCGCACCGAACCCGAGAATTGTGGTCACGCTGCGATTCTTGAATGCGCGCGCCAGCAGCGCCGGCCAGCTCCAGCGGCGGTAAGATTCCATGCGCGATTGCGCCAGAATCTGCGGAATATTGATCGCGAATTCGTGCGGCGGCGTGTACATGCAGGCGTAGTAGCAGGCGCGGCAGTCATGGCACAGATTCGCGAGATAAAAAACGTCGCCCTGCTTGAAATCGCGGCGGGTTTCGATGGCGCGAAATACCGGGCAGTAGCCTTCGCAGTAGCGGCAGGCGTTGCAGATGACGAGCTGGCGGCTTGCCTCCTCGATGACATCAAGCCCCGCCATTCGCCGCCGCCTCTCTGCCCGCGAGCCGGCCGAAGACGGAACCGATCGTCAGCCCAAAGCCGCCGAGATAACCTTTCGTCAAAATATTTCCGGACATGATTTCTCCCGCCGCGTAGACGTTGCGAAACGCCCGGCCGGATGCATCCAGCACGCGCGCGCGCTCGTCCACCGCAACGCCCATGTACGTGAACGTGATTCCCGGGCGCAGCGGGAGGCCGTAGTAGGGCGGTTTGTCGATCGGAAGCGCCCAGTTGCTTTTCTTCGGAGCAATGTCTTGCGTGCACAGGCCGTCGAGGCGCTGCATCTGCGCGTCCGCGTTTCCGGCGGTCGCGCGATTGTATTCCGCGAGGGTATTTGCAAACGCGGCGGGATCGAGGCCAAGCTGCACCGCGAGTTCCTCGAGCGAACCGGCGCGATACGGCTTGAACATGGGCGGCAGGAAGCGATCGATCGTTTTGCTGTCCACGATGCCGTAGGCAATCTGCCCGGGTTGCGAAGCGATCAGGGTTCCCCAGATGGCGTAGCGCTTCGGCCAGATGTCTTCGCCTTCGTCATAGAAGCGGCGCGAGAAGCGATTCACGACGACGCCAAAGGGAACGACGTCCAGGCGCGTGACGATGCCGCCGTCGAATTTTGGCGCGCGCGCGTCCACCGCGATAGCGTGAAAACCTTTCGGGTCGCCCATGGACTTCGCTCCGGATTTCAGGAGCGCCGCGAGCAGCGTACCGTCATTGTAAGCCGAGCCGCGAATGATGAAATTTTCCGCCGCGTCGCCCCAGTGGCGTTTCAACCATTCGATGTTCGCTTCGTAGCCGCCGGCGGCCACGACCACGGCGCGGGCGGGAACGAGTTCCTCGCCGCTCCCGTTGTTGCCGGCTTTCAGCCGCACCGCTTCGAAGCGATTGTTTTCGATGACCAGATCCTCGACGCGCGCGCCGTAGCGAACTTCAATCCCTTTGCTCGCCGCCGCACGGTAATAGGTATTGAGCAGCGCCTTTCCTCCGCCCAGGAACCAGCGATTCGTGCGCCCCAGATGCAGCGTCCCCGCGAGCGGCTGCTGCCAGTGCACGCCCTGCGCGCTCATCCAGGCTGGGAGCTTGCTCGATTCGCGCACGGCCAGCTTGGCGAGATCAAGATTGGCGGGTCCGCCCGTCACGCCGATCAAGTCCTGCAGGTGCTCCTCTTCGGAGTACGGCCCGGAGAAAAATTGGTCGGCGGCTGCGTGCGAGCAGCGAATATTGCGCGTGTGGCGCGTGTTCCCGCCGCGCTCGTACTCGGGCGAGCGCTCGAGCACAAGCACGCGCGCCCTGCCCTCGCGCGCGGACAGCGCCGCGCACATCGCGGCGTTTCCGCCGCCCACGATGATAACGTCGTAATCCGCCGACACGATCCTCCCGAGAAAAACCTGCGAGTGGATTTTACTTGAGCAACCGGGAAGTATACCCCAGGTAAGCAACCCGCCATTTGAGCTCGATCGATTGGCGGTCGGGGTCGAGTTTGGATCTTGGGTTGGGGTGCCCCATCCTTCCGTTTTTTGGAAGGGTGGGAGTTTAGAGTTCACACCGTTCCGCAACTCAAGTCAACTTCCTGGCAGTGCGCTTCGACGGAACTCTGGGGGAAGAACCCCACCCTTGCAAAAAGCGCAAGGATGGGGCACCCAAACCCCCGGTTCCGACCCGTGCGCGGCCCTCCTCGACATTTGTTTACAGGTTTCGGCGTCGCGCACGGCTTCACCTTGACATCACCTCTCGGAATGCTAGGCTGAAACGATCATGGCCAAGCAGCAATACTTCATCGAGATTCCGCCGGAGGTCGGCCGGCGCGTCGCGCGAAGAGCGAGGCAAGAGAAGCGCAAGCCCTCCGACCTGGCTGTGGAAGCCCTCCATCGTTATATGGCTCTGCCCAAGCTGCCGGAAGAGACGCCCACACCAGCGGAATTGCGAGCCATCCGCCGCGGTGAAGCAGCGATCAAGCGCGGTGACTACATCACCCTAGATGAACTCCGTCGAAAAGAAGCAGTGGCGCGTCGTCCTCGCCGGGCCCGCGCAAAAGTCTCTTGAGCGCATTCCGCCTCGGGACCAGGCGCGTGTACGCGCGGCACTGGGCGAGATGGAGACCGATCCATTTTCGGGCGACGTGAAGTATCTGAAGGGCGATCCGAGGTTGCGCCGTCGCGTGGGTGATTGGCGCATTTTCTTTCGGGTGGAGCGCGCCGAAAACGCAATTTACATTTCCGCAATCGAGCGGCGATCTTCGACGACGTACTGAGTGGAATCTTGCAGGAAGAGACCAACAAATCCCTGGTCGAGCGGGCGTTTCGAGATGTGTTCGCATCCGACGCGTTCGATGAAGCCGCGATCGCGCGCTATTTCAGTCTCCGCTACATCCAGAAGACCGACGGGCGCGAGCTTGATTTTGCGGGATTCGTCGCTCACGTTCGCGAGCTGAAGCGCACACTCAAGAACGTCAAGATCACGTTCGAGCGCGCCGTTGCGGAGGGCGCGAGCGTCGTCAGCATCCACCGCGCCGAAGCCGAGAAGGTCGCGGGCGGTAGGGTCGTCGTCCGCGTATTCGCTCTGTTCGTGATCGAAGACGGCAGGATCGTCCTGTGCGACGAGCTGACCCGTCTTGAGCAGGGCCCCGCCGAGGATCGCGACTTGGCCTCACGCCTACCCTAGGAGCCAAACCAGTCACTCGGACTTGACTTACCGGAGTGGTATGATCTCGCCGTGGCCGCTCACCAACAGGAAGGGGCGAGAGGGTGGCCCGCCCCTGTAATAAGGCTAAAGAAGCTTAGTTCGAAATGGAGTACCCAATGGCGAAGCCAGATGATCTAGAAGCTGTGCGCCTGGTGACAACGGCACTTGGCGGCTTTAGCCCTGAAGATCAAGAGAGAATCATTCGGTGGGCCCGCGAAAAATTAGGGCTTGCACCGGCCCCACGGAACTCGCTGGAAACGCGTATGCCGCAATCATCGTCGCCTGTTGTCTTGTCGCGACCTAGTGAAGTTACTGAGCCAACGCAGCCCCCGACGGCAAAAGACCTAAAGACATTCGTGGCCGTCAAAAATCCAAAGAGCGACGTACAATTTGCGGCAACCGTTGCCTATTTTTATCGTTTTGAGGCTCCGCCAGAGCAACGAAAGAACGAATTAGACAGAAACATTCTTCAAGACGCTTGTAGGCTTGCGGGCCGAGAACGCTTGAAGAATCCCCTCATGACCCTGAACAACGCGAAAAACATGGGACTGCTTGATAGCGGCAGCGAGGCTGGTAGGTTTGCAGTCAACACGGTTGGAGAAAATCTTGTTGCCATGACCCTGCCTACCCAGTCAGGTATCTCTGCGAAGGGTAAGAAGCCAAAAAAGCGTACAAGAAAGACTGCAAGACGGAAAAAGTGAGCCTCGCATGAACGACGCAGACGAGGCAATCTATCAAGCCATTAAAGAAGCTGAACAAATTCGCTCTGTGACGCGGAGGAGGTTATTGCCGCAAGTCAGGGGCTCAGAGCGAGATGTCATTCGTGCAGCTGCCCTCACTTGGTTCAAGTCCCATCGACCTAAGCTTGTGGCGATTGTTTCTGCAGCGGATTTGCGGCCGGTTGACGAAATGTATCAGAAGATTGTGGAATCGAGTCACAAGAACGCGGCGCGTTCGGGCTACGTAGATACTCTTAAGGATATTTCTGAGAGCCTTGTCCGGCTTCGCTCTTTTAACGTGGTGAAACTGGGGGCTGCGACCACGACGGATGCGCCACCCGATTTTTCAAAACTGGTTTCAGATGCCGCGATGCAGGCCATCCTGGAAAAACGGTGGACGGAGTGCGTCGTATGCATCTCATACGGAGCACCGCTGGCTGCAACTGTGATGATTGGTGGGCTTTTGGAAGGGCTCCTGTTGGCAAGGGTCAACCGGGAGGGCAACAAGGCTCCGATTTTCACCGCTGCTACCGCTCCGAAGGACAAACAAAACAAGACCCTACCGTTGAAAGAATGGACGCTACAGGATTACATCGCCGTGGGACACGAGCTGAAATGGATCACCGTCGCTGCAAAAGATGTTGGCGTCGTTCTTCGTGATTACCGCAACTATATTCACCCTCAAAAAGAGTTGTCGCACGGCGTCTCGTTGACAACACCAGACGCCCTAATTCTCTGGGAGATAGGCAAAAGCATTTCCAGGCAACTGCTGAAGTAAAGGCCGGCTTGCGCGGTTCAGATCTGGTGCCTACCCTTCCCACGCATTCGGCGCAAGCGCCTCGATGTCACTCAACACTTCGACCACCGTAGGGCGACCGCTCGAAATGGCACGGTCCAGGGCGGAACGCACCTCGGCGGGTTTCGTGACGCGAATGCCGAGCGCGCCCATCGATTCCGCGATCGCGGAGAAGTCCACCTTCGAGAAATGCCACATCTCGCCCTGCTTCTTGGAGGGCTTCCCGCCGTAGGCGTGGCGGAAAATTGTGGTTTCCTGATTCAGGGAGTTGTTGTTGTTGACGAGCGTGACCGTGGGGATGCCGCAGCGGACGGCGGTTTCGAGTTCCTGCAGGTGGTACCAGAATCCGCCGTCGCCCGTGACGCAGACGACCGGCTTCTTGGGCATCGCGCATTTTGCGCCGAGCGAGGCTGGAAACGCCCAGCCGAGCGATCCGGCGGCGCGCAGGAAATCCCAGGGCTTGCTGACCCACAGCTGCTGAGCGGACCACATGCCCGCGTGGCCGGTGTCGCAGACGACGATCGTGTCGCGCGGGAGCCAGTCGCCGAGTTCTTTCCAGATTCGTTCCGGGCGCATCGGCTCGGCGTCGGAATCGCGCAGCGGCTTCACTTCGGCGCGCCATTCCTTCACCGCGGCTTGCGTTTCTTCGATCCACTTCTTGTTGCCGGAACTTTTTCCCTTTCCTCCACCAATCGCCTCGTTTAGAGCCTTGAGGGTTGTTTTTGCGTCTCCGAGCACCGAGACCGCATTCGGATAATTCCTGCCGAGATCGGAAGGATCGATCCCGATTTGAATCACCGGCGTGCCGGCGGGCGGGATTTTCCAGAAATGCGTCACCATTCCACCGGTTTGGCTGCCGACGTACACCACGAGGTCCGCGCGCTTCAGAATTTTGTTCGTGCACGAGCGCGAATACGTTCCGGGCACGCCGATATACAGCGGTTCATTTTCCGGCACGAGGGATTTGGCGTTCAGCGATGTCGCGATGGGAATGGAGAGGGCTCTCGCAAGCTTCAGGACTTCGGGCCCGGCGCCCGAGTAGCGCGCGCCTCCGCCCACGACGATTACCGGGCGCTTTGCCTTTTTCAAAGCGCGGGCAGCTTCGGCGACTCGCGCCGCCTCCGGCGCCGGGCGAAACGCCGGGACCTGCGAAAAGGTTTCTTCTTCGATCAGCTTCAGCTCCGCCTCGTCATGCTCGATGTCGCCCTCTTTTCCCGCGAATAAAAGATTCACGGGCGCGGGCGTGCCGGAAGTGGCCTCGCGAAACGCCTGCCGCAGCAAGTCCGGCAAGCGGACGATGGTGTCCACCTGGAAATTCGCCTTCGTCACCTGGGTGAACATCGGGAAATCGTCCATCTCCTGGTAGTTGATTTTGTGTTTCTGGTGGCCCCATCTGCCGCCGGTCAGCGCGATCACCGGACTGTGGCCCATGTAGGCGTCGCGCAAGCCCGCCGCCAGATTCGCCGCGCCCACGGCCTGCGCCGCGCAAATGCCCGGGCGGCCGGAAGCGCGCGCGTAGCCGTCCGCCATGTAGGCGGCGGCCTTCTCGCCGTGGGTCAGGACGCGCTTGATGGGCATGTTGTCCATCTCCGCGAGCGCGCGGCTCAGCATGGTGGGGACGAAAAAGAAAGCCGTCACTCCCTGGGCATTCAGAAATTCCGCGATGAATCGGCCGCCTGTGATTTTGGGCAAGGTCTGCTCGCTTTTTGAAAGAGAAATGTTTGCCAAATTCAGCGACGCAAAACGGAAGAGTTTGTGGAGAACGCGGATTCGGGGCAGCCAGCGGCTAAAGCCGTTCCGGTTGCAATCGATGTGCGGCACGGCTGAAGCCGTGCCCTACAAAGATTGCCGCCCCCACACACTCTCTCACGTCCAAACGCCGCACGCGCCGCAATGCTCGCATGCTCGGCACCGGTCGCAACCGCGAATCATACTATGCCCGCTACGCCTGTCAATTTCGGGGGCCTCAATCCGCGCGCGCGAAAGCAATTGACACGCGCGCGGGCGTCGCGGTATCCATGCTTTAACCGTGGGGTCTTAATATCGGGTGTTTACAAGATTTTTTGAGATGCTTCGCTGAAATGATCCCGTGGAAGGCGAAACGAACGCGCCGAATCGCGATTCCGTTCGGGAGGTGGTATGAAAACCGGCGATACCAAAACCGGAAAGTTCGTTCGCGTGGCGGCGACGGCCGCGCTTTTTCTCTTCGCGTGGCCGGTATTCGCTCACCACGGCGCTTCCGAATATGACATGACGAAGATTGTCTCCGTTCACGCCACGGTGACGGAGCTTCAGTACGTCAATCCGCACACGCTCCTCGTTTTTATCGTGAAGGACGACGGCGGCAAAGCCGTGGAGTGGACCGGAGAGCTGCCCAGCCCGAACCTTTTATCGCGGCGGGGCTGGAGCCGCAGCACGGTGAAGCCGGGCGATCAGGTCACCGTGATCGGCGCGATCGCCAAGAACGGCGAAAAGGGCATGCAGATCAAGAAGCTGGTCTTCCCGGACGGCCACGAGCTTCCGGGCACGGTGCTGCCGCCGGATTCCTCCAAATGAACCTTCCAACTACGCTCCGTATCGGCGCGCTCGTTTGCAGTAGCCTAGTTCCGGTTTTCGCGGCGGCTCAAGCATCGAGCCAAGCTCAAAAAACTACAACCAAAGGGGCGCACACAGGCGACCTAACGGGCGTATGGTACCCGTCCTCCACGAACACATTCATGTTCATTTGGACTGACGCGCAGGGAAAGACGCTGAGTGTGCTGCCGCTCACTCTGTGGGGCGAGGAAAAATTCAAGGGCAATCACCCGATCGGCGGCCAATATACGGAACTGACGTCGAACGACCCGAGTTACGCCTGCCTTCCCCCGGGCATTCCCCACATTTATACTCACGCCTACCCGGTGGAATTCGTCCAGACTCCCGGCCGAACGATCATGTTTTTCGAGTACGGTCACCTGGTGCGCCAGATTTTTACGGATGGACGCGAGCATCTGAAGGACGCGAATCCTACGTGGATGGGTGACTCGATAGGCAAATGGGAGGGAGACACGCTGGTCATTGACACGACCGGTTTCAATGACAAGACCTGGCTCGACGTTGCGGGCCATCCGCACTCTGAGGCTATGCATCTTGTCGAGCGAATGTCTCGCCCGGATCACAATACATTGATGATCGACATCACCATCGACGACCTGCAAGCCTACAAGGGAACGCTGAAGACGCAGCGCAAATACATCCTCAAGCCCGAGTGGAACATCATGGAGTACATTTGCGAGGACACGCAGGCCGTCTTCAACGATTTCGAGAAAAAAGTTGGCACGAAAGGCTCTAGCGCCGCGGAGGGCGCGGCCGAGTCAGGATCTTCCGAGTCGATCGCGGGCGACTGGAAGGGTACGATGGCGCTGGCCGACGGCCGATCGGTCCCCGCTAGCGCAACTTTTTCAGCCGCGTCCGCGGGCACGCTTTCCGTAGCCGATCCCGCCGCATCGATGAAATACGAATTTCAGAAGGTCAGTGTGGGAGCGGGCGGAACGATCACTGCCATCACCGCGGACGGTGCAAACCTCGTTGGAAAGGTCTCCGCAGACGGCAAGCAAATGACCGGTGACATCATCCTGCCTAGCGGGACCGGCCACAAGATTTCGCTGAGCCGGCCTTGAACTAGAATCGAGACAAAAGCCGGGCCGTCCGCACGCGACGCCGCTCTACTTCAATCCTGCCTGTGCCAGCATCTCCAGAAATTGCCTTCGGGTGCGCATGTCGATGGACTGCGCGACCAACTTCCCGTTGCGGTCGTAGACGAAGGTCTTCGGTATTCCCTCGATCTCAAACAGCTCGTTCACCTTTCGTCCCAGATCGAGGAGGATGGGATAGGTGAATTTTCCCTGCGCGATGAAGGACTTCACCTTTTCAGCTTCTTCGTCCGAAACGGCCAGGATCACGAGGCCTTGATCCTTGAACTGCTGATAGAGCAACTCGAGGTCGGGCATTTCCTTGCGGCAGGGCGGGCACCAGGTGGCCCAGAAGTTCAGGACGACGACCTTGCCAGGCAACTCTTTCAGCGTCCAGGCCTTCCCGCTCAGATCGGGCAAAGTGAAGTTGGCCTGCTCGCGTTTCGCGTTGTCCGCTTCCATCTTCGAGTTCGCGGTGGCGAATTGCGGATCGTCGAGCGAGGCTTCCACGTGCTCGTAGCGCACCAGCTCGGCGAGCTCGACGTAAGCCCGAGCCGGCTGGCCGGGCTTGCCCGGGAGCGGCTGCTCGCGGAGCGCGTCCGCCAGTGTCGTGGCTACCTCTTGCAACGTATCGTGGCCGAAATCGCCCTCGGTCGAGAGCATCGCGAGGCCATAGGCCAGCCGCACTTTATTGGGAGTGACGGGCAAGTTCCGAATCTGCAGCGCTAGATCCTTCGTTGCGCGCACCCTCACATCATCGGTCAAGCGGCGAAGGCTGCCGATCCCTTCGGCGATGGGTTTCTCCTTCGCGTTCCAGCTGATTTTCTGCTCCTGCGCCTGCAAAGCAGCGGGACGAGAAGAAAACACCCCGGCTGCGACAACCAAAAGAATCGTTGAGAAAATCCACAGGTGGATTGCAGTTGTGCGGGCGGAAGAAAGCTTCATTTCGCGGCCTTTCAGCGACTCGTGTGCGCGAATCTCACTCTAGCTTACGTAATATTCGTCTGGGCGCTCAAGGCGATTTTCCAGCCGTCGCCCCGGTTCAGAAACACGCGCAGGTTCCAGCTCGTGGGCTTCGCGCCGGGATTGCGCCCCTGAAACGCCTGCATGATCACTACGTTCCCGAATTCAAACATGTGCATCGACAATACCGACGAGCCGCCCGAGCCGCCATTCTCTCCGTAAAGCTTGCGCTGCTCGGCCAGTTCCTCGACGTGCTGCAACTTGGGGATGTCGGTGCGGGGCGTGAGCGTCTCGTGGCTCTCGTCGGCGTGCGCCGCCCAGTCTTCCGGATTCGGATGCCATTCATCGTTCTTCAGGCGAAACCAGGTCGCCATCGCTCCCTCTTCCGCCGGGGTCATGGGTTTGTACGGCAGGGTCTTGCATGGGTTATCGCACAACTTGTCGGCCTCTGTGGGTGGGTTCGGCGGCGCCGTGTAATCCGGCCGCTCGGCGGGAATCGGGATGTTCAGGAAGACGAACGCCTGCCAGCCCGCGGGGTTCTTCACCCAGAGATGCGCGAAGCGCTGGTTGTGGTGAATTCCGAGTACGCGCTCGACCTGGCCGAGGTATTCAACCGTGCGCACGTCCAGCGCGCCTTCGTTGTCGGCGGCGAACTCGGCCAGATCGTCGAGGACTTGCGCCTTGGTGTGGATTCTGCCGGTGGCCTCGACCCACTGGAAGCGGTCATCGAGCAGTGCGGCAACAGCCTTCGCGTCTTTCCGGGCGAGTGCGTCCGCCAAGGTCTTGTCTGCCTGGCGGAACACCGGCGTTTCGTCCGCGGCGGCCAGCGGGCGGCTCGAAATGGCCGCGAGCGCAAACGCGGTGACAAAGCAAAAGCCGATGATCGCGCGAGTGAGGAAGCGTTCCATTGCACCAGTCTCCTTCAAACGGAATTCGGGCTGGGCGGATGATACCATCTCTCCAAGCGGATGAAGAGTTGAGCTACGAGTGTCTACGAATCGGATCGGATGTTTCAATTTGGCGTCACTTTTTGGTTTCGTTCTCCGCAATTGCAGGCGGCAATGAGAAATCAGCGTGCGGTTTCGAGCAGGGAATTGCCGCCGCGGGCTGTTCGGCTCCGAAATGTTGGCGGTCGAAACTTCGTTCGCACATTGCAATCGATTGCAAAGATTGGGCGCGGCTTCGTTGCTGCGAGGAGGAAGTCGAATTGCTCTCGCATAGTTCCCTGTTTCATTTTCCGGCTGGGAAAAACCCCGCGTCTTTTTCGGGCAGACGTGGGCCGAAACGCGGGTCCGGCGATGTCCAGAAAGTTAATACTTTTGACGAAGCCGTGCCCCATTCCGGAACAAGACACGGCGGGTCAATTGATAGAATTGCCGCACCAGCATGGCCTTTGGCCGAATGCCGGACTGACTCAATTGGAGATTGAACGTGCGAATAAATGTTTCCCCCTTCCGTTTTGTGTTGTGCGCGCTCGCGCTGAGTGTGTGGAGCGCTCCAGCCTTTAGCCAACGCATCGAGCGTGGCGTCGAGGCTGAAACCGGCCACTCGAACACCACGGAGTCGAATGCCGCCGAGCATTCCAACGTGAAGACGCATCATGACAGCGCGGTCCAAGACTGGACGCACGACCACATGCTCTATCCTCGCATCGGCCCGATGAACCGGCTGATTGCGCTGCAGAAGGATCCGCGCGCGATTCAGCACTGGCAGGAAAGCTACCGGAAGGACTACGTCCGATGGCGACGCCGCGAGGGGCATCGCGGGGAACACCGCAACCGCTCCTACATGCATTCCGATTGGAATGTCTTCATCGGCGGCAGCATGGACAATGCCACGTATGCCTCGAAATGGACGTTTGACACCAGCGCGGCCGTCACCGGCCCGAGCGATACCTTGAGCTGCTTGAGCGATTTTCTTGTCGTTCCCATCGATGCCACCAGCGCCGGCGGCGCCGGCGTTGGCCAGCCCAATATCATTGGACTCGATAACCTGTACAGCGGAGACCTGGGGGTAAGCGGACCCGGCCTCTGCGACCGGAACGGCGGGGTGGCGACCGCAACCGACGACGGGCTTTCAGCGACGCAATACTTTTCGTACACCGTGATCGGCGCCGGGCTGGACGGGACCGTGGCGACGTCCCCAGTGACCTCAATGGACGGCAATTTGATCGCTTTCGTTGAGGTTGGAACCGGCCCAGGCGCTACAATCGTGGGCGCGCGTTTCCACGTTTTGGCATGGGCTGCACACGACGGGAACAACGATACGTTGGGGACCCGACAAGACGTTCTAACGAACTCTGTCCAGATCCCCGGCACGGTTCCCTTTGTCACTGCTGCGCCGGTGGCCGGCAGCGGAACCGCGACCGACTTGGCACTGGGGTCATTCACCGACTCGTTTTCGTCCCCTTATGTTGAGTACTCCGAGGATGTCGCCTACGTCGGCGACGACGCCGGCGAGATTTTCAGGATCAAGAACGTCTTTTGTCCCGCATGGGCGCCGTGCGGCGGGGCGGCGCCGAGCCTCGACAGCACCTGGGGGGTGGGCGGCGTGCTCCAGGTAGGTGGAACTTGCACTGGCAGCGTCAGCGGCATTACCGTGGACGGCCTCTCGGAAAACGTTTATGCCGGCTGCGCCGACGGCGGTCTCTACGGTTTCACTTTCACTGGACAGCCGCTTACCGGTTCCCCTCTCATGGTCGGGGATGGCAATGCGACCGACGGAGGAATCGTCGATGCCCCCACCCTGGATCTGGTAAACGGCTGGGTGTACACCGAAACGGGTTCATGCGTTTCGACACTCACGGGCTGCGTCACAGGAGGAATAGGGGCGGGAAATCCGGTCCTGGTTCAGGCAAACATGTCGAATCTGGGCACCAATTCGGTAGCCACGCTGGGGCCGGGCGGCGAGACCTTCAACATGCATGCCCCTGCCTTCAACGATGCCTATTTTTCGAGCGGCGTCTCTACCGATTGGCTGCTGTATGAATATGCGTCAGACAGTACCCCCGAAATCGTCGTCTATGGAATCACGTTCGCTCCCGACGTGCTTCCCGTCCCCCCTAACCCTAGCCACGTTATGAATGCGGGGACTCCAACGAATGCGCTCCCGTTCACTGGTCCGGGCGCCTTGGAGATATCACCGCTCACGGAGTTCCTGACCGGCGGAGGCGAAGATCGGCTTTTTGCGAGCGCCTTGGCTGCGTCTCCTGGAAATGTGGTTTCGTTCAACATTACTCTCAGTTTCCCTAGTGCAATTGAATCCTCCAATTTCCCTGGTTCAGACGGTACTGGCACGAGCGGGATCATTGTGGATAACTCCGCTAGCGGGGTCGGCCAGGCTAACAGCATTTACTTTGGCCCTCTCGGCACTGGCACTAACGCGAATACGGTTGTAAAACTGACTCAGGTGGACCTCCAGTAAGGCTGGCGGTTGCCTGGGGCTCGCGAGCTAAATTACCAAGTCGGCCAGGGCATGCCTAACGCTCTGGCCGACAACTATTTCCAGGGGGATTTCGCGCTGGTCCGCAACCATGTGAAACGGATGGGTACTATAGGACAAAGATTTGCCAGGTTCGCCGGCACGCAAACGGAAGCCGGCTGCCGGCAGGTTCAGGATTGCCGGCATATCGTTGAAAAATAGGCCTTAACTCCCATGACATGTTCGCGCGACGGAACGAAAATTGCTCCGCCTTCACTGGCGCCAACGTTTCTGCTGTACTATGTGTGTACAAACTCGAGCCGAATTGCCTGGCGAACATTACACCCGGGCCGCGCACCGCAGGGCCGGAATCTAGCAGCGTTTGCCCATTGAGCGTCTGAGGGGCGCCCAGCGTGAATACTGAAATCCCTAACGAGCATTCCTCGCTGACTGCGTCCGCTTCCCTTGTTGGGGCGAGCGAGTCTCATCCCCAAAGCAGTGACGCAGCCTCCTCCGCAGCGCGTTCGACCGGCACGACCCTGGTCGAGTTGTTCGAGCAACAGGCCCAACGGACCCCCGACCAATTGGCACTCGTTTCCGAGGACCAGAAGCTGACGTACGCCGATCTCGACCGCTGGGCGACTCAGCTGGGGCACTACTTGCGAGGAATGGGCGCCGGCCCCGAAACCCTCGTCGGGCTGTTTGTCGAGCGCTCGGCGGAAATGATCTTGGGTTTGCTCGGCATCCTGAAGTCCGGCGCGGCATACCTGCCCATCGATTCGGCATTTCCTCGAGAGCGCATCTCATTCATGCTGGAGGACGCCGGCGCCAAGATCGTGCTCACGCAGTCCGGTTTGCTTCCCCGATTGCCTCCTGGCTCAGCGCAGGCCGTGTGCTTGGATAATCTCGATTGGTCCACGCTCGAGGCGCCGGCGCAGCACGAATGCCCCGCGCGGCCTGAGAACCTCGCTTACGTGATCTACACCAGTGGTTCGACGGGGCGGCCCAAGGGCGTGTGCATCGAGCATCGGAATATCGTGCACTACGCGCTCGGTGTGTCGCAGCGATTCGGGTTCAGCGCGGGGATGAATCACGCGACCGTTTCCACAATCGCCGCTGACCTGGGCAACACCGTCGTTTTCCCTGCGCTAATAACAGGCGGATGCCTGCACGTCATTTCGCAGGCGAGGGCTGAGAGCCAGGCGCTGCTCTCCGAGTACTTCCTTCGCGAGAAGATCGATGTTCTGAAGATTGTGCCGTCGCATCTGGCGGCGCTGCAGACCGGGAGCCATCCGGAGCAGGTGATGCCGCGAAAGCGGTTGATCCTAGGCGGCGAAGCCTCACGGCTCGATTGGATCGAGCGGCTGCGCCTCCTTGCCCCGGAGTGCGAGATTTACAATCACTACGGGCCAACGGAGACCACCGTAGGCGTGTTGACGTTTCCCGCGACCGCGCCGCTGCCCGCCACGCCTTCCGGCACGCTCCCGCTCGGCAAGCCGCTCCCGAATAGCCAGGTCTACATTCTGGACGAGAATCGCGTGCCCGCTGCCGTGGGCGAACCGGGCGAGCTGTATGTCGGCGGCCGGGGCGTGGCGCGCGGGTATCTCAACCGGCCTGATCTGACCGAGGAGCGATTCGTTCCCGACCCATTCAGCAAAGAGCCTGGCGCGCGGCTGTATCGCACTGGCGATCGCGCGCGGCTGTTGCCGGACGGCGATGTCGAGTTCTGCGGGCGGGTCGATCATCAAGTCAAGATTCACGGCTACCGGGTCGAGTTGGGCGAGATTGAGGCCGCGCTGCGCGAGCAGGGCGGCGTGCGGGACGCGGTGGTGTCCGCCTTCCCGGATGAATCCGGCAACACCGAGCTTGTGGCGTACGTCGTGCCGAATCGCGCGGACCAGCCGCTCTGGGCCGCCAAGGCGCAATACGCGCTGCCCGACGGCTCGACGGTGGCGCACCTCAACAAAAACGAGACCGCGTACATTTACAACGAAATTTTCGTGCTGCAGGCGTATCTCCGCCACGGGATCACGATTGAGGATGGCGACTGCATCGTCGACGCGGGCGCGAACATCGGCCTGTTCACGACGTTCGCAAGTCGGCTGGCGCGGAACCTGCGAATTTTTTCCTTTGAGCCGAACCCGGCCGCGTATGCCTGTCTAAAGGCCAACGCGGATGCATGGGGAGCGGGCGTCAAATGCTTGCCGATGGGTCTGTCCAAGGAAGACAAAACCGCGGAGATGACCTTCTTTGAAGGGTTTTCGCTGCTCTCAGGATTTTACGCGGATGAAGCCACCGAGCGCGAAGTGGTGAAGACGTACGCGCTCAACCAGGAATCCGAATCCGGCGAAAGCGGGCAGCTGGCCGAGGAAATCGGAAAGATGCTGGAGGATCGCTTCCACGCCAAGACGCAGACGGCGCGGCTGCGCACGCTATCGGGTGTGATCGCGGAAGAGGGAATCGAGCGCATCGACTTGTTGAAGGTGAACGTCGAGAAAAGCGAGCTGGACGTCCTCCAGGGAATCGGCGAAGCGGACTGGGCCAGGATTCGTCAACTCGTCGTCGAAGTGGACCTGAAGACGAGCCTTGAGCCCATTACGGCGCTCCTCGAAAAGCACGGCTACGAAGTTCTGGTCGAGCAGGACCCGCTGCTGCGAAAAACGGAACTGTGCTACGTGTACGCGATTCGGCCGTCGGAGCGGAACCGCCTGGTGCGCGAGCAAACCCCCGAGGGCCACGTACGTTCGCCCCGGCCGGTGGATCCCGAAGTCCTGACGCAGGCCGGGCTGCGGCAATTCTTGAAAGAGCGGCTGCCGCGGTACATGGTCCCGTCGCAATTCGTGCTGATGGAGAAATTTCCCCTCAACGCGAACGGGAAAATCGACCGCCAGGCGCTGCCGAAGCCCGTGGAAAAGAACGCGCAGCCGCTGCGCGAATTTGTCCGGCCGCAGACTGAAACGGAAGAGGCGCTCGCGCTCATCTGGTCGGAGCTGCTGAAAATCGACAGCCCGGGAATCAACGACGATTTCTTCGACCTCGGCGGGCACTCGCTGCTGGCCATCAGGGCGGTGTCGCGTATTCGCGACGTCTTCGGCATCGACATTAATTTCCAGACGCTGTTTGAAAATCCGACCATCGCCGGCCTTTCCAAGTTCATTACTGCGGCGAAGAATACCAAGGCCGTTCAACGCATCGCGCGGCGCAAGCCTTCGGCTTCCGTCCCGCTTTCGTTCGCGCAGGAACAGCTGTGGTTTTTGAATTACCTTGCGCCGCAAAGCCCCGTCTACAACATGGGCGACGTCGTCGATCTTCACGGAGAGTATTCCGCCGAAGCGATGCGCGCCGCGATCAAGGAACTCGTCCGGCGCCACGAAATTTTGCGCACCGAGTTTTCGCACGGCGGCGGCCAGCCGTCTCAGATCGTTCTCCCCGAAATAGATCTCCCGCTCGCGGAAATCGACCTCTCGGCGAAGTCCGAGCAGGAGCGCGCGAAAGCGTGGGCGAACGCCGTGGCCGAGCAGGTGCGCAAGCCATTCGATCTGGGCTGCGCGCCGCTCCTGCGCCTGACGATGGTCCACCTGTCGCCGCGCGAGCACCGGCTGCTGTTGGTGACTCACCACATCCTCGCCGACGAATGGTCGATGGAAATCGTTCACCAGGAGCTCGAGCGGCTGTATGAGGTGTTTTCCGCGAAGCGGCCGTCACCGCTCTCCGACCTGCCGGTTCAATTCGCGGACTTCGCCCGCTGGCAGCGCGAATGGATGAAGGACGAGGTTCTGGAGAATCAAGTCTCATATTGGAAAAAGGAACTTGCGGGGGCGCCGGCGATTCTGGTATTGCCCACTGACAAGCCCCGTCCGGCGGTACAAAGTTTCCGAGGCGCGGTGGAAGCCTTGCACATCCCGCCGAAGCTTCTCGGCCAGTTGAAGGCCCTCGGCCGCGAGCAGCGCGCGACTCTGTTCATGGTGCTTGAGGCCGCGTTCATGGCCCTGCTAAATCGCCACACCGGGCAGGAGGACATTGTCGTCGGGACGCCGATTTCGGGCCGGACGCAAAGCGAGACCCAGGGATTGATCGGCTTGTTCCTGAACACGGTGCTGCTGCGCGCCAAATTCGACGGGCGCCAGAATTTCGTCTCTTTGCTGCAGCAGGTGCGCGATCGCGCGATGGGAGCCTATGCGCATTCCGAGCTGCCCTTTGAACGGCTGGTCGCCGAACTTGCGCCCGACCGCGATCCGAGCCGCACGCCGCTGTTTCAGGTGATGTTCATTCTTCACAATTCCGAAGGCGTCTCGTACGTCTCGAAAGTGCCGGGCAACCGCGAACTCGCGACCGGCACCTCCAAGTTCGATCTCACGTTGATCCTGTCCGAAGATAAAAACGGCCTCGACGGATTGATCGAGTACAGCACGGACCTCTTTGAACCGGACACGATTCAGCGCCTGGTCGGCTATTACACGCGGATTCTGGAATCCTGCGCGGCGAATCCGGAGAAGCGCGTCTCGGAAATGGCCATGCTGCCGGAAGCCGAACGGCAGAAGATGCTGGTGGAATGGAACAACACGGCGGCTGAAATTCCCGGGAAAGGCCTGCGCATCGATCAGCTGATCAAGCGGCAGGCGGAGCGGACGCCGAAGCAGGTCGCGCTTGTTTTCGGCGACGAGGAACTGACCTACGGCGAACTGAACGGCCGCGCCAATCAGCTTGCGCGTCACCTGGTTGCGCTCGGAGTTGGGCCGGATGCGCTCGTCGGAATTTATCTTCAGCGCTCGGTGGAGATGGTGGTCGCGATGCTCGGCGTGCTGAAGGCGGGCGGAGCTTACGTGCCGCTCGACCCCGCGTACCCCCCGGCGCGCGTGGCGCTCGTGATCGAGGATGCCCATCTGGGTTTCATCGTTACCACGGAACAAATCCGCAAGGCGCTTCCGGCAAGCGCCGCGAAGGTCATTTCGCTGGATGGCGACGCCAAGGCCATCGGATCGCTGGATGCGTCTCCCGTCGCTTCCACTGCCGGTGAAAATAATCTGGCGTATGTGATTTACACGTCGGGCTCGACCGGCAAGCCCAAAGGCGTGATGGTCGAGCATCGCAACGTGGTGAATTTCTTCGCGGGAATGGACCGGATCATCGGCGTCGAGAGCGGGACGTGGCTGGCGGTGACGAGCATTTCTTTCGACATTTCGGTCCTCGAGCTGCTTTGGACCCTCACGAAAGGATACAAGATCATCGTTCACGGCGAGGGCAACTCGGACAAGATTCCGGACGAAATCATTCGCCACTTTGTTACGCATCTTCAGTTGACGCCGTCTCTCCTTCGCGCGCTCGTTTCGGATTCGCAGTCGCTGCGCGCGCTGGGCATGTTGAAGAAGATCTTTGTGGGCGGCGAAGCTCTGCCACCTTCGCTCGTCGCATCTCTTCGCGAATCCTTCTCCGGCGAGATGTATAACATGTACGGCCCGACGGAGACGGCGATCTGGTCGACGGTGTATCGCGTCGAGGAGCAGCGGGCCAGCATTCCGATCGGCAAACCGATTGCGAATACGCAGGTCTACGTTCTCGATTCGCGGATGCATCTCGTTCCGCCCGGCGCATTCGGCCAGCTGTGGATTGGCGGCGACGGCGTCGTTCGCGGCTATTGGAACCGCCCCGAGCTGACGGCGGAACGATTCGTTCGCGACCCCTTCCGCGAAGGCGGCAGGCTGTATCCTACCGGTGATGTTGCGCGGTTCCTTCCGGATGGGAATTTGGAGTATGTGGGCCGCGCGGACTTCCAGGTAAAAATCCGCGGCTTCCGGATTGAGCTGGGCGAAATCGAAGCGACGCTTGAGCAGCAGCCGGGTGTGGCGCAGGCCGTGGTGGTGGCGCGCGAGGATCGCGGCGGGGACAAGCTGCTGGCCGCGTATTTCGTCGCCAAGCCGGGTTCATCTGTAAAGGCGGACGCGCTGCGGATCGCGCTCGAGGCGGCGCTGCCCAATTATATGGTTCCATCGCACTTCATTGCGCTGGAGCGCCTGCCGCTCACCGCGAATGGAAAAATCGATCGAAACGCGCTGCCGCCGATCTCGCAGCCGGCGGGCGCCGCCAAGGAGAAGGCAGGCGCGGAGCCGGTCGGCGAGTTCGAACAGGTTCTCGCCAAGTCCTGGGCCGAAGCGCTCGGGCTGAAGCGCGTGAGCCGCCGGGACAACTTCTTCCACCTGGGCGGCCATTCGCTCGCGGCATTGAAGATTGCGTTCAAGTGCCGGCAGGAATTCCAGATGGAGTTTCCGCTGCAGATGTTTGTCCAGTATCCCGTGCTGAGCGAGCAGGCGAAGCGTGTGGAAGAAATGATCCTCGAGCAGGCGGATGCGGGCGAGCTCCAGAGCATGATCGCGGAATTCACGAAGAACAAGTAAGCCGGCTAAAGGGATGATCGAAAGGAAACGCCCGCTCCCCCGAAGCGGGCGATTTGGGTTAAAACAAGTCCGTGAGCCTGGCTAAGAAACTGGAGAGCCTTACCCCGGAGGAGCGAAGGGATCTCGCTCTGCGTTTGGCGTCGGCCAAGCGAAAGGCCGCCGCGCAGGCGGACGCTCCGCTGGTCACGGTCACGCCGGATGTTGCCAACCGATTTGAGCCGTTCCCGCTCACCGACCTGCAGCAAGCCTATTTGATTGGCCGCTCCGATGGAATCGAGCTGGGAGGCACCGCCTGCCACTGCTACGCCGAAGTGGACATGGAGGATTGGGACGAGGGCCGGTTCACCTCGGCTTTGCAGCGAGTGATCGACCGGCACGAAATGCTGCGCTGCGTGGTCTATCCCGAGGGGCGGCAGCAGATTCTTGCGTCGCCGCCGAAATACGAAATCCGCATCGACGATTTGCGGGGACTGGAAACGGCCGAGGCTGCCGCGCGGCTGGAGGCGACGCGCGCGCGGTTGTCCCACAAGGTTCACGCCTGCGACCAGTGGCCGCTGTTTGATTTCTGCGTTTCCCGGCTGAACGAAAAAATCAGCCGCCTGCACATCGGCATCGACCTGCTGATCGTGGACGGCCGCAGCTTTGAAATTCTGTTTCAGGAGCTGATCCAGTTCTACCACCACCCGGAGACGGCGCTCCCCCCACTGGAATTGTCTTTCCGCGATTACTTGCGTGCGCAGACTTCCCTGGAAGAGACCGATGCGTTTCGCGAGTCGCGCGAGTATTGGACGAAGCGTGTCCCCACACTGCCTGCGTCGCCGGAATTGCCTCTGGAAAAAAGCCCCGGCTCGGTGACTCGTCCGGTCTACAAGCGCCACTCGGCCACGCTCGATCCCGCTGCGTGGAAAAGCCTGAAGGAAAAATCCGCGGCCTTCAACTCCACTCCGGTCGGCGCGCTGCTCGCGGCCTATGCGGAAGTGCTGGCCATCTGGAGCAAGCACCCGCGCTTTACGGTCAACCTGACGCTGTTCAATCGCCTGCCGCTCCATACGCAATCGAATTCAATCATCGGCGACTTCACTTCGGTCAATCTGCTTGAGGTGGATAACTCCGGACCGGCACCGTTCGCGGCGCGCGCGCAGCAACAGCAGGAGCGGCTGTGGCAGGACATGGATCACCGCTATTACAGCGGCATTCAGGTGATGCGCGACCTTGCGCGATTCCAGCGCGTCGGGCCGATGGCGCTCATGCCGGTCGTGTTCACGAGTCTGCTGAATCTGGGCGAGCAGTCCGACGGCGCCACATGGTCGAGCCGGCTCGGCCGCTGCGGATATTCCATCACGCAGACGCCGCAGGTTTACCTCGACTACATGGTGTACGAGGAAAAGGGCGCGCTTCAGATCAATTGGGACGCCATCGAAGAACTTTTTCCCGAGGGCCTCCTGGATGACATGCTCGGCGCGTATCGGCGCTTGCTGCAGGACCTCGCCACGGACGACTCCGCCTGGCAACGAACCCTCGCGGAAAACACGCGCCAGCTGATTCCTGAATCGCAAATGGCGGTGCGCCGGGCCGCGAACAGCACCCAGGCGCCGGTCTCCGCCGATTTGCTGCACACGCCGTTTCTGAAGCAGGTTGCTGAGCGCCCGGATCAACTCGCGATTTGCACGCCGAAACGGCGGCTTACGTATCGCGAGGCGTATCGCTACGCGAGCCGCATCGAGCAGGAACTGCTCCGCGCCGGGGCGAAGCCGAACGATTTGATCGCCGTGATGATGCAGAAAGGCTGGGAGCAGATTGTCGGCGTCCTCGGCATCCATTTTGCCGGCGCGGCGTATCTGCCCATCGATCCGGAATTGCCCGCGGAGCGCCAGCGCTTCTTGCTCGAGCACGCGAAGGTGAAAGTCGCGCTGACGCAAAGCTCCGTGCGTCATCGCTTGAGCGTGCCCGCCGGTGTGGAAGTAATTGAAGTGGATCGAGTGAAGCCCGCGGACGACTCCGCACCTGCCGATCGCCGGCGGCAAAAACCGGAGGACCTCGCGTACGTCATTTACACCTCGGGATCGACGGGAGTTCCGAAGGGCGTGATGATCGATCATCGCGGCGCGATGAATACAGTCCTCGACGTCAATCAGCGGTTCGGAATCGGCCCGCAGGATCGCGTCCTTGCGGTTTCCAAGTTGAGTTTCGATTTGTCGGTCTACGACGTCTTTGGACTGCTGGCGGCGGGCGGAACGATCGTGATGCCGGCGCCGGATCTTGCCCTTGACGCGAACCATTGGGCTGAGCTGATCCTGAAAGAAAGAGTCACGGTCTGGGACACGGTTCCAGCGCTGATGCAATTGCTCATCGATCAGGCCGGCAAGCGGGAATTGCTAGGCGATTCGCTGCGCCTGGTGATGATGAGCGGAGATTGGATCCCGCTCGGCCTTCCCGACCAGATCCGCCGCGTGCTCCCGAAAACAAACGTCGTCAGCCTGGGCGGGGCGACCGAAGCGTCGATCTGGTCGATCCTGTATCCCCTAGGGAAAGTGGACCCGAGCTGGAAGAGCATTCCTTACGGCAAGGCCATGCTGAACCAGAGCTTTCACGTGCTGAACGAAGACCTTGCGCCGCGGCCGGCGTGGGTGCCGGGGCAGCTTTACATCGGTGGCATCGGTCTGGCCAAGGGATACCTGCACGACGAGCAGAAGACCAACGCCAGTTTTATTGTTGACCCGGCGAACGGCGAGCGCCTATACCGCACCGGAGACCTCGGCAGGTTCCTGCCCGACGGCAACATCGAATTTCTGGGCCGCGAGGATTTTCAGGTCAAGGTGCAGGGGTATCGGATCGAGCTGGGAGAGATCGAAGCCCGCTTGCAGGAGTTCGCGGGCGTGGATTTGTGCATCGTCACCGTGCGCGAGGATACGCCGCGCGAGAAGCGGCTCGTCGGATACGTGGTGGCGAAGCCGGATGCGTCGATCGACACCGCGGCGGTGAAAGAACATCTCCGGACGAAGCTGCCGGAATACATGGTTCCCACGGCGATCGTGATTCTCGACCGCTTCCCGCTAACGCCGAACGGAAAAGTGGATCGCAAGGCTCTGCCCGCGCCCGCTCGCTCAGCCGCGGAGGGTGGAGCCGCCGCCGCGCGGACCCGCGACTCGCTCGATTTGCAATTGACCAAGCTGTGGGAGCGCGTTCTCAAAGTGCAGCCGGTCAGGTTGCAGGACAATTTCTTCGACCTCGGCGGAAACTCGCTGGGCGCCGTCCGCCTCTTTTCGGAAATGAGGCAGCTGTTCGGCCGGAGCTTCCCGCTCTCGGTGCTCTTCCAGGCGCCCACGGTGGAAAAACTCGCCGACCTGATTCGCAAGGACGGCTGGTCGGCGAATTGGGCGTCGCTCGTGCCGATTCAGCCGGGCGGCAGGAAGCCGGCATTCTTTTGCGTGCACGGCGGCGGCGGGAACGTCCTGATCTATCGCGAGCTGGCGAGCCATCTTGCGCCGGACTACCCATTTTACGGTTTGCAGGCGCGCGGCCTCGACGGCGGCAGCGACTATCTGACCACGACCGAAGCGATGGCCGAGAGTTATCTCCGCGAGATGCGCGAGCTGCAGCCGGAGGGCCCCTACTACCTCGGCGGCTTCTGCATGGGCGGGCAAGTGGCGTTTGAAATGGCGCAGCGGCTGGTGCGGGACGGCCAGCAGGTGAGTCTGCTGTTCACGATCGACACGCACAATTTCAACGGCGTTCCGCCGCAGTTCACGCTGATGCAAAAAATGCGGAGCACCGGGGAGAAAATCAAGTTTCACTCGTCGAACCTCTGGAGTCTGGGCCTCAAGGGGCAGGTCAAGTACCTGACGGAAAAATCCAAGATCGCGCTGCGCCGCGAGATCGAGCGCGGGCGCATCAGGATCAACCGCCTGCTGGGCAGGAATCCGCATCGCGACGTTACGGGGCGCGTGCAGGAATTTCTGGAGGACATCAACGACCGCGCGTTTCTGGCCTACGTGCCCACGGCCTACCCGGGGAAGATGATCATCTGCAAGCCACGCCGGAACTATTCCTTTTTGCGCGATCCGTACAACGGCTGGGGCGGAATTGCGGCCGGCGGCCTCGAGGTGATCGAGCTGCCTTCCGACCCGGGCGGAATCTTTCAGGAGCCGTACGTGCAAACGCTCGCGGCGACGCTCAAGGAACAGATCGACCGCGCGAACGTTCAGAAAACCGAACACACCGATGCGGTGGAAGCGGTTTTGAAATAAGGATTGGGGATTTCTTCCGCAGGAACCCGCCACACAGGAAGCAAAACAACCGCGATCTACGCGACTGCGCCGCTCGTTTCCGGCACGGCTGCCGCCAAATTGCGCGCCTCCGGCTGGATTCCTTGAATCTGAACTAAATTCAACGAAGCCGCAGGCCGCGGCGCCGCATTCTTTCTCTTGAAATTCTCGCTGGGAATTCCGGTCCGCGCGTAGGATTTTTCGCAGTCCTGAATGGACGGTCCGCGCATGTCTCCCTCGAGATAGGCGAGCCCCGGGCAGCGCGTGCAGGTCGCGCCATGCGCGCACTGCGAGCAGGATTGCATATCGCGCAGCGTGATGGATCGGACTTCGTTGAGCTGCGGCGAGTCGCGCCAGATATCCGCAAATTTCGTCTGCCGCACGTTTCCGCAGGCCAGGGGAAACTGCACGCAGGGATACACGTCGCCGTAAGGAGAGACGTAGCAGGCGGTGTGGCCGGCGCTGCAGGGCAGCATGTCCAAAGCGCTTTCGTCGACGCCCGCCGGCGGCGTGCAAAACTCCTCAACGTCTCCGACCAGGGCTGCATCCCGGAAAACTTCCTGCAGCTTCTTTCGGTCTACATTCAATTGGAGAACGGAGCGGTCGCCGTCCATCATTGGGGTGACCGTGGGGTCGAGCGTGGCCTTGGCGCCCACCTCGGCGGCCAGCGCTCGTACGCCCTGGTAATCGGCGGCGTTTTCCGTCATTAGGACGTTGGCGAAGGTGACGTTCAAGCCTTCCGCGCGCAAGAGGCGCGCGGCTTCGATCGACTGGCGGAACGAGCCGGGCATCTTGGTGATCGCGTCGTGCACCTCGGCGCGATGCGAATACACGCTGATCTGAATCGATTCAACGCCGAGTGCGCGAAGCCGCTGCGCTTCCTTCTTTCGAATCAGAACCCCGTTCGTTTTCAGCTTGACGCAAAACGTCCGCAGGCGCGCGTGCTCCAGGATTTCGAAGAAATCCCGGCGCATCAGGATCTCGCCGCCGCTGAGATTCAGGTAGAAGACTCCCGCGTCGGCCATCTGGTCGAGGAGATCCTTGATTTCGGCGGTGTTCATTTCGCCGTGATCGTCGTGGTCGAGATAGCAATGCACGCAGCGCTCGTTGCAGCGATAGGTCAAATCGATTTGCGCGCTGATGGGAACGCCCAGGTTGAGCGCCTTCGCGGCAACTTCCGCCATCAAACCGCTCACGAGGTCACCCCGCGTGAGGTGCCCGCCTGGGGCAGCGGTGTGTCGGAAAGAAGGAGAATGCCGTGCGCGGCCAGGTCCTCGACGAGCGCTTCGGCGTCTTTCAGGGCCGGTTCCAGCGCGATGTCATATTGCGTGCAAATTTTGGTGGCGACGATCTGATCGAGCGGGGTCACGCCGTCGGCGGCCTGCCAGATCACCGACGCGACTTCGTTCAGCGTGAAGAGTGTGGAATCCGTGGCGGACATCACCATCATCTCATCGCCCAGCGGGCGCGCGGCGATGGCAGTGCTTCGGGCCACATAACAGTTGTTCTTCATACGATCAGCTCCCACACCGAGGCGTCGGGTACGAACGTCAACCTGCGGACGGGCACACGATTGACGAAGTCGCAGGCGGAATCGAATACCAGCTTCACGAACTCCGGGTCGCGGGCGAAAAACAGAACATTTTCGAGCAGCCCGCGCACCGCCGCCGTGCCGTTGATGGGCTCGATCTTGTTTTCCGGGCCCTTGGCCAGCAAGTAGAGGGCTTCGATGGGCGCCTCGAGGTTTTCTCCCGGCCGCGCCAGCTCGCCGTAAAACGGCGTGCCCACGGCATGGTACGAGTTCTCCCGGCGAATCACGTAGGAAATTTCATCGGTCAGCAAAGCGGCGTCCGGGGGAGCGAGCCGCGCCATCGTGGTTTTGCCCGCGCCGGACACCCCGGAAAAAAGAAAGGCGCGGCCGTTGCGAATGGCGCTCGAAGCATGCAACAGGAAACCGCCCTTCCGCGCAAGCAGCAGGGTGTGGACGATGCGCAGGACGGAGTCGAGCGAGTACGGATTGCTGGTTTGCTGGATGCGCCCGCGCGCGTTCGCGGGATTCCACTCCGCGCGAAAATCGCCGCGCTGCATCAGCCATTGCCCCGAGTCCCAGTTGACGCGTACGTCTTCGTCGCGGGATTCCGTGCCCGGCGCAGCCAGCTCGATTTCAAAATCGAAGGCGGCATCGTTCGAGGAGCTCAGAAAGCCCGCGTATCGTTCCTCGATTTGGTGGACGAAATTCCGGTCGGAACAACGCAGGCGAATAGGGAGGCCGCCGATCTGAACCACCACGCCGCAGCTCTCGGTTACCGCCGTCATACTCGGCATTTCATCCCCCGGAAGAAGAGACTTCGCCAACCCGCGAGTAGGCGGACATAAAGGAAAGTTGCGCGATCGGAAGCCCGCAGCAGGCGCGCGAATGCTCCGCGCGGTTCGCGCGCTTCCAATTCAATTTTGCGATTGTCGCGCTCGAGAGAAATCACGCGGCCCAGTAATTCGAGGGAGGAAACCGGCGGATCTTCATGCTGCAAGCGGTCGCCACGAGTCACGAGGTACGCGTCCGCGGTCTTCCCGGCGGAGGATATTGCTTTCTGGCTCACAACCCGGTGCACGAACAATCGCCCGTTCTGTGCGAAGAGCACGACTTCCCCTGCGGAAATCTCCTCGAGGCCGGCGAGCCGGATCGTAACAACATCGCCCGGAAGCATCGCGGGAACCATGCTTGTGCCGAAGACGCGCAGCCGAACCTCGCCAAATGTGCGGACGACTTCCTCGGCCAATCCGCACCCCATTTCGATGGAAGCGTTCCCCTGGCAATCCGTTCGCATTATGAGGGGGGAGCGCTTAGGAAGTTTTGGTGGCGCCGATGCACTGGCTTTGCGTGCTGGACAGCTTGCCGCAAGACAGCGCCGAAACCTCAAATACGTTCTCGAATCTCAGGGTTGGCGTCTTGTACGGCTTTTTTCCCGCCGCGGTCTGAGGCGCTTTCTCGTTCATATTGCTTTTCGTGTCCAACTATCCCTCCCCTGGCGCAACTTCGTGAATGCTCCTCTGCGACTCCTGCCTCAATCCACACCAAATCGCAATGGAAGCGTCTGTTACCCCTGTAAATATATTCGGCACCCAAGGTCCCGAAGGCGACTTTGTGAAGGCGAGATGCCATAAGCGTTACCCCTTCCGGGATGCTTCGTGCAGGGCCTGGACGGAGAGATGCCGGGGGAATGGAGGCAGGCCGAAAATCGTTCGGGCGCCTCTCGTCTCAGCTTGAGATGCAGTGGAAAAATGCAGGCGTCCCGCTGAATGAATCAGACCGGATCGTTCTTACACGTTGCGATTCTCGGTCTCCAATCGCCGCTTCGCTTCGAGGTAATCCTCCGGGCTGTTCATGTTTTTTAAGACGCAATGTGCCGGGTCGAGCTCGCCCCACTCGATTTCGGCCACGTATTCGATTTGAAGCGGGGAGAGCGCGTCCGTCACTTTTCGGATTCCGCGTTCGAGCGCCGCGAGGATGGGCGCCGCGCATTCCCGGCGATAGAGGGCGGCGAGCGGCTCGAGTCCTCTTGAGCTGCGCGGCATGACGATTTGCGCGCCCGACTTGGCGGGGCGGGCGAGCAACCACTCGACCCATTCCCGCGTGAGATACGGCAGGTCGCAGGCAAGGATCAGACTCCAGGGGGAACTTGTGACCGAAAGCGCGGTTGCGATTCCCAGGAGCGGCGTACGCACGGCGTCACTCTCGGTTCCGGTTTCAACGGTTCGATCCGAAATTGCCCGAAAGCCGAGTTGTGAGTAGCGTTCCGGATGGCCGATGATCGTCACTTCCTGAACGAGGGGCTCAAGCAATTGCGCGGTCCTGAGAATCAAAGGCGCGTTTCCAATTTCGAGCAGGCCTTTTTCCGCGCCCATACGCGAGCTTGCGCCGCCTCCGAGAATGAACGCCGAGACTTCGAGATGGCGCTTCATGCGCGCGTCCGTCAGCGCAGGTTGGTCGCGGTTGACGCACCGGCCTGCTGCGCGGGAGCCGCCGCCGCGGCGGGGGCGCCGGACTGTGCCGCCGATCTTGCAGTGAGATTGGCTGGGGTAGGCAGCTGGGTCGTGTCCCACCCGCCGCCGAGGGCTTCCACCAGCTGCACGCTGGCGCTCATCTGTTGGATGCGGAGGTTGAGGGCGGCCTGCTGGTTTGTGAGGAGCGTGGTCTGCGCGGTGATGACGTTCAGATACGGATCGATGCCCAGCCGGTAGCGATCGCTCGCGAGTCCCAGGTTGCGATCGGCGGATTTTACCGCGGCATCCTGCTGCTGGATTTGCAGCGCCAGAATTCGCAGCGTGGAGAGATTGTCCTCGACCTGCTGGAACGCGGTCAGCACGGTTTGCCGGTAGAAGGCGACGTTCGCGTCGTACGTGGCGCGAAACTGCTGCACGGTGGCCTTTCGCAAGCCGGCGTCGTAAATCGTTTCGCTAGCCGAGGGGCCAAACGTCCAGAATCGGGAAGGCCAGGTGAACCAGTTCGTGAAATTCGAGCTCTCCAATCCGAGCGTCGCGCTCAGTGTGACCGTCGGGAAATACGCCGCGCGCGCCACGCCGATTTGCGCGTTGGCCTGGGCCATGCCGCGCTCCGCGGCGGAGATGTCCGGCCGTCGCTCGAGCAATTGCGACGGTACGCCGACGGGAATCGCCGGCGGATTGGAATTGAGGGGAAGAGCCGCGAACGAGAACGCCGACGCGGGTTTGCCGGTCAGCGTCGCAATGGCGTGCTCGAGCTGCGCGCGAAGAATCCCCAGATTCGTTTCCTGCGCCTGGGTCGCTTCGAGCTGTGTCTCCGCCTGCGCCACTGACTCGTCGGAATCGATTCCGGTTTCGTAAAGGGCCTTGGTCAGGTCGAGCGACTGCTGATAAGCGACGACCGTCGATTTCAGGAGCTGATCGAGCGCGTCCTGGCCGCGAAGATCGAAATAGTCGACGGCAAGCTCGGCCTGCGCGGTCAAGCGGACGTTCTCGAGATCGGAGGCGCTGATCTGCGCGTTCGCGACGTTTGCCGCTATTGTGTTTCGCACACGGCCCCACAAGTCCGGTACCCAGGTCGCGTCAAACGGCAGAGTGTATTCGTCGAAGCTGTGCGCGCTACCGGTTCCCGCGGCCGAAGTCCCCGCGAGCGGATTGCGGGCTCGCGACGCGCCGGCTCCGACGCTTACCGTGGGAAAGAGCTGAGATCGCGCCTCTCTCACCAGCGCGCGCGACTCCTGCAAACTGGCCATGGCCTGCGCGATGTTCTGGTTGGAGACGTTCAATTGCGTTTCGAGGCTGTTGAGTTCCGGTTCGTTGAAAATTTCCCACCAATTTCCGTGCAGCGTCGAGTCCGAGGGGTGCGCGAGTTTCCAGCCTTCGGCCGCGGCGGAGTCCGGCACCGCCAGCTCTTTGTACGCGGGCGCGGAATCGGCGGGAGGGCGGGCGTATTTGGGCCCGACGTTACAGCCGGCGAGCGCAGCCGCGGCTGCCAGGAAGGCCATGCATAAAATCCGTCTTCGAATCATTGCCTGTTCACTCGCTCCTGCGTGTTGATTGTGGCGCGTTGCCGAAATTCACTCCGAGGGCCCTGAAACCCGCCTCTAAAGAGGGGGGCTACAGCACATTTACAGCACATCCCTACGCCAGGGACTCTCCGGTGGTTGCCGGCGCGGGTCCGTGGCGCTGTTTTCTGCGCATCCAGCGCAGCCGCCAGCGATCCATATACAGGTAGACCACGGGCGTGGTGTACAGCGTAAGCGCCTGGCTGAAAATCAAGCCGCCGATGATCGTGATTCCCAGCGGGCGGCGGAACTCCGAGCCGGTGCCCGTCCCGAGAGCGAGCGGAAGGGCACCGAAGAGGGCGGCCATGGTCGTCATCAGGATGGGCCGGAAACGCAGGAGGCAGGCCTGAAAGATGGCCTCCTCCGGTTTTTTCCCTTCCGTGCGTTCGGCGGCCAGCGCGAAGTCGATCATGAGAATCGCGTTTTTCTTCACGATGCCGATCAGCAGGATGATGCCGATGAGCGCGATCACGCTCAAATCCATCCCGAAGATCATCAAAGCGAGCACGGCTCCGACGCCCGCGGAAGGAAGCGTGGAGAGAATCGTGACCGGGTGGATGTAGCTCTCGTACAAAATTCCCAGAACGATGTAGACAGCCGCGAGAGCCGTGAGGATCAGATACCACTCGCTCGAGAACGAATCTTGAAACGCCTGAAGCGTGCCTGAGAACATTCCATGAATCGTCGCCGGCATGTCCATGGACTGCTCCATCGCGGCAATGCGCTGGGCGACGTCGCTCAAGGCGACTCCCGGCGCGAGATTGAAAGAGACTGTAACAGAGGGGAATTGCCCCTGATGAGCCAGCGAGAGCGGCGCTGTGGACGGCGCAAATTTGGTGACCACGGTGAGCGGCACGACGCGCGCCCCAGACACCGTGCCGGGCGCCGCCGTGCCGCCGGTAGCTCCGGCCGACGGCGGATGCACGTAAACGTCGTTCAGAAATTCCGGGCTTTGCCAGAAGCGTGGCGCGACTTCCATCACCACGTGATATTGATTCAGCGCGGTGTACATGGTGGAGACCTGCGCCTGGCCGAACGAGTCGTAAAGCGTCTGGTCGATCGCGGAGGGCGTGATCCCCACGCGCGAGGAGGTTTCCCGGTCGTATTGCAGAAGCTCGCGCAAGCCGTTGTTTTGCTGATCGCTGTTGACGTCGGTGAAGCCGGGAACTTTCCGCATTTGCTGCAGCATGCGCGGGCCCCAGTTCACGAGGTCGGTAATGTTGTCGCTCTGAATCGTGTATTGGTATTGCGCGTTCGATTGCCGGCCGCCCATGCGAATGTCCTGCCCCGGTTGCAGGAACGCCGTGGCGCCCGGAATCGAAGTCAGCTTGGACCGCAAACGGTTGATGACCTGGATTGCGGAAACCTTGCGGTCGTTGAGCGGCTTGAGTTCCATGTAAATGAATCCGCCGTTGGTTGCGCCCCCGCCGCCCGTAAAAGCCATGACATTGCCCACCGCCGGGTCGGTTTTAATAATATTTACGAACTGCAACGTGATCTGCTGCAGGGCCTGAAACGAAATGTCCTGGGAACCCTGAATTCCGCCATAGACGGTTCCGTTGTCCTGGAGGGGGAAGAATCCCTTCGGAACGATCTTCAGGAGGTAGACGTTCAGCCCGATCGTGAGAAAAAGCACCACCAGCGTGATGGCTGGATGTATGAGCACAGTTCTGAGCGTGCGCTCGTAGAAACCCAGAATCCCAGTGAATACTTTCTCGCTGGCGCGAAACAGCCTTCCGTGCCGCACCTCGTGCACGCTTTTCAGCAGGCGCGAGCACATCATCGGCGTGGTAGCCAGCGAAATCGCGAGCGAAACCGTGATCGCCACGGACAGCGTGACGGCAAACTCGCGGAAGAGCCGCCCTACAATTCCTCCCATGAGCAGGATGGGAATGAACACCGCCACCAGCGAAATGCTGATCGACGTCACCGTGAATCCGATTTCCGCCGCGCCCTTGAGCGCCGCTTCCATCGGCTTCATTCCCATTTCCAGATAGCGCGTGATGTTCTCGATCACCACGATGGCGTCGTCGACGACGAAGCCGGTGGAGATGGTGAGCGCCATCAACGAAAGATTGTCGATGCTGTATCCCAGGATGTACATCACGCCGAACGTGCCAATCAAAGAAACGGGCACGGCCACGCTGGGAATCAGGGTGGCGCGCACGCTGCGCAGGAACAGGAACACGACCAGGATCACGAGGGAGATCGAGATGACCAGGCTCAATTCCACATCGTGCACCGACGAGCGGATCGTGGTCGTGCGATCCAGCGTGACCGTCATGTCCATGCCGGCGGGAATCGATGCTTTGAGAGCGGGCAGGGCGGCACGAATCCGGTCCACCGTGTCAATGATGTTTGCGCCGGGCTGCCGGAAAATGATCAGAAGGATGGAGGGCTTCCCATTCGTGAAGCCTGCCGCGCGAAGATTCTCGACGGAATCCTGGACGTCCGCGACGTCGGAAAGCTTGATCGCCGCCCCATTGTGAAATCCCACGATCAGAGGCTTGTAGGAGTCGGCCCGCAGGATTTGGTCGTTATCCAGAATATCGGCCGTCGTTGTGCCGCTGGAAATCTGGCCTTTTGGCAGGTTCGCGTTCTGGGCGCGCAGCACGGTCGCGACGTCCTGCACTCCCAGGCCGTAGCTGTTGAGCTGTGTTGGATTCAAATCGACGCGGACGGCGGGCAGGGAGCTGCCGCCGACCTGGACCTGACCCACTCCGGAGACCTGCGAAAGCGCTTGCTGCATGATCGTCGAGGCGGCGTCATACATTTGCCCGCGCGTATAGATATCCGAGGTCAGCGCCAGGGCCATGATCGGGGAATCGGCGGGATTCACCTTGCGATACGTCGGATTGCTCGGCAGGTTGCTGGGCAGATAGCTGCGCGCGGCGTTGATGGCGGCTTGCACGTCGCGCGCCGCGCCGTCGATATTGCGGCTCAAATCAAATTGCAAGGTCACGGACGTCGTGCCAAGGTTGCTCGACGAAGTCATCTCGGTGATGCCCGCGATGCGGCCGAACTGCCGTTCGAGCGGCGTCGCCACCGAAGACGCCATGATCTCGGGGCTCGCTCCGGGCAAACCGGCGGCGACCGTGATGGTGGGGAAGTCCACCTGCGGAAGCGGCGAAACCGGCAACACGAAGAACGCGGCGGCGCCTGCCAGCGCGATGGCGCAAGTCAGCAGGGTGGTTGCGACCGGGCGCCGTATGAATGGGGAAGAGATGCTCATTTCAGTCCGCCGGCGCCGGCTCGGGATGGGCCTCGCCGGTCGAGCCGGAGAAGCGCCGCGCCAGGCGATCGAAATAGATGTAGATCACGGGCGTCGTGTATAGAGTCAGAACCTGGCTGAGCAACAGCCCGCCGACCATCGAAATTCCCAGCGGGCGCCGCAGTTCGCTGCCGATCCCGCTGCCGAGGGCCAGCGGCAAGCCGCCGAGCAGCGCCGCCATCGTGGTCATCATGATGGGCCGGAACCGCAAGAGACACGCCTGGTAAATCGACTCCTCCGAACTCTTGCCTTCCTTGCGCTCGGCTTCGAGGGCGAAGTCGATCATCATGATTCCGTTTTTCTTCACGATGCCGATCAGCAGGATGATGCCGATCAGCGACACCACGTTGAATTCCTCGCCGGTCAGCATCAGGGCCAGGAAGGCGCCGACGCCCGCCGACGGCAACGTGGAAAGAATCGTCAGCGGATGAATGTAGCTTTCATAAAGCACGCCCAAGACGATGTACACGGTGACGAGCGCGGCCAGAATCAGGATCGGCTCATTCGACAGCGACGCTTGAAACGAAGACGCCGTGCCCTGGAACGCGGCCTGAACGCTCGCCGGCATGTTCAGGTCATGCTGCGCCTTTTCCACCGCGGCGGTTGCGTCACCGAGCGAAGCGTTGGGGGCAAGATTGAAAGAAATCGTGACGACCGGAAATTGCCCCTGATGATTCACGGACAGCGTCGATGTGCGCGGCTCAAAATGCGCGATCGTGCTCAGGGGCACGGCCGAGCCGTTCGTGGCGGCGACCGCTGTCGGATTGGCGGATCCTGAGGTGCTGCTCGCGCTCGGACCATTCGGCGGCGAACCTGCCGACGCGTTGACGGTCACGAGCGAGTTTGAATTCGCATTCGTGGTTGTTGTCGGAGACGAGACCGCGCCGGAGCGAACGTAAATGTCATTGAGCTTGGCGGGATCGTTCTGGAATTCCGGCATCGTTTCCAGCACCACGTGGTACTGATTGAGCTGGGTGTAGAGGGTGGACACCTGCCGTTGACCGAACGCGTCGTAGAGCGTTTCGTCCACGAGTTGCGGCGAGATACCGAGCCGCGAAGCGGTGGGCCGATCGATCACCAGCATTTCGGCCAGCGCGCCGGTCTGCTGGTCGGTGGCGACGTCGCGCAGTTCGGGCAGGGCTTTCATTTTGTCGACGAGGCGCGAGGTCCACTGATTCAATTCATCCGCATCAGGATCCTCGAGCGTGTATTGGAATTGCGTGCGGCTGACGCGATCTTCGACCGTCAAGTCCTGCACCGGCTGCATGTACAGCGTGATTCCCTCGACGCGCGCCAGCTCCGGTTGCAGCCGCCGAATCACGTTGCTGGCGCTGATTCCGCGCGTCTCGAGCGGCTTCAGGTTGATCTGGATGCGCCCTGAATTCAGCGTCGTGTTCGTTCCGTCCACGCCGATAAAGGAGGAGAGGCTCTCGACGGCCGGATCCTGCAGGATAATTTTCACGAGCGCCTGCTGCCTCTGCGCCATGTCATCGAAAGACGCCGACTGCGAAGCTTGCGAGATGCCCTGAATGATTCCCGTGTCCTGCACGGGGAAGAAGCCCTTGGGCACGACGAAGTAGAGCCCGATCGTGAGCACCAGCGTCACCACGGCGACGAACAGGGTCAGCGTCTGGTGCCGCAGCACCACCTGCAGCGTGCGCCCGTACCAGGCGATCACGCTCTCGAAGGCGTGCTCGGACACCCGATAGAACTTGCTCTGCTTGGCTTCGGGCTTGTGCTTCAGCAGGCGCGAACACATCATCGGCGTAAGCGTCAGCGAAACGACCGCGGACACCAGAATCGTCACGCTCAGCGTGATCGCGAACTCGCGGAAGAGCCTGCCAACCACGTCGCGCATGAAGAGCAGCGGGATGAGCACCGCGATCAGCGAAATCGTGAGCGACACGATGGTGAACCCGATCTGATCGGATCCGGTCAGCGCGGCTTGGAGCGGGTCTTCGCCCTCTTCGATGAAGCGGACGATGTTTTCGATCATCACGATCGCGTCATCGACCACGAAGCCCGTCGAAATGGTGAGCGCCATCAGCGTCAGGTTGTTCAGGCTGTAGCCCGCCAGATACATCACGCCGAACGTGCCAATCAGCGACAGCGGAACCGCCACGCTGGGGATGACCGTAGCCGAAAGATTGCGCAAGAAAAGAAAAATAACCATGACGACGAGGCCGACCGTCAGCATCAACTCGAATTCCACGTCCTGGACCGATGCGCGAATCGTCGTCGTTCGGTCGGTGAGCACGGTGACATCGACGGAGGCCGGAAGATTGCCGCGGAGCACGGGGAGCAACTTCGTGATGCGGTCCACCACTTGAATAATGTTCGCGCCCGGCTGGCGCTGAATGTTCATGATGACGGCCGGTGTTTCGTTCGTCCACGCCGCTTGTCGCGTGTTCTCGACGCCGTCGACGATGCGCGCCACGTCGGACAGAAACACGGGCGCGCCGTTGTGATACGCGACCACCACCTGGCGATAATCCTTGCTCGAAACGAGCTGGTCGTTGGCGTCGATCTGATAGTCCTGGTGCGGTCCGTCGAAATTTCCCTTGGCCAGGTCCAGGCTCGTCTGCTGCAGCGCCGTTCTCACATCCTCGAGATTGATTCCCTGCGCCGAGAGCGCCGTCGGATTCACCTGGATGCGCACGGCAGGTTTCTGCCCGCCGCTGATGCTGACCAGGCCCACGCCGGGGAGCTGGGAAATTTTCTGAGCCAGGCGCGTGTCGGCGAGGTCTTCCACTTGAGAGAGCGGCAGGGTCTTGGACGTAAGCGCCAGGGTGATAATCGGAAAGTCGGCGGGATTCGTCTTGCTATAAATCGGGGGCGAGGGCAGATCGGGAGGCAAATAGGTCTGCGCGCTGTTGATCGACTCCTGCACTTCCTGTTCGGCAACGTCGATGTTCAGGCTTAGCGTAAACTGCAGCACGATCACCGAGCATCCGCTCGAGCTCGTCGACGTCATTTGCTGCAGTCCCGGCACCTGCCCGAACTGCCGCTCGAGCGGCGCAGTCACCGCCGAAGCCATCACGTCCGGGCTCGCGCCCGGATAAAACGTAATCACCTGGATCGTCGGGTAGTCCACTTCCGGGAGCGCGGACACCGGCAACTGAAAGAACGCCACCGTGCCTGCGAGAAGAATTGCGGCCATCAGCAACGATGTGGCGACCGGCCGCAGAATAAATGGTCGAGAAGGACTCAAGGCTTGTTGCTCCCGGTTGCCTGTCCCCCGCCCTGTCCTGTGGTTGAGCGGCCCTGCCCTCCGCCATGGCCCTGCCCGCCATTCGGGGACTTGCCTGGTTGACTGGACTGTCCTACCGGACCAGCGGACTGCCCAGCGTTGCAGCCGCCCTGATCCGGCGCATTCCGGACCGACACTTTTGAGCCGTCCTGCAACTTGTCAAAGCCGCTGGCAGCGAGCGTAGTGCCCGGCGGAATCCCGTCCACCGCGGTGACATTGCCGTCCGACGTGATCGTCTTGATGGCCTGTACCACCGCGGTCTGGTCGGGGTTGATTTTGAATACGAACGTCCCTTGCGACCCCTGCTGAACGGCTTGTGCGGGCACGAGCGTCGCATCGTTGAGCGTCTTCAGCAACAGGCGGGCGTTCACAAATTCGTTGGGGAAGAGCATGCCGTCCTTGTTGTCGAACTGCGCCTTCAGCTTGACGGTTCCCGTGGTGGTATCCACTTGGTTGTCGAGCGTCAACAAATAGCCCGAGGCGAGCTTGGTTTGCTGCTGGCGGTCAAACGCGTCCACTTGCATGCGCGCGCCGCTGCGGATCTGAGGCTGGATTTGCGAGAGATAGTCCTCCGCGACGCTGAACACCACCGTAATCGGCTCCAGCTGCGTGATCACCACGAGCGCCGTGGTGCTGTTGGCCTGCACGATGTTTCCGGGATCAACCAGGCGCAAGCCAACCCTTCCCTCAATGGGCGACGTGATATGCGTGTACGCCAGATTCACCTTCGCATTCTCCAGGTTGCCCTCGTCGTTCTTGACAGTGCCCTCATCCTGGTGCACCACCTGCTCCTGGTCGGCCACCTGTTGCTGCGCAATCGCATTTCGGGCCAGCGCGGCCTTGTAGCGGTCGTAGTCGATACGAGCCTCGCTCAGCAGCGCCTGATCGTGGGCGAGTTGCCCCTCCGCCTGGGTGACGGTCGCCTGATATGGCCGAGGGTCAATATCCAGCAGAGGATCCCCTTTGAGGATCATCTGTCCTTCCTTGTAATACACGTTCTCGATCGCCCCCAGCACCCGGCTCGTTACCGTCACGGTATAAACGGGGGTTACGGTCCCCAGCGCCGCCACGTATTCGCCAATGCTCCCCTTCACGGACTTCGTCAATTGAACGGGGACGCCGATCACCGGCGGCGCCGCCTTTACCTTGGCGCCGTTCGCCGCCTGGCGCTGCCGGTACACGATGATTCCCACGACGACCGCCGCCAGGATGAGCGCCCACACCCACCACCGGCTCTTTGGTTGCCGGTCCCCGCTGCCCCGGGGGGGTGGCGTGGCCACACTGCCGCGGAATGGCTCTGTAGACTTCGGAGTCTCCGTCATGTTCTCTTTATCCTCTTATCCTCACGTGTGTTCCTTCGGGATGGGGGCAATCAATAACTACGTTCTGGAGGGCCACTTCATTTCGGCAACTCCCCCGTGGCAATCACCTCTGCGGTAAAGTCATCTCGGTAAGACTAATGGATTGCATGCAGTCGCACAACTCTAGGACGGGGGGCGGTCCGCAGCGGTTTCAGCCTGGCCCAGCTCATCTTTGTGGAATATTTACGCCGCCCCTGGATTTGCAGCCGCTGCCACAGATCAAGATCGTTATTCCGTAAACACGATTCCGACGGCGGTGCGATCTTTCTCCGCCTGCGGTTCGATGCGCACCACGTAGCCGCGCAGACGCAAAGGGCTGTTGGTCGAGCCGTCGATGCCGGGACTGTCGAGGAGGACTTGCAATTCGGACTGCAGCTTGGGGCTATGGTCGAGGTAGATCAGCGCGCCGTGCAGTGTTAAGTCGCTGATGACAGTTTCTTCTTCAAAAGCGCGGCCCGATTCGGTTTGCCCGGTGACGCGAGCGCGGAAGCGAGTGTCACGCCGCAGGCCTTCTCTAGAATGGGGAATCACGACGTCAAGATCGTCCTCGCCGAGCGTCATCGTCATGCCCTCGGCCGCGGCCCACACATTGGAGAACTTCCCGCGGGCGTCGCGCAAAATGCCGTCGACGGCCTTGTCGGCTGAATCCGGGTCATGGTGAAAGAGAACCAGATTCTTCACGCCTACTTCGTCCGCAATCTTCACGCCCTCGAGCCACGACGAGTGGCCCCAGCCCTTGCGGCTTGTCGCCAGTTGCTCGGGGGTGAACTGGGCGTCATTGATAAAAATATCCGCGCCCGCGGCGAGATCGCGCAAGCTCTGATCGAGCTTCGGGTCGCCCGGCTCATTGTCGGTGGCGTAGGCGACGGTTCCCGCCGAGGTCTCGAACCGGAAGCCAAGGCAGCCCTGGGGATGATGCAGCCAGCGCGCGGTCACCTTGGCGCCCGGCACGTTGATGACGTCGCCGCCACCGACTTCGGTGAACTCCCGCTGCGCGCACATGGCGTTCAGGTCCACCGGAAAATAGGGGTAGGCCATCTGCGCCTCGAATACGCGTTTCAAACTTCCGGCGCCGAGATACTCGGAACGGAAGCTGTAAAAGTGAAACCGGTTTCGCTCGGAGTAGAGCGGAGTAAAAAACGGGATGCCCTGAATGTGATCCCAGTGATAGTGGGTAACGAAGATCTGCGCTTCGTGGGTCTGGGATTCCTCGGTCGCTTCGAGATGGCGGCCCAGCATGCGCAGCCCGGTGCCGCAATCCAAAATGATGCGCGCGCCCGCGGGAGTCGTCAGCTCGACGCAGGCCGTGTTGCCGCCGTAGCGCCAGGTGACCTTGTCTACCGTCGGAGTTGAGCCGCGCACGCCCCAGAAGCGTATCTGGGCGGCGCGATCCTTGGCGATTTGGCGGGCCGGCTTGGTGGCTGGCTCGGCCTCGATGGAGTGGGCGGATGGCACAGGGGCTCGAATCGATGGTCTTTTTCATACTAGGGAGGGCCCCAGGGTAAGTCAATTATCTTCCGGCACGTGTGTTCGTGAACTATACGCTTCACGGAGTGCGCCATTTGTAAGGTAGGACTGTTCCCCGGAGCGGGACACCCGTTACAATGGCGGCGATGCACATTCACGCGCATGGCCACGACCATTCCTCCGGCCATTCGCACCCTTCCCAGCAAATGGCCAGTGGGGTGCTCGCCGGCGCGGTAGCCGCCACGCTTGTGCTCGTTGTGGCTGAGCTGGTCGGCGGATACCTGGGCCACTCCATATCGCTCGTCAGCGATGCGCTGCACAATCTGTCCGACATTCCCACGATGCTGATCTCCTGGATCGCCCTCCATTGGGCCGGGCGGCCCGCCGATCATGAGCGCACCTACGGATACCAGCGCGCCGGGATTCTGGCCGCCTTCACGAACGGAATTTTGCTGGTGCTGGTTTCGCTGGGACTCTTTTACGAGGCCTTCGAACGCTTCCTTCATCCCGCGGCCGTTCACGAGAGCTGGATGATCGGAGTTTCGATTCTGGCGCTGGCGATCAACGGCGGAATCACCCTGGCGCTGGTGCGCAGCCGGCGGGATCTGAATCTCCGCGCTATTCTGATTCATAACTTCGGCGACGCAATTTCCAATATAGGGATTCTGGCGGGCGCGCTTGCAATTCGGTTCACCGGAGCGCAGTGGCTCGACCCGCTCCTCGGCGTGGCCATCGCGGCGCTGGTGCTCTGGTCCACCAAGAGTCTTTTGCAGGAGTCGGGGAACATCCTGCTCGAAGGCCTGCCCAAGGGGATCCGGCTTGAGTCCGTGGCGCGATCCATCCTGAAGGTCAAGGGCATCCAGGAAGTTCACGATATCCATGTCTGGACGATCGGCACGGACATGGTGGCGCTCTCCTGCCACGTGCGCATTCCGGACATGCACATGGACGAGAGCGAGAAAATCCTGCAGGCGATCTGCGGCTGCCTCGAGCAGGACTTTCATATCACGCATATCACCGTGCAGTTCGAGCGCGCCGGTTTGCCGCAGGAAGCCACCTGCATCATGCCGCAGCCGGCCCGGAGTTCCAGGTAGCTCCCGCCCTTCCCACGCCAACCCGGTTGTGCTATAACCTTCGGGCCGTGGAGCAGAGGACACGCCCGGACCTGAACGCCCGACCGGCTGGCGCGGATTCCACTCAGTCTGAATTTTCCACGGACAACGCCATCAGCTTCTGTCCCGTTTGCTCCGAACGGCTGGAGTCGAGGCGCTGCAAGCTCGTTTGTGGCAAGTGCGGATATTACCTGTCCTGCTCGGACTACTACTGACTCCGGTGAATTGCGGCGGGTCGATCCCGGCGGATCAAATTCCAGTTCTTGAGAAAGCTCAAGTGAGGAGGATGTAACGTGGCGCTGAAAATGACGGACCGTGTGGTGGATGGAGTCGCGGTGGTGGCCATGGAAGGCCGCATCGTGCTGGGCGAAGAGAGCACGGCGCTGCGTGAGAAGGTGAAGTCGCTTTTGGCCTCCGGCCAGAAGAAGATCGTTCTCAATATGACGAACGTGACGTATATCGACAGCTCGGGGCTGGGCGCACTGGTCGCTTCGCACACGAGCGCGCGGTCGCAGGGGGCGACGCTGAAGCTGTCCAATCTGGGGACGAAATTTCAGGAGATCCTGCAGGTGACGAAGCTGGTCACCGTGTTTGAAGTCTACCCGTCGGAAACGGCGGCAATCGGCAGCTTCTCCAAGTAAGCGCGCCAAATCAATTTCTCGTTGCCGCCGCTGGTCCATGACCGGCGGCGGCATTTTTGTCTGCGGTCGATGCGGCAAGCTGGAACGGAACCATTCGCTTGTGACATTCGCGCAGACGGAAAAATCGCCGGCCCCTCTGCCCTCGGGGCCAGCGGGACGCCGGCGCCACACGGAACCATTCCTGCCTGAGGTCCGGCTAGAACGAATACTTCAGCCAGAGCTTGATTTCGCGCCCGCCTTGAATCGTGATCGCGGTGTTGTTGAAGTTGATGTCGTTCATCGTGTACGAGGGCGTGAAAAGGTTCGGGTGATTCAATGCGTTGAACAGATCGGCGCGGAAGGAGAAAGTTTGATTTTCGCGCTTCCAGAAATGAACGGGGAAGTCGCGCTGAATCGCGGTATCGAAGTAAATCTGCCCCGGCCCGAAGAGCGAATTGCGCCCGACATTGCCCGACGTCTCGATGGGGAGGACAAAATGGTACGAGCTGACCGGCTTTGGCGTGCACGTGGTTCCCGCGCCACCGAAAACATCGTCGTACCAGCAAAGGTAGTCGTAGTACTTGCCGGGCGTAAATCCTGGGACAGAATAGTCGGCCCCGTTGATACCGAAGGTATTCAATGGCGCCGCAGGGTTCCCCAGATCCGGGCGCGAATTGCCATGCAGATTCCCGTTGTTGTCGAACCCGACCTCAACCGTATTTGGCGTGCCGGTCTCAATCGTCGCGATCCCTGACCATCGCCATTGGTCGGTCAGGGCCCGTAGAAACGCGTTGCGATGAAAGTATGGAGCCGGCCAGTCATACAGAATGGAAAATCGATGGCGGCGGTCGTAGGCGGAGGGTCCCCAATCCGAATGCTGATTGCTCAGAATTTGGGAGAAGGTCGCTCCCCCCGTCGTCACCTGGATTCCGGAAGTATCGTCCATGAATTTTGAATATGTGTAGGCTGCCCGCAAGAGCAGGGTGTGAATTCTCCGCTCGAGTTCGACCTGCCCCGAGCTGTACCAGGAGTCTCCTCCGTTCGTGCGAACTTCGACTTCTCCGAAATTGGAATTCGCGTGCGCGAAAAAGACCGCCGGATTGAATTCCTGGTTGGCGAACAAATGCTCGCCCCGTGTGCCGACATAGGCGAGCGTCATCACAAGCCCCAACGGCAGTCCGCGTTGCACATTCACATTCCATTGCTGGGTTAGCGGGTTATGAAGGTTGCTGGCCATCGTTTGAATCAGCAGCCTTGTATTGAACGTCGTCGGCCCGATGTTCGGGAATGTAGAAGCGTTTCCCGTGCCCCGCCCGGGAAGGAATCCGCCCGTGCCGCCAAGAACGTTCGGTTGCGATTGGGCGGATTCATCCGTAATTTCCGTGAACAGCCCGTCGTAGAAAATTCCGTACGCAGCGCGGATTACGGTCTGGCCGTCGGCGAACCAGTGGTTCCCCCAACGCGGCGCGTAGGCGATACCGGCGCGCGGCGCAAAATTCCGCTTGTCCGGGTTTTGCCGAAACGAAAATAAGCTGCCGAATTTGGCGGGATCCGTGGAGTAGGACGGATCCATCGCATTCGGAAGCCCAACGCCGGCGGCCGTATTGAACGCGGGGAACGCCAGAGCATTCGCGAGCGCGCCCCAATATTCGTAGCGCAGTCCCAGCGTTAGAGTCAGATCGCTCCTGATCCGCCAGGTGTCCTCAACATACGGCGCGAACATGGTCGCGCTTGAATTGACGTTTGGATTTCCATAGACCTTCGCGTACGTACCTGGATCGGATCCTGTCCAGTCGTCCGCGAAATTTCCCAGCGACGAGAATCCCCCTCCGGAGTTGTAAATAATCGATCCGCGCGTGTTCAGTCCAAGCCTGTCCTGGAGATTCAGAACGGTGATGTCCGCCCCAGCCTTGATCGTATGGCGGTTGGCCGAAAAGCTGAGCGCTTCCTGCACTTGCCACGCCGTATGAGATCGCCCCTGCGGCATGCCCGTTGTCACCCCAATCGACGGGAAGTTAATGTCGTTTCCGAACGAGATATACGGAATGTTGGCCAACGGACCAGCCGCTGTCGCCCCAGTCAGATAGAAATTGAGATTCAGGTTGGTGTAGGAAAGCCGCAATTCGTTCACCAGAGCCGAGGAAAATGTGTGTGCCCACTGGCCTCGGAAAATTTCCGCGGGGATGTCTTGCGCCGTCTCAAAACTCGGCAGGGCGCCGAAATTCCCGAAAATGTCGGGCGATAGGGAAAGGCGATCCCGGATCGCGCTGCCCGTCAGGACGTCGTGATCCGTGAACTGCCAGTCCATCCGGTAATTCCAGTCATAGTTATTCAGAACTGTGTGGATATTTTGCAGCTGGAAGCGCCCGATCTCCACGTCCGGACGGCCACTGCCGAGCGGCACAAACGTGGGAGTCGGACTGGTCGGAGTTCCCACCAAAGGCCCGATGGCCGCCAGGAAGAGGGAGATGTTTGGGCTCGACGAAGCCAGGCCTTGAAGCGTTGCAATTCCGGCAGGGGTAGGCAAGAACTGTCCGTTGGGCCCAAATGCCTGCAGCCGCTCACGCCGCCACTGAGCCGCGCCGAAAACGAACAGTTTGTCCTTCACCACGGGTCCGCCGACATCGAATCCGAAGGTATTATCGTTGTCTTGCGGATTCTTGGTGATCGGGTTTACGACTGCGTCCTGGGCGGGAATCGCCGCGAACGCGGAGTTTCGATTCACTTCCCATACGTCCCCGTGATAGTTGTTTGTGCCGCTTTTGAAAATGTAATTCGTGACGGAACCGCCCCCGCGCCCGTACTCGGCGGCATACGCGTTCGTCAGAATGGTGACTTCCTGGATCGCGCCGTAATTGACTGGTTGGAACGCCTGTCCAGTAAGGGCGTAATCGTTGTCATCCTGGCCGTCAATCAAGAAGTTGTTGGCTTGCGGGCGGGAGCCGTTTACCGAGAACCCGATTCCTTCAACCGACGCGTCAAGCGGAATTGCGCCCTTTCCGATTGGCGTGTCCTGAACGCCGGGGACAGTCATCACCAGTCCGGTTGGATTCAGCGCGCCTAGAAATGCCTCGTAGGGGGCCTGCCCGAGTTCCTGAAGGCCGATGCTCTGGCCGAGTTGGCCCGACTGCGTGTCGATCGCCATGGCCGCAGTCGCTTGCACTTCAATCTTTTGCTCGCTTACGGCCAGCTTCGGCCTTCCGTTTATGGTGGTCGTGAGCGAGCCGTCGATGACGGCGCCGGTGACCGTCAAGGTCTCAAAGCCCTTGGCCGAGATGGTCACGGTGTAGATTCCCGGCTGGAGGCTCTCCATCCGGTAGGTGCCGGCCGAATCGGTGCGCGTCTCGTGGGGCAGCCCGTACTCCGGGCTGACGGCGGAGACGAGGGCCTTCGGCAAAACCGCCCCGGTCGGATCGGTCACTGACCCGACCAGCGTTCCGTTACTCGTTTGCGCGCAAAGGTTTGCGGAAGCGACGCTTAAAAGCAGCAACACAACGGCCTGCCCAAGACTCTTCGCCGTGTTCAAATTGCCCTCTCTCGATTTCCCCGTGGATTGGCGCAAAGGCGCGCGTAGGTCCGAAAAGCCATGCTTAACCCTGGAGCTGAGCCAGCGGCGAAGTCGAGTCGTGAAGAGATGAAAGAAGCCCTGCCCATATCGCCCTCACGAGATGGGTTACGCAGCAGCAAAGCCGCCCAATGAGTGTGACCACACCGGCTAAGAAAGCGGTAACAGCTCTACGGTAGGAGCTAAAGCCTTGCCGGTCAACGTCATAAAACGAGCTGTTTCCAAAAGTGCGGGTGTCCAATGTGGAATCTTTGCGGAAATCAACCGCAACGCGTGACGCCAGTTGCGCGTCGTTCAACGCCGGGTCTCATATGTTGACGCAAGAAGTGTTAGTTTCAGTTTATTTATCAATTGAGTTAATCGTTGCGCGGCCGATTCGCCGTTCAGTCTTTCAGGCGATACATCGTGATTCCGCTCATAAGTTTCGGAAAAAAGTCCGTGGATTTTTGCGGCATCACCTCGCCTCCCATGGCCATCTCAGCGACTGTGTCCACGTCCACCGCGTTCAGCAGGAAGCTGATCTGCGCGCGCCCGGAGTCCACCGCGGCGATCGCCGCGTCCATTTCGCGCTCGTAGGTGATATTTTTCTCCGTGCGAACGGCGTCCGGTGTGATCTTCAGACCGCGCTCGAGAATCAGCCGGTGCAGCAGCACAACGTCCAGCCGCCTCTGCGCCGGGGATACCTCGGGCAAGAGAGATTCGAGATTCGCGCCCTTGCTCAAAGCAAAGAGGTGGAACGCGCCGCCGCCCGCGTACGCGCCGATCGCGCGCCGTTCCTTGCCGCGCGCGAGTTCGCGGCGGAATTCTTCATAAGCGCGCGGGCGCTCCGCGGCGCCGCCGAACGAAAACGAATTCACGTCGAACGCGCCGGCGAGCGCCGCGCGAAGTCCCGCCACGGAAAAATCCGGCACGTTGGCGATGACGCGGTGCGTTGGCAGGATCGTCAGTCCCTTTCCGGCGGTGTTGAACAGCGTCATCATCACTTTTTCATACGGCGCGTTCGGGTCGGTGTGGCCGGCCCGGGCGCGGCGCTCGTCGCGATACGCGAGCGCGGTTTCGTAGCGGTGATGGCCGTCGGCGATCACGAGTTTCTTGTCCGCCATTTCGCGGCGAATCGTTTCGATGGTTTGCGCGTCGGTGACCGGCCACAAGCGGTGCGCGACGCCGTATTCGTCGTGAACCTCGACTTCCGGTTTTGCAGCCGCGGCCGCATCGAGCAGCGCATCGATCTGCGCCGCCGGATCGCTGTAGAGCATGAACAGCTGGCCGGTGTGCGTTTCGGTGTGGCGCAGGAGTTCCAGGCGGTCGGCCTTAGGGCCGGAGAGAGTCTGCTCGTGCCGGAAAATGACGCCCGCCGAATAGTCTTCGATGCGCCCGGCGGCGATGAATCCCTTGCGCATGCGCCGCTCGCTCGTTCCCGGCACGGTGTATCCCTGAAAGTAGGCGTACATCGAAGGCACGGCATCCTGCACGACCACGCGCTCGCGGATCCAATTGTCCAGTGCCTTCGCGGCGCGTGTGTACACGTTTTCCGCTGGTGTATCGCCGGGCAGCGATTCCCCTTTTTCGATGGGAATTAAATTGTACGGGCTGGCCGCCGCGTATTTCTCCGCCATGGCCGGAGTGATCTTGTCATAGGGCTGCGTGAGCACCTTGGCCAGGTCGACCAGAGCCTCGTTGTATCGAAATGCCCGAAACGGAAAAATCTCTGCCATTCGCACTTCCTCCCCGATGTATGAAAAGCTGGATGAAAACACGCCGCCGCTCGCGTCTCTGACGGAATTCACGCAGTGACTTTCCGCGCATGAATCGCAATCCCCTATATTACAATTAATATTTCAGCGGCACAGCCACTCTTGGTTGTCCGCTTTGGAAATAAATCTCGGTGTTCGCCGCAGAGCATACGAGCCATTGGGGGACCCCATCACCCGCTTTTCCGAAGTTCGCGCGCTGATCTTCGATCTGGACGGCACCCTCATCGATTCCAAGCTCGATCTGGCGCTTTCTGTGAACGCCACACTCGCGCAACTCGGCCGCGACCCCCTGCCGCACGAGCAAATCTTCAGCTACGTCGGCCACGGCGCGCCGGCGCTGATCGCACGCGCCCTGGGCAGCGACGCTTCCGAACAGGACTGCCTGGCCGGCCTCGAATTTTTCATCAAGTATTATTCCGCGCACAAGCTGGACAACACGGTGCTGTATCCCGGCGTCCGCGAAACGCTCGATGCGCTCAAGGACATGCCCATGGCGGTGCTGACGAACAAGCCGGTGCGCGTGAGCCGCGCCATCATTGAGGAATTGGGCGTGGGCGAGCGCTTCCGATTCGTTTACGGCGGCAACAGCTTCGAGCGCAAGAAGCCCGACCCCATAGGCGTCGATTCCATTCTGCGGGAATTCGGCGCCGCGCCCGCGCAGGTCATGCTGGTAGGCGATTCCGAAATCGACGTCCAAACTGCGCGCAACGCCGGCACCTGGGCTTGCGGCGTGACCTACGGGTTCGGCAGCCACCGCCTGGGCGAATATCCTCCTGACGTACTCGTCGATAATCTTACGGAATTGATCCCGCAACTTCCTGTCACCTGGTCCCGGAACGCACGCTAGCCCTTGCCGTGCTCGGTTTCCTAAAAAAGCCCATTTTGTAAATATCCCGTGCGTTATACTGCGGCGCATTCCAACAGGCGGGAGCCCATGGCGATTCTCCCAGGCAGGCGTCTAGGGCCATACGAAATCCTCTCCGCGATCGGTGCGGGCGGAATGGGCGAAGTGTATCGCGCCCGCGATACGCGCCTGGACCGCACGGTGGCAATCAAAATCTTGCCTGATCACCTCTCCGGCCGCGAAAACCTGCGCGAGCGATTCGAGCGCGAAGCCAAAACGATCGCCAGCCTGAATCACCCGCACATCTGCACGCTCTACGATACCGGCCACCAGGACGAGATCGATTTTCTGGTGATGGAATATATCGAGGGCGAGACGCTGGCGCAGCGGCTCGTGAAGGGCCCGCTGCCGATCCAGCAGGTGCTGCAGTACGCCATTGAAATCGCGGATGCGCTGGACAAGGCGCACCGCAAGGGCATTACGCATCGCGATCTGAAGCCCGGCAACATCATGCTCACGAAATCCGGCACGAAGTTGCTGGATTTCGGCCTGGCCAAGCTGGCGCAGGATTCCACGCCGGTGACTCCGGATTCGCAACTCCCGACCATGAAGGATGCGATCACAGCGCAGGGGACGATCCTCGGCACTTTGCAGTACATGGCGCCGGAGCAGGTCGAAGGCAAGGAAGCAGACGCGCGGACGGATATTTTCGCGTTTGCCGTGGTTGTGTACGAAATGGCAACCGGTAAGAAGGCGTTCGAGGGCAAGAGCCAGGCGAGCCTGATGGCGAAGATCCTGGAGACGGATCCGGCGCCCATGACCGCTCTCGCGCCGATGACGCCCCTGTCGCTCGATCGTGTCGTGAAGCGCTGCCTCGCCAAAGACCCCGACGACCGCTGGCAATCCGCGCGCGATCTCTGCGAAGAGCTCCACTGGATTTCCGATACCTGTCAGCAAGGTTCGGCCACGGCCTCACCGACGCAGCGCAACTCAGTCGAACGCGTGGCGTGGGCAGTGGCCGCAGCCGCTACCCTGATTGCCGTCGTCGCTCTCGCCGGAGTCTTCCTGCGTCGCCCGTCCCTCGCTGAAAAGCAGGTCGTTCGATTCACGATCGGACCGCCGCAGAACGGATCGTTTGCGAGTGGGATCGGAGCGGATTTCAGTATTTCGCCGGACGGCGCCAAGCTGGCCTACGTCGCCTCCGCGGTGACAGGCGGGGACCAACTTTGGGTCCGTGCACTGGATTCACCGTCCCCACAGGCTCTCGCAGGAACGGTGGGTGCATACGAGCCTTTCTGGTCTCCGGACAGTCAATCCATCGGCTTCTTTGCTGGCGGAAAATTGAAAAAAGTCGCGCTGTCTGGTGGGCCGGTGCAAGCTCTCGTCGACGCTCCGAACAGCGGCGAGGGAACGTGGAGCCGCGATGGGGTCATCCTTTTCGCGGGGCCCGGAGACGAAATCAATCGCATTAGTGAATCCGGGGGCTCTGTCACGGTGGTGGCGACGCCCGCTACCATGCAGTCGGCGTACGGCGCGCAAGGTCCCCATTTCCTCCCCGACGGCAAGCACTTCCTGTATTACGCCCTCAGCGCGACACCGGGAAACGGCGCCCTTTACGTGGCCACCCTGGACTTCAAGGATCAGAAGCTGATTTTGAAAATGAATTCGAATGTCTCCTATGTTTCTCCTGGATATCTTCTGTACCAGGAGCAAGGGACGATCATGGCGCAGCCGTTTGACGCAAACCGCCTGCAACTCACGGGAGATCCGAAGCCCATCGCGACGCAAGGCGTGGAGTTCAATCCATTCGGGGGCACTGGGCTATTCACGGCCTCCGACACCGGTGTGCTGGCCTACCGGGCGGGCGGTGGCGCCGTTCCGCTGTCGCTGGTCTGGGTCAACCGCAGCGGGGCCGAGCAACGGCTCCCTGCGCCGCCCCATAACTATACATTTCCGCGTATCTCTCCTGACGGCCAACGAGTCGCGGCAGGAATCGAGGAAGGCGGAGGTCAAATCTGGCTCTACGACATAACGCGGGACGCGCTGAGCCGCCTGACCTTTGAAGGGTCTGCAAATTTTGATCCGGTTTGGACCCCGGACGGAAGACACGTCACCTTTAAAGGCAAGGGGAACCGCCTGTTTTGGCAGCTGGCTAATGGAGGAGGCACTGCGGAGGAGCTGTTGAGCAGCACGGTGGGTGGGAACAGCATTCCGGGTTCGTGGTCGCCCGACGGAAAGGAGTTGGCATTCCTGGATGGCGGAGCGGCTCGAAACATCTACATCCTGCCGGTCCAGGATCGTAAGCCCCATGTGTTTGCGGAGAGCCAGACTTACGAGTCCGCTCCGTCTTTTTCACCCGACGGAAAATGGATGGTGTACGTGTCGAACGAGTCCGGCCGCAACGAGGTATATGTCCGGCCGTATCCCGGACCCGGCGGGAGATGGCAAATCTCCACCGATGGCGGCACCGAGCCGGTCTGGAATCCAAAAGGGCGGGAACTCTTTTATCGGCAGGGACCAAAGATGATGGCGGTGGACTACCAGGTTCAGCCTACATTTTCGGCAGGGAAACCCCACATGCTCTTCGAGGGCGCGTTCACGCCGTCGCCAAGGTCGGCGCCGGACTACGACGTTTCTCCCGATGGCCAGCGATTTTTGATGCTGAAGGCGGGGCAACAGTCGGCGGGCGAGATCAGCGTCGTGCTGAATTGGCCTGAAGAATTGAAGCAGCAAGTTCCCGCGGAAAAGAAGTGAAGTTGCGCGTGCCCTTAAGAGTGACTCGCGGCGCGCTGAGTCGCCGAAAACCACTCCCAGGTGTTCTTCAATCCTTCTTCAAATCCAATGCGCGGGCGATATCCGAGCGCTTCTCGGGCGAGGCCGATGTCCGCTTGTGAATCGCGGATGTCTCCGTCGCGGGCCGGGGCGTATTTGGCCCTGGCGGCCCGGGCCGTGATTTTTTCGAGGAGCGCGAGGGTCTGATTCAGCGTGGAGCGGACTCCCGTTCCGACATTGATGATTCTGCCGGCCGCGCCCTTTGCTTCGGCGGCCAGCAAATTCGCTTCCACGACGTTTCCTACGTACACGAAGTCGCGTGATTGTTCGCCATCGCCGTAGACGGTGGGTTGCGTTCCACTGAGCAGCGCCGCATTGAAGATCGAGAGCACTCCCGAGTACGGCGAGCCGGGGTCCTGGCGCGGGCCAAACACGTTGAAATACCGCAGCGCGGCGAATTCGATTTCGTACAGCTCCTGAAACACGCGGCCGTAAATCTCGCCGATTTGTTTGGAGGCCCCGTAAGGCGACACCGGCGCGAGCTGCGCGTCCTCACGAATCGGCAGGATCGACGTTTGCCCGTACACGGCGCACGACGAGGCGAACACAACCCGCTTCACCTTTGCGTCACTGGCCCCGATCAGGACGTTCAGCGTGCCCGTCACATTGATGAGGTCGGTCTCGATCGGATCCTTCACCGAGCGCGGGACCGAGGTTTGCGCCGCCAGGTGGATCACGCAATCCATCCCGCGGCAGGCTTGGCGGACGGCGTCCGGATCGGTGACGCTCGCTTCAATCAACCTGACCTTGGAGCTGACTTGAGACAGGTTCGCGGCCTTCCCGGTGGACAAATTATCCAGGACGGCTACTTCGTGGCCGCGGCGCACGAGTTCATCGACCGTGTTTGAACCGATGAATCCTGCGCCCCCCGTCACCAAATAACGCATTCGATCAATCCTCCGGCATCCCGTTCCGGAACACTGGACCACCGATTTACGCGACTCGAACCACTCGCATGTCTGGGCGCGCATCTAAACACGAAGCCCGGCGCAACTGGTGTCCGCGCTTTTTTTTCTGTACCCTGAATGCAGCGTGCCCGCAGTCGCCTATGAGCCAATACGGTAGCACGCTGGAAAGGATCGGCGCGACCCGGCTTCGCCGCTCCGAACCGAATTCTTTGAGGACCAGGGCAAGCTCGCATCCCTTCGCTTTTGTGGCGCCGCTCTTGGCGGCGGCGCTGGCATTGGCGTCGTTCGCTTCGGCGCAGCAGCCCAAGCCTTCCAAACACTCCAAGAAGAAAGATCCCGCGCCGGCCGCGGCACCCGTCGCGATTCCGGTTCCGTTTCGCGCGGGAGAAAACCTCGACTACCGCGTGCTGTTCTCGAAGTACGCCGTGAACGCCGCCAAAGTCGAAACGTCCGTCGTCGAGGAGCGCAATTTTTTCGGGCGTACCGCCTGGCATTTTCGCGCGGTGGCGCACACCATGGATACGACGCGGACGCTCTTCGCCATTGACGACGAATTCGATTCCTACACCTCGGCCGCCAATCTCTTCTCTCTGCAATATGAAATGTATCTGCACGAGCAAGGGAAGGCGCAGACAAATTTATTTCGCATGACCGCGGATGGCGATCCGGCGCCCGCCGACGCCACCGCCGTGCGCGTGGTCCCCGGGACGCGCGACGCGATCGGTTTTCTCTACAATTTGCGCGCCGCGGATTGGCAGCGCACGCCGGAGCTTAAGGCGCCGGTGTTCGATGGAAGGCGGCTGTATGACGTTGTCGCCCGCGTCGATACCCCGGATGGAACCGTCACGGTTCCCGCGGGCAGTTTTCCCGCTGTGCGCATCGCGATCAAGCTCTTCGAGCACGGCAAGGAGCTGACCGACACGCGGCTATGGCTGTGGTTCACAAAGGACGCGGGCCATACGCCCGTTCTTGTGGAAGCGGAAATTCCCTTCGGCACGGCGCGAATCGAGCTGACTCACTTACCTTGACGGGTGGGGCAGAAAAGCACGAAGAAGGCCTGAGTTCGACCTCAAATTTTTTAAGTAAGGGAAGTAGCGTTACGCGGTAACAAATTTTTTCGGCGAGCCGGCGGCGCGCCCTATCGGCCCTTGCCCGACTTAACCGCTGGCGCGTCCGGGACCGTCCAGTCTTCTGGCGGGAACGAAATCGCCCAAAAATCGGGCGACGGCTTCAGAAATTCGACGCCCACTTGCGTCTTGCCCTCGGCCTTGGAGCCCAGGCTCGCGACCTGGCACACCTGCTCCATCTGCGTCGCGCGATTCTTCATCCGCAGCTTTTGCCCTTTGATCACTTTCTTCTCGAGCAGGATGAGCGCCCCGTGCAAATTAACGATCAGGGTGTGCGTCTGCTCCTCGAAAGAGCTCTCTCTCGGGGCGTCCTCCGTGCGCACAACAATGGGCATCGTCAGGATCACCCTTTGACTGCGCCGCCGGGATGGCTCGGGGCCGCTGGGAATCTGGCTGGGGCTAGGCATTTAACCGATGCTAGGCCAGCGAACCGCCGGCTTCAATAGCGCCAGCGGACAGTGCTCTCAATAAGTTACGTGCCGGGCATCGTTGATTTGGTTTAGCCTGCGTTTCTCAGCGACGGAGGCGCGAAACACCGTAGCCCAGGGCGGCAAGCCGTGGGATTCCGGCGATTGAAGCGGTTCAGCCCTGGAAGGGCGGAACAATTGGCTGCGCGCACGGGCGAGCGGTGAGTGTCGCCCTTCCGGGGCTCCTGTTCTAAACTAATTTCGCGGAAGCCCAGCACTGGCGTGCTGGGCTACGGGCTGCCGCCCGTAGTTGTCAACTTTTGAGTTATGGAAAAATGGAGAGGTAATATGGCGTCGAAACATTTGTTCTATTTGGCTCTCTGTTTAACCTTATTGCCTACGATTGTTGAAGCGCAAAACCAAGACGACCAATCGACCGAGCACTCGATGTCGCAGACTGAAAAAGCTGGTCCATATCTCATCAGGAATGATCTCACCGACTCGCAAAGAACTCACCTCCTCGGAGAGATTAGAAGTTTCCTGTGGACTCACTGGAAGAAACACCATTCAGGAGAACTCAAGGCGACGTTCTACACGGTCGAGGGGGATCAGACGAATTATGCTTTTTTTATAGAAAAGGACCGAAGAGGTCGTTGGGTTGTTCGATTGAAAACGGAGAGTGAAGTTTCAGAGCTTTTGCCGCCGGGTCAGGTACCGAGGCGCGAAGACACTTTAGTTGTGTATTCCATCGTTGAGCGAATTGATCCGGCGACCGAGAAACCTGTCTCAGCGGATCAAGTACTACAGCCGGAAATCTACAAGCTTCGACTTAACAGCCAGGGCGGATCCTCGTCCTTCACGATTTGACTGTTGAGGCCTATACCAGCACAATTTTGCTGCGATTGCGGGCGATGCGGCGCGTGGCGTTGCGCGTATCGACCACCAGTTGCGAAGACTCGACGATCATCGGGTAATCGTACGCGGTGTGATCGGTGGCGATGAGGACGCAGTCGTAGCTTGCGAGCGTTTTGCTGTCGATCGGGACGGACTTCATTCCCTCGAAGTTATAGTGGCGCAGCTTGGGAATCTGCGCAAAATGCGGGTCGTTGTAATCTACTTTGGCGCCGCGCAGGGTCAACTGCTCGATAATTTTCAACGAAGGCGATTCGCGCATGTCGTCCACGTCTTTTTTGTATGCGACGCCCAGAACCATGATCCGCGAACCCTTCAGCGATTTCTGGCGTTCGTTCAGCGCGGAGGCGACCGAATCGACCACGTGATACGGCATCGCCGTGTTCACTTCGCCGGCGAGTTCGATGAACCGCGTCGCGAAGTCGTACTCTCGCGCTTTCCACGAAAGATAAAACGGATCGACCGGAATGCAGTGCCCGCCGAGGCCCGGCCCCGGATAAAACGGCATAAAACCGAAGGGCTTGGTCGCCGCCGCGTCGATCACTTCCCAGATGTCGATGCCCATGCGCATGCCGAGCATCTTCAGCTCGTTCACGAGCGCGATGTTCACGCAGCGGAAAATATTTTCGAGCAGCTTGGTCATCTCGGCGGCCTGCGTCGAGCTGACGGGCACGACGCGCGCCACGATCTGCGCGTACAGGGCGGCTGCGGCGCGGCCCGAGGGCGGGTTGACGCCGCCGACAACCTTGGGAATTTGCGCCAGGCCGTATTGCTTGTTTCCCGGATCCTCGCGCTCGGGCGAAAACGCCAGGAAGAAATCGGTGCCGATCTGGTCGTGATCCGGACCGTGAGCCACCGGGCACTTCATGCCCGTTTCTTCCAGTATCGGCAGCACCAATTCTTCCGTCGTTCCCGGATAGGTCGTCGATTCGAGCACCACGAGTTGGCCGCGCTGCAAATGCGGGCGAATCGCCTGCGCCGTGTTTTCCACGTAGGAGAGATCCGGCTCGCGGCGCTGATCGAGCGGCGTGGGCACGCAAATGAGGATCGCATCGACTTCAGCCAGGCGCGAAAAGTCCGCAGTCGCCCCAAAATGTTTCGACTGCACGAATTGTTGAATCTTGTTCTGCGGAATGTGCTGGATGTACGTTTGCCCTTTGTTCAGCTTTTCCACTTTTGCCGGATCGGTGTCGAACCCGGTGACGCGATGCCCGGCCTCCGCGAACCGCAGGCCCAGCGGAAGGCCCACGTATCCACAGCCGATAATTCCCACGCGGAGTTGTGCACCTTTGAAAAATTCCGGCCGGCGATCGGTTGGCATCTAAGTTTGTTCCTGCTCCTCGGGATTTGCAGCAACGCGAGTCACGAGCAGACTATAGCAATTTTCGGGTATCCGCGAAACTTACGCGCGGCTCGACTGTGCTCACTTGCCAATTGCAAAACGGAATCATGCGCGCGGTGAGGCAGTTCTTAGGGATTGGCGCTGCGTTTCTGATAGCAGAGCAGAATCAGATCGGCCCGGCGGCGAACGCCGAATTTGTTCAGCAGATTGGAAACGTGAAATTTCACCGTTCGCTCGGAAATGTTCAGCCTGCTTCCGATCTCTTTGTTGGCGAGATTTTCGAGCAGGGAGGCCAGGACTTCCTGCTCGCGGCGGCTCAAGTCCGCGGCCGTGTCCACTTTCAACCGCCGCGTGTGCGACCCGGCCAGCACGGAATCCACGAAGCCCGAAAGGACCGAGCGGGGGACCCAGAAACCTCCGTTGGCAACGAGCGGTAGCGCGCGCGCCAATTGTTCCCGCGCTTCGCCATAGCTCAGCAAGCCTTTCGCGCCCATCTGCAGCAGCGAGTAGCTCTCCGCGGAGTCGAATTTCTCAGCGACCACGATGATGCGCCCTTCGCTGTGATTCTCCAGAATGTTCGAGAGCAGCGCGCCAGCCGCCGGCTTCGCGACGTGTGCGTCCACGACGTAGATCGCCGCCGTCGGGATTGGCAAGTGGCGAAGGTCCGGTCCGAGGGTCGACTCCAGATGCCGGGACACCGTCTTGAACTCGGGGTCGCAAAGCAGGCGCTCAAATTCACTGAGCACGAGGGGGTGCGGCGAGAGCAGACAAACCTGCAACGCGTTCTTTTTGGCCGTTTTTCTCACTGGAATTCGAGAATAGCGAAACGATCATGCGGGGGCAAGGCTCGGTCGAGAGCGAGTTGCGTAGACGCAAACGGTTACTGAATGGCGACTCGGCGTAATGAAAGCGGACTTTTTGCCGATGAAAGGTCTCCTGCGGTTGATCGCCTGATCTGCTCGGATCATCGGGCGAGGTTAGACCTCTGGATGAAGAGAGCCAAGAGTCTATGATGGTCTGGCCTGCGGCAAGGACTATCACTACGCCAATCGATCCCAAGCCCTACCGAGCAGACCCAAAATGAAACGAGGCTTGGTATGCGGGTGTCCCCTTAGTGAAAACATTTTCCCACTGCACTGTGCCATCAAGCTCCAGTCCCCTGTAAACGAGCTGGAGCGGGCCCATTCGGCTGCATCATAACTCGCTGAATGGAAGTGACTTCGAGCCGGATTCGGAACGTTGACCTACAGCAAGTTGAAGCGCCTTCCTTAAGGTAGTTTGGTTCACTGTGTGCATTTAGTCACCCCGCAAGCCGGGGCCATCTCGTACAAATTTTGCGCGCGACCAGGAAAAATGGCGACTACCTCTATCTCAAACGCAGGATTCGGCGGCTATCGGGCGGGAAGCCTGCCCTCCGCGGAACTGATCTTTGGCCGCTCCGCTGCCATGCAGACGGCCCGGCAGAAAATCGACAAAGTGGCGCTATCCGGCCCCGGGGTTCCGATACTCATCCAGGGAGACAACGGAACAGGGAAGGGCCTGCTCGCCAGCTTCATCCACAGCATGTCGCCCAGGTCCGATGCGGCGTTCGTCAAGGTGAATTGCGCCGCCATCCCCGGCGCGCTGCTCGAGAGCGAATTATTCGGCTATGAGCGGGGCGCGTTCACGGGCGCGCACACGTCGAAGCCGGGGCGAGTGGAACTCGCGGACGGCGGCACACTTTTTCTGGACGGCATCGACGAAATCGATATGTCGTTGCAAGCCAAGCTTCTTCAACTTCTCCAGGACGGCTGCTTTTGCCGGATCGGAGGGCAGGAGGACCGGCACGTTCAATTGCGCGTGATCTGCGCGACGAACCGCCGGCTGGAGCTGGAAATTGCGAACGGGCGCTTCCGCCAGGATTTGTTCTACCGGATTAACGTGGTCAGCATCGAACTGCCGCCGCTGCGGTCGCGCGCCGAGGATATTCCCGATCTCGGCTCCCATTTCCTGAACGTCCATCGCGTGCGCCACAACATGCCCGCCCGAGCGCTATCCCCTTCCGTGATGAAGCTGCTGATGAAGCATCCCTGGCCGGGAAATATCCGCGAACTCGAGAACCTGATCGAGCGATATGTGATCCTCGGCTCGGAGGACGCGATCTCCACGGAGCTGTTGAATTGGGAGCACACGCATGCTTCGCCCGAGATCTCGACGGACGGGCAGATCCATTTGAAAAAAATTACGCGCCAGGCGGTTCACGATCTGGAGCGGAAGATCATTTTGAGCGTTTTAGAGGCGAACCGCTGGAACCGCAAGCGAACCGCGAGCGCCCTGAAAATCAGCTACCGAGCCTTGCTCTACAAGATCCGCCGCGCCGGCTTGCCTCGCAAACGGGGAATCCGGCCCCCCGAGCCGGAGATGATTCGACAGACTGGCATCGGTGACTGACCCATATTGGGAACATCGAGCCCGCCCCAGCCGATCAAAAAACCAGAGATTAACTAGGATTATCGGCCCGACCGCCGAAGCGCCGGGTTGACTGCGAATTGTTGAACTGTAAGGGAATAGTGTGGAAAAACGCTTCCACGAGATGGGAAGACCTACGACCGGCGTCTTTGCTCCGGGCGCGGCCCGCAACGGGCGGTATCTGCTTTAAATACTGCGTCATAGCGGAACATTTGTGCCTAGAAAAAGGGGCAGGGAAACAAATTGCCACATTGTGGTAATCCCCCAGGTTCACAATCGGTGACAGTCCTGACTCCTCCTTTCGGCCCGCTTTCCGTCTAACATAAACATTCAAAATAACTTACCGCAGGTCAAGGCGCTCGGTACAAGTTGGTTCCTGCATGGCCCGCACTTTGCTCTACCCCACATAGGTTAGTGTGAGTTTTACCCCGAGACCGATCGATTTTGAGAGGTGGCATGGCCAGTCGGACTGACGAAGCGTTATTGTCGGTGGGAGTGCCGGACTCTAAGGCGCCTGGCTACCGGTATTTCGTCCACGGGGCGAGCCCGGCGATGCTGGCGCTGGAGCGCACCATCGCGGACATTGCGTCGACGAACATACCTGTTCTGCTCGTTGGGGAAAGCGGGACGGGGAAGGAAGTTGTCGCCCTTGAGATTCACCGGCTTTCCAAGCACCGGAACGAGCCGTTCGTCAAGTGTGGCTGCTCCGGCCTGACGGGAGACGCTCTCGCAGCGCGCCTCGAATCTGCGGAAGGCGCCGCGGACGAAGAGCTTGCGAGCCGCGGCACTCTCTTCCTCGACGGCATCAATCACCTGGATCCGGCCGCACAGGGAAGGCTTCTGCACCTTTTGCCGGACGCGGGGGGCACGCCGCCGCAGGGTTGCCACAGCATGCGCGTGATTTCCTCGACCACGCGCAACCTGGAAGACGAAATGAAAAGCGGCCGATTCCGCGAAGAGCTTTATTACCGGATCAACGGCGTGCATTTGCCGCTGCCGCCGCTGCGGGAACGCAAAGAGGACATCCCGGCGCTCGTTCAATTTTTCCTGAAGAAGTACACGTCGCTCTTCGAGCGGCCGGAGCCGAAAATCAGCGATTCCACGATGAGTCTGCTGATGCGCAACTCCTGGCCCGGAAATATCCGCGAACTGGAAAACGTGATCCGAAAGATCGTGGCGCTTGGGGACGAGCACCTTGCCATCCACGACCTTTCGGTGGACAATGGCAAGGCTTCCAGCCCTCCTTCGATTTCCTCGAAGATTTCTGAAAATGGCCACACGCAAATCTCGTCGGGTTCATTGAAAGAAGCGGCTCGCGCGGCCTCCCGGCAGACGGAGCGGGCCATGATCCTGAACCAGCTCGAAAGAACGCACTGGAACCGCAAGAGAGCGGCGCGAGAGCTGCAGATCAGCTACAAGGCGCTGCTTTACAAGCTCAAGCAACTGGGTTTGGAAGGCTCCGACGCGCCCGACGAGGCGTAAGGAGCGGGGGCAAGGGAGGCTCGCAATGAATCGAAATCTGCTTTTGGCAGTCGCCGTAATTTTCCTGGCAGGCTCGGGCGCCGCGCAGGCCGCGCGTCAGGACAAGAAATCCGACAAGCAGCAAGGAACCCCCGTCGCTTCCGCTCGAAACGATTCTTCCGCCAGCGATCCGGCGAAACCGATCTCCAATGCGGCGACGACCGATTCCGCGTACATCATCGGGCCGGAGGACGTGCTGGATATCAACGTCTGGAAAGAGCCGGATATGACCCGCTCCGTGCCGGTCCGGCCGGATGGAAAAATTTCGCTGCCGCTCATCAACGACGTTCAGGCCGCCGGGTCAACGCCGCAACAGCTGGCCGCGACCGTAACGGAAAAATTGCGCAAGTACGTCCAGGAGCCACAAGTCACGGTGATCGTGACGGCGATCAACAGCCAGCGCATTTTTGTCGTCGGCGAAGTGCTCCGCGCTGGAGCGTTTCCGCTGATTCCCGGAATGACGGTTTTGCAGGCGCTGTCGAGCGCCGGCGGGTTCACGACGTTCGCCGACGTGAAAAAGGTCCACGTGATGCGCCTGGTCAACGGCAAGCAAGTCGAACTGCCCTTCAATTACCGCGAGGTCCTCAAGGGGGATAACCAGGATCAGAACATCAAGCTGCAACCGGGCGATACCGTCATCGTCCCGTGAGGGGGGAGTTATGAAAGTGCGAGCACAGAGTTGGGCCCTAGTGGTATTTTCTTTATCCGCGACGATGGCGTTCGCGCAGGACCAAAAACAGGAGCCTTCGCCGCTCGATCCGAACGCGCCGCTTCAGCCCCTGTACACAACGCCGCCGGCCAAAGGCTACAACCGGCCGCCCGTTCCCGCGGCGCGCGGCGTCTCCTCGCCCTACGATCCCCAGCAATATGATCCTTCTCAGGTCGCGCCGGATCAGAACACACTCGCAGGCGCCGCTCCATTCACTCTGGGTTCGCCGCAACACGACCGAAATATCTTTGATCCAGCGATCTCCTTTTCACAGCTCGGTCAGACTTATCCCCTTACGGACGGCAAGTCCATCTTGACCGAAGTCAGCGTGGCTAGCGCGAGCCTGAATTTTGACCGAACCTGGAGCGAGTACCATCTCACCGCCCTCTACAACGGCGGGGAAACCTTCAACTATGGCCACAAGCAGACGGCCGGGATCGCGCCGCGTTACCAATTTCACAGTCTGGTTTTCAGCGGCGACGCCGACTGGGGCCGATGGCACGTCTTGCTTCGCGACAATTTCAATGTTTCGCCGGGCGCCACGTTCACCGGCCAGGGAATGGGCGGCCCGGGACTCGCCGCGCAATTTCCCTCGCTGCTGGGCGGCTCTCTGACCAATCTGTCGCAGTCGTTTGTCCCCAGCGAGACAATCGACACCGCGAATGCGCTGCGCTACATGAACTCGGTTCTCGGACAGGCGGAGTATTCCTTCACTCGCAGATCGGCAGTGACTTTTTCCGGTTCGTACGGCTTGCTGAATTTCACCGTTCCCGGATTTTTTAACAGTAGGATGATCGACGCCCAGGCGGGCTACGACTACCTGCTCGACCCGCGGAATTCCATCGCCTTCCTGGGCACTTACGGCAAGATTTCCTACTCGGGAACGAATGACACGACGACGGATTACGGCGGAGCGTTCGCCTACGGACGGAAAATCACTGGCCACCTGGCCTTCCAGGCCGCCGCGGGCCCGCAGGAGATTCAATCGGCGGGCGGCCCGCTTGGGAATTTCCATCGCCTCTTCATCGCGGCCAACAGCGCGCTCCACTATGAGGGGCGGCGCGCCGGGCTCGGGTTCACTTTTTTGCGCGGCGTCACCGAAGGATCCGGAATTGTTCAGGGAGCGACGAGCGATACGTTTTCCGCCAACGCGCATTACCAGCTCACCCGGTACTGGTCGGGATCGATCAACGCGGGTTACGCGTTGAATAACGCCTTGGCGCCCACGGGTTCCAAAGCGGCGCAATTTAATACCTGGTTTGCCGGCGCAAACATCGGGCGGCGCGTCGGGCTGCACGCGCAATTCAATTTCAACTACGGCGCGCAGGACCAAACCAATCCCTCGGGATGCACTCCGATCACGTGCGGCGTTGCGGGGCTTCAACAAACGGTGGGTTTGTCGGTAAACTGGCACCTGCGCCCGGTCGGCCTTGGGGAGTAAGGCTCGACGCGTCTGACGCGCAAGGAAATTCAGATTTTGACGGCCGTGTTTTGTAAGATGTTCCTGGGGTCAATGGCATGTACAAGAAGTTTTTCGGACTGAAAGAGAGCCCGTTTAACGTCAACCCGGACCCGCGCTACCTCTTCCTGACGCCGCACACGCAGGAAGCGCTGGCATGCCTGACCTATGGAATTGAGACGCGCAAGGGTTTCATCCTGCTGACCGGCGAAGTCGGTACCGGCAAGACCACTCTCATCAATAAGCTGCTCGAATGGCTGCACAAGGAGCGGGTATTCACCGCCTTCGTTTTCAATCCGCGGCTGAGCGTCTCGCAATTTTTCGATTTCATGCTCGCCGATTTCGGAATTCCCTGCGAAACGCGGCAGAAAGGGCAGATGCTGGTGAAGCTGAACCAGTGGCTGCTCGAGCGCTACCAGGCGGGCGAGCGCGCGGTGCTCGTGGTGGACGAAGCGCAAAATCTCTCACCGCAGATGCTCGAGGAAATTCGCCTGCTGACCAATCTCGAGACCTCTACCGAGAAGCTGCTGCAAATCGTTCTCGCCGGCCAGCCCGAGCTCGAACAAAAATTGAACCAGCCGCAGTTGCGGCAGCTCCGCCAGCGGATCACACTGCGGGCGAAGACGCGTCCGCTCACGCTTGAGGAAACTCATGGGTACATCGTCGAGCGGCTGCGCATTGCCGGTGCGCAGAACCCCGAAATTTTCAGCCCCGAAGCGGTGGCCACGGTGCACCGGTACGCGCGGGGAATCCCCCGCGTGACGAATTTGCTGTGCGAGCACGCTCTGGTCAGCTCCTTTGTGGAACAGAAAAATCCAGTGACCGCGGAAACCGTGGAAGAGGTTGCGCACGATTTCGAGTTGCACATCGTCGATCCCCTGGTGCAGGCGCCTGCACCGCAGCCGGGCTTCGTGCTTCCCGGCGCTGATGCCAACGGCGATCAGCCGCCCCTCGTGGAATCCCTCCTCAATGCGCTGAACACGCTCGTCGACCGCATCAATCACCTCGAAGAGCAGGTCGAATCGGAACCGAAACAAAAAACTTGACCGCGAAGAGACGCGCTGCCTGACGCTGTTCGGTCGGGTGATCTGCATGTGGCGCGACAGCGCATCATGAATTTTCGAAGTCCTGAGGGGAAAACACCCACCCCTCGAAACCCGCGAGGAGTAGTGCGCGCGGCTTAGTCTTGCGACTGAGGAGTTGAGAGTGCTCAAGAAGACTATCGTTTGCCTCATTGGGTTGGCCCTCATTCTGGGTGCTTTGGCGTTCCTACATGTCTACTACATATCGGGTGGTGCTGGCGGAACACTATTCTGGAACGGAAATACCGCATATCTATTCTTGAATCGCGACAGCCTCGGCTATCGCATGAACTATCTCCAATACATAGGCCAGACACTCAAGGAAGCACTAGGGGTAGGACGACCGCCTTCGGAAAAACGATACTCTAGCGTCGTATTTACAATAAGTTCGAGCAATGTCAATAGTTACGTCCTCGATGGTATGCGTCTTTCGGAATACTTTGTGATAAACGGCAGCGTATTATCTGGGCATCAGAACACCGGGATACTGTGGAAGTGGGACCAGGACCACTTTGTGCGGGCGTCATCTCAGGACCAGCGCAATCTAGCGGAGGCGGGGGCGTCCAGCCTCCCAGGACCAGAATATGATGACCTTGACGGATGGCATAAACGCATTAACATTTTCAGTCACAAGGACGAATACACGTATGTCATCAACCTAAACGCGACAACCCTATCGCTCAGGGTCAAGCGAGAGCGCTTGGACGATCTTTCAGTTGACCTTGAGCGGTCTGACGGAACGAACCAGTCGATTTGGCACCTCGACGGGCATCCGCGGAAGGTCAGTAAGGCCAAATACGAACAGATATTTGTGACGCGCTGATCGACATCTCAGGGCTGATTGGATGACTTCTCTTTCCCTCCATGGTGCTCAAACTCATTCGCCGTTGTAGGTGCGGTCAAGTCCGCCCTCAGGGTTCAATCAAACAGGTTATAGCGAAGGATGCACCACAGCGTGGAGACGCCGTCTTTCCACGTGATTTTTTTGCCCTCAGCATAGGTGCGGCCGGCGTAGGAGATGGCCACTTCGTAGATTCGCCAGGTGCCCTTGGAAATTTTGGCGGTGACTTCGGGCTCGAAGCCGAAGCGATCCGATTCCAGCTTGATGTTTTGGAGCACTTCGCGGCGGAAGACTTTGTAGCAGGTCTCCATGTCCGTGAGCTTCAGGTTGGTGAAGACGTCGGAGAGCAGCGTGAGGAACTTGTTTCCGGCGTAGTGCCAGAAATAGTGGACGCGCTGCGGGCCGCCGAGGAATCGCGAGCCGTACACCACGTCGGCTTTTCCCTCGAAGATCGGCTCGAGGAGCTTGGGGTAATCCTTGGGGTCGTATTCGAGGTCGGCGTCCTGAACCAGGATGATGTCGCCGGTGGCGGCCTCGAAGCCGCGGCGCAGCGCGGCGCCTTTGCCGCGATTCTGGGGCTGAAAGAGGAAAAGGATGTTCTCGAGCGACAGCCGGGATTTCCCGTTCTGCACGATGACTTCGCGATGGCCGGCCGACTGCGCCTGGTCAAACTCCTGAAGCAGGGCGCGCGTGCCGTCGGTGGACTGGTCATCGACGAGAATGATGTCCTTCTCGACGGGCGACGCCTGGACCCGTAGCAATACTTCCTCGATAAACGCGCGCTCGTTGTAGACGGGAATTACGACGGACACCCTCATGCGTGTCTAGGCTTCTCCCCTCAGGATTTCCAACGCCAGCATATTGCCAGCGCCTGCAGCAATTCGAGGCGCGTGATCCATAGTCAATTACGCATGCCGGGAACGCAAATGTTTTGCGAGACGCCGTTGTTCACCGGGCACGGATGTCAGGCGGCCGGCGGCGACGATTCACGTGCCCCGTAACGCCCGCGGAGCTCGTTCCAACGAATCCGAAGCAGCTCGAAAAACATCTGGAGCCCGTCGCCTGCCACGTTCACTTTTGTTGCGCTGTCATGCGACCAGCGAACCGGAATCTCCGCCACGCGCAGGCCTTGCCGCTTGGCGAGAAACAGAATCTCCGGGTCGAATCCGAAGCGCTGGGCGCGCTGCTGCTCAAAAATCGCGCGGGTGGGCGCCGTCCGAAACGCCTTAAAACCACACTGTGTATCGGAGAATTCAATCCCGAGAATCCAGCGCACCATCCGGTTGAAGAAAATGCCGGCTTGTTCGCGGACCGCCGACTGGTGGACTTCGATCAGGCTTCGATCCACGGCGCGCGATCCGATGGCGGCGTCGTAACCTTCGTCGCGCAGCGCCGCGAGCAATTTGTCCGCTTCCTCGATGGGCGTCGATAGGTCGGCATCGGTAAAAAGCGCGATCTCTCCGCGCGCCTCGATCATGCCGTGGCGCACGCTGAAGCCCTTGCCGCGATTTCCCCCGTTCGGGAGCAGGCGCAGCGCGGGATATCTGCTTTGCGAGGCACCGACGATCTCGCGGGTGCGGTCGGAAGAACCGTCATCTACGACGAGAACTTCGGCCCGGTAGGCCCGCTCTTGTAGGTACGCAAAAATGGAATCGAGCGTTTTCGGCAGGCGGCGTTCCTCGTTATACGCGGGAATAACGATGGAGAGGTCCAGCGTGGGCGAATTCATTGGCGATGTCGCCGCGGGATTCGCGCGGCATGCGGAATGCCTCCCGGTGGCGGGATTATAGCGTCTGCATCAGGATTCGTCCACGAAGCGTCCGGTGCGAGGTGCGGGAATAACGAGGATAAAATTTGATTTCGGATCGCACGGGCAAGTCGGTCGGACGTGCTTATGCAGGGCGGGCGCGGACTTACAGCAAAGATGCGGAACAACTGCCAGGTGCTAGACGGAGGAATCCGTGCGAATGATTTCGTATCGCTCGATGACGGCGGCGACGCCGACTCGGGACGTGCCGTTTTCGGGCTTCTTGTCCACCCGGACGACCTTGCCCGTGGCGCGAATGAAAACTTCGGTGCCGCGAGTCACCTCGGAAGGGAGGGTGAGCGTGATGTCGAGCTCCGCGCCCGCTCCCAGGTCCTCGTCCACAGTGAAGTAGACTCCACGGGTTGAAATGTCGCGCGTTTTGCCGTTTCGCGAAGAACTCTCTTTTTCGACCGGCACACGAATCATCACCGGCAAGGACAGGTCATAGCGACGCGCAGTCCGACGCTCCGTCATCGTGTTTTTTCCCCTGAACCCAGAATTCCGTCTACTGGCCTAACCCGGGAAGGAAACGAGTGCATTTCAAGTTCCATAGCAAACGATGTGTCAGCTGCGTGATCCACGTTCCGCCAACCGTTCCGGAGCGAAGCCGTTCCCGAATTTATGCCGCTCTGCGGCTACCTCGCTCAATTGGCAGTGATTACTTACCTTCGAAGCGGTACTGCACATCCGAGCAGGGGCGGACGCGGCGCTGTTGTCTTACGTTCCCCCCAGCCTCTACAAGCGAAAACTCAAGTCGATTTCGCAGCTCCTTTGACATTCCCGGTCCGATTCTGAATCCCCCGAAAAGCCAAAAAAGGGAAAACACGGGAAAGTCGATCCCATCAATGGCCAATTTGTTGCACGTACCGGCCGAACTAGCTATGCCTGGTTACCGGCGTCAGGTCCGAAGGAGCGGAGCCGGAATTAGGGCCCTCTCCGTTCGTGGCGGGGGCTGCCTTTTTGCTGCTCGCCCGCGCCGGGCGTCCGGAATCCAGGCCGAACTGGCGGATTTTATAGAGCAGAGCCTTGTAGCTGATCCCCAGCATCTTGGCCGCGTCCTTCCGGCACCAGTGCGTTTTCTCCAGGGCGTCGGCGATCGCTTCCATCTCGGCTTCGTCTTTCAGGCTGCGGACCAGGGCTTTCAGGCCCTGCTCGCGCGCCGGCGCTGGCTCTTCGCGCGGAGAAATGCGCTGGCGCGTCGCCGACATTTCGAGGAGCTCGCGGAAGCTGCCCTCATCGTCTTCGAGGATCACGTAACGCTTCACGAAATTCTCGAGTTCGCGCAGATTGCCGGGCCAGGGATAGCGCACCGCGGCTTCCAGCAAGTGCTGCGAGGGAACCATCGGTTCCTTGTTGAACTTCTCGCTGTATTTCTGCAGGAAGTGGCGGAAGAGCAGGGGAATTTCCGAGGTGCGCTCTCGCAGCGGCGGAACGTTGATCGAGAGCACATTCAAGCGATAGTACAGGTCCTCGCGCAGGCGGCCCGATTTCATCGCTTCTTGAATCTCGACGTTGGTGGCGGCGAGGACCCGCACATCGACATCGATCAGTTGGCGTCCGCCCAAACGCGAAAATTGATGGTCCTGCAAGACGTGCAGGAGCTTCGCCTGCAGGTGTGGGCTCATCTCCGCGATTTCGTCGAGGAAGATCGTGCCCTTGGTGGCCTGCTCGAATTTTCCGGGCTTGGAGCGGACGGCGCCGGTGAAGGCGCCCTGTTCAAAGCCGAAAAGTTCCGATTCGAGCAACTCGCCTGGCAGCGCCGCGCAGTTCACCTTCACAAATGCCTGGTTGCGTCGCGTCGAACGCATGTGAATCATGCGGGCCACGACTTCCTTGCCGACGCCGCTCTCGCCGTAAATAAATACCGGAACATCCACGGGGGCAATCTGCAGGATTTGCTGGCGAATCCGTACCATCTGCGGGCTGGAGGCGAGGAAACACAGGTCCTCGGTGATCGTGTCGCAATATTCGCGCAGCGCCTTATTTTCCGCGCGCAGTTGCTGCTTCTGGCGGCACTTCAGCATGGCCACGTCGAGTTCGGCTTTTTCAAAGGGCTTGGTCAGGTAATCCTGCGCGCCCAGGCGAATGGCTTCCACAACGGTTCCGACTTCGTTGGAGCAGGAAAGCATCACCACGTTCAGCGAACGGTCCATTTCCATCAAACGCTTCAGGGTCTCAAGTCCGTTCAATTCGGGCATCAAGACATCAAGAATGATGAAGTCCGGCCGGTCCCCGTTACCGATCTTCTCGATCGCTTCGGCGCCGGAGTTCACGGTTTCCACCCGGTACCCGTCCACTTCGAGCAGCGTGCCAAGATACTTCCGTATGCTGGGCTCGTCATCCACTACCAGGATTCTTTCCTTGTCCGCCATTTGCCCGCCTTCATCCGCCCGAACTTCAGCTATGTATTGTCTATCGGCAGCAGGAACGTAAAAGTGCATCCCCGCCGCGGTTCGCTCTCGACCCAAATCTTCCCGCGATGCGCTTGCACAAGCCGCTTTGCGATGGCTAGGCCCAGCCCCATGCCCGACGACGTTCGATCCACGCGCACGAAATCCTCGAAAATTTCCTGGTGATGCTCGGAGGCGATTCCGGGCCCGGTGTCGGACACGGAAACCTTGATGCAATTGGGAGCCTGAACCCGCTCGCGCCGGCGATCGAGCGTCTGGACTTCTTCGGCCGAGCGCCGCTCCCAGAAATGCATCTCCGCACGGAAGGTGACGGTTCCACCCGCGGGCGTATGCTTCAGGGCGTTGTCCAGCAGGTTCGCCACGGTTTGCTGCACTTTTTGGTAGTCAAACTTGAAAATGGGAATGTCGGAACTCAGCATCGTGTCCAGGCGCACGTGCTTGCGCACGAACGCTTCGTGCCAGCGCGTCGCGAGCTCGCTCAGGCAGTCCCGCAAATCGTTTTCGCGCAGGTGCAGGACCAGCTTGCCGCTCTCGAGCGCCGAATAGTTCAGGAACATCGAGACCAGGCGCACCAGACGCTCGCAGCTTTCCTTGGATTCCTGCAGGATGTCGCGCTGCTTGTCCGTCAGCTTGCCGAGCGAGCCGGAGAGCAGCAGGTCGTAGTAGCCCTTGATCACGGCAAGCGGCGTCTTTAACTCATGCGCGGCGGAAGCGAGGAAAACCGTCTTCTGCCGGTTCACTTCCTGGAGGCGCAGATAAGCGGCGAGCAAATTCCGGTACGTGATCTCCCGTTCCTGCAGAAGCTCCTGCACGGTGTGTTGCGTCGACCCTGCCTGACCCCTGGTCGCCGGTTTGTCGGGATCCTCGATTCGGACCACCAGCCAGTCCGCTTCCGGGAGCCACTGGATGCGCGCTGCCGCTTCGCCTCCACAGCACTCGAATTTGGAGTCCAGGGGCTGCTCTCCGCCTTCGATTCGTTCAGCGATTGTATTGGGAGTTACGCGAAGCAGATCGGAGAACAAATTCAAGCCGGATTCGAACGAAAATCCGTGCGCGGCGAGCCGCTTGCGGCCTTTGACGTTGGCTTGCAGCACGCGGCCGGATCGATCCGAGATCAAGATGGGTTCATCGAGCAGCTCGAGCAGGCCGGAAATGACGCTCGAAGGGACGGCGTCATGGGTGCGCAGCTCGATCACGGGACCGCGGCTCAAAGGATACTCCTCACGACACTTATCCACTTCCGGGAAAGTGGGACCTTCCCATTCAATTCATTTGCAATGTCAAAGGGGAACCTTCGGGATACTGGCAAAAGGAAGCTACGGTGTCAATGGTAAATGGGTTCTATTTTGCACAATTGTAGTAAAGCAGTCGCCACGGGTGCCGGGACGATGTATGGAAAACGAATTCCGCACCCCTTAGCAGGCTATTAAGTATTTGTTTTTAAACGACTTGTAGGACGACTCATTTTGCGGAGTTGCTGGCATTCCGTGTGCTCCATTTTAGCGGGTACTAGTTCGAAAGTACTATAAATCTGCCCATGGGAAATACTTTTCCCAAGCGCACCGAACCCGGGGAAAAAGCCACATGCGTCTATCTCCCGCTGAGCGCCGCCGCTCTCAGCGGATTCACGTGCAAATTCCGATGTTCGTCCGGGGGACGGACGCAGCCGGATTCGAATTTCTCGACTTGACGAAGACTCTGGATATCAGCGCCACGGGCGCGTACCTTGCAAGTCCGCGGGCGATGCGCATGAATCAGGTCGTCAATTTAACGATCCCAGCTCCCCCCTCTCCGGCGGCGACGCTCCCGTCGGAAACGCCGCCCATCCAGGCTCGAGTTCGCCGCCACAGAGCCTCGGACGGCGTCCATCTTCTGGGCGTGGAATTCTTCAAAGCGCTTGAGTAACCCCTAATCCTCCCATCGGCTGGCCGTGTGCCGGCAGGGAAGCGGAGTATCGGAATATCCCCATGGGTATGCAAACATTTGCATCTTGTCCTGCGTGCGATCGAATCGCTATAATTCACCCAGGCCCGGGCAGTTCTTACTCTCTCAGGCTCAATGCATTAGCCGATTCGCTTTATCCAAGCCGGCGCGCGGCTTCTGGCAGTCCCCGTGCAATGTTTTAGCGCGCAATCGCTCCGCGCCCGTCCCGCGCTGGAGTACTCTGAAATTCTTGTGGAATCTTTGATGGCGCAAACTGGTGACCCCAGCCCACCACGTTGGTCTGCCGAGGAGTCTTTTCTCGAGCTTTTAACGGACACGCTCGACTCGACGGACCGCACCTGTCGCGGGCAATTCCTGCAGAAGCTCTTCCGGTCGATCGCGCAAGTGGAGCTCACGGAAACGCAAGGCATCGAGTATTGGGAACAGGCACTGGCGCGGAAGCGCGAACTTTCCGAGAGCATCGGGAAGCGAGTGGCTCTGCAGGCGGCGCTCGTGGACGTGCTCGCGTCCGCGGGACAATTGCGCCTGCCGATCCTGATGGAATATGAAGAGCTGCGCAAGCTGCAGATCACCGCGACGACCGATCCTTTGACGCGGCTCTACAACCGGCGCTTCTTCGAGGAGTATTTCGAGAAAGAACTGAACCGGTCCATCCGCTACAACCACAAGCTTGCCCTGGTCGTATTCGATCTGCACCGGTTCAAGGAAGTGAACGATAAATTCGGGCATCCGCAAGGCGACGCGCTGCTGCAGATGGCTGCGGCCACGCTGCGGAAATCCCTGCGTACTTCAGACTACGCGTTTCGGATCGGCGGCGATGAGTTCGCGCTGCTGCTTCCCCAGTCGGACACGGAGCAGGCGACCGCGCTCAGCCGCCGCTTGCGCAGCGCGTACACAAGCTCGATCGAGCCTCTGAATCTGAGAATCGCCCTGGCGCTCGACTACGGTTTGGCCGTGTACCCCGATGACGGCGATTTGCAGGAGGTCCTGATCCGAGTGGCCGACGAAAGGCTCTATCAGCTGAAGAACGGAACGCGCGATCCGCTGCCCGCGCCGCCGACGAGGCAGGAAGTAATCCCTCCGCGGCCGCCTGCTTCGGAGCCGCCTAAGTCCGCTGCATCCGCTGCGCCCGCCGTTCCTGTGATCAAGCCTGTTGTTGTCCCTCCACCGCCCGTCACGGATGGGCATAAGGCCGGCTCGGAGCTGCGAAGGTGGGAGCGCGTTTCCCTGGAGAATACGCGCGCGTACGCCTTGATTGGCGAAGGAGTCGAGCGCACGGCGCGGGTGCTGGATTTGGGTTATGGCGGCGTGGCCCTGGAAACTTCACGCCCCGAGGAATTTGCGGAGGGCTTTCACGCGGTGCTGCACGTGCCGATTCTTCCTCCGGTGCGCGTCAATCTCCGGCGCGTTTATCAAAAGCCCGGGCCATCCGGGACGACGCGCATCGGCTGTTCGTTTGTAACCTAACGCACAGCGGTTGGCGCGCATTGCGCCGCGCTCATTCGCCCACCTGTTGCTTCAGCGCGCGTGAACTGAAGAGCAGAGCTTGCTGGAGCCGCGCGAGTCCCAGGCCCCAGCGTAATTCCGCCTGCTGCTCGGAATTTCCCTCCGCAACCAGCCGAACCGCCAGGCAAAAGCCGTTCCGCTTTTCCGCGCGAAAATCGCAGCGAGAAATTCTCAGCGCCATGCGCAGCGAGTCGGAACTATCCCGCTCGAGCAGCTCCTTCAAGCCCGAACGCAGATCCACATAGTGCCGCCGTTCCCAGCTAAGAGAAGGAACCGCAAACACGATGTCGATCTGCGACGCGAATTCCTGCGCGGCGCTGCTTGAGACAGCCGAAAGAGGATCGGATTTGATCGTAATGTTGCCGGTGGCGAGAATCGATTCCGGTCCGTTCACGGAGATGAGAAAATTACGCAGCGGCGCATGCCGGCGCGCCGCAGGCATCTGCTCGATTTGATGGGGATTTTCGCGGAGATCCGGGGTGTCGTCGTCCGATGGAAAAACCGCAGCCGGCGCCTCGTCCCCGGTGTCCTCGATGATGTCGATGTGCACGCGCGGTCTCCGGGCGTTCGCAACTCGCTGCGAATCATGAAGAGCGGCCAGCTTCAGGCGCTATTCGAGGCTGTGGTGCAGGCGCTCGTCGTACGGGCTGCCCAGCATGGGATCGAGCTGCTGGCGGAACTGGCGCGTGTGCGCGGCGGCTATGTGCTCGTCGTACGCTTTCTTGTCCTGCCAGACTTCGACGATCGCGATGTGATTGGCGCGGGAGATTTCCGCGCCGGCTTCGATGCGCACGAGGCCGGGATCCTTGCGCGTGTCCACGACGTATTGCTGGACAAGTTTTGTGCCCGCGTCCTTCTGCGGCGGGATGATGTCCACGTGCGTGACGGCGTAAACTTTTTCGTGCGACGCCTGATCCTGCGCCAAAGCATGACCGGCCACGCCGCATAGGACTACGGCGATCGCGGCGAGCGCTGAAAACAAGCCCCTTCGCACTGAGTTCAACTTCCCTGGTTTTGCCATTTCACTGACCTCCCGGCAGGTAGGATTTCCCGCTCTAGCCATCCGAAGAATCATTTGCGCCCGTTGCATCATCCAACGCTTTCTCGACCCGCATGTATATCATGTTGGCAGGCCGGGGCGAATCCCGTATGATAGAAAATTGTGCGCTGACCAAGCGACGCGGCTGTGTCCCCGGCTTTTATTCCGGGAGCCGCGCAGACCGGCCAGCCGAGGGAGAGCTTCCATGAAGCCGAACATTCATCCGGACTACCATCCTGTCACCGTGCATTGCGCCTGCGGGCACACGTTCCCCACGCGCTCGACGATCAAGGGCGAGTTCCTGCGCGTCGAAATCTGCTCGAACTGCCATCCGTTCTTCACGGGCAAGCAGAAGCTGCTGGATACGGCCGGGCGCGTCGAGCGGTTCACCAAGAAGTATGAGAAGGCCGCAGAAGCGCAGCAAGCGATCAAAGACGCCAACAAGAAAAAGCGATAAGGGCGCGCGCTTTCCGACCGCCTTCCTTGTACCGCAACCAAGACCGCTTCAGGGGCTAAAGCCCACGGATTTCGGGGCGCTATGGCCGGGCTGAAGCCCGGCCCTCCGAAATCTGAATTCGGGCGCCCGAGCGAGATGGCAGGCGCTCATGCCCGTGTTGTTCTGTCCTTCCTCGCTGCGTAGTGGAACATCGATTGACAGACGGCTTCGATGCGTCCAACATCTCGGAACGCAACTCCATAAGACAAGCAGGGGAGGATCCGATGCTGAACCGGCGCCAGTTTTTTTCCGCCGCTGCGGCGGGCGCAGCGATGCTTGCCCGCGGAACGAAAGCGTTCGCAGCGGCGAAGTACGATTTGATCATCAAGGGCGGGCGCGTCATCGACCCTTCCGTCCGGCTTGATGCGACGCGCGACGTGGCCATCTCCGGGGTCCGCATCGCCGCCGTCGAAGCGGCCATCACGGATGACGCTGCCGAGACAATGGATGCGCGCGGCAAGCTCGTCGTTCCGGGCCTTCTCGATATCCACACGCATTGCGGGCGTTTCCCCACCGGGCCCGGCCTCGTGCTGCAGGACGGCGTGACCGGCTGGGTCGACGCAGGATCGAAAGGCGCGGATGCCATTGGCGAGACGATTGCCATTGCGCGATCGTCGCCGCAGGCGGGCCGCGTGCTGATCAATATCGGTCGGGCTGGCATCCTGCCCGAAGGCGACACGATGGACCTCACGCGCGCGGACGTGGGCGCGGCGCGGGAAGCGATCTCGAAAAATCTCGACTTCGTCGTTGGCGTGAAGGCGCGCCTCTCGCGCGACGTTGCCGGGGAGAACGACTACGAGGTGCTGCGGCGTGCGCAGGAAGTGGCCACTTCGTTCAATCTTCCCGTGATGATTCACATGGGGCAGACGATCTCGCCCCTGGGCAAGCTGATGGACCTGCTGAAGCGCGGCGACATCGTCACTCATTTATTCGCGCCGCCGCCCAATAGCATCATCGACGACAGCGGCCACATCCTGCCCGAAGTGCTGGCGGCGCGGCGCCGCGGCGTCTGGTTCGACGTCGGCAACGGGCAGACCGGCCACATGCTCTGGACCACGATCAGCGCGATCATGAAGACCGGCTTCTGGCCCGATACCTTCTCGACGGACTGGAATACGAACGCGCATCAGACGGGCGTCATCGACCTGCCCAACTGCATGTCCAAGCTTTTCGGGTACGGCATGACCGTTGACGAAGCCATCGCGTGCGCCACTTTCAACGCCGCGCGCATCTTTCCCTTCCTGAATGACCGCGGCACGCTTAACGTGGGCGCGCCCGCCGACGTGGCCGTGCTCGATTTGCGCAAGGGAAATTTCGAATTCCTGGACAATTTCAAAAACAAAATCACCGGCCACCAGCGGCTGTTCCCAAGCGCGACGGTGCTCGGCGGTAAACGCGTCCCACGCGCGTAGCGAGCGCCGAGCGACACTACCTACCTGGGTTGGTATGCCCTAGGGCCCGGCCGACACCATCGGGCATATTCGACGGCGCATGGATATTTAGGGCTACACGTTCAGTCGCGGTGCCATCTAACGAAAGTATCGTTATACGATACGGTCGCATTCTGAATTTCCGGGCACATCGCAGCTGCAAATCATTCAAGATGGTGATATAAGCGCACTTAAACGCCCAGGGAAGGCTGCGATGGACAAACAGACAGCGGACCGGCCGGAAGCGAACGTGGAACGACGGAAAGCGGCCCGATTTCCTGCGGTCATTCCGGTCGAGGCGAAGTGGAGCGATGCTAGCGGCAAGAGCGTCACGCAGACCGGGCAAGCCACGGAGGTAAACGCATCGGGTGGATTGTTGGAGATGAACACCCATCCGAGCGCGGGCAGCGAGATTGAGTTGACCAACCTGCTTTCGAACGAGACCATTCGCGCTCGTGTTGTTGGATCCCGCCGATCCAGGAAAGGCGACGCATTTGGAGTTGCGGTCGCGCTCTTGTCGCCCAGTGAAACCTTTTGGGGGTTAAATTTCCAGCTCAGGAAGGCCAGCGCGGATCTGGTCAAGATTGAGCAAGAGATCAAGTCCGGCGGCATCGCCCCCAGCATCCTGATGGAGTTCCGTGACGCGGTAGATCATGTGCGCAGGACCGCCTGGGCGGTTCAGGAATGGCAGGAGCGGCAACTCCTCAAACGAGATACGCAGACGGTACTGCCATTGATCACGACGGAGCGCATTCGGCGCGCCACTCAACTCGGCAAGGCGATCTCGACGGACCTGGCGGCGCACGAAGTGACCCGCGAGACGGCGGGGATTGAGGAGTTGTTCCGGGTCGTTGAGAACCTGCACCAGCGGGTGGGGGATTTGTTGAGGGAGCGCGACGCTTAGCGACAGCAAGTTTATTTGCGATTCTTAAAAGTCTCTTAGGTAGGTACAAGGGGCCGTTTCCGCCCGCCGCGGCAAGGTGCGGAGTACCATGGGATTGTTCATTCGACGCCACTGGGGAACCTTCGGTGACAGAGCCAACCACAAACCAATCTAACTCGAAAACCGGAATGCGCCGGAGCAGGCGTTTTTCCGTTATCTCGCCGATCGAAGCGACATGGCAGGAGGCTGACGGCAAGGTTGTCAGGGAATCCGGGCGGGCAACGGAAGTGAACGCTCAGGGCGGTTTGTTGGAGCTGAAAAGCTACCCCATCGTCGGAAGCCAGATTGAGCTGGCGAATCTTCTGACCCATGAATCCTCGCATGCTCGCGTGGTCGGCGTCCGGCGAAGCAGTGAGGGTCGCCTGCTCGGTATGGCGGTCGAACTTCTCATACCCAACGAGAATTTTTGGGGTGTGAATTTCCAGCTCAGGAAAACCTGCGCGGACCTGGTGAAACTGGAATATGACATTCGCTCAGGCTCGGTGGAGCCGAACATCCTCAGGGAATTTCGGGATGCGGTGGACAATGTGCGCAAGACGGCGTGGGCCGTTCAAGAGTGGCAGGAGCGCCAGCTGCGCGGCCAGGATCCACAGACGGTTCTCCCCTTGCTGACCGCCGAAGGCATTCGCCGCGCCACGCAACTGTGCGACACGATCGTCTCGGCTGCGGATTCCAACGAGATCGCTCGCGAAACCGTGGGGATTGAGGAATTTTTCCGGGCCATCGAACGCGTTCACGAGCAGCTCCGTCACCTTTTCAGCGATCAAAAGGCCTAACGCGATTTTGGGCGTCTACGGCCGGTCCCACCTATTGCGGCTCGCCCGGCAGAGGTCCAAAGCTGGGCGGAGGCACGCGGCGTTTGGAGGCTGTTTCGTAGGAGGAGGCGACGTTCAAAATTACGTCTTCCTTCCCCGGCTCCGCCCGAAAAACTAGAGAGAACGGCAAACCGGGTTCCGGCAGCGTCGCGGGATTGTTGTTGTTGGTTGGAACGTAGCGCCTCTTGTCGGGGCTGAGCACAAAGACGGGATCGTAAACCGTCCGCACGTAGCCCGCGGGGATCAGGACTTCCGTCAGACCGGCAAAGGGTCCCATGCGCAGATCGCCCCGGATATCGCCGGGCGGTTGCGGCTGAGGAGCCAGCCCAATCTTTCCGGGCGGCAGTGAGTAGTGCAGGCGCACGACCGCGTCGAGGTGGTTCTCATAGATCACCTTCATTTCCACGCGGCGGAGCAGCTCCCGGATCATGATGTGCTCGTCGATTCCTTGCCGCTCGCCGAGCGCGTTGCGCATGTCGTCCATCTCTTCCCAATTCTTGAACGCGGCTCGCTCGTCATCCCCCCAAAACTTTGAGCGCGCGTTGAGCGCGGGGAAATCGATCAGCGTCTCCGTGAATCCACGTTCCTTCCAGTCGGCGGCGCGCCGGCTGGCATATTGGTTGAAGTGAAAGGTGAATGCGTTCGATTCCACTTCCTCTTCGATGGCGCGAATGTTCAGATTTTTCGGGATGGTGACTCTTCCCTCCGCGAGGTCGAGGAAGTAATCGATGGGCTTCATGGCGCCGGATCCGAATGTTTTGCCCGGCGCAAACTCGGTGGGTTTGATCTTCGCGGCGAATTCCGGGAATTGTGGCTGGCCGTCGCCTCGGAGGCGGTAGAGAATATCCGGAAAAAACACCGGCACAAGCTGCGCCAGAACTTGCGTGTAGGACGGATTCATTTTTTCCAAGCTCGGGTCGCCGGGCCAAAGCGGATCGACCGATTCGACGAGCGTGGCGCCGAGATAGTCGCCGAGAATGGCCTTGATTTCCTTGGCCGCGGCTTGCGAAATCGGCTCGTCGGCCTTGACGCCGGGGAAAGTCAGCATCGATTCGCGAACGATCCCAATGCGCATTCCGCGCAGCGAGCCGCGCGCGCCGGTCGCAATCGCGCCGGCGTACGGCCTATCCAAAACGCTCGATCTCGGAACCGTCGTGAAAATATCGCGGGGATCGTAATACCCGTTCGCGGGATCCTTGAGCGCATCGAGCACCTTGGCGGCATCCTTGACCGTGCGGCACATGATGCCGGCCCGGTCGTTGTAGATATCCGCGCCGATCGCGCCGCCCAGAAACGAGATCATCGACTTGTGCGGCAGAATCAGCGCCACGGAATTGTGATTCGAGGGCCCGCGGCAGGACATGCTGGTTTCTTCGCAGATGCTGCAGGTGACGAGATTCGCGCTCACGGAAACGCCAGAGCCGGAGCTCGATCCGAGCGATGCCGCGCGCGTTGTGTCGTAGACATTGCTGGGATTTCCCGCCCAGGTGCTGCGTTGATAGCCTTCGGTAGAAACGAAGATTTTCGTGGGCCGGTTCGAGCCTCGCTCGGCGCCCGCGCCGCCGCGAATTGCGGGAACCGGCCGGCCGTTGTACTCCGTATTCGCCGTCTTGGCGTAGATGATGGCGCCCTTCTGCCGAAGCTCGGCGATCAGCGTGTGATCGCGAGCGGGAAAGTCGATGTCGTAATTCGCGTCGGCTCCGCCCGTGCTGCGCATGTCCTTGGTGTCGTAGGAATCCTTGAAGGAGAACACGACACAATACAGCGGCAGCTTTGCCAGGTCGGGATTTCTGCCGTACTGCGCGTCGAGTTCGGCGGCGCGCTCGATCGCGTCGGGTTGCTTGCGAAACTCTTCGCAGACGGCCGGTGAGCCAGGCGGCAGCGGCCCATCCCGACGGCGGTCGCGATCGCCTTTGCAGGTCACGGAACGCTCGCCGCGAAGGTTCAATGTGCCAAGCGCATTCAGCTGGCCAGCGTTGGGAATGCCAATGGTCATACCGTACTGCTGCTGCACGCTGGGGTCGGAGGCGGTTGGTTCCATCCTGCCAAACTCAATCGGCGGCCCGGCATACTGACCGAAATCGGGGAGCAGCGTTGAAATCGCGACGGTTTGTGTCGGAAACTTCAGAGGCGAGCTCACGCGAACGACTCCCGGCGCGGGTGGAACGGGCGCTCCGTCTTTCGTCACCAATATGTCGCTGACGCCGTTGTAGGCTTTCGCGCGATTCAAATAGAGTTGCACCAATCCCCGGCAAGTGATTTGTCCGTCGCGAATGGCTTGATGAACATCGTCGATGGTCGCTTCGCGAAGATGAAACTGCTGCGAATGTGTCGTCTCCGCAGCCACAAGCATCGCTGCAAGCAGAAAAAATGCTGATTTTGCCGCTGACATGGAGCCTCCCCGAGTGTTAATGACGGTGGCGTGGAGAGTATACTGGCCACGCTTTTGAGGCAAAAAGCAAATTCCGACCGGAACCTCTCCGTGCGAGGAGGCAACAAAATGAGCAATCGGAATTCTGTATCCCGTTTGGCGGTACTGGCGGGAATCGTTTTCCTGCTGGGGCAGTGCGCGTCGGCTCAGGTTGAACCCAAATCGAAAGAAAGCTCCAAGATGCAATTTCTAAATCCGGAGGGGCTGAGCAAGCCAAGGGGATTCACGCAGGTGGTCGTCGCCCAACCGGGCAAGGTGATCTACGTCTCGGGGCAGGTACCGGTGAATGCCAACGGCGAGGTCGTGGGCAGAGGCGACTTTCGCGCGCAGGTGACCCAGGTGATGGAAAACCTGAAGACCGCCCTGGCGGCAGCGGGCGCGACGATGCAAGACGTGATCAAGGCCAACTATTACGTGGTGAATCTGAAGCCGGATCAGGTGGCCGTCATCCGCGAAGTCCGCGGCAAGTATTTCTCACCGGAGCACCCGCCCGCTGGCACGCTCGTCGGCGTGACCGGGCTGGTTCAGGAAGGATACATGCTTGAGATTGAGGCGGAGGCAGCGGTGAAGTGAACCACGTCCGCGAGACCTCGTAGGCCGTAAGATCGCGTTCGCCAATTTTCCCCGTGATTCTCGCCGGCAATGGCGCCGCGTCCCTGTTATAGCAACGTAAAAATGTCACCCTAATGGCAACGTAGAAATGTCACGCCCCGCGAGGTTGGAATGCTCGAGCCGGGTATCGCGGTAGTAGAGCGAGACGCGGCCATCGAGAGCCTGATAGAT
>Ga0210393_10000036_pt1 | contig 187129 bp, 150 predicted proteins | sample IncBWC27OmetaG_FD_160068 | JGI IMG/M metagenome (GOLD analysis project Ga0210393, IMG submission 160068) | Forest soil microbial communities from Barre Woods Harvard Forest LTER site, Petersham, Massachusetts, United States - Inc-BW-C-27-O ... | reverse complement strand
AGTCATCCAACTTCTGCTACGACAGCGCCGGAAACCTCGTTTTGGAGACAGCCTGCCCGACCGGCTCGTTCACTCCCGTCTACTCCTTCGACGCGGAGAATCATCTTATCTCCACAGCTGGCGTCAATTACGTCTACGATGGTGATGGCCGCCGCGTCGAAAAATCCGTCAGCGGTAGCGTGACCAAAATCTACTGGTACGATCCCTCGGGCAACGTTCTCGACGAAACCGATGGCACCGGCAGCGCCACCAACTCGGCCTTCAACGAATACGTCCTCTTCGGCAGTCAGCGAATCGCCCGCCGCGACTCCTCCAACGATGCCTACTACTATTTCGCCGACCACCTCGGCACCTCCCGCACCATCGCCGAAGTCCCCGCAGGTCAATCGAGCGCCACGCTGTGTTATGACGCCGACTTCTATTCCTTCGGCGGCGAGCGCCCACCAATCGTCAACACCTGCTCCCAAAACTACAAATTCACCGGTAAAGAACGCGACAGCGAGAGCGGGCTGGATGATTTCGGTGCAAGATACTTCGGGTCGAGCCTTGGCAGGTTCATGTCTCCGGACGGACCCTTCTCTGATCAAAACAAAGAAAACCCCCAGAGTTGGAATCTGTATACTTACGCGCGAAACAACCCGCTTCGGTTCACGGACGCCGATGGCCGTGCCTGCGTCCAGCAAGAAGATGGCAGCTTCAAGACTGTTGGCACAGAAGGCCAGAGCTGCGAGGACGCAGCTAAAGAAGATGAGAATGTAAATCCTAGCGTGGTCGTGACCCCCTCCCACGATGACCAAATCAAGATGTTCGCCGAAGACATCGGCAACATTGGCACTGCCGAGCTAAAGCAGGACGTGCTAATCATGGCCGTAGGTGCGGCTGGGGTCGCGGCAGACGCAGGAATTGGAATTCTAGGTGCGCGTGGAGCAGTCGCAAGGGGCGGCATCGCTCCCGTTCTCAAAGGCGCTGCTGGTGTCGCTCGCGCTGAAGCTGAAGTGGCGGCTGAGGGAGGACAGGTTCTTGGTGAAGAAGTTACCATCCAAAATTCTGCCGGGAAGGCCCGAGCCGATTTCGTCTATCGGGACGCGAATGGTAATCTTGTGGTGGGAGAAGCAAAAAATGGACCTACAGCGGCCTTGAATCCAAATCAAAAGGCGGTCTATGGTCAGTTCGAGAAGGGCGGGGGACAGTTCGTCGGGGGAAACGCTCGCCAGGCTGGACTGCCCCAGTCCGTTGGTCCAACGCAGGTAAGAGTCTTCAAATACTAATGGCTACCAACTCAGCGCTCGCAAAATCGGTGCTCAGAGGAATTCAAGAGAATCTACAAGCGCTCTCATTCTGCAAAAAACGTGGAGGGGGGTTCTACCGGGAACTAGGGAACGATACGGAGGGATACGTCGGTCTCAATCTTGCTACACGCCTTCCGAATAACAGGATCGGCATAAGCCCGATTGTGGGTGTGTCCTATGCGCCGATCGAGGACCGCATCCAGAAGCTCTGTACTACCTCGCCCTTTCTAAATGGTGCCACGCTCACAACTGCGGTGGGTTATCTGACACCTGAGAAACGGTTCCTACAATGGGTTTTTGACCCAACTCTGGGAGATATAGTTAGCTCAGAAATCGCCAAGATAGTTCGCTCCATCGAACAATACGGCCTACCATTCATGCAGGAACACACAAGTCTGGAGTCAATCATCACTGAATTAGAGGCGACGCGGTATACGGTGAACGACCTGAGACGATATCGACTGCCCGTCGCGTATCTCCTGGCTGGAAAAAGGGACGAAGCATTGAAGCTCGTTGGGCAAGAGCTGGAAGCAATGAAGGGAAGAACTGACCCTGCTGCCACGCAATACCGAGATTTCGCGCAGGCCATTCGAGAAGGGTAATCTTGAGGAGCCATGCCTTCGGCATGGGGATGGGGTATGACACGTCACCCCTAAAAGGGTGCTGCACAGCAACTTTGGTTGCTGTACAGGAACCACCAAAATCGCGGATTGTTTGCCAATAGCCCAGCTACTTGTCCTTACGCCTGATAGAGCGGTATACGGAGAAGTGAAATCGCCCCAAAATCACTTGTTTTTGGCGTGATTTGAATTTCGGAAAGGACCGTTCATTCTTGGGGGTTTACGGCGGTTGATTCCGAGGGGTTTTTGGCGGACGCATGAGCCGCCCGTCTGACGGTGCCTTCTCCCAGACCAAGCTCCTCGCCAATCTTGGCCCAGGATAGTCCGCGCGAGCGCAGAAGCATAATCTTCGCGGCATCCACGGCGACACGCGGCCTGCCGAGACTCTTTCCCTTGGAGAGTGCGTTTCTGAGACCAGCCCGGACGCGTTCCACAATTAAACTTCGCTCTAGCTCTGCTACCGCCGCCAGAACCGTGAAGACCATCTTTCCCGCTGGAGTTGAAGTGTCCATCTGCTCCGAGTAGGAAACGAAGTCGATTCCCAGAGCCTTGAAAGTCTCTAGCGCTCGCAGCAGGTGAGAGACTGAACGGGCAAATCTGTCGAAACGCCACACGCAGACGACACCGAAGCGTCTCTTGTGCGCGTCGGCCATCAGGCGATTCAATTCTGGCCGGGAGTCTTTCGCGCCGCTCACTCCCGAGTCGATGTATTCACCGGCGATGGTCCAACCCCGTGCTTCTGCGAACTGCCGCAACTCTCGCGTCTGTAGGCTAACGTCTTGGCCGTGGTTGGTTGTACTGACTCTGGCGTAGATCGCTACTCTGCTCGTCATAGCGCCATCATCTCTACTTCCAAACGCTGGAGGCAGTCGCGGAGGTTGTTGCGGCAGTCTTTCGCCAGGCGCTTGAAGTCTGGTCCGTTTCCATTCCCGCCTTCTGCGTGCCAAACTTTGTCGAGGTAGGCAGCAATCTCGCCGGCCAGACCGTAACTTGAAAACTCCAAAACCTTGCATCGAGAGAGGAAACGGCGCTCTAAACGCTCGGTGTCGTTAGCGGTGAAAATCCAAACTGTGTTTGGTGCCGGGTCGGTGGAATCCAATTTGGAGAGCAGCGCCAACTGCGCTGCGTCCGTCATCTGGTCGGCCTCGTCCGCAAGCACTACATGGAATCCACCGGGAGTCATTGGGGCGTACCAGCATCGGCGGACGGTGTCTTCGATGCTCTGCGCGTTGCACTTCTGTGAGGGAATCTTGTGCAATTCCGCCTGTAGCTCTGCGGCGAGCGCAAGCGCCATAGTGCTCTTGCCCAGGCCAGACGGACCGATGAAGAGCCAAGCGCCAGACGACGCAGGACGCTTGCAGAATGCGGAGAGGATCTTCTTGGGCCGTTCCAACCCGATGAAGTCTGCGATGCGCGTTGGCCGATATTTCTCTACGAGGGGCTGAGGGAAGGCCAGATCAGATTGCATGGAAACCCCCGTCAGAGGCAGGGGAGTCTTTTTCAGACTCCCCCCGGATGTAGTCGGCTGCCGCCTGCGCCGCACGTGCAGCGGAGATGACAAGGCGAGAATCCGCCTTGAGCCTCTTAATCCAGCTTTGGAGATACGCTACGGAATTGCCGATTGTGGCCTGTTCGATGCCCGTAACACCGCAGAGCATCGCGCTGCCCATTTCCGCCACGAGTTCCTCCTGGGAATAATCCTCGGAGCCGAACGGCTGTATTTTCTCAATGCCCTCGCGTCCGAGTCGCTTTCCGTGGCCCGTTGAGTGAACCAATTCGTGGAAGAGAGTCGAGTAGAATTCCGCCTGAGACTGGAACGCCGTTCTTGACGGCATTGTTACCGTGTCCCTAGATGGGATGTAGGCTGCCCGAAAGTCTTGCTCGAACGCGGGGGGATTCGGCATTCCCTTTACGATTTCTTCCGCTGACTCAATGGGGAGCGCCGGGGGAAGTGTTAGAAGTGCGCTAAGGCCTTCGGTTTGCTCCAAATTGAATACGGTGTAGTAGCGAAGAAAAGCCGACTTGCGCTCCTCGATTTCACCGTCGGCTGATTCTGTTTCACGGGTTTTACACTTCCAGAAAATAATTTTCGTGCCATGGGCGCCTTTGCGAACGTTTCCGCCTAGCTGTTTGGCCTGATTGAACGTCAACCAGAACTGCGAGCCATAGCCAGCAAACCCCAGCAAGAAGACGTTGATGCCTCTGTACGGTTTCTTGCTGATTAGGTTTACGGGCGGAAGGCTGTGCCACGGTTTACGCCACGGTACTTGGCCTCGCTCCAGTTCCGCGAGAATCTGATTCGTGATGATCTCGTAGACTGAAGCGTGCGGCTTGGGACTTCCAGCAGAGACTACGGGTGAACAGACGGACTGACTTACAATTGGTGAAGCCATCGTTTCCTCCTCTTTAGGAACGTTGGTTAGGGCCCTGCCGGCTGTTAGAAGCAGTCGGCAGGCCCGTTCGTTTTCATTTTTTGCGAATTGCCTCGCGTGCGCGTTTCACGTCTCGGAGTGTCCAGAGTCGGATTCGCAGTTTGCCGATGCGTTGTAGCGGTGGGAATGGAATCCGCTTTTCACGGATGAGCCGCTGCAAATTCGGCTGATGCAATCCGAGCAACTTGGCGACTTGGGACGTGGAATAGCGGCGCATGATATAGACATATATCGCGTGTGAATTTTTGTGTCAAGTACCAATTTGAGAACAACGCGTGATTTGCGCGGCTTTTTCGGGGGATTTTCGAGTGATTTGCGCACGGCGCAAAACCGCTAGCAATCCTCCCCCGAGTTAATCTTGCAGTGTTCCCCATTCATGTAAGAGCATTCGTCTCAGGAAACCGCGAGTCAAATAAGCATGCTTTAGCTCTGACAGATTTTAGAATTTTCAGAATTTTCATTTAAGTCGTTTAAAGATACTCATGGTGTGGTTTACAGGGGCCGAACTTGCGGAGGGAAGACGAAACTAAGAATAGCAATTCAAGCCTTAAAGGCCCAATATTGTCCTTTTGTAGAATACTTCGGCTCCAGACTGTGCCTCTCATCCGGCCCTTTTCCTTCCCCAATCAGATAAAACAAATCTGAGATGACAGTGCGCTTCTCCGCGAAATAAGAGTGTCCCAAAAGGCTAGTGTCGACATTCGTCGCATCAATGGTGTCAAGGCCAGGAACAACTACAACTTCTGGAACCGATTCTCCTGCCCGCGGGTACTCGTGTATGGCTTTCGACGCCTTAATTGCTTTGTCGTTTGATGAAGCGTACAAGGTAATCCGGCTCGCAGTGCGTTGAATAGAGCTCGCTAGATGCACAAATTCACCCGTGTCGATGTCAGGTGCTGCGAGAACGACCTGATTGAAATATGGCGGCGCGCTAGGCAGAGAAAGACCATCAAGGATCCTGACGAGCGCCCGGTTCCCCATACTGTGGGCGATGATGTGGACCCTGTCTGCGCCGCTCATGGAAGCAACGTCATGAAGAAAGCTAACGAGATGGGGCTTCGTCCAATCGATTGTAGCCTCATCGGCTAGATAGGACTTCAGTGAATTCGCCGACGGCCAGCTGTAAAGTATCGGTGCGCCCTTGAAGCCGAGGTCATAGCTCAGTTGGGCGGTACGACGGGCAGCATCTTCAAAGCTCACGTCATAACCGTGGATGAAAACAAATGCACTCTTGTTTTCTGATTCGAGAATATTTGAACGCAACTGTGCGACAAATTCAGCCTTCGGTAGCTGATTTATTTGTTGAAGAACAACATGCTTCTCTGGGTTCCAACTGAATTCAAATTTCCACCACTTTGGCGATTCTAGCGATGCAAGGCGATGGTCGCGGGGAATCGTCACTTCACAAGTGCCAAAGTGGAGCGAGTCAGTTGGTTCACGCCGATTCGAGTATTGATTGCCCACTTTCAGTCGGTCGGTTCCGTAGAAGATTCTAACGACGCAGTAGTCTCGTGGTGCCTCGCCAGACGGGCCCGTCGCGTCAGACTTTTCTCTATGTTCCGCCAGGGGCGGTTGCCTAGGACGAAGATAAGTATGGAGGACGAATGTTTCCCTTGGGATCACAGGGACTCCGATAGCCACCGGCCTACCGTCTGGGCCCAGCAATACTTTCCTGGGCAGCCAAGATTGCTCAGGATTGATTTGGGAACTGGTGAAGAGTCCAACTGGACGATTCTCAAATGCCTGGCTTGGTGGACTATCGCGCAAGCTCAATGCGTTGACTACTGAAACCTCCGCTGCCACATGTTCTAACCTGGGCAACAGTTCTTTTTTCTTGAAAACATAAAATTGACTCTTGTCTCTGAGCTTTTTCCATTCAAGAAGTACCCATTGATTTGTACGGAGGGCCGATAGCGCCATCCGGGCTGTGCCAACCGGTTGTTCCGCGTCGGTCCGCATGAATCGCTGGACCCAACGGATTGGGTGAAAACTTGTTTCTTCCGCCATAACACTTGCTTACCGACACGACTAGTTTTTAACTGTCCCGATTTCTTTTACAGCTACTATCAATGAGAATCAACGTTTGATCACCTGACTTATACTGGTGGCATCAAACGGGGAGAGCGCCAACTTGTCGCTCGTAGACATCGAGAAGATTGCGCAGACATTCAAAAGTTCGTTGGCAGAACTCTTTCGAGGAGTCTGAATTATCTGAGTGTCGCACGAAGCGCCGTGTGCGAGATAATATCTACCGCCGGACGTGACAGTACCTGACGAATCGCAGGAAAGCCTCATTCTTTTATAACCTGCTTGACGACATCAAACGAGAGTGTGACCGGTTGCGCGTTGCCACTGCCTTGCGATGGCGGGACCATCACGGTCAGTTCCTTGTGACCCAGAATTTGCGTGATGGTTGTTCCCACCTCTACTTTCAAGACCTTCTTGTTGGCGTCATACGTTCCGTTCAGAGTGGTACCGTTGAACGTTATCGGAATCGGACTCGTTAGGGAGGCAAACACCGAAAACGAAGAGCTCGAAAACGAAACTGTTGCCGTGTCTCCCATATGAAGAAAGGCCGGAGAACCCACAATAGTGGCGCCAGCCTCCTCGGTCGTCTTCGGAACCGCTAATTCCCACACAATCGGGTTGGTAGGATCTCCGGCCGGTCCAACTCCAGGATTCCAATTAACCTCGAACCAGAGTGATTTCGTGCTTGCAGCTACGTTCTTCAGACTCGCCAAATTGTCACTCAAAACGGTAAAATTCGAGTCGTCGAGCAAAATCGAATCGGCGTAGACCCTTAGGCAAGGCAAATCCAACGTACCGCCCCCCGCCGGGCATGGCTGAGCGATTTTTTTGAGATCATATCCGGAGATTTCGTAGGAAGCGGTCTCAACTTTCTTGCTGTCCGCTGCCTTCACCGGCATGCTAGCCGGCACCACGGTCAGCGTCACGGGCAGGCTAGGCACACTGTTGATCGCACCGCCTGCAGGTTGATTGCTGACTGCAACTGTGAAGTTCGCGCCATCATCTGCTTGTTTTATTATCGGCAGCGTGTAACTGGGCGACGTCGCCCCCACGATTGCTACGTTGCTCTTGCTCCATTGATAGCGGAGAGGACCCGTACCACTCGCTTGGACTGAGAATGTAGCCGTACCATTGAGTGTTCCCGTTTGATTTTCTGGCTGTTTTGAAATGACTGGCGCGATCCAACCAGCATCAACTGTGAGTCTAACCCCCTCTTCGCTCAATGTCGAACCGGCAGCATTTCTAACCCTCACTGCAATTCCATGATTTCCACCGGCAGGCACAGCAAGGGCACCGAAAGGCAGTGTAAAGGATGCTCCAGTCGCGCCACCTATTTCCACATCGTCCATTAACCACTGATATGATAAGGGCCCGGGGAGCGTGTTAGTGGCCGCTACCGTGAACGTCACTTTCGGTACAGTCGCTAGAACTTCTTGACTCCTCGGCTGAACTGTAATCACGGGTGCAGCCGGGACGCTCAGCGTCTTAGCCGCCGTGAACGACGGCACAAATTGCTCATTTCCTCCGAACCGCATCTTGTCCCATGCAAGGTCACGCACGAGGAAAGTCTGCCCGTTGCGAACGCTCATGGTCGGAGCCAAAAACTCGTAGTGGCACACTGCTGGAATATACGGCGGATTCCCTGCGTTGCAGTTCTTGGTCACAAAAGGTGATTCTCTCAGCCCATAAACCTGGCCGTTGATTAGTACCAAAGGCTTCGGTTCTTCATCTTCGAGCAGCCTATAGTTTGATCCCATCGTCACATCAAGATACACACGCGAATTTCCGTCCGGTCGCGGTGCCACGCGGGCAGTTGCCGTTGCTATCCCGCACGCCGATTCCTGCGTAAACGTAGGGTTTGTCGAAATCCCGAATGGCGCGTTCTCTCCGCTCTCGCCAACAATCTTCAGATCGCCGCCCTCCACTAAATCGTGCGCGCTGCCGAAAGCTTCAAGTAGTGAGCCATCATAAAAAAGCGCCGATAGCATATTCTGGCTGGACAATACGCTCAAGCTGGACGAGTAAAAGTTTCCGGTGGCGCTTAGCTTCATTTGACCGCCTCCCAAGTCGTCCAGCACGACCTTCCGTACCATCGGTTTCGTCAAAACATTCACCCCGCCGGGTCCTTCTCTCGTTAGGCTGCACGATCCTTTGTAGATCGCTCCCACTACCTGGCTTTGCGGATTGTAGGCTCGCCATACGGTCTCCACATACACGTAGGGCGAGTTGATGTCATTTAACCCTGCATCCAACGCGAGTTGTGCGAACACCTGCCGTTCCCCCCCTTTCACGTAGTCAGCTCCAAGGACTGGTCTGAACTGCCAACCAAAGGCAATTGGCTGCGAACCACGCACCGTGGCAGCTGAAACGTCCTTTTCCATTTGTTCCTTTGCCTCTCGCATCTTTTGCGGAGCATTCTCGTAGTCCGTGCCCCACCCGCACCCTCCGAGTGATTGAAAGTCGATGATCGTCTTGAAGATGTCGTGAACTTTCTGTGGTAGTGGCGTCTCCACCGTCTCGCTATCCCCAGGCCGGAGCGGCAGGGGGAATTGAAGCGCCAGCGTGTCCGTGTCCTTCGCCAGATATAGACGGTCCTTGGATTTACCCGTGCTGACCCCGAATGCTATAGGCTCGATCACCGCACCGCCGCCGAACGCTTTTTGACTGCTTGTCACCTTTGCGACGTTGTATGTCTTTTCGGATGGCAATAGGTTCATGATGCTAGGACCAGCCGATCTGCCGACCGTCGTCGGAATGAGGATGACGTGTATCTCCGCAACCGCGTGCTTGAACTGGCGCACGGGGTCGAGTGCCACGCTAAATCCCAATGTTGTTTGCTGCCGTTTGCCCACTGCCCTTGAGTTCTTAACCAGATATTGATCCGAGAGCGCTCCTTCTAGTAGCAATTGCAGCATCGTGATCTGCGAATTCAGTTGCACCTGCTCGGCCAGAATGTCTGCACTGGCCACTCCTACATTGCTGGGAGGTGTGAGAGTAGTTGCTGTGAGTGCCGCGGGTGCCACACCGGAGACGCTGGGAGTAGTTACCGTCGTCTGATTCTGGTTATTCGTGGTGGACCCGGTGTTGGTCACAGTTGAGCCTGCTGGCGTAGTCGTCAGTACTCCCTGCGAGCTGCTATTGCCGGGGCCCACGGGCGAGTAAACGGGAACATTAGGCGTATTTCCGCTAACTGGTACAACGGCGCATCCGCCTAATGTCGTGCTGGTTCCAATCGTCGGCAGCGATCCATCCGGACATTGCAAGGTCACCGTCGTCGAGCCAATAGGTGTCGTAGTCTGCGTCGTATTCGGAGTGTTCAGGCTCTGAGTGTTTTGCTGAGTCAGTGAGGGAGTTCCTGCCGTACTCAGTTGCGCATTAACGTAGGAAGTTGTTCGCGTGATTCCTTGCAGGTTCCCCACCGCCGCATTGATCGAACTGGCGTTAAATCCGGAAATTGCCGCTAGTTGGCTGGCTGTCGTGTTAAGCATCCTTTGCAAGGTGGCAACGTCAAACACCTTGGGAGCACCCACCACAATACCGTTCGCCACCTGTCTAAAGGGACGCACATGCGCCTTCAGCGTGAGACTTGCATACTCGGCTTCTCTCCACGAAACTGCTCGGCAACTGTCGCTCTTCTTCTGCCACTCGATTGTCCAAGTGCCGTCGGGAGAGCCAATGAATCCCTCTCCTCGTCCGATGATCTTGTCGTCTCCGTTCACGAAATACGCGGATTCTGGGTCCCGATTTTGAAGCTCTCTATCGCACAGCAGTACGGGAGTTTTCTCGCTGCCTGCCAGCTGCATCGCGCTTATCAGTTCATCGTTTGGCGCTGACTTTCGCGCTACCAAATACTGCACTTGGCACGTCTCCTCGAACAACTTGCCAAACTGAAATCCGAGAAGGACCCCTGGCGTTGCCGCCGCCGGAGGAGTCACGTAGGCACATTCGCTTTGTCCCGTCTCGTCTTTCCTGTATGGAATGCCATCTACTTGCACAAGGACGATTGGTCGATCGTTGACTGTTATCTTCCCGGCGGGTCGATCGGAAATACTGTCGTCCACCTCGCAGACTGGAGGCCCGGCAGCTTTAGTTTGGGGTTCCCTTGGCCGTATAGGTTTTGTAAGCACAGTCCAGCTTCTGTCCGACCGGTAAAGCGTCACGGTCAGGCAATAGTGGGCCAGCCTCGCAAGCTGGCTTTCATCTGTAACCATCCCGAGTACGTCTACACCACCTACTTGGTCCGAGGGGCCTCCCGTCTTCGGGTTTGGAGTGGTTGTGACAGGAGACTCTGGCCACTCACGCAGGTAAAATGAGATATCGAAATCATATAGCGCCTTTAAGCTCAAGGTGTTAATTTGCTTTATCAACTCTTCGGGAAGTGTTAGCAAACTGGGAAGACTTAGGCTCTTAATCTGCGCATTTAGGTCAACCTTTGGGTCAGTAAGCCGTGAATTTTGAATACTAAGGTCAGAGAGTGCTTCCGGCTTACCACTGATTATCACCCGGGTGCCCTTGTAAGGTACCGGGGCCTGCTGGAGCGTAACGGATTTGAGCCCTTTCGAGATGACCGCCATCACTGCTGGTGCAGCTTCCGTAGGCACGTAGGTCTCTCTGTGATTGAGTGAAACGTTCACGTTGAACGTTAGCGGTCCAACGCGGAGTTTTCCGATTCCTACCCCTTTCGCAGCATCCATCCCTCGCGTCCAGGACCAACTGTCCTTGATGTCCTCTGTTGAAGAGGGCGGCCTTCTGCCAAACACGTTCAGGGACACCACCAAAATGCAGCATAGGAAGCTGGCGCACACGAGCATCAATCGTTTCATTTAACCATCACCTCTCTTTAGGAAGCGCACGATGGAGAACCCACACGGTTGCTGCGGACGGCTTTTGGGCGGAAGGGAATTTCGCACTGCACAAAAAGCTCCTTGGAGATTCACGATAAGGCGCGAATCTAAGCATTAATTGAAAGGATTTGCAAGTGTCGTGTCGGCTAGTTACGGAGATGTCAGTTAAAGTCTGGCCACGATGTTAAAGGCGGTAGCGACCAGTTTTCCGGGGCTGGGCCTGAATTCTCAGAGCATCTGAACGTGATCCCGTGGCGCTGGAGAGCTTCTCGGAGGGGAGTGCCATCGCCCTGGCTTCGGGCGGCTACCAGAAACCAACTGGCAACCATCCGAGGATGGCCAGGCTTTCGTACCCATGCGGTGGCTGAAGCGGCCCGGGCGCGTTACTTCGGTTCCAGGTTCGCTTTGCTATAGCCTCGGGCACGTCTGGGCCGAAGATTCTGGACCTCGGGCGACGGGCTGGACACTGCGACGCCGGTGGGGGAGCAGAGACGGAGTCAGCGTTCGCCAGTCCTTTGGCGGTTCCCGGTTTGACCGAACCCAGGCTTCGATCAGAGTGGCAGAGGGTATCTGGATGTCTACACTGCTCAGTGTTCTCTGTGTTGAATCTCTGCCCTCGTTTTTGATTGTGCACCTTCAGTCTGTCGGGCTTCTGTGTCCTGGTGCTCCGGCCTCTGTGTTCTCTGCGCCGTGTCTGAATCTTCTCTGTACTGTGGACTGTGGGCTTCTGTGGGTCTCTGTGAAAGGCGCCAAAAGCTCGTTTTCGTCCCTGACGGCAGATGAATATCCAAATTTCTACCTAAGTCCTTTTTTTTCAATAGGCAATCCGGAGCGTTTCTACAGAGTTTTGGCCCTAAGTCATTCAAAATCAGTAAGCTAGAGGCAACTCCGAGCATGATTGAGTTTTCTGTATTTCTCGGAGTTTTCTCTGTGCGTCCGGCCGGCTATTCGGCTTATTTCAAGGGCCGTAACCGGCACAGAACAGTACAGATGGGTCCTAGAGACCATAGAGGCAGACGACGGAGGACACACAGATACAGAGAGCATACGGAGCGGGCTTATAGAGGGATAGAGAAGCCGATTGTCAGTGCGCATAGGTGCCTGTCGGACCACTTTATATCCACGCAGGGGATGCGGCTTGTTCGGGCTACTGCGTGTCGTGGGTCGTGAGTGGTGGCACGTTGCCCACACTTCAGATCGCCCGTCATCCGTCTAGGGCCGAGGCCCAGCTTGCTCCCCCTGCGTGGATGTAGAGTGGTCCTGCAACAACTGGTCGTCCTCCGGGTCCGCCCAACGTTTCTGCCCGTACGCCACAGTAACCCCGCCCCGCTCTCCTTATATATAGCGCTTAGTTTGGGGGAATCGCTAAGTTGCTGATGTCACAGCGCTTACTGCTCCCCCTTGATTCTCGGGTCCTTTCGAGGGAGAAGAAGTTCGTGGGCGTCCAAAGTACATTTCCTCAATGTCCGCTTCAATCTTGCGGCCACGTGGGATCTGGCAGTAGCGGGTTTTCCCGAATTCTAGACCGAGGACCTTGGCGGTCTCAGTTTCCTCTTCATCATCCTCGTATCGGCGTCGATCCTTGGCACTAAGGGCTTCGAGATGGAGTTGAACATCCGCCCAATCAACGAGAGACGTATGCCCTCTGGGACGCTCTTTTGCACTCTTTTCGACTATCGCTCCACGCAGGTTGCGAGTCTTTTTTGCCGAGGAATGATGAATGAGAATCACAGTCGTGCCACTCTCTTCAATGAGTTGGTCAATTCTGTTGAGCGGCTGCTTGATGGAATTCGTGTTCTCATCGGCGCTGTGTGTGCTGCTGAGCGGATCGATGATGGTCAGGCCCGGCTTAACGGCACGGATGAGGCTTCGGAGTTTTTCGAAGCCCTCTCCCGCATCGAGGCGCAATTCGCTAGGTCTCTTCGGGAAGTAGATCTCGCTCAGAAAATCAACACCGAACTCCTCGGTAAGCGGATGTAGGCGTTCCTGCCAGCGGATGTGCTCGGGGAGTTCAAAATCCAAATAAAACACATCGCAAGGCTTGATAACGGGGAAATAGGGCTTGCCGTAGTCCGCGTCCTTCTTGGCCCGGAGCAGGCCAAAGAGGGGCTTACCAGTGATGACGCACGCGGCGATGTGAAGGGCCAGCGCAGATTTTCCGGTTCCGGCATCGGCGGTCATCAGCATACGACCGCCTACGGGAAGCAATTTCGGGCCGATCAGGAAGTGCTCTCGCCTGTAGCTCTTGTCGGCCATTTGCGCGCCAGTGATGAGTACTTGCATCGCCTGGGCTTTCAAGGCATCGTCGGTTTCAGGTTCTTCCTGGGGAGATTCGGGCAGCGGATGGTCCTGAGGCGCACTTGGGGCAGGAGCCTCAACGGCTACGGAATGCTTCTCCTCAAATTCCTCCGCGCCATGTGCCAATTTCACGACGTTCTCAGGGAAACCCCAGGCCCTGAACGTTTCTTTCGGATCTGACGCATGCGGGAAGTCTGTATCGTCTTCTTTCACTGTTCTTCTCCTGACTGAATTTGATTTGAGACACCATTGCTTGCCGTTTTGTTGCTGGCGACAAAGTTCGAAAGTTCGCCCTCCTCCGGGCGCCTCCCGTTCACAGGTGAACGCTCAAATTTCTGTTCACCGTTCACTGGCTTGGCCTTTTCCCGTTTGGGTGCAAAGCATTCCGCCAGTTTGTCGAGGTAGGGTCGCAGGATGTTTTGAATTTGCTTCCTATCGCTTTCTTCGATCGCGGGGCAGTCGGCAATGGCCTTGAGAATGCCGGTGACGACAGTAAGTGCCCTCTTTTGCTCTCTGAGAAGGTATCCGTTGCCCAGCCGTGCCCACACGGGATCCGGGGCCTTCCGGGCTCGCGCTGCCGCTCGGTAGCATTTGAAGCACAGGCCGTGAGCCGCTATCTCGCGCTCATCTCCGCAGTTGATGCAGCTGTCCAGCCTTCTCATGTTTCTGCCACCTTAGAAGCAAGCGTCCATTTCGGTGGATCGACTTCTTGAAGGTGATCCATGTCGTGGTCGTTCACCGTTCATCTCCAGACTGCTGGCCGCAAGTTTTGTTGCTTGCGACAAACCTTGAGAGTTCCTCCTCGTCCAGCCGGACGAGTCTGCCAATGCGGACTGGGCGCAGCTTTCCTTGGCGGATATATAAACGGATTGTCCAGGGGCTAATTGCAAGCTGCCGCGCTGCGGCCTTGACGTCGTAAAGTTGGTTCATTACAATCTCCTTGACCGCTGCATTATTTCATAATACCCTCTGGGTGTCAAGATACCCTGCGGGACAGGAGGCACTGAAAATGCCCGCAATTATGACCTTCGACAGCAATGAAGTTTGCGAGTTGGTCGGTATAAGACCACTTCTGCTCAACAAGTTTGTTGAGCGGAAAACTTACGGGATTCAGCCGTCTGTGCGAAGTGGAAAGGGACGCGGGGGGAGGCGGCTCTTTAGCCCGGATGACGTTTTCGGAATCGCGCTGGTGTGGTGGTTCTTTGAGAGTGGCTTGAGATCGAACGTAATACAGATTGTCCTAGATGGAATTTGTCAGGCGAAAAGGGCTCGGGCCGACCAAGCAGCCAAAAGGTTGATCGAGAAAAAAATACAACGCGTGCGAGTCCAAATCGAATCAAGGGAGAGTCCAAGGCTGAAGATGCCTACCTTACGGGTCTACCTAATAACTCAAGAAAACCCGAACGTCCTCAGGCCAGTAGCTATGGAGCTGGAAGTTCCTGTTGGGCACCTTTATTGGTTTGTGCTCCACAAGATGAAACGGCTCACAGGTCTGCCGCAAGGGGAGTGATATGGCTCTTTACAAGCGCAAAAAGATCTGGTGGACAGATTTTAGCGTCAACGGTCAACGCTATCGAGAAAGTCTGGACACGACGGATTGGCGCGAAGCACAGGCGAAGGAGAAAGAACTAATTTCCCAAGCGAGCCGAGGGAAGCTGGCGACCGGATATCAACAATTCGGACGACTGGCTTTTCCCCAGGCCGCCGATCTCTACATAGCCGAGCGGCTACCGCATTTGTCTGCAAGCAGTATTCAGACGGAAAAGGGACGTCTGAAGCCGCTCAAAACTCACTTCGCCACGACTTGCTTGAGTCGGATTGTGGCTGACTCAGTCCGTTTGTACGTCGCCGAGAGAAAAGCAGGAAATCTGTCGAACCGAACGATAAACATGGAAGTGTCATGTCTATCGCGTATTCTCAGGCGTGCCAAACGTTGGCACCTGATTGCTGACGAAATCAGGCCACTCCCCGAACGCCGCGACATCGGTCGAGTACTCACTCCGGAACAGAAGTCTAATCTCATGAAAACCGCCCTGAGCAAACCAGAGTGGCAAGTTGCAAGGCTAGCGATGACACTCGCCTTGAATACAACCATGCGAGCCTGTGAGATTCGTGGCTTGCGATGGCAAGACGTTGACTCAAAGGAACGCGTCCTTACAGTCAAAGTAAGCAAAACTGAAGCGGGCAAAAGACTAATACCCCTGAATCGCAATGCCTGGAGGGCGATTCTGGAACTTGGAGAAAGAACCAAAAGGTTAGTTGGGCGTTCTTTAGAACCCGGCTGGTACGTTTTCCCGCACGCGGAAGGCAATACCAAACCCGATCCCAGACTGCCAATGCGTAGCTGGAGGACTGCTTGGAGACGCCTAACTAAGGAAGCCGGTTTGAGCGGATTGAGATTCCACGACCTTCGTCACCATGCAATCACAGAGCTCGCCGAGTCTTCCACAAGCGATCAAACAATTATGAGTATTGCTGGGCACGTCTCGGCAAGGATGCTTGCGCATTACTCGCACGTCCGACTCAAAGCAAAGAGGGACGCTCTTGAAGCTCTCTCTGACAAGCCACACGTGGATGGTCACGTCACAAAAGACGTCACAAACGAATTCAACGGGGCAGCGGATGAACTGCAAATTATTGAAAATATGGTGGACGTGACAGGGATCGAACCTGCGACCTCATGCTTGCAAAGCACGCGCTCTCCCAGCTGAGCTACACGCCCATCATCGCGACTGTAATAGTTTAGGACAATTTTGGCGGCTGTGCATCCCCGATCGTTTTTCGCTGTGCCTCAAATTGCGCCGGAAACCTATCTTTCTTTCATGGCCATTTATCGCGGGGCTTGCAACTTGGCGTTAGTCACTATAATGTTAGCGCGACTATCGAAATACATGCCGCACCGCCGGAGCGGCGCCCCATCGAGGAGGAAACATTTCATGCGCCGCGCAAAGAGTGCCGCGAGACATTCTCATTCGCCAATGATTGCGAATGCCGATGAGGGCGAGACTACGAAGAGAAGGCGCGGACATTCCAGTTCCGGGAAGGAACCGACAGCCGGTCTTCGCGAGCGCAAGAAGGCCAGGCTTCGCCAGCAGATCGTGGAAACAGCCCTGCATCTTTTTCGCCAGCGCGGCTATGAGAACACGCGCATCGACGATATTGTGCACACTTTAGAAATCAGCCAGCCCACATTTTTCCGTTATTTTCCCAGTAAAGATGCGGTATTGCGCGAGGTAGGCCGCCGTGCGTTTGCCCGCCAAGCCGAAAGCCTCAAGTCCGAGCTGTCCATCAAAGCGACGACAGAACAACGTTTACGGCGATTTTATGAAACCCTGGGGAACACGACCGAAGTAGGGCGTCCGCTTTGGCAGGCCGTGATTCTCGCGGGCGCGATGGATCCGGTGCGTTCGCCGGAGCTGCGCGGAGCCGAGGCGGCAACGGTGAGTCTGCTGCGCGAAATAATCGCAGAGGGTCAAAAGAACGGCGAGATCACCCGCGATTTTCCCGTCGTGCACTTGGCTGAATTCATGGAGGGGCTTTTCAATACCGTTGTCCGGCAGTGGGCCGTCGATCTTACCGGGCCTCACAAACTTACCGAGCGGGTGCGCAACGCCGTCGAGTTTTTTTTGCGTGGGGCCAAGCCTTAAAACAAAAAAGAGATTCCCTTCCGATTGCATCAAAAGCAAAGGAGTCCCATTCGCTTGTGCGAAAACCGTGAGTCACGCTTCCTGAAACCGCTAAAGTGGGCGCAATGAAAGCAGCCATCCTTCGCGAGTTCAAAACGCCGCTGAGCATCGAAGACGTTGCGCAACCCTATCCCGACGCGCAAGACGTGCTCATCGAGGTGGAAGCTTGCGGCGTCTGCCATTCGGACTTGCACGTGGCAGATGGCGATTGGCCTCAGCTTGTCCCTATCACCAAGCGGCCTCTGATCCTCGGCCACGAAATCGCCGGCCGCGTCGCGGAAAAAGGCGCGTCCGTCCATCATTTGGAAGTCGGCGACCGCGTTGGCGTTCCGTGGGTGTACTGGACGTGCGGCGAATGCGACTTCTGCCGCGAAGGCAACGAGAACCTTTGCACCAGACAGAAAATTACCGGTGTCACCGTGGACGGCGGATACGCGGAGTTCGTGAAGGTTCCCGCTAGCCATGCTACGAAGATTCCCGATGGGCTCTCCTCGGCCGCCGCCGCGCCTCTTTTCTGTGCGGGAGTGACCGTCTATCGCGCGTTGAAACACGCGAGAATCCAGCCAGGGCAACGTTTGGCGGTCTTCGGCGTCGGAGGCTTGGGGCATTTGGCAGTGCAAATTGGGCTCGATCTGGGAGCGACTGTCACGGCCATTGATGTCTCTGACGAAAAACTCGCTCATGCGAAAACGTTGGGCGCATCGGCCACGTTGAACTCTGCCAGCGTAAATGTTGTCAAGCAGATGCGGCAAGCGGGCGGAGCTCATGTAGCGCTGGTGGCATCGGCCGCAAAAGCGGCCTATGACACGGCGTTTCCCTGCGTTAGGCCAGCGGGGACGCTCCTCGTGGTCGGCCTGCCCGCGGAGCCGCTGTGCTTCCCGCCAATCATGATGGCAGCGACAGAGGTGCGCATCCAGGCATCGTCCGTCGGTACGCGGGAGGACTTGCGGCAGGTTCTGGCAATGGCGGCTGCGGGAAAACTTCGCTGTCAGACAACCGCTCGGCCACTCGCGCAAGTCAACGAAGTCCTGGAGCAGCTGCGGCGCGGACAAGTTTCCGGCCGGATAGTACTCCTGCCCCGCTGAACGGAACCCCTTTGTTTCCCGACGTTGGGGACCTGGCCAAAGAGTCGGTTCCTTTCTACGCGGACCGCCCGAGTCGCATACAGAACTCCTTCCAGGAGTCCGGGCACAGGATAGATTGACCCTTCCTCCATTACCCTTATGGCGCACTTACGGTTTCAACTTGACGTTAGTCAATATTATGTGATACGGACAATCATAATTTTGGATAGTACGTCGGGGCATGGAGTCTTCAAATTCCTGGGACTGAATAGGGGTCTCTCGTAGTGGCTCTATGAACATCAGCAAAGCTGGCAGAAATGGGTGCCCGGCCGGGTAATTGCGTTTCGAGCCCGGCCTGGTCGAAGACCTACGGTGCGAAGCAGGCTTAGGTGGACGATCTCGGCAAAAGTTCCGCGAAGTGTTCGCTGAACCAGGAGGATTTATGAGGGCAACTTTTCTTGCTGGCGCATTGCTGTCCTTGGCATTCTTGTTTTCTCCAAACAACACAGCGCACGCGCAGGGTGTGGCTACATCGGGAGAGATCCGCGGCACGGTCTCAGACCCCACGGGAGCGACCGTTCCAAAGGCGACGGTGACGGCCGAAGATCCCGAGAAAGGGGTCCGGCGCACGGCAGTGACAGAGACCGAGGGCGAGTACCGTCTGACCGGGCTTCCTCCGTCCGTGTACAGCGTGACCGTGGAGATCGCTGGCTTTCAGAAGGAAATCCGTAAGGACGTGGTCGTCAGCATTGGACAGACGCTAATCCTGGATTTTCACCTGCAGATGGCGTCGGCCACGGCACAGGTGGAAGTAAGAGGAGATCTTCCCGTGGTGGAAACCGAGAGGGGGAGCCAGGCTGACACGCTGACCCAGGAGGATATCGCCAACCTGCCCATCGACCGGCGCGATTATCTAACATTCACGCTCCTGGCTCCCGGAGTCTCGAATTCCACACGCTTGGCCTCGGACCAGGACTATCGAGTGAAACAAACGCCGCAGAGTGGCCTTTCGTTTTATGGCAGTAACGGCCGCGGCAACAGCGTCACGGTGGACGGTGGAGAAGCCAATGACGACGCCGGCGGCGTGCGTCTCACTCTGAGCCAGGACGGCGTGCAGGAGTTTCAGGTCAATCGCAGCAACTATACGGCTGAACTCGGCGGAGCGAGCGGCGCCACGATTAATATCGTGTCCAAATCCGGCACAAACGAGATACACGGAAGTCTTTTCGGGTATTTCCGAAATGATGCGATGGACGCCGCTGATCCGTTTGCCATCACGCAGGCGTTGCAGCCTGGCCAGACCTTCGATCCAACCCAACCAGATAGCGTGGGGCACCCGACCAAGAATTCTCTAAGCCGATATCAGTATGGCGGCGCTGTGGGATTCCCGATCAAGAAAGACAAGTCCTTCCTGTTCCTCTCCTTCGAAGGATTGCGGCAAGACTCTCAGAATGCCGTCCCCATCCTGACGAACACGGGTGTCCTTCGTCCGAACTCCACACAGCAGGCTGCTCTTGCCACGGTAGCGGCAAACCCAGGAGAGGTCGGTTGCTTGAGCGGCCCTGTCGGCACTGCCGTCGCCAGTCAATTGCCTCCGCCTTTTACTGGCATGACGACTTTGCCCGGACCGGTTTGTGCGGCCGTCCTGAACGGGGCTTTGACTCTAAACCCGGCCTCGAGTCCATTGCAGGCGTTTCTCTTGAACGAGTTGGAGACAAACGGTGGTCTGTTCGATTACGGCACACGGGAGTACTTGGCGTCTGGCCGCTTCGATCATCGTTTCAGCGACTCGAACCAGATGACTGCCACCTACAGATTTGGACACGATCTCGAGGAAAATCCCGACGTGCAATCGCTCACCGCGTTTTCGGCCGGCAGTTCGATCCACGACTACGACAACAACGCGCTTGCCGCCTGGTACCACCAGTTCAGCGCCACGGCGCAGAACGAAGCCATTTTTCAGTTTGATTATGCCACCCTAAACGTCATTCCGAACGAACCTGGAGAAGTCGGACTGCAGATCCCCGGCGTTGTGAATAATCTGGGAACGAGCATCTTTATACCGAACTTTACGATTACTCGCAGATATGAAATCGGCGACAACTTCACTCTGATCCGCGGGCACCACACCATGAAAATGGGAGGTTCCGAGCTACTGCGCGGCAATCACACGGAATCACATACCTTCTTCCCGGGCCGCTTCATCTTTGGCTCGCTCCCCGGAGATCTAATAACGCCCCTGCTCCCCGCCATCGATCCGTTGCAAGCGGCGTCCTTTGGCCTACCGCAGGTTTTCCAACAAGGCTTCGGCGATCCTACCTACCCCTACTATACAAGGCCATTTACGTCGGCATACTGGCAGGATTCTTGGAAGATCGCGCCCAATTTCACGCTGAACTACGGTCTTCGCTACGAACTTGACTCCCAATTCGCTCCCCTGAGCACCTACACGAAGGATTTTGCCCCCCGTGTGTCGTTCGCCTGGGACCCCTTTAAAGATCACAAAACGGTGGTTCGCGGCGGATATGGGATCTTTTACTCGCCAATCTACGCCCAGATTCCCGACGTTGATTACTCCCTGGGAGTCTTAAACGCGAATAAAAGCTCGGTAGCCAACTCGACATCCGCCGGGCAAGTGAATAACCTGGACACCATCTGCGGAATGACCGGTGCTTTCGGCCTTTTCCCAGGCAACGGATCAAGTCCCTGCAACCGCGAGATCTCGATCTATATCGTTCCGATCACCGGAGTGCCTGGCGGCAACCCCGCACTGAATGCCCCGACAGTTTTCCAGACTCTCTTCGCTCAGGGTGCTATCAGCTGCACGACGCCGCCACCGGGAAGCTATGCTTGCATTACGCCCAATGGTGGCACGGGTGGGGCGGGCGGGCTGTCCCAGTTCGGGCTGAATGTTACCAACAGCGGGCCACTCTCCCCGCTGCAGGTGATTTTTACCGACCAACGCAACTTTAGGTCCCCCTACTCTCAGCAGGCTGAGTTCGGAATTGAGCGCGAAATTGCTCCTGGATTCTCGATCTCCGCGAGTTACATCTATTCTCACACCATCGGCCTTCCCGTGGCCATTGACACCAATCTCCTTCCCGCTTCGATGAGCACCGTGACATTGGCCAATGGCAAGAACTTTTCCTACCGGAACTGGAACACCACCGCTGGTGGGGCCGATCCGCTCGGTGGCGCGGAAGGCTTGCCCTGCGACGCCAGTCAAGGCTTCGCTTGCTTTGTGAATCCCTTCATCGTTCAGAACAATCAGTACACTTCCGCTGGTTCCGCCGTTTACCAGGCTGGAATCCTGGAAGTCAAGAAACGTTTCAGCGATCACTTCACGGTGTTTGGCAACTACACTTACAGCAAAGGCTTCGACACGACGACGGATTTCAACAGCGACTACGGACCTCAGGATCCGACCAACCTTGGCCTCGATCGTGCGCTTTCCGAATTCGACCAGCGCCACAAGGTCGTCCTGGCCGGCGTGTTTGACAGCCCCTGGAAAAACCCCATTCTCGCTGGCTTTCAGCTGGCTCCCATTTTCACCTACAACAGTGGTCACCCTTTCAATCTCCTGGCTGGCGGCGAAGTGAACGGTGACAATCACACCACCAACGAACGTCCCATCGGCGCCGGTCGTGACACGGGAATCGGCCCGGATTTCGTCAATCTCGATATGCGCCTCACTTGGCAGCACAAACTTGGCGAAAGGACCAAATTGCTATTTACCGCGGAGAGCTTCAATATCGCCAACCACACCAACTATGCGAGTGTGAACAATGAGGTGAGCCCGCTGTTCGGTCTTCCCTCTAATCCGGCTGACAATACAGCGTGTCCCGCCTGTCCCCCCGGGCTCGGGAATACCACTTTCAACGTGCACGGGAGCGCAGCCCTCTCTCCGAGCCAGCCGCTTGGCTTCACTTCCGATTTCCCGAAGCGTGAAATTCAGCTAGGCCTGCGCCTTACGTTCTAATGACGAGGAGACCAGCCCACGGCGGCATCCGATAGCATGCCGCCCGCGAAGCCGGGCCTCCGAGCGGCGAGCCGATGTCCAGATCTTTTTCTTGCCGCCAGTACCAAGGGATATTTCGACTTTTCCATGTAGGAGGAATCTGACATGTGGCAAAAAACGAAGGAGGCAATCTTTTTCTCAGTCTCAGTAGCAATGCTTCTTTTTTCCATTGCAGGCAGCGCTCGCGCGCAGGCGGGGGTCACCACACTTCCAGGAGCTCTTCCAGACGGCGCAACCTACTTGATCGAAGTGCCTGCAAATTGGAACGGCACCTTGTTTCTCTATAGCCATGGTTACGTGACGCCAGGCAGCGCGAACCCGGCGCAGGATGTCGGTGATCCCTTCACGCGATTCTTCATGCTCTCCAGCGGGTACGCATTGGCTGGCTCTTCCTACGCCACTACCGGCTGGGCCATCCAACAAGCGCTGCCCGACCAAATCGCGGTCCTCGAACAGTTCAAGAAAATGGTCGGGCATCCGAAACGCACCATCGCTTGGGGACACTCGCTTGGGGGAATCATTACCGCTGGCCTCATCCAGCGCAACCCGGAAACCTTTGACGCCGCTCTGCCCATGTGTGGTGTGCTTTCGGGCGGCGTAGCTACGTGGAACACGGCGCTAGATTCCGAGTTCGCTTTCAAAACGCTCGTTGCGCCTGGAAGCGGCCTGCAAGTCGTTAATATTGCCGACCCGGTCGCAAATCTCGACATCGCGGAGGTCGCGCTTAGGGAAGCCCAGGCTACCCTCCAAGGCCAAGCGCGGATAGCCTTGGCTGGCGCGCTGGCCGACTTGCCTGGCTGGTTTACGCCCTTGTCTCCAGAGCCCGTGCCAACTGATTTTGCCGGTCAAGAGGCAAACCAGTTTCTCTGGGATTCGGAAGTGGACTTTCCGTTTGTCTTTGCGTTTCGCGCGGAGCTTGAGGCGCGCGCACAGGGGAACGTCTCCTGGAACACCGGAGTCGATTACCGCAGACAGTTGGATCGCTCGATAGGGAGGGACCAAGTGCATGCGCTCTACCAGCAGGCTGGTCTCGATCTGGACGCCGACCTTCAAATGCTGAATGAGACCGCGCGAATCAGCGCCGACCCCGCAGCCGTCCGGTACCTGGAAAACAACATTATTTTTGATGGCCGCATCCAGATTCCGGTTCTGACGCTGCATACCACCGGCGATGGATTGGTTGTGGTCGAGAACGAAAGTGCCTACAAACAAGTTGTCGATGAGGCGGGAAACGGAGAGTTCTTGCGCCGCACGTTTGTCTCGCGAGCGGGTCATTGCGCTTTCACGCCGGCGGAAACCATCGCCGCCGTGGAAACACTCATCGCCCGCTTGGATACGGGAAAATGGCGGAACGTCGATGCCAGCGACTTGAACAACGCCGCGACAGCTCTAGGGCCGGCATTTAACCTTTACGTTACGACACAGGGCACCATCGTTCCTACTCCCCCAGCCTATATCGAGTTTGAACCGAGCCCGTATCTTCGCCCGTTTGATCAACTCACGGCGGATTGCCATTTTGGTTTTTTTTGCGGCAATCCGTTCTTCGAGTTTAACCAGCACTGAACGGATCAGCCCGGTTTCGCGCGGGTTCTGCCCGGGAGCTTGCGCCTGCCTGGAACATATCGTTAGTTTGTAACATATGATATATACTCTCACATTGTCCGCAAGCCCTGGAACGATCTCGAATCGGCCCGGAAGCAACGCGCTCTCTAGCTGGCCCGAAGAGAAGGAGTCTCCTCTATGGATTTGAACCTGACCACCGACGAACTGGCCTTTCGCGACGAACTTCGTGTCTGGCTTGCTTCCCATGTCCCGAAGGACTGGGACGAGTGGCGCGAAAAGCCCATGGAAGAGTCATTTCCCTACCTGCGCGACTGGCAGCGAAAGCTCCAAGAAGGCCGATGGGCCGCCGTTTCCTGGCCCAAAGAATATGGCGGCCGCAGCGCCACGCTGATGCAGCAGGCGATCTTCTGGGAAGAGATGGCTCGCGTCGAAGCTCCGCCCATGGCCAACTCGCTCGGCTTGGGGCTCATTGGCCCTACCATCATCGCCTATGGAACCGAAGCGCAAAAAAAACGTTACATTCCGAAAATCCTGAGCGCCGAGGAAATTTGGTGCCAGGGCTTCTCAGAGCCGAATGCCGGTTCTGATCTCGCGGGATTGCAGACCGAAGCGCACCTCGACGGCGACCACTACGTCGTGAACGGCCAAAAAGTCTGGACCAGTTATGGCTGGGTCGGCAACTGGTGCGAACTCGTCGTTCGCACTGACTCGGGCGCCACAAAGCACAAGGGGCTCACCGTTCTGCTTGTGGACATGAAATCACCCGGCGTCGAAGTTCGTCCTCTCCGTCAAATGACCGGCGAATCCGAATTCAACGAGCTTTTTTTTCGGGATGTCCGCGTGCCCGCTGAAAATGTCCTCGGCAAAGTGAATGACGGCTGGAATGTCGCAATGAGCACGCTCATGTACGAGCGCGGCTCGTACGGTGCGCGCCTGCATCTGATTTTCAAACGTTACATCACGCGTCTCATCGAACTCGCGCGTACCACCCAGCGCGATGGCCGCCCGGCCTCCGAAGACCCAATCATCCGGCAGAAGCTCGCGCAATGCAGCGCCGAAATCGAGATCATGCGCTTCAATCAGATGCGCGCCTTCAGCCGCATCAGTGCAACCGGCGTTCCCGGCCCTGAAGGCTCCATCCAGAAAATTTTCTGGAGCGAGCTCAACCAGCGCCTCCAGCAAATCGCCCAGGAAATTCTCGGTTCGTTCGGCCAGCTCATGGCAGGCGATGCCCACGCCATCGACAATGGACTTTGGTCTTACGCCTATCTGCGAACTCGCGGAAACACCATCGAGGCTGGCACATCCGAAGTCCAGCGCAACATCATCGGCCATTTCGTTCTCGGTCTGCCCAGAAGTTACTAGTTTCAGAAGCAGAAAGCCAAGAAAAGGACACGACATGCAATTCGGCCTCAGCGAAAGCCAGGAATTTCTGAAAAACAGTGCCCGCAAATTTTTCGCCGGCGAATGCCCCAGCTCCGAAATGCGGCGACTCATGGAAACGGACACGGCCTACGACGCCGCCCTGTGGTCCAAACTCACGGAGCAGGGCTATACCGGGATCATCTTTCCCGAAGAGTATGGCGGCGTTGGTCTAGGTAAAGTCGAGCTCATGCTGTTGATGGAAGAGTCCGGGCGCGCGCTCTTGCCTGGACCGTTCTTCTCGACAGTCGTCCTTGCCGGCTCCGTGCTCGATGCCGTGGCCACTCCCGCTCACAAGAAACAGTATCTCGCCCCGATCAGTCGCGGAGAAGCTCGCGCCACCGTCGCCATTCTTGAAGCCCCAGCGAGCTGGAACCCCCGCGACATCCAGCTGAGCGCCACCAATGGAAACCTCACCGGCGAAAAATTCTTCGTTTCTGACGCCGCCGTCGCCGACTTTCTCCTCGTTGTGGCCAGCAACGGCGTCTTCCTGGTCCACGCGAAGGCTCACGGCATGAAAATATCACCCATGGGCGGAATGGATCTGACGCGCAAGATCTACTCCGTCGAATTTCGCGATACTCCCGCGGAGAAAATCGCTTCCGGCAAGGACCTCGCGCGCGCTTTCGATATCGCCACTGCCGCCCTGGCCGCGGAACTCGTCGGCGGCATGCAGCGCACGCTCGATATCACCGTCGAATACGCCAAGACTCGCAAACAGTTCGGCAAACCTATCGGAATGTTTCAAGCTGTCCAGCACCAGTGTGCGGACATGTATCTCGAAACCGAAAGCTCCCGTTCGGCCGTGTATTACGCCGGCTGGGCGCTCGAAGAGAACTCGCCCGACGCAGCCACGGCTGTCTCCATTGCAAAAATGTACGCCAGCGACGCCGCTCGCACCGTTGGCAACCGCGGCATCCAAATTCACGGCGGCATGGGCTTCACCTGGGAAAACGACGTTCATCTCTATTACCGCCGCGCAAAGGCATCAGAAACAGCATTCGGCGACGCTACCTTCCATCGCGAGCGCATCGCCTCCATGGTGATTGATTCCGCCGGTGTCTCTGCGAAATCCGCGTAGCCGCGCTTTCGGAAAGGTCCGAAACCAGCGAACTCGTAACCGCTGGCGTCGGCTAGACGAGGAGTTTTCATGCCCTTCGCCGAAAATAAAAACGCCAAACTCTATTGGGATGAACGAGGTTCCGGCGAACCTCTGTTGCTCATCATGGGCCTCAGCTATCCATCCTACATGTGGCATCGCAGCCGCCCGATTCTCGCCGAGCGCTTTCGCACTATCGCTCTCGACAATCGCGGCGTTGGCCAAAGCGATGCGCCTCCCGGCGTCTATTCCATCGCGCTGATGGCGAGCGATGCGGCTGCCGTTCTGGATGCCAGAGGCGTAGAAAGCGCTCACGTCTTCGGCGTTTCCATGGGCGGCATGATTGCACAGGAATTTGCGCTGCAATACCCCGGCCGCGTGCGCTCGCTGATTCTGGGATGCACGGCTGTCGGCGGTCATCATGCCGTGCAGGCCGAACCGGAAGCTCTGCAGGTTCTTCTGCGCCGCGATGTCACGCCCGAAGAGGCCAAGGAAGCCATCATCCCTTTCATCTACGACCCTGCCACGCCGCGCGAACGCATCGACGAAGACATGGCTATTCGCATGAAGTGGTATCCCACCCCGCAAGGATATATGGGCCAGCTCGAGGGAATTTTTGGCTGGGAATCCTATAGCCGGATCGCGCAAATTTCGGCGCCGACGCTGGTCGTTCACGGCGAAACCGACCGTCTCGTTCCCGCGGCGAACGCCCGCTTGATCGCTGAAAAAATTCCAGGCGCTAAACTCGTGCTAATCCCCCATGCCAGCCACATTTTCGAGACCGACCAGCCAGCCGCAGCTCACCACGCCATTCTTGAATTTCTAACCGCCCAGCAGCTTCGTGTCGAAGCGCAAGCCTAGCGACCCCGCGACGCTTCTACCTCACTGCCACATACAAATCGACCACCGCATCGGCTGGATTCTGCGCCCGCTGATCGTATACCTCGTAATCCGATTTGTAAGTTCGATCACCGCCCAACGCGCTCTTTGGCGTTGCCCAAACTTTTTGCCACATGTCCACCACGACTTTTTGCACCGCGCCTCTTTCCGAGGTGAACAGGGCATATCGCCCGGCAGGCACATTCTTCGCGACCATCCCCGCTGGCACGCTCTCCACTTTCGTCACACGCGCCCCCAACACGTAGGTGTACTCCCCGTCCTTGTCGCTCGCATACTCGGTGTACAAGGCCACGATGTTCGCGTCCGCCTTATTCGGAATCGCCGCCAGCACACTTTCCTTAAATAACCGCTCCCACTGTTTGCCGATCGGCCGCTCCGGCGTCATTTGCTCGGCATTGCTCGTTCGCACAGCGATGCCCACCATGGTAAATCCGTCCTGCAGCACGGCCCGCGGGTTCGTGTCCGCTTCCTTCTTCGTTTCGGGGGTTGCCGCCAAACAACAAATAATCACGGCCACTGCAATCCCAGTCAACCACATCGCGCCCCGAACTATTCTTCGAATCACCACACCCTCCAACCGTATCGGCAGTGCCTCATTTTCGAGCTTGCTCCAATGGCTGCAAATACCCGTCTCTTGTAATCCCGGATTTTATCGTTTCTCCCCAAGAATTCCATGCGCTTCATCTGACACTCCACACAAGCGCCCTTCGAACCAGGATAGAGCTATGATGAAAGTGTGCGGTTCTTAGGAAACGCACGAGGGTACGACCATGCGAACAATGAATCTTTTCTTCGCCAGCCTGCTCATCACCAGCTCTCTTCTAGCCCAGGACAAGCCCGCCGGCGCCCCGCCGGACATGGACCACATGCAGCATGGTGATTTTATGCAAGGCGGCATGCGCCACGCCATAGCCAAAGGCGTCGAGCTCGAACAAAAGATCGACGGCCACACCATCGTCGTTCGCATCGGCCCTATGAATTTGCCCGCGCACACCAGTCACATGAAAATGCCGCAGCCTCCCGATCTGATCTGGCAAATCCCTGTCGACGGCTGGCTCCTCGGGTATTCTCCAAAACTGGTCGACGCCGGCGGCAACGAAGTCCCTGGCCGCGTCCTTCATCACACTGCTTTCTGGAACGAAAACCGCGCCGATTTTCTCTGCCCCAACAAGGAGGAGCACATTTTCGGCGCCGGCGGCGAGCTCACCAACTGGGCCGAAGTTCCCGGCTACGGTTATCGCGTGCAAATGGGCGACAAAATCCGCATCGAGACGATGGTCTACAACCCCACCGACACTTCGTACGACAAGGTCTATCTCGAAGTGACCATTCCCTATCAAGCAGCCGCCGACGGCACGCAGCTGAGAAGCGTCTACCCCACCTGGATGGACGTAAAATCCTGCGGAAACTCGGCCTACGATTTGCCGCCCGGCAGAACCGAACAAACCGGGACCGTCACTGTGAAATATGCCGGCGTACTGCTAGGAGTTGGCGGCCACATGCACGACTACGCAAAACAACTCACCCTTGAGGATGCCACGCGCAAAGAAACAGTCGCCACCCTCGACGCCAAAGTCGACGACCAGGGCGAACTCCTCAGCATGCCAACCGTGCTGTTCCTCGATCGTGGCGGCTACAAGTTTGCCGCCGGCGACGTCCTCAAAGTCACGGCCGCTTACGACAATACCTCCGGCAAACTCTTGCGTGACGGCGCCATGGGCATTGTCGTCGGCTATTTCGTCCCCGCGGATGATGCCTCCATGGCCGCGCTTCGCCGCAAGCCCACAGTCCACCACATGGCAGGCATGTCCCATAATCAATAAAGCCGGCGCGCTGATACTGGAAACTTTCGCTACCGCTTCTCCAGCAAAGCTGGAGTTTTCCACCTTGGGCATCAGACCTTCGCTGCCCAACGCAGTCTAAAACGTTTGAGTTGCGCCTCAGCGGCCCCACAAAACTCAACTCCATGTACAATGCCGTCGGCTCGCAACTCCTAACCCACGTCGCGGGAGTAATTCATGGCAATCGACGATTTGGCAGTTCCATCGGCCACAGCTGTTCCTCCGAATTCCTCGCCGCATCCGGACAACAAATCCTGGTGGCGCAGGCTACGCGACTGGTGCTCTGCGCAGTGGGCTGCGATCCGGCCAGGCCCCGAAGCGCGCCGCGGCGGCGTGTGGGGCACGCTTGCTGCCGCTGCGATTTGCGTCGTCATAGGCGGCCTCTACATTCAGAGTGGTTTTGGTTATGTTTTTGATTTCGTATTTTGCATCCTCTTCGCTGCCATCTTCATTCCCTTGGTCGCTCTTCTCGTGATGTTGCTCCTCAGCATTGCTCGTAAATTGCCGCGCTATCCGACCGGAGTCATCGTCGGCTCCTGCTTGGTCATCATGACGTTATGGGGACCACCGGAATTGGGCATTTTCATGGCGATTCTGATGGGCCTCGCCGCGGGAATTCTTGGCGCCACGATCGCGACTTTTTTCTGGGGCAACTTCAGCCAGGCCGCGCTCAGCAAGAAGATCATTGTTTCACTGCTTTTCGTGCTTGCTCTTGCGGGCAATGTCTATTTTGTCTGGCTGTTCGCTCACGCAGGCTCCATGGAAAAGCTCATCACCTGGAGGCCGCCGGCCGACTCCATGCCTCTAAAACTGTCCGCGCCGGATCCGTCTGCCCCGGGGCCGTTCCGCGTGCTGAAACTTTTTTACGGCGTCGGCAACGACATTCGCCGCCCCGAATATGGTCCCAGCGTCGCGATTAAGACTCACACGGTGGACTCCTCCGACTTCTTCAAGGATTTCGGCGGCTGGAAGCGCTGGTCGCGCAAAAAATATTGGGGCTTCGATATCGATAAGCTCCCGCTGAACGCGCGCGTCTGGTATCCGGAAGGCCCGGGCCCCTTCCCGCTGGCTCTCATTGTCCATGGAAATCACAACATGGCGGCTTTCTCCGATCCTGGATATGAGTACCTCGGCGAACTGCTCGCGAGCCGCGGCATCATCCTCGCCTCTATCGATGAAAATTTTCTGAACAGCGGCCTCTTCCACGATCCGCCCAAGCAGCAAGCCGTTCGCGGCTGGATGCTGCTCGAACATCTGAAACTCTGGAAGGAATGGAATCAGGCCGAAGGGAATCCATTCCACGGCAAAGTAGATATGTCGCGCATCGCGCTGATGGGCCACTCGCGGGGCGGCGAAGCCGCGGCCACGGCGGCGGCTTTCAATCGCATGAAGTACGCTCCCGAAGACGCCAACATAAAATTTGATTACGGCTTCTCAATCAGAGCCGTCGTTGCCATCGCGCCCGCCGACGGCCAGTACAAACCTGCCGGCCAGCCTCGCTGGATCGAAGACGTCAGCTATCTCACGCTGCAGGGCGCGCATGACATGGATGTTTCCTCGTTCGACGGCAGCCGCCAATGGGATCAAGTGCGTTATACGCAGCCCGGGCCGTGGTTCAAAGCCGAGATTTATGCCTATCGCGCGAATCACGGTCAATTCAATACCGTCTGGGGCCGCGACGATGCTGGCAAGCCGCTTGGCTGGCTGCTCAATCTCAAACCGCTGATGCCCGGCGAAGAGCAGCGCCGCATCTCTAAAACTTATATCTCCGCGTTTCTCGAAGCGACGCTCAAGGATCATCGCGAATACGTTCCGCTTTTCCAGGATTGGCGCGTCGCTCGCGCATGGCTGCCCGACACGATCTTCTTCAATCGCTATCGAGACGCTTCCTACGTTCCGCTGGCCGCGTTCAACGAGGACGCCGATCTCACCACGACAACGGCGCCGGGCGGCCGCATCGAAGGTGAACATTTTACCGTGTGGAGCGAGGGCAAAATTCCGTATCGCGACGGCGATCGCGGCTACAACGGCGTTTTTCTCGGCTGGAACCGCGCCAAAGAAGCGCCACCGGCGACCTATACGCTGACACTGCCGGCAAACGCCGCGGCGAATTGGCATTTGTCGGCAAACTCGACCCTCGAACTTTCTGTCGCGCCGATGGACGAGGACGTTTCGCTCCCCGGCAAGAAAAAAGACGACGACAAAGACAAGAAAAAAGCCGAAGAAAAGAAAAAGGAAGAAGACAAGTCCAAAAAGAATGGGCGCGAATCGCCGGATTTCACCATTGAATTGCTGACGACCGACGGAGTGACGGTCAGCGCTCCCGCAAGCCGCTTCATGGCCATTCCGCCGCCATTCAAGGAAAAACTCGCGAAGCTCGACGTAGTGAGTGACGCGGCATACAACCAGGATTGGGAAGCCGTTTTCCAATCCGTGCGCGCCCCGTTTTCCGGGTTTGAGATGATCTGCAAAGATAAATGCCCGGCGTTCGATCCCGCCAAGCTCAGCGTCGTGCGGCTTCGATTCGATCGGACCTCGATGTACAAAATCTGCATCAGCGGAATTGGTTTCGGCAAACAGTGATGTATGCTGTCTCCTCATTGGAGGCTGCCCATGCATCTTTTGCGCGCCCGTGCCGGTTGGATTTTGTCGTTTGTCATCTTCGTGTTCTGTACTGGTGGCGCTGACGCGCATGTCACGCGCGTCAAGATTCTTTCTCGCACTGACGTTTTGGATGGCCGTGCGTTCGGATTGGCCGGAGCCTACGAGAAAATTGTTGGCAGCGTTTATTTCGCTGTGAATCCGGACAATCTTCACAACAAGCTGATCGTCGACCTCGACAAGGCGCCGCGCAACGCGCAGGGCGAAGTCGAATTCTCCGCTGACCTCTATCTCCTGAAACCCAAGGACATGAACAAAGGAAACAACGCCGTCCTCTTCGAGGTTTCCAACCGCGGCGGAAAAGGAATTCTGCACCTTGTGAACGGCTATACTCCCTCCACTCCGGACGGTGAATACGGGGACGGATTCCTTCTGCGCGAAGGCTACACCGTTGCTTGGGTCGGCTGGCAATTTGACGTGCCCGATGAAGGCGATCGCCTCAAGTTGTTCGCTCCTGTTGCTCACGACCCGGGAGGAAAAGAAATTCGCGGCCTGGTACGTTCGGATTTTACGCCGGCACAAAGAGTGGACGACATGCCGCTGGGCCATTCTCTGCTCGGACCGACGGGAGGAAAAAGCTATCCCGTCGATGACCCAGCGAGCGCGAAGAATGTTTTGACCGTGCGCGATACACCCGATGGCAAGCGACAAACGATTCCGCGCAGCCAATGGAGTTTTGCGCACACCGCCGACGGCAAGCTTACCGCCGATCCCCATTTCATTCATCTCGACGGCGGATTCCAGGCCGGAAAGATTTATGAAGTCGTCTATGAGGCGAAAGACCCGGCCGTTGTGGGGCTTGGTCTCGCTGCTGTGCGCGATTTTCTTTCCTTTTTGAAATATGATCCGCAAGCGACGGCTCCCGTGAAGCGCGTTTACGGTGTTGGCATTTCGCAGAGCGGGCGTTTTCTCCGGCATTTTCTTTACCAGGATTTCAATGCCGACGAGCAAGGCCGCCAGGTGATGGATGGCGTCATTGCTCACGTCGCCGGCGCAGGACGCGGCAGTTTCAATCATCGGTTTGCGCAGCCTTCGCGCGACGCTCAGCCGCTCTCCAGCATTTTCTTCCCCACTGACCTCTTCCCGTTTACCGACCTTCCAGAAACCGATCCCGAAAGCGGCGAGACTGCTGGTTTCCTTGACGCTTCGATCAAATCCAAGAACGCGCCGAAGCTTTTTCTGACAAATACTTCCTACGAATACTGGGGACGCGCGGCGTCCTTGGTCCACACTTCGCCGGATGGTTTGAGCGACGCCGCAATTAGCGACAGCACGCGCGTCTACTTTCTTGCGGGGTTGCAGCATTTTTCGGCGCCATTTCCGCCCGAGAAAAGCAATCCGGGCTCGCCGGATTCCAATGCGCAGCAACGGTACAATCCGAACCCCATTCAGTGGTATTGGCGCGCACTGGTCACGGACATGGACCAGTGGGTGAAGGACGGCACGCCACCTCCTGCGAGCACATATCCGAAAATCGCGGATGCTACGCTCGTGCCCCTGAGCAAATCGGCTTTCCCAAACATTCCGGGGGTCCATAAGCCACACGAAGTGAGTCTCGCCTACCATCTGGACTTTGGTTCAGAATGGAAAAACGGAATCGTCAGCATCGAGCCTCCCAAAGTCGGCAAACCCTTCGCCGTCCTGGTGCCGCAATCCGACGCCAACGGCAACGATATGGGAGGCGTGAGTTTGCCGGAACTGCAAGTTCCGCTGGCCACGTACACCGGATGGAACCTGCGGGATCCGGAAATCGGTCTCGGCGATTTGCGGCTCAGCTTTTATGGTTCGTTCATTCCGTTCGCGAAAACAGCGGCCGAGCGAGCAAAAACAAGCGATCCGCGGCTCTCGGTTGCGGAACGATACGCTTCGCGCGACGAGTACATGGGCAGATTCGCGGAAGCGGCGATGAAATTGATGCACGAGAGATTTTTGTTGCGGGAAGATTTGCCGGCGTTGCTGGAACGTGGCGAGCGCGAATGGGCGGAAGTCACCGGGCAAAAATAGTTTGAGCGAGCTTAAGAGGAAAAAACACGAACAACCATGGAGGAAAGATGAATCGGAATCGCCGGGATATTTTGAAATCCGGGAGTCTTGCGCTGCTGGGCGGCGGCTTGTTTCGCCGCATGGACAAGATTGACGGCATGCAGACAGAGGGGTCGGGCGGATCGCTGGCGGAAATCGTGAAGAGGCGCAGCACCGGCGCCAGCGAAAAACTTTTGCTCGGCCCGGCTCCCGGCGAGGAAGGGCCGCCGGAACCGGCGAAGGTCGACCGGCTGCCGCTGGAGTGGAACAAACAGACGGTAGCTCGCTTCAAGGAGCAATTGGCGCAAAAAGATATTCACGCGTTTGTCGCGCGCGATCAGCTCAACATTATCTATTTGACGGGCTACTGGCACACACATACGGAGCGGCCGCAGGTCGTCTTTATGAATAAAGATGATGCGGACCCGTGGTTTCTCTATCCGGCGCTGGACCGTGACCTGGTGAAAGGCTGGTGGTTTGGCGGCGGCTGGGAGTATTTCGATACAAAGCACGCCGAGGGCGGATTTCCGGAACAAGGGAAGGTCGCCCAAGGGAAGACCGTGGATCTGTTTCAGATGCTTCTCGAAGGAATCAAGGCCAAGGGAGTGCAGGGAAATAAAATCGGCATTGACGGGAAGCTCTACGCCGATGAGCTGGCGACGGCCAAGAAGGTTCTGCCGAAAGTGAAGTGGGTCGACGTTAGCGACACGCTCCTCGATATGCGCGAAGTAAAAACGCCCGAGGAACTTGCGCTGACGCGGCGCGCGTATACGTATTTTGACCGGGCGCATGCCTATGCGCGTGATTACATTTTGACTTACGGAACGGATGTAACGGATTACGAAGTGGCCTTCGCGAGCACATTCTGGATTAACAATGTGCTGCTCGCGGATTTGGATCTTGCCGGCGGCTTGCCGCATCACGGCGTGGCGGCGGGCGTCGAGATTGACTGTCGTGTGGGCCGGCTGTGCGCGTATCCACATCCGAATCAGCCGCGGTTCAACCGCATCCAGCGCAGCATGCCGCTGCAAGTCGATGGCGATGCCTATATCGGCGGCCACGGCGGAGAAAACTACCGCATGTACATCCTCGCGGATAACGCGGGCGAGTTCGATGCGCACATGCGAAAACTTTGGGAAGTGAGCCAGCACACGTGCGACATGCAAGTGGAATTGCAGAAGGAAGGCGCAACGTGCTCGAGCGTGGCGTACGAGATTCACAAATACCAGGTTGCGCAGGGCGTAGAGGACTACATTTATCACCGGCCGGCGCACGGAGAAGGCTCGGAAGGGCATCAGCCTCCGTACATGTCGCTCGGCGACTACACCGTTCTGAAGAAGAACATGTGCTTCTCCGAAGAGCCGGGGCTTTACGATCCAAAAGCCGGAGTCGGATTTAACTGGAGCGATCATGTGGTTACCGGTGTGAAGTCCGGATACCGCATGAGCCGCGTGCCGTACACGAAGGAATGGAGCTGGGTGAAAATCTGAACTATGCAGTCATTCGAACGGAGCGGGCTAATTCGAAAGAATGAGGCGGAAGCTGCGGTATAAAAAAGAGTTGGCGGGGAGGTTAACGGAAGGATAAGGGTGTGGAAATCTGTGGAAAATTCAATTTCCGCGGTCCTTTGATAGACCAAACCGCAAGTCAATGTGCGCCGCAACGGAGGCGCGTCGAAAGAGGACCAACGTCCGAAAGGTCAGGGTTGCTTCGGCTTTTCGATCTTCTGGTCGGTCTGGACCAAGAACAGCAGGAAATCGGTGAAGGTGTGATAGACGATGGTGCGGTGGTCGCCAAAGTCATGAAAGCTGTCGACGAGCTTAGGCAGCCATATTTTTACAGGCTGCGCCTGGAATTGGACCGGGGCGTAGTCAATCGAAAGATACGAATTCCGCACCCTCACGGCCGGGACTCCCTCCATTAGCCCCGTCTCCATGTGCACGACGTCACCGGAGTCGGACGCGATCCAGGCGCGTCCCTTAAGCCCGACGGGATAGACGACATTGTTGACGCGGAAAGAGTATGACCGGCTTGGCTTATCCTTGCGCTGCTGGAAACGGATCACCCAGGTAAGCTGGCCACTCCTCTGGACCGCGCCTTCACAACTCATTTCGTAATCGTCCTGCATATTGGGCAGGAAGATCAGGACCATCTCCGGCAGTCCCATGTCCTGCGTCGCGGCGCTGGACAAGCTGCTTCCGTGCGTGGGGTTCCGTTTCTCTTCAAAGACTAGACCCCCTGGTGATTGCTGGAAGACAACAATATATTCAAACGATTCGGAACCGCCATCTCGGACGATGTTCTCGACGTCGGAGGTCCTATACTCGATCTTTTCCTGCGCCGTGAAGTTTTGAAGATTGGCTACCTGCTCACTCTCGCGCGCGCCAGCCTGCGCGAGCACCTTGGCAAGCTCGCAGCGCGGCGACAAAGCAAGAGAACGGACAGGCGAGTCCAACGCGGGAGGGTTCCAACTCAAGCTTCGGTTCTTCGGCTGTCTCGCGAGATCTCCGGATTGGCGTGCGGCGAGCGAAGCGGGCGCTATCAGCAGGGAGCTCGCAATAAGCCAGGCCACGACCCCGCACGAGGCTGCTCCGGCTAGCGGGCCTAATGCGTTTCGGGCCATGGGCAGAGTGCACGGCACGAAAGGGAGCGTACCATTTTTGTCATTCACATTGTGACGGAAGTCGACGGAGTGCCGTGAAAAGCTGGGCGCGGCGCGAGATGACCGGCACGGCTAACCCTGCCCCTGCGGGGAGCGGGGAGGAATGAGGGTGGGTGCTGGGAGGGGGCGGAAGAGATAAACTCGACAGACGGCGAGACGTGCGGCGGGCAGGATGTGTTGAGAGGAAATGTGGCTGAGCCAAAGGCAGAGTACGAGAAGCGGCTGGATAAATACCTTAAGAGGATTTCGGAGAGAGCCCGCGTGCACATGCACGTGGGATACGCGAAGTTGGCGGTGATTGCGGCAGAATTGGCGCTGGTGTGGATTGTCTTGGCGAAGCATTCCGTGCCGGCGTATTGGTTGATTGCGCCGGCGGCGGCGTATTTATTGCTGACGATTTCGCATGGACGCGTTTTGCGGGCTAAGGAGCGGGCGAACACGGCGGCAGAGTTTTATCGCAAGGGGATTGCGCGGATTGAGGATCGTTGGGCAGGAACGGGACAGACGGGAGAGCGGTTTCGCGATGCGAATCATGTGTATGCAGAAGACTTGGATCTGTTTGGGCGCGGGTGCTTGTTCGAATTGCTTTCGACAGCACGATTGCCGATGGGCGAGAGGCAGCTGGCGAGTTGGCTGAGCGAAGGATCGGAGATTGGGGCGATTCTGGAGCGGCAGAAATTGATTGAGGAGCTGCGGGAAAAATTGGATTTGCGCGAGGATTTGGCGGTGACCGGAGAGGATTTGCGGGCGCGTTTGAATCCGGAATCGATGATGGAGTGGGCGGAGCGGGAATCGATTTTACCTGGCGGCGCGATGTGGCGCGGAGTGATGGCGGGGCTGGCGATGGGGGCGGCGGCCGGGATTATCTATTACTTTCGGACGGCGACGCTTTGGCCGCTGTTGAGCATATTCGTGATAGAAGCCCTTGTGCTTGGGTGGCTGCGCAGAAAGGCGCACACGGTGATCGAGGGTGTGGATTGCAACGCGGAGGGGCTGCTTCTTTTTTCTGAGATTCTGGAGCGGCTGGAGCGGGAGCCGTTTGCGGCGGTGCGTTTGCAGGCCTTGGCCGCGGAATTGAAGCAGGGGAACGAGCCGGCGTCGGCGGCGATTCGAAGGTTCGCGCGAATCGTTTATTGGATCGACGCCAGCGACGGTGTGCTTGCGAAGATGGCCGAGCTGCCGTTTCTCTATAGCGTACAAGTGGGGATGGCGGCGGAGGCTTGGCGGCGTCGCTGGGGCGCCAAAATGCGGCGGTGGGCGGAGTTGACGGGCGAGATGGAGGCGCTGCTCTCGCTGGCGACGTATTCGTATGAACATCCCGCGGATCCGTTTCCTGAATTTGTGGGCGCGCCAGAGGGAGTGGGATTTTTTGGCGGCGAGGAATTGGGTCACCCGCTGATTGCGGCGGAGAAATGCGTGCGAAATAGCGTGCGGCTTGATGCCGAGACGCGTGTTTTGCTGGTGAGCGGATCGAATATGTCCGGGAAGAGCACGTTTTTACGAGTAGTAGGAAGTAATACCGTGCTAGCGATGGCTGGAGCGCCGATTCGCGGAAAGCGGTTGCGTTTGACGCCGCTTAGGATTGGAACGCGGATTCGAAGTACCGACTCGCTCCAGGAGGGGCGGTCGAGTTTTTTCACGGAGATTCTTCATATCCGAAAAGTGTTCGACGCTGCGAATGGCGCTGTGCCGATGGTGTTTTTGTTTGATGAATTGCTGGAGGGAACGAATTCGAAAGACCGCCGAATCGGTGCGGAAGGGTTGATTCAAGGGTTGCTGAAGCGGCGGGCGATTGGGATTGTGACGACGCACGATTTGGCTTTGACGGAAATTGCGGCGGCGGTCGGGAATGTCTTGCGGAATATGCATTTTGAGGACCAGGTGGCAGACGGGAAGATGAAGTTTGATTACCGGTTGCGCGAGGGAGTAGTGGAGAAGAGCAATGCCTTGGAATTGATGCGGTTGATTGGGTTGGAGACTTAGGTCGCGCGAGCGCGCGCTGAACCTGGGGGCGAACAAAACAAAAGCAGATCCCTCGCTAAGCTCGGGATGACAACTTTACCCTGCACGATAATTTGTTAGGCGGCGGCGATACGGCGAATTAAGTCTTCTTGCTCGGATTTGCTTTCGGCGCCAATGGTGAAGGCGTCGAGAAGATTCAGGCCCAGGGCGAAATTCAAAGCTTCGTCTTGGCGGTCGCGTAGAGCGCCCTGCCCCAGAATTTTCATACCGATAATGCCCTTCCCCCTCGCGCGCATTTCCTTGATCACGCTCACGACGGTGTCGGGATCGGAATCCATGAGCGCGCCGATGGGATTGATGCGCACCAGGTGGACCTCGACCCAAGAAGACATGGCGGCAGCGCGGAGAGCTTCAATGGAATGGCACGAGCATCCGTGGGCACGGATAATGCCTTTTCGCTTGGCCTCAGAGAGGACGTCCATCACGCCTTTGTAGCGCTCCGTCCAGTCAGGTTCGGTGAGGCAGTGCATCAGGCAGATGTCGATGTGGTCGCTGCCGAGTTCGCGGCGGAAGCGCTCGAGATCGGCGCGTGCGGAGCCAGCGTCTCGCGCCCAGGTTTTGGTGAGGACGGTGACCTTGTCGCGCGGAACGTGCTTCAGAGCTTCGGCGACGTGGGGATGGCTGCCGTAAGAGTCGGCAGAATCGAAAAAGCGGAGGCCGTGGTCGTAGCCGTTGAGCAGAAGATCGGATAGGCCCTGGATTCCGAGAGCGGTCTGGTGAGAATGATGGCCGGAGCCGACAGTGCCAGTTCCCATGGCCAGCCGGCTGGTTTGGATGCCCGTCTTGCCGAGGGTGACGGTGTCCGACGCGCTAAATTTGCGCGGGAGAGGCTTGAGCGTTAAGGCACGAGCGCGCTGGGGGAACGCTGCGGAATCGAGCCAGGCGGCTCCCGCAGCGCAGGCGGAACGAAGGAGAAATTCGCGGCGTTTCATAGGGCCTCCTCAGAAACGTCTCGGCAGAGAATGTTACACCCCTAATGGACGTGTGAGCTCCAGCGGCGGTTATCAAAATTTGCAGCTGCAAGATTAAAAGGGCGGGGCGTCTACTTAAAGGGCGAAGCGGCGGAATTGATTTCGCCGCCCTGCGGGAGCCGGGCTTCCAGAGAGAGGTTCGAGCGAATCAGGGATTCGACCTGGTTCCAGACGGCCGGATCACACTCGATCTGGATGTGGGGCTTCATGAAAACGCGGTCCCACCACGGGTACTGGCCGCAGCTCAGTGGCTTCGCTTTGTAGTCTGAGCGGAAATTGCCGAGGATGCGAGTGCGTGCGGGATTGGCGGCGCGAATTTGCGGCTGGCCGTGCAGCATTCCATCGAGTTGATAAAAATTAGCGGCCTGGGCGACATTTGCGGGAATGACTGCGTCATTCTCGCCCATTTTGGAGACGCTATCGACCTGGATTGTGAGAACCACGGGGATACCGTCTTTTTCCAGTTGGCGCGCGAGCTCGACTGTCTCAGAGGCGCCCCAACTGTGCCCAAAAATAATGATGTGCGCATTCTCTTTCTCTTCGGGCGATAGTTTTCCATCGGTGTTGGCATCGAGAAGGTGCAGAACCGCCTGGTGAGCATCTTTGCCGCGGTGATTCTCAAACGTTTCGACGAACAGAGACGAAGCGTATTCTTCGCGCAGGCGCTTCACGAGCTGGACTTCGGTGTGAACGCGGTCATCATGGCGAACAAATCCACCCACAAACCCAATCACGATAACCGGTGAAACGGAGGAAGTACCTGCAGGGGTAGCGGGGGCTTTCGAACTCGCCTCACCAGAGACGAGGACCAAAGATAAAAGCAAAAACAATACCCGGAACGAGGGATGCATTCGCTGCACCGCGACAGGGAAACTACATCATTACTGATGAGCGAAACAAGCCTAAAGTTACCCAAAATCGAAATGGGAGAGAATGGTACGTGAGCACGGACGAGATGGGAGAAATGCTTTAGTACTCACAGGACTCGCTCGAAGGGCAGGACGACAAGGGATTACTGAAGTGGGCTAAAGGAGAAGGCTGTGGAGCGTGCATTGCCAGGCAAAAAAGTGTCGTTAGCTGGCGTAGAAGTCGAGCTAAAGGTGCGAGCTGCCTCGAGGAGAGCCCAATCCTTCTTGAAATCCGGCATGATCTCGCGGCTATGCTTGGGACTTTTCAGGTAATGATCGGCACGCGCAAGGGTCAGGGCGTAGGCCCACTGGGAATCGCTGCCAGAAGAAAAAATATTGCTTGCGCTTAGCCCAAGTTTCGACGGCTTGCCGCCTTGCGAGAGATCCAGCCAAAGGGTCCCGTTGGAATCGACGGTAAGCGTACCGGCACGATCAAGATGCTTATAAAGACGGCCGAGAAAATCGTAGTTGGGAATAATTTCGCGGCTGATGGCATCGTTTGTGAGGGAACCAAGTGCCTCGTGATATTGTTTCCATTCCTCGGCGGTGCCCACGAGCTGCGCGCTTTCGCGATTGAACACTGCCTCGAGTTGCTCTTCGCGTGAGACATCGTTCTCGGCCTTCGCTTCGCGGATTTCCAGCTTGATATCCGACGCTTCGGCGGTGGGATGCTGTTCTAATTCGTGCTCGGCGTTGAACCGCCCAGTAAGCAGGTAAGAAGCGGCCATGAAGGGCAGTTCGTGGTTGGCAAAAAGGATCATGGGCACCAGCAGTTTCTTGGAGTGATACAACTGCTCGGTTCCGTTGCGGCATTCGGTGCTGCGCTTGATGGTGCCAGGCAGCTGCGCGAAATGAAGAACGCGGAGATGTGCTTCCGGATGGCGTTCGCCGAAGTGCGTAAAGGAACGGGCGATGGCTTTCGGAGTGATCAAGCCGAAGTCGTTCAGATAGTCGGCCCGCGTGGCGTGGGGATAATAGGTATTAATGACGCGGCGCGAGAACGTAGCACAATTTTGCGTGACGCCATTAAAGTGGTTCTGGTTGGGCAGCGAGTTGAATTCGGCGATGAGCGCGCGGTCCTGCTCGACGGACGTTTCGACAATGAAAATGTAGATGCTGCGCTCCAGCGTGGCACCGACCATTTCGCGCCATTCGGCTTTGTTGCTCGTACGGCACGTAGGACTGTCACAGTAACCAGCCAAAAAATTCGTGCGGTATCTTTCCTCGAGAGCGTGCTTGATTTTTTGCGAGCCAAAGAGCGGCCGGTTTTGCGGGTCCTCAACTCCGTACAGATAGACAGACAAAGGAACAATATTCCACTCAAAGGGCTGGTCTTCCCCCAGAGTCGTGTAGTTGCTCATGACGGAACCTTGTTCGTCAGCGCGGCACAGGCGAAGCTTTACGGGCGATTCAGGGCAGATGCGCGAAAAATAGACGGCGCTGTGGCCCGAACCCGTAATTCGGGCCACACTGGTATCTAGGGACTCGTTGAGGAGGACACCCACATCCGCGTAGGCCGGTCGAGAAGGCAAGCAGGTAAACAGCAGAACCAGGACCGCCACCAACCGGCTGAGGATTACTCCCCACCCAGCCAGGTCCCTAGCGGATGCGCTGTAAACACGGTTTGGGGCCAAGTTTGGCAATCGGATCGGTTCCTTTCAGCCGAAGGCTTAAGCTACTATTTTAACCGGGCCAGAGAGAATCGAGCGAAGCCTGTAGGGGCGGGACTAATAGTGCTTTAGGCATTTCCGAGCCCGCCCTAAAGGACAGGTACTTCCTACGTAAACTATTGAAAAATAAAGACCTACGACAATAATGGGATGCCTGGAGCTTAAGGAAGGTTGCGGCCCCTTCCCGCCTCCTTTCTGGCCTCTCCAGAGGGCCATCTGCCAGATGGAAAAAGAAGGAAAACATATCGAATCCCCTGTAGATAAACCCGCTTGGAGAGAGGATGTTTCGGCCCGGAACGAGCTTGCCTAGCCGGTTCCGAGGGAGGTCTCTAGACCGGGATTTCGCTCGAGGGCGAGACGAAAGGGCCCGTGCTCTCAATACACTGCTAAGCTTAGTGTCCGCCGGCAAAAGGCTAGCTTTGCTGGAGAAAGAGCGTCTGTTAGAATGGAATGCTCAGTCTTGCAATTTCTCAGAGCAAATTTACGGCTGCACTAGACAGCCTGGTAGGAAGAACAATGGCACTGAAGTGTGAACTTTGCGGCAAAGGGCCGCATTTTGGCAACGTTATCAGTCACGCAAATAATACAAGGCGTAGACGGTGGAATCCGAACCTGAAGCGCGTCCACGCGTTGGTGGACGGCGCGAGGAAACATGTTCGAGTTTGCACGGCCTGCATCCGCGAGGGCCGCGTCAAGAAAGCGGCCTGAGCACCACACCTTGAACCCCTCGCTTGCCAAAATGAGCGCGGCTGTGCGCCTGTGTGCTTCCAGGAAATCCGCGGAGCGCGCCGCCGCGTTCTTGCCCGTAATGGTTATCGCGCTCGCCATGGGGGCGGGCTGCAAGCAAAAAGCGCAGCCCTCGCCGGACGTGTGGGCGGTGGTGAATGGGCAAGAGATCAAGCGGGATGACGTCGACAAATACTATCGGACGCGCGTAAATCCCGAGGGGCAGGAACCTTCGCAGGAAGAGGCTTTGTCGCTGAAGCTGAATGTTCTGGACGAGCTGATCAACAACGAGATTCTGCTTGAGCGGGCCAAGAAGCTGAATCTAGAAGCGAGCGACGGTGAAGTGGAAGACAAATTCACCGAGATGAAAAGCCCTTACACCGAAGACGAGTTCCAGAGACAGCTGAAGGATCGCGGCGTTTCCGTGGACGATATAAAACGCGACCTGCGCAGGCAACTTTCCATCACCAAGCTGCTGAACCGCGAGGTGGTGGCGAAAATATCCATCACCGATCAGGACGTGCTCGACACCTATAACGCGAATAAAGCGCAATTCAACGTCGTGGAACCACGCTACAGAATCTCCGAAATTGTCGTGACCCCCAGAAAAGAACCGCAAATCCGCAATCTCAAGAATGACGACGCGACGAATGAAGTCGAAGCCGAGCGCAAGGTAAAGATGCTTGAGGACAAGCTGAATAGCGGCGCCGACTTCGCGCAACTTGCGATGGATTACTCCGAGGACATGAACTCCTCGGCCATGGGCGGAGACCTGGGGTACGTGCCGGAATCGGCGCTGAACCAGTCGGATGCGACCCTGAAAAAGATTGTGCTGGGAATGAAGCCGGGGCAGGTCAGCCCGCCGCTTCCGATTCAGTCGAAGGAAGGCCCGCGCATCGTGATTTTGAAGCTCATCTCGCGCGAGTCGCCCGGGCAGCGCAGCATTTCCGACCAGCAAGTGCAGCAAACGATTCGCGACACGCTGCGCAGCCACAAAGAGCAATTGTTGCGCGCCGCGTACCTGACGATTGCCCGGGACGATGCGCGCGTGACGAACTATCTGGCGCAACAAGTGATAGAAGCAGCGGGCAAGCTGCCAGATGCGGCGAAGACGGATTTCCCTGCTAAGTCATCCGGACACTAGCTCCCTTTTTTCTCCACATCGCGAGTCTCAACTATTCCACCCAGGCGAGCACATCCCCGGCGTTGACGAGCTGGCCTTCTTTGACGTGCAGGCGCTCAACTGCGCCGCTCTTTGGCGAACGAATCTCATTTTGCATCTTCATCGCTTCCACAACGAGCAAACCCTGGCCGGCTTCCACCTGCTCTCCCGCTTCGACGAGGACGCGAATGACTTTTCCAGGCATGGGAGCGATAACTTGCTGGCGGCCTTCCGCCTCGAGTGTGTGCCTGCGGCCGCGCCACGCACGAGGGTCGGCAACCTCCGCAGTGAACTCCTGCAAGCCGGTCTGGATCTTCAACACACCATCGGCTGATGGGGAGAGGCGAACCTCGTAAGATTGGCCCTCGAGAAGAAGCGATAGCGTGTTAGGCGAGATTTCCACGGCGTCGGCATCGACAGGTTGACCGTCGAGCATGATTTTCCAGCGGTCCGCAACGTGTTCGAGCTCAACAATCTGAACTTTCTTCCCGAATGAACCAGTGAGCCGGACTTCGAAGTTCATGGCAGGCGGTCCAGTTGTTGGCGCCGGCCTTCTTGTTTCCAACGGGAGGATAGAGAGCTATCCTGGCCTGCAGAAGCCTGGCCCGAAGATTTTTTCGTCCGATTCGCGTGCCAGAGAGCCGCGGCAATGGCGGCAGCATCGGCAGCGCGGTCGGGCTTTGAATTCTCACCCGGAAGGTTCGCCGGCGAGGGCGCGCGTTGAAGCAATTCGTCGAGCCACTTGGTGTGGATTTCGCCACGAAGAAAATCCGGCTCGGCCAGAATGCGCCGGAAAAGGCCGGTGTTGGTCTTGATACCGGTTACGGTGTACTCCTCGAGAGCACGACGTAGCCGGGCGATGGTCTCTTCGCGGCTGTTGCCCCAGGCGATCAACTTGCTCAAGAGCGGATCGTAGTCCATCGGGACAGTCCAGCCTTCGTAGACTCCTTCATCGAGGCGAATGCCAGGGCCGCTGGGGGCGTGGCGCGAAAGAATTTTTCCGGGCGATGGAAAAAAATTGTTGTCGGGGTCCTCGGCGTACAGGCGGACTTCCATGGCATGCCCGCGTGGCGTGATGGTCTCCCAAGCGAAAGGAAGACGATGGCCTGCGGCGATGGCAATTTGCAGCTTGACCAAATCAAGCCCGGTGACTTGCTCGGTAACCGGGTGCTCGACTTGAAGACGCGTGTTCACTTCCAGAAAATAAAAATTGAGATGAGCATCGACGAGAAATTCCACGGTTCCGGCGTTAACATAACCACCAGCGCGCGCAAGACGGACGGCTGCATCACCCATTTTCTTGCGCAATTCCGGCGTGATGACGAGCGAAGGAGCTTCTTCAATCACTTTTTGGTGCCGCCGCTGAACCGAACATTCGCGCTCGCCGAGAGAAACAACGCGTCCGTGGGAATCCGCGAGAATCTGAATTTCAATGTGGCGCGGTCTTTCGAGATATTTTTCAAGATACAGCCGCGCATCGCCGAACGCATTCAGGGCTTCGGAAGAAGCATCGCGCCAGGCAGGCGCAAATTCGGCGTCGCGAGTGACGACGCGCATGCCTTTTCCGCCGCCGCCAGCTACCGCCTTTAGCAAAACCGGATAGCCCATGTTTTGCGAGAGGGCCTGGGCGTCATCGGGATTCTCGATGGGATCGTTTGCGCCCGGAACGGTCGGCACATCGGAGCGGCGAGCGAGCTGGCGCCCGGCCGTTTTCGACCCGAGAGCTTCCATGGCTTCGGCGCTCGGCCCGATGAAGGTGATGCCCGCTTCCTTGCACGCCCGCGGGAGCGCCGCGTTTTCTGCAAGGAAACCGTAGCCAGGATGGATCGCATCGCAACCCGAGCGGCGTGCGACGTCAATTATTTTTTCAATGCAAAGATAACTTTCGCGCGAAGGCGCGGGTCCGATGGGATAAGCCTCATCAGCTAGGCGAACGTGAAGCGATTTGCGGTCAACCTCGCTAAAAACCGCGACACAGCGAATGCCCAGCTCGCGGCAGGCGCGCAAGATGCGCACGGCGATTTCGCCGCGATTGGCAATCAGGATTTTACGGAACATGGACCTTATGGTGTTGCTCCGGGATTCTAGCACGAGGGGTATCGCCGCCAAGCCGCGAGCGCGCCGGGAGTGTCCAATTGCTTGAGAGGGCAGCAGACGCGGGGAGTCGCAGCAAAAGGCGGCGTGCAGCTTGAACAGAGTACTCCTGAGGAAGCTTAGCCCTGTTCAAAGAGGGATGTTCCCGTGTTTTTTGCGGGGATTGGTGTCGCGCTTGTTTTCCAGGGCGCGGAGCGCGGTAATGATGCGGGGACGAGTTGCGGAAGGTTCGATGATGGCATCGATGTAACCTTTTTCCGCGGCAACGAACGGGTTCGCGAAGCGGTCGCGAAACTCGGCGATTTTCTCCTGACGGAGCCGTTCGCGGTCGGACTCAGGCGCTTTGTCCAGTTCACGTTTGTAGACGATGTTCACCGCACCCTCTGGCCCCATCACCGCGATTTCTGCGGAAGGCCAGGCAAAGTTGGCATCCGTCCGAATGTGCTTGCTGGCCATGACGCAATAGGCGCCGCCGTAGGCCTTGCGCGTGATGACCGTGATCTTGGGCACGGTCGCTTCTGCGAACGCGAAAAGCAATTTCGCTCCATGCTTAATGATGCCGCCGAACTCCTGCTGAGTGCCGGGCAGGAAGCCGGGAACATCTTCAAACGTAATAAGCGGAATATTGAAGGCGTCGCAGAAGCGGACAAAACGGGCGCCCTTGAGCGAGGCATTTATATCGAGAACGCCCGCGAGAAACGCCGGCTGATTGGCGACGATGCCCACAGGGCGGCCGTCGAGACGCGCAAAGCCCACCACGATATTCTTTGCGAAGTGCTCGTGGACCTCAAATAAGTAGCCGTCATCGACGATGGCGTGAATGGCGTCTTTGATGTCATACGGTTTTTGCGGTTCATCCGGAACGAGCGAGTTCAAGGATTCTTCGCAGCGCTCCGGCGAATCCGAGGATTGGCGGCGCGGCGGATCGTCCACATTGTTCGAAGGGAGGAAACTCAGCAGTTCGCGAATCATTGCCAGGCAATCAGCGTCGTCCGCGGAGACAAAGTGCGCCACGCCGCTCTTTTCGTTGTGGGTCATCGCGCCGCCGAGCTCCTGTTTCGTGACTTCCTCGTGTGTAACGGTCTTGATCACGTCGGGCCCGGTGACGAACATGTAGGAAGTCTCGCGCGTCATGAAAATGAAATCGGTAATCGCAGGCGAATAGACCGCTCCCCCCGCGCAGGGACCCATGATGGCGCTGATCTGCGGAATCACGCCGCTGGCAAGGGTGTTCCGCAAAAAAATGTCGGCATAACCGGCAAGCGAAGCGACCCCTTCCTGAATCCGCGCGCCTCCAGAATCATTCAGCCCGATGACGGGCGCGCCAGCGCACATGGCCAGATCCATGATCTTGCAAATCTTGCGCGCGTTGGCCTCAGAGAGCGAACCTCCAAAAACGGTGAAGTCCTGCGCAAAAACGTAAACGAGCCGGCCATCGATGCGGCCAAAACCGGTAACGAACCCATCGCCGGGAGGGCGCTGCTCCTGCATCCCAAAATCCACGCAGCCGTGGCGCACAAATTTGTCCAGCTCCTCGAAGGTGCCTTCATCGAGAAGCAGATTTATCCGTTCGCGCGCGTCGAGTTTGCCGGCTTGGTGTTGTCGCTGGCGGCGTTCGGGGCCACCGCCTGCTTCCGCTTCCGCGGACTGGCGGCGCAGCTCTTCCATACGATTGTGATGTTTTTCCTTCGCGCTCGCTGTGGCGTCTCTCTCAGGCAAGCTTTCCTCCGGGAGCATCTACTTCCTCTTTGGCAAAGATCCGAACGGCAAGATGTGTGGCAAGCCAAACCGTGCCAAGCAGAAGGACGACGCCGAGAAGCAGCTCCGCACAAATCGCCGCCGCGCGTTGTAGCGGCGACTCTCGTGATGTGACGTAGTCCGTGGCTTGCACCAGAATGAACATCGCCCCGAGAGTCATGGCCACGATGAGAACGGTCGTCAGAATTGAGGCAAGGATCATCTTCATCGGATTGGCGCGGCGCATCGAAGCCGCAGGTGGAAGGATAGCGCAACCGCGCGTAAATCAGAATGCTCTGGCGGCGCGGGAAAGTCAGCTTCAAACATCGGCTATGACGCTTCCGGGCTTGCCGCAAGCGACTCCAAGATCAGCAGAAGGGTTTCGCAACTCAGCGCAAACCAGACCAATCGTCCGCAACGAGTATTGAATCGCTCGGATTCGAGGGATCGTATTTCACGCTGGCAGGCTGGCCCGCTACAAGCCGCTCGAAACGGATCTGCCCTTCAAGGCCGGTAATGTCCTGCGCCGTGTGATAAGTGACACCGGAAATCGCGTAGCTGTAGGTTACGAGGTGCCTGGGCCTCAAATCCACGACGGGCTGGGCACGCGAACCGAAAAGCTTTCTTTGCACTTCGCGCGGCTCGGGAGGATGTTCCGCCAACTCGACGACCTGACCCTCCGCAATTCGCCCGATTTGATTCAAGTGCAGGCGCCGCCGGCGCTCCACGTCCTCGGGCTCTTCGGCCGGTCGAAAAAAAGCATAGGCGATCATCAAGATTGCCGCAATGGCCGCTCCGGCCATTGCCAGAACAAGTTTCCAGTCTGCGAACAAAGCTTTCAACTGAAGATCTCCATAGGTGCAAGTAAATTGTCGACTGACGGGCACTCGCTCGGCGACACCGTGAATCTGGCGGCACGCAAAAAAGCCGTCCGCCGGATTCGCCCCACAGGTGTGTATTTTACCGAAAGAGCGGCGCCGTCGCGAAACTACGTGTGCGGGGCTTGCACTGGATTGCGCAACACGCCAACACCGCTGACGCTGATCTCGACGACGTCCCCGGCTACGAGCGGCCCGACGCCTGCGGGCGTGCCTGTGGCAATCAAATCTCCGGGAAAAAGAGTCATCACGCGGGAAATCCAGCGCACCAGAAACGCAACCGGGTAAGTCATCAGCGAGGTGCGCCCGGACTGGCGGCTAGCTCCGTTGACGTGTGTCTCTACCAAGACCTCCGCTGGGTTGAGCTCCGTCTCGATGTGCGGACCGACAGGACAAAAAGTATCGAAGCCCTTCGCGCGCGTAAACTGCACGTCACTCTTTTGCAGGTCGCGCGCAGTCACGTCGTTAAGACAGCTGTAGCCGAAAAGATAGGAGAGCGCATCGTCGCTGTCTTCGAGGTGTGAACAGCGCCTGCCAACTATCAGCGCCAGCTCGCCTTCGTGTTCTACGCGCTGGGACTGCGGCGTAAGAACGATCGGCTCGCCGGGACCGATGATCGAGGAAGGAGGCTTAAGAAAGATGAGAGGCTCCTTGGGCACCTCGTTGCCGAGTTCCGCGGCGTGCGCCGCGTAGTTGCGCCCGACGCAAACGATCTTTCCGGGCTCGACCGGAGCGAGCAAACGAACCTCAGCGGCGGGCCAGCTTCGCGCGCCGTGCGACCATGCACTCCACGGCGGCCCGGAGATATCGCGGACGCGGTCGCCCTCGATCAGTCCATATAGCGCGGAAGCGGGCTGTATGGAGGAAAAACCAATGGGAGAAAATCGGCAGAATTTCATTCGGCATCAGCTCGGATGATGATTAGGATGTGATTGATCCGACGCGCGAGCGCGCTGGATGATTGTCCATATCCAGGAAAGAGTAACCACGAGCATGTACAGGACGGCGCCGAGCATGAAAATCTGAACGGCGCTGAAACGCTCCGCAAGGCCCGTGAAACCCATACAAAGCACGCGATAAGTCAGGCTAAAAAGCGTCCACGCGACCAGGCTCGAAGCCAGCAAATTACCCGGCAGGCGCCAGAATCGGATAACCGGAATCAAAGCGATGAGGCCAAGAAGAGTTACCGCCGCCAAATTGCGCACCATTGCAAAGCGATCTAGAAGCGGAAAACGATTGGCTACGATCACCCATCCGCTGAATACGATCGAGAGAATGATCCCAACGTAGACACCCGTGCGAACCGAGGCGTTCCGTAAAACGTGGAACGATCCGTACGCGGGCAAGTGGGCACGAACGGTCATCATGCAGCGCGCTCCCAAGCTGGATGCTGTGTAAAACCCGGGGCTACGGAGAAGGTTTCGCGACACCAACCGCAACGGCCGTGCTGGTCTCACTCTCATTGCCAGCACGATCGACGGCAGTTACTGAATACCAGTAGCGGTGGCCGGGCTCTACAGACGTATCACGATACGCTGGTGCAAGCAATAGCTCCGGCGTGATCACCACGCCGCGTGTGTCCTGCTCCTCACTTCGATAGACGCGGTAGCCGGCAAGGTCGGTTTCAAGGTTTATGGACCACGAAAGGTCTACGAGCACGGAACCAGGGGTGGCGCCGGAAAGCACGGCGGCAACCAGGTTTTGTGGTGCGGCAGGAGGAAAAGTGTCGCGCGGCGTAACGATCGATGGGACGGAATCCCCGGACTCGAGTGCGCTACCTTCGACGAGCACAACACTTCTGACAATGTACGCGTAGGTTTTGCCAAAATCGAAGAGCGTGTCGCGGTAACTGTTCTCGTCCGAGGGGGCGAGCAAAGCCAGCGGCGATTTCCATTTGGTTTTGGAGAAATCCGTTGCCGCGGCTTCAGCCGAGGCGGGGTCGAGCTCGCCGCGATAAATTCGATAGCCGGAAAACCCGCTGAGCGGATCGCCGCCGGACGTATGGGTGGGAGCCGTCCAGCTCAATTCAACGGCGGGTTCGGTGACACGCGCCGCAAGGTTTGTAATAGGCTCCGGCACAGGATACACACGGACGGAAACGGCGTTGGAATCCCCCGAAGCCCGTTTCTTCGAGGCTCGCGTCCGGACTACATAGACGAAGCTGCCCCCGGGGTGAGCGCGAGTTTCCGCTGGCGCCACGGGGTCAATGATTTTTACGTGACCTTCGGAGACGTAATTTTCTACCAGCGAACCCGGAACCGTGTAAACGACCCGGAAGGTCTTCGCGTCCGACGATCCATCGGGCTTCGGTGCGCCTCGAACAATTTCCACCGCCGGCAGCGATTCCAGATGATCGCCAGTGATGGTCTTCGCGGGCAACGTGAATATCAGTTGCACGCCATCCCCGGCCTGATGCGCGGAAAGATCGGCAATTGCAACGGGAACGGGCGGAGCAGGCGGAGTAGGCTCGCCGGGCGCGCCACATCCAGCGGCAAATAAAAGTGCGAACGCCGAAACAAAAAAAGAACAACTCACGAGCCGTGCAAGTTCCATGAGGCGCGCTGCAGGCTTCCGCAAGTTTCGGATTCCCATTTTCGATTTTCGGAGTTTACAGGATATAACGGCTCAAATCCTGATTCTTGACGATGTCCGCAAGCTGTTTGGTCACGTAGGCAGCATCCACTTTCACATTCTTTTTCTTCAAGTCCGGGGCTTCGAAGGAAAGTTCATCGAGAACCTTCTCGAGGATGGTATGGAGCCGCCGCGCTCCGATGTTTTCGGTGGACTCGTTCACGCTGGTGGCAAAGCGCGCGATAGCTGCAACCGCATCTTCGGTAAAGTTCAGCTTGACGCCTTCGGTCTCCAATAGCGCGATGTACTGCTTGATGAGCGCGTTTTTCGGCTCCGTGAGAATGCGAATGAAATCTTCTTCCTTCAGCGATTGCAGCTCCACCCGAATCGGCAAGCGCCCTTGCAGCTCGGGGATGAGATCCGACGGTTTCGTGACGTGAAACGCGCCCGCCGCGATGAACAAAATGTGGTCCGTGCGTATCATGCCGTAGCGCGTATTGACGGTCGTGCCTTCGATGATCGGCAGAATGTCCCTTTGTACGCCCTCTCGGGAAACATCCGGTCCGTGCCCGGATTCGCGTCCGGCGACTTTGTCGATCTCATCTATGAAGATGATGCCCATCTGCTCGGCGCGCTCGACGGCAATGCGCGTCACCTGGTCCATGTCCAGCAGCTTGTTTTCTTCCTCTTGAATCAAATATTCGAAAGCGTCCGCGACGGACATCTTGCGCTTTTTCTTTTGCTGCCCGAAAAGACCGGAAAGGTTGGAGAACATGTCCTTCATATTGACGTCCATGTCCTCGACGCCCTGATTGGAAATGATCTCGAACGAAGGCATGGACCGTTCGCGCACTTCGAGGTCCACCATGCGCTGATCGAGTTTGCCCTCTCGAAGCTGCGTGCGCAGCTTTTCGCGCGTGCGCTGTGACTGCTCCCGCTGCGCCGCGGCTTCCATTTCGCTTATGCCGGCTACAGGCGGAGGAGACGGAGGTAGCAATAGATCCAGAACGCGCTCCTCCGCGGCCTGCTCCGCGCGGTCGGCGACTTCATCGAGTTTCTCTTCGCGAACCATGTCGATGGAAGTCTCGACGAGATCGCGCACCATCGATTCCACGTCGCGCCCCACATAGCCGACTTCCGTGTATTTCGAAGCTTCCACTTTGACGAACGGGCAGCCTGCCAGACGCGCGAGACGCCGCGCGATTTCCGTTTTACCGACGCCCGTCGGCCCAATCATCAAAATATTCTTGGGAAGGACGTCCTCGGCGATTTCCGGCGGAAGTTTTTGCCTGCGGACGCGATTGCGCAAAGCCACCGCCACAGCGCGCTTAGCCGCGTTTTGGCCGACGATGTATTTGTCGAGCTCCACGACAATCTCGCGCGGCGTCATGTCGTCGAGAGCGGGAAGAAGCTGTTCCTCTTCTACGGGCGCGGCGCCGTTGCCGCCCGGCACAAAAACAATTTCCTTATCGGTCTTGCTGGCCATGAAATGTCCAATCCCTTGGTGTCGAACCCTCTTGTTTCAGATCTCTTTGTTTGCGTTTCCGTTGTTCTCAATCTCTTTGTGTGAGCATCTTTTTGATGCGCGAAACAGGATAGGCGTATTATCGCCCTCCCCCTAGAGTTCTTCGACTGTAAAGTTCGCGTTCGTATAAATGCAAATCTCGCTGGCGATGCGCATTGCTTCCATGGCCAAGTCTTTTGCGCCGAGCTTCGAATGCTTGAGCATGGCCCGTGCCGCGGCCAGCGCATAGGTCCCGCCGGAGCCGATCGCGCACAATCCATCATCCGGCTCGATGACGTCGCCGTTGCCGGAAAGCAGAAATGTGGCCTTCGCGTCCGCGACAATCAGCAACGCCTCCAGATGCCGCAGCGCGCGATCCTTACGCCATTCCTTGGCAAGTTCGACGGCGCCCTTCTGCAAATTTCCCGAATGTTCCTGGAGCTTGCCCTCGAATCGCTCGAACAGCGAAATGGCATCGGCGGTGGACCCGGCAAACCCCGCGATCACTTTGTCGTTGTAAAGCCGGCGCGTCTTCCGCGCCGTATGCTTCATCACGTGATCGCCCATAGTCACCTGTCCATCGGCGATCAGCACCGCCTTATTGTCCTTGCGCACGCACAAAACCGTAGTGCCATGCATCTGCGCGCTTCCCTGACTGGTACGCATCCAATCATTATACAGCGGTGGGGCAGGGCCAAGCCATGCGAAGCAACAATGGGCCAGGAAAGACCATAGCTCCCTGCTTCTTTCGTTTGATGTTCCTCAACTGCCAGGCGGGGGCGGTTGTGGCGCTACCGGCGGAGCCTCTCCTTGAGGCTTTTCGTGAAACGTCTGAAGATGTTCCTGCAGGGCCTTCAAATCTCTTTGTGATGCCTCGAGAAGTCGGTTCACGCGATCTATTTCTTCCTGCTTCTGCGCCTGCTGCTCGGTCGGAGCATCCAGAAGGTCCTTATGCAATTTGTCGAGCGCATCCGTTTCTTCCTGAATATACTGCTGCGTCTCTTTTAGCATCTTCTCGGTCTCTTCCGCAGTTGCCGGAAGTTTAGAATCCAGTGTCGGTTGCTTTCGAGGGTTTGCGGCTGCCCGAAGGGCAGCCTCCTTGGCGGCCGCTTCCTTGGCCTCTTTCTCTACCTGATAATTGTCGGCGGGCGTTCGCAGCGAGATCACATCTTCTTCCGTCCAGACTTTTTTCTGCTTAACGGCCGGCGGCGTTGGCTGGGATGCAGGTTGCGCATTTTCCGGTGGTGTTGGAGGAGGAGGCGTCTGCTGCTGGGATTGCGATTGTTGCTGTTCCTGCTGAAGCAAGGGCCAGGCCGCACATTTCATTTGCGTGAAGAGAAATGTCAGGGCGAGAGCGATAGTGGCCGCGCCTGGTTTCTGGAAGGGCTTGCTTAGATTCATCGTGATCCCTGTCTCTACTGTGGAATTTCGTGGAAAGACAAAACCTTGTATGTCCAAGCCGTTTGTACATTCTGAATCCAAGAGCAGTTGTAGTTTATGCCGAAGCCCTGCACCTGATTATTACCGTTGAAAGTGGCGGGCCCTAGTGTAGCTCTGAGAGTGAGATCCGGGTTGAGAGTTTGTGCGACAAGCATCGCTCCGCTGATGGTGCTTTGCCCGTAGGGGGGAGAGCCGCTGGACTGTCCGTTCACAATCCCCTGCCCGACAACGAGAACGATTCCGTCCCAATTGGAGTACGAATCATAGGTGAAAGTACCCGTCACCAGCAGCACCCCGTACCCTGTGAAGCCTCCAGAAAGCGTGAAGTTGCCCTGGACCGCGATAGTCATAGGATTCACGTTGGACATCGCCGGAGGCAAACTATTCTGGTCCACCGGGCCGGTGAGAACGACATCCGCATTTTGCGTGATGGTCTGAGCGATTTGGTTGAGACTTTGCGTCGTTTGCAGATTTGCGGCAAGGCCATGGATGCCTACGCTCGGCGTAGATCCCGTACCGGTGTAGTTCCCATCCATGCCTCCTGGTATGCCGCCGTCGACGACGCTGCGGTCTGGGTGATCAGGAACGTAGACGGCCAACACCGGGTAGGGCTCCACACCGCAAACGGGATCGTGGTTATCGCTGTTTCCCGATACCTGGAATACCGGATTATTCGGGCCGCTGAAAGCATCGGAGAATCCATCCAATGTCAGCGCGGCGGGAAAAGTGAGACTCAGCGTCGTGGGGGCAACAAGGTACTGCAAGACTTTCTTGCTGCCGTTGGGCAAGTAGGCAAGCGCGGTGATTTCGAGCACCTGCACGGCAGTTGATGGTGGACTAACCGTCTTAATCAGGCTGGGCGCCGGATTGCCGTGAGAATCCACCTGAGCCGGATCGTAATAGATCGGTATGCTGTCATCGTAAAGGCCGTCGGAGTCTACGTCGAGGTAAAGAGATTGCTCGGTTGCGGCAGTGATTCGCACCCATTTATAGATCGGTCCTGGGATGCTCGGACTATTTGAATAGTCCCAGACCGAATAAACAGGGGGATCATGAGTCGCCGTCGCCGCCGACAGAGGGTAAAATTCTGACCCGTACTCGTTGTCATAATACTGATTGCTGGAGTCCCACGGGACGATGTTATCGCCCGACAAGCGATTTAAAACGTAGAGCGTTTGTCCCAAAGGAAACTGGGTGGTCGGCGAAACAATCGAGGCGCCAAAGTAGTTCGGATTCTTCGGAAGCAATCGTCCGCGGGCTTCCTCCAGTCCTGCAAGAGCGGCATAGTACACCGTCGAAGAGGCCCGATAGTTTGTGCCAAGCGCTGTTTCCGTACCGGAAGAAACCAGCAAAGCGATCGCCACCACGCTGATCAACAGCAAAACAAAAATCGCAATCAGCAGGGCGATTCCTCTTTCCGGGCTGCGGCGCGCTTTGGACTCTTTGTTCATTCTCGTTCTTGGCCCCCGCGGACGCCGCTTTTACTGCTGAGCCGGGTTCAGGCTGTGGCCTCTTCCATGCAATTCGATGAGTCTCGGCAGGCCCGTTTGCGCATCCTGCGTGGGCGCCATCACGATCAGGGTAATCTCTACGTCCGTCACATTGATAGGCGAATTGTAGGATCCCGCCGAAGCGCACAGCTGCGGCCCAAAGGGCGTGTAACAGGTATAGCTGAAAACCGGCACCGGATTCCCTCCGGGAAACATGCTCGGGTAAGCTGCCTGGAATTGCGCAATCTGGGCGGACGAAGCGTTGTTCATCACGTTTTGAACATAGGGAACGAATGAGCTCTGCGTGGTCGAGGCAGGGTCCGCGCCGCCAGCCACCTTGTAAGTCTGGCTGCGAGACAATATGTTGTTGCTGAGCTGATAGCGGGTCCATTCGACCCCATCGTGCCGCCAGGGGTCCACGTCCCGTTCGATGATCAAATCAAAATCCCCCGGTGTGTTGCAAGTCCCGCCACCGCCCGTCCCTATCTGGCAGGGCGAGTTGGGATAGCCGCTGGACCACGCAACCGGCGTGATCGCGTAATTAGTCGGGTTCGGAGTATTGGGCAAGATCGAGAACTGGTTTTGTGGGGGATAACCGGAACCGTTTACGTCTCGAACAATCTCGTCCAAACCGAATCGCGCCTCCTGGAAGGAATTCAAGACCTGGGATTCCGTCTGGTAGCGCTGTTGCGCCACGGAGAGAAGCGCGAACGCGGCGCCGCACAGCAAAATGAAAATCACCGCTGCGATCATCATTTCGATCAGCGAGAAGCCGTGTTCCTTGCGATTGTGAGCCGCGCGTTTCATTTGTCAAGTATCGTATCGAGAGTCACCGGATTGTAAATTCCGTTGCCGCCTTTTTTCCTTGCTCCGAGGATGAATCGCTTCGAGGTAACTGCGCCGTTGTTGGTCGTCGTGTACACCGCCCAACGAACGTCGTAATTCACTTCCGCTGGATCGTTCGGATCATGGTAGATGAAGCTGTAGTTCGTCACCGGCGGGGTCTGGCTAAAATCGATCACAAGCTGGTTATAGAACAAAGCGTAGTTGCTACCCAGCATAACGTTTGGCTGTGTCGGGTCGCCGAGATTGCACGTGAAAGTCTGCGAGTCGATCGTTTCGATGAAGGCCGTATTGTTGAGCGGCTGGTTCAGGAATTGGTCCATCTGCCGCTGCGCAAACACCAAGGCGGAAGAGTCGTTGCGATTCGTCGAGTTGGAACTGATCGAGGCCGGCACCAGCTGCGCGACCGCAACGATGCCCACGAGCAAAATGACAATGGCGATAAGTACTTCCGTTAGCGTGAATCCGCGCTGATTCCTCCGTGCCCTCCTGCGCCTCTCGCGGTTGTGCCGACTCTTCATCACCCTATCCTGCAAAATGGATCAACTGATGCGCTGCCAATTCCCGGCCGAAGAGGAAGTCCACACCTGCACTGCGCCGGAAGGCAGCGTTATCACTGCGCGGTAACCAGCATTCGGGTCGTTGGGATTGCCGAGGTAAAGTGCGTAGACTGTCGAGACCACAGCGCCCCCAGCACCGGACACGACGACTCCCCGTTGGTCGAACATGACGCTGGCATTGGACCCCGACTGAACCGTCCACGGCAGCGTGTTCCCGCCTGAACCCAAGGTAGTGGCAATTGGACTTGGACTCGGCACGGAGCTCTGCGGTAGTAGCGTGTCATTCCCGGCAATCGGAATCACCATTTGCGGCTCAGCCCCGTCCGGTATGTTGTCGCCATTTGAATCCGCCCACACGATCCAATTTGTGCCGCTCTGAACGATCTGGAAACTCACATGCGTGTTCTGGCGAATGGCGTCGAACTTTGTGAACTTGAGCATCCCCGCCAACTGCGAAGCCGTGGAATTGAGCTGGTAGGTCTGCAGCGAACGCACAACCACAGGTATGGCCAAAGTTGTAATGACCAGGAGCACGGCCAGGGAAAGTACGAGCTCCACCAGGCTAAAGCCATTTCGTGGGCTTCGACGCGGGGACACGAAGTTGGCGTTCAGTTTCATTTTGGGACGGACACCCGTCAGACCCACTCCGGCGACTGCCTCAGAGCACGCCCAACCTACTAAGACTATTACATTTTATCAACAAAATCCCATAGTTCAGGCGTACCCAAATCCTGGTAACCATAGCACTAGTTAATGTCAGTACTTCCGCTGTCGCCCTCGATAAATTAGCAGAAGGGCTCGAAGCAACTTTCTTGATCCATCGGTCAATCAGGGAGGTTCCGCCCTCGCGCTTGCTCCCCCGTTTCCGCTATCCCGCTATAAACAAGACGCTTATATCCCAGGGCGATCCGCCAGCGCCATAGCATTCCGGCGGGCGATCGCCTCGATCGAAATCATGGGATTCACTCCCGAGGCGCTCGGGAACGACGACCCGTCCATCACAAAGATATTGCGAGCTTCCCAGGTTTCGCCAGCAGGATTGACAGCGGACGATTTCGCCGAGCCGCCAAGCCGCGCGCTTCCCATAATGTGAAACGAAAAGAGCGCCAGTCGGCCCGGGTCCCAGCCCGCTGCATCCATTGTATTTGTGAAGGAATCCAGCGAACCGTTGCACCCAGGCTCGTAGGCGCACCACTTCGCATGAGGCGAAAAAATGAGCCGGGCACCGGCGGCCTCAAGTATCCGAGCAGCGCCGACAAATCCCCGGCGTAAGTGCGCCCGGTCGAACGCCGACAATGCGTAGTGGGCAACGGGGTTGCCCTCGCGATCGAGACTGATCCGGCCGCCATCGCGGTCGCGGAGCAAAACACCAATCGCCACGGTGTTTGATAATTTCCCAAGCAAGGAACGGTAGTGTTCCGGCTCGCGCCAAGGCAAAACAGCCACCGCGATAACCGGCTGCAACGCCGTAGTTTCATATTTCACGCCGTAATTTCCCGTCAGAAAGCGGTGTTCGTCCGAATAGATCGCCTGCATCGTCCCTTCCCATGGACGAATCTCTTCTTCAAACACTCCCGAAACATTGGAAACAGGATGCAGGTAGAGATGTTTCCCAATATTCTCGTTCCGCAGGCCGGAGCGAAGCAGCAGCGCTGGCGTGTGAATGGCGCCGCAGGCCACGACTACCGCCTTGCACCGAATCTTGACCCGGCAACCATTCCGCGACCGACCTTCCACACCGCTCGCGGCGCCGGCTTCGATTCGCACGTAGATCGCTCGTGTCTCGGTCACCAATCGAGCCCCCGCAGCCTGCGCGTCGCCCAACCAGGTTTTCGTGCTGGATTGTTTTGCTCCTAGCGAGCAGCCGTATCCGCAGTAGCCGCACACCTTGCCCTGCTCGCAACCCACAACATTGCGCGGCATGGCCGCCGAGTGCCATCCGAGAGCGTTCAGCCCGCGCTGCAGAACTTGTTCGCGTGCAGAAACGCGATTGTGATCAAGGTTCACAGAAAGCCGCGCGCATACGGCATCGAGACTGCTGGTGTACTCTTCGCTTTTAAACCACGGCACACCCGCGGCAGCCCATTCATGACGCACGTCTTCTGGCGTTCGAAACGATGTGCAGTAATTGATCACTGTCCCGCCGCCCAGGCACTCGCCTGCCAAAAGCCCTACACTCTGATCAGCCGTTGCCGCAAACCCACCTTCCAAATAAAGCCGCTGAAACCCGCCAAGCTCCGCGCCATCAAAATCAGAATCGTCGTAATAGGCGCCGGCTTCGAGCACAATCACGTCCTTGCCAGCCGCAGCCAGAACCGCTGCCGCCACGCTTCCACCCGCCCCCGAACCGACAACGCAAACGCCGCAAGATAATTCGGTATCTTTCTCAGGAACAATCGGCCTTAACGCGCGAGGTTTAGCCTGTTGTGGACCAAGCGGTCCCGGATAACCGAATTTCTTCCAAACCGGACTCGACGCGCCATTCGCGCCGGGCAACATGACGTAAAGAAAGCCAATCGCTTTCCGCAAAGCTTGAAAAGCACCGCGCCGCCGGCTAATGCCGCTGTCTGCCCAGGAAAGCAAAACACGTATTCGCGCTTCCATCGGAAGTGAGGAGAACGCAGACCACCGCCCTGCGGTAAGCAAACTATGGAGATGCGAATCCCAAAGATCGAGCAGTTGCAAGAACTGCGCTCGCTCGCGAGAACGGGGATTAAAATCGAGCGCCTTCGCAATCGCTGCTGGAATACCGAGTCCGCAGGCCGAGGGCCAGCCGTCCTGTGTCGAGGCAGGCGCGAACGTATCGCAAATGGATTGCAGCGCAAGCTGCTGTCGAGGAGTGAGATCCATCGAGGGCTGTCAGTTTAACAAAAGCGTCCGAAGCAGACCTCAATCCTTAGCGCAAAGTCGCCCTTCCGCCATACACCGCATTCGGGCCGTCGCGACACCATCCGTCATCGTTTGTTCGGTATGTTTAAAGCAAACGGAAAGGCGGGATTCACAGGGCGCTAGTTGCTTGCGCCATTCTTACTTTTCTTGATGGTCGCATCGCCGCCTTGCTTCGAGAGAGAAGTCTTATCAAAAAAGTCGCTGGGAAACCCAGGATTATATCTGCAGGTATCGTAGAAAAACTGCGAAGCGCGCCGGCCGTTGTGGTCTTTGGTGACTTGCATCGGCGTCCATACCGTATCTTTCAGCTGGTAGTTCGTATAGATGGTGACGTCATCGTCGCGTTCGCGGGTCTCTTCGTTGTTGGTGGTCACGACGCTGCGCACCAAGAGGTGCGTGTTGTGATCCACGGCGAGCCGAAACGCCCGCTCCTCGCTGTCGGTCAGCTCCACCCAATCCACTTCCTTCAAATCCACCGTGTCGCTGCCGCCAAAGCGGTACGTCCAGCCCGGCTCCTTCAGCCGCACTCTCAGCACGTTGTCGATATTCCGTTTAACCTGCTCCTGAAATTCCGAAATCGAGGTAACCGGCAATTCGGTGATGCCGCTGCGATCCAAAGTCCACCCTCGATCGCCATTATACACCGCGATGATAATGCCCGCGTGCGACCAGTCCAAGCCTTCCACTCCGATCACCGTATTAATGATGCTCTTCAGGTTGTGGCTCTTCGCCGTATATTCCAGCCGCTCTTTGTCCGGGTACTGGCGAAAATCCGTGAACCCGACATATCCGGTGATGGCGCCATTGTGGCCAAATTGGGCGCGGTTGCCGTGGCATTCGCCTTCGCGCGCTTCGGTGTAACCGGCTCCGCCGCGGGCATTAATCAGATCTCTCAGAATCTGTTTGGCCTTTGCGGCGCTATCCTCCGGCATCATGCTGTCCGGATTCTGCGCAGCAGCGCGCGGCGCAAATGCCGCAACTGCAACCAAAGCCGCAACTACAATCTGGACGAGCTTCAACCGCACAAGACCGAACCTCCATTTACATTGATGATCTCTCCAGTGAGGAAGTTGGCCAGATCCGAAGCCAGAAATAGAATCGGCCCCGCGATTTCCTCTGCCGTGGCGGGCCGTCCGAGCGGGATCGCCGCGGCAACCGCCTTTGCTCCTGCTTTCGTCTGAATGACGGGATTAGACATGTCCGTGGCCACCCATCCAGGCGCGACCGAATTCACAAGTATGTTGTGCCGCGCAAGCTCAACAGCCAGCCCTTTGACGAGGCTGATGGCCCCGCCTTTGCTCGCGCCATAATGTGTGTGGAACGACTCCCCGCGCTGCCCCGCCGTCGAGGTGATCGGAATAATCTTCCCCGACTTCTGTTTGATCATCTGCGGCACGCTGAAATGAATGATCGAGTACACGCTTTTCAAATTCACTCGCATCATTTCATCCCACTGCTTCTCGCTCATTTTCTCGATGGGCAGGTCCTCGATATTCCAGATTCCCGCGTTGGCCACCACAATATCCAATCGGCCGAGCCGCGCAATGCACTGCTCCACCAGCTTTTGGTTGTCCGCGTGGCGGCCCGCGTCGGCCTTAAATGCTTCGACGCGTGTTCCGTGCTTCTTCGCTTCTTGCTCGACCAGCAACGCGGCATCCTTCGCCTTGTTGTAACTGAAAATCACGTCCGCGCCGGCCTGCGCAAAGAGTTTGACGGCCGCTGCCCCGATTCCCCGCGACCCCCCCGTGATCAGTGCCGCCTTGCCTGCCAGTGAAATCATCCAGCCCCCCAACGATTTGAAAAACGAAAATCGAAATACGAGCCGCTACGCCTTTTGCACAACCGCCCCACGCGCCGCGGCCACGAAATCACGGAACAACCGTTCGGAGAAAACATCCCCAAACATGCGCTCCGGATGCCACTGAACGCCCACGACCCAGTTCGCATCGCCGGTCCATTCCACGCCTTCAATAATTCCATCCGTCGAATGCGCCGTCACGCGCAGACTCTTCCCCGGCTTCAGGATGGCCTGATGGTGCGAACTATTAATCTTCGCCCGCTCCCCCTCCGCCAAATCCGCTAGCCGGCTCTCCGGCGCGAACTTTGCCCCATGAATAGGGTCGTCCTTCGGCTCCGGCAACAGGTCCTTCTTCCGGTGTGGTATAGCAGTGCCAAGCTCCGAACGCAGGTCCTGAATCAGCGTCCCTCCCAGGTAAACATTCAAAAGCTGGCAACCGTAGCAGATGGCCAGAACAGGTTTCCTCTCGGCAAAAGCGTGCGCGAGGATGGCCCGGTCAGCCTGCTCGCGCGGCAAGTCAGCAGGCGCGGACATACCTTGATTCACCGCTCCATATTCGGCCGGCTCGACGTCCGCAGGGCTCCCCGGTAATACGAAGCCATCCATCTTGGCTATCAGGTGCTGCTGCTGTTTTCCGTCATTTAGTGGGATGAGTACTGGTTCGCCCCCCGCCTTGCGCACCGCTTCCTCGTAATCGGCGATCTTCGGACGATTGGCTTGGGCTTCTTCTTCCGACGTTCGCCAGGGGATCCCCACACGGGGCCGGTTGGGAGTTTCGGGGCTCATGGAATCCCAAATCGTAGCATTCGCCGGAGAGTGCGGCAACCCAACCGGCTTTCGGGTGGGGGTAGTTTCCGATAATGACTACACAGGCAGATGGAACCTCCGCGTCACTCCACATGCATCGTCTCCCTCCAAGCACGCCGAGCATGTAACGTCGCAGACGCTTTTTATTCCGCAAGCCAGAAAAGCTTTCGAGGTTATAGATTTAGCGAGTTTATTTGTCGACGTCGACGCGCAAAGTTGCGATACGAATGCAACATGGAAACTTCGCTTATCTGCGCGGGTAAGCGATTCCCTGTAGGGCCTTCCCGGTATAACGATTTTCTGCCTTGGGTGTCGAATTTCCACGCCGTCAGGCGCAAAGGGTTCTCGCTCTCTTCCATAACGTGCTGAATGGCCACAACTTCCGTTTTTCAGGAGGGGCTTGGCACAGCCATTGCATCTCTCTGCGTGGGTGACACATTCACCCAGGAGAGCTGTATGAAAAAAATACGATACCGTAACGCGGGGCTAGCGCTCCTAGCACTGACCGCCTGCTTCTACCCATGCAAGCCTGCGGCCGCACAGTCTGCTCCCGCCCAGGACACGAGGCCGGTTCAAGATCGCGACGCCAACCGCGAAGAACTGGCAACCTTCGACCGGTTTCTGGACAGCCATCGCGAAATCGCCGATCAACTTAAGAAAGATCCTTCTCTTGCGGATAACCGAGAATTCCTAACCAACCATCCGGCGCTCCAGACCTACCTGCAGGACCATCCTGCGGTTCGCGAAGCGATCCGGCAAAACCCCGACGCCGTCATGCGCGCCGAAGACCGTCTCGACCGCCGCGATGACAATCGCGACCGCGACGCCAACCGCGCGGAACTAACGAACTTCGACCGCTTCCTCGACAGCCATCGGGAAATTGCCGAACAAGTTCGCAAGAACCCCTCGCTTGTCGATGACCGGGGATTTGTGACCAACCACCCGGCGCTGCAAACCTATCTCGAGGACCATCCCGCAGTTCGTGAGCAATTGCGGCAAAACCCGAACGCCTTCCTGCAGGAGGAAAATCGCCTCGACCGCCGTGAAGACAATCGCGACCGCGACGCCAACCGCGCGGAACTGGCAAATTTCGATCACTTCCTCGATAGCCATCGGGAAATTTCCGAGCAGCTCCGGAAAGATCCTTCTCTCGTGGATAATCGGGAGTTCGTAAAGAACCATCCGGCTCTGCAAACTTATCTGCAGGACCATCCAGAGGTTCGCGAGGCAATCAAACAGGATCCGAACGGCTTCATGCAGGAGGAAGCTCGCTACGATCGCCCCGAAGATGGCATGGACCGCGATCGTGACGGCCGCCACACGGACACCAATCACGACATCACTCACCGGCACTTTGGAGAGTTCCTCGGTGGCCACGCCGACATCGCGGAGCAGCTCTCCAGAAATCCTTCTTTGGTTAAGGACCAGAACTTCATGGACGGCCATCCCGAACTCAAGGAATACCTGAATTCGAATCCCGACGTTCGCGAAAACTTGATGTCCGACCCTGATGGCTTCGTCAAAGCATCCCAGCCCTTCAGCACAACCAATGGCCAATCCGTGAAGCCGCCGGCGGCCAAGCCCAAACCGAATCAGTAACGCTCAACAGCACTCGAGGTTGGAAGGCCGCTAAACTGGCCTTCCAATCCTGCGAGTGTTGGGATTCTTTGTAATCGCGCAGTCGTTCGGTTCCGGACATGAACTCGGCTGCAAGTTCAGTTGGGCCCAGATCCACGCTTAGGAGGTTTTATGAGATTCAAGAGCCTTTTCGTTCTCGCTATCGTCGTGGCCGCCGCGGTTCCCAGCAGGGCTGACAAGGACAAAAAGAAGAATGAGCCCGATCGGGCCATGCTCGAAAAAATGGACGCCGTCCCCTGCGGTGCCAAGCAGAAAGGCGTGACCGGCTTGGGTAGCATTTGGGCGTCCGTCGGTATTACGCATATGAACTCCGATGAGAAGCTCTGCCCGCGCTACTTGCTGCGCACCGACGACATGGAGTACGAAATCCAGCCCAAGGATAAGAAGCATGCGGCGGTTTTGCCGGTCGGGAAGGAAGTTGTGTTCAAAATCAAGAACGACCACATGACCGTCAAGTGTCCGGACGGAGATAAGAAGTCGCGGGACTATGAAGTAGTGGCAATGAAGCCGACAAACCCGGAACCGGAAAGCGGTGCGCAGAGCTCGTCCGCCAAGAGCGACAGACCTTAGCAACGCGCACCGGGTCGCCGAGCCTCCTTCTCCCTGCGCATTGCGCAGGTAAGAAAACAGGGGAAGGGGGAGGCTCGATAAAAGTCGACCCCTATGGCTCGGTCTTCGGCACCGGGGTTTGCGCCGTGGGCAGTGATTTGGGTCGTTGGCCCCACCATCGTTGACCGAAGCCAACGAGGTTTGGAATTAGGACCGACGCCTGATTAACGTAACTGGAAGCTGACACTACCCGCTTTCGCCGCTCCTGGCGCACCTTGAGATCAATTAGGCCACAGGAGGCACCCGCTTTGTGCCACGCGCGTCCAGGCAGAATTCAGGCCGCTGGAAAAAGGCAGGAAGGCTGGAAAAACGGCTTAGGAGATGCTCGAAGGAAGGCGCTCGAAGCGTCACATGGCCGAGTTTCCGGCCGTTTCGCGGCTCCTTGCCATAAAGATGGAGATGGGCGGACGGGATAGCCAGAACCTTCGCGGATTCGGGGACTTCCCCGATGAGATTGATCATCGCGGAAGCTCCGATGGTGGTGGCCGCACCCAAGGGCAGACCGCAAATGGCCCGCAGATGGTTCTCAAACTGGCTCGTCACCGCTCCCTCGATTGTCCAATGCCCAGAATTATGGACCCGCGGAGCCATCTCATTCGCCAGCAGTTTTCCTTCGCATTCAAAAAACTCAATCGCCAGCACGCCGACATAGTTCAGCGCTTCGAGCACCTTGCGCGCCGCATCCTCGGCGGCGTTCTGTATCTCCGCACTGACCGTTGGCGCCGGAGCCAGAGAAAGCCTCAGTATCCCGTTCCGATGGTGATTTTCCACCAGCGGGTAGAACGCCGTCTCTCCCGCTTTGCCCCGCACCGCAATCACGGACAGCTCCCGCGTGAAACTGACAAACTTCTCCGCAATACACGGTTGTTTGGGCAAAGCGTCCTTAGCGGCCTTTACGTCCTCTGCCGTCCTGAGAACCCATTGTCCTTTCCCGTCGTAGCCCATCCGCCGGGTCTTGACCACTGCCGGGAGCCCCACTTTTTTTATCGCCACATCGATGTCGTAGGCGACCGGCACGGAGGCGAATTCCGTCGTGGCGATTCCCAGCTTCTCGAACAGCTGCTTTTCTTTGAGGCGGTCCTGAGCGGTCTCGAGCGCCCCCGGAGGCGGAAAAACGGCCACCTTCTTGGCCAGATGTTGCACCGCGTCCACTGGCACGTTCTCAAACTCGTAGGTCACCACTTCGAGCCCGTGTGCGAATTTCTCGAGCGCCGTTCGATCCGTAAAGTCTCCCGTGACTCGCGGAGCAATCCGTCCCACGGGCGCTTCCGGTGACGGGTCGAGAAAACGGAACCGCATCCCAAGCGGATATCCCGCAAGGGCCAGCATGTAACCAAGCTGCCCGCCGCCGAGGATCCCGATGCTCACGCTCTGTTCCTCTTTTTCGTGAGATTCGTCGGCCCATTTTTGAGAGAGAGAACCGCCACGGATGGATCGGGGTTTGCCAGCACGCGCCGCGTTTGGTCGCCACGGAAGTTGCGAAGCGCCTCGCGAATGTACGGGTACTTGTTGCCAAGAATCGCGGCGGCGAGCAGCGCGGCGTTGATCGCCCCGGCCTTGCCTATCGCTAGCGTGCCCACCGGAATGCCCCCCGGCATCTGCGTGATTGAGAGAAGCGAATCGAGCCCCTTCAATGCTTTCGATTCCACCGGAACGCCGAGCACCGGCAGCACCGTCTTTGAAGCCGTCATCCCGGGCAGATGTGCCGCACCGCCCGCGCCAGCGATAATGACCTCGATGCCGCGCCTCTCCGCACTCCCAGCATATTCAAAAAGCAAGTCCGGCGTGCGGTGAGCGGAAACCACGCGCGTTTCATGTGGCACGCCCAGTTCCTGGAGCGTGACGACGGCGTGCTCCATCGTCTCCCAATCCGAAGAGGACCCCATGATAACGCCGACGAGCGGATGCCCACTGAAACTCGCCCCGCCGCGGCTTCTCTTTTTCGCGCGTTTCTGTGCCATAGGTAATCAGTGTGTCGGGAAAGACTGTATCGGAACCCGAGTCGCATATTCTACGGTGTTTTTTATCGTGCGGCGACCTGCGTACGATTTTTCCAGTAGTGGCGCAGTTGCCCGACGAGGTACAGCGACCCCGCAACTATGACGGCATCTTGCGGAGCGGCTCGATCAAGCGCGTATTCGAGCGCGCTCTCCGCGTCGGGCACAATCGTAAAATGCTCGGCGTGGTGCGACGTGATCTCCGCAAGCTGCGCTGCGGAAATCGCCCGCGTCGTCCGCGGCTCTGTGAAAACCACCTCGGCCGCATGCGGAAAAAGAACGCCTGCAATTTCGTCTACCGCTTTGTCGCGCAGCGCGCCAAACACCAGCCAAGTTTTTCGGCCCCGAAGGTTCTGTTCTAAAAAGGCGGCAAGCTCTCTCGCCGCCGAGGGATTGTGCGCGCCATCCAGATACACACCCGGCTCGGTTTGAACCTTTTCGAGGCGCCCGGGCCAAATCGCTTCGGCGATCCCCTGTCGGATCGCCTCATCCGAAATCCGGTACCCGCGCTTTTCTAGGTACCGCGCAGCTGCCACAGCATTAAGGCTGTTTCGTATCTGGAATCTCCCCGGAAGCCGCGGCGCAAGCTCCATTGACCAGCCGGATTCCACCTCCACGACGCGCGCGCGGCTGCAGCCGTTCTCCATCCATTCGCTTTCCATGCGGAACGCAGCGGGAGTTTCTATGACCGTGCCGCCAAGCTCGCGGGCGCGAGCACGAATCACTTCCAGCGCTTCTGGTCGCTGCTCGGCGACGACCACCGGAACGCCCGGCTTCAGAATGCCCGCCTTTTCCGCCGCGATTTCCGCAAGCGAATGTCCAAGAAAGTTTTCGTGGTCAAAGTCCACGCGCGTAATCACCGAGACGACCGGCGCCAATATATTCGTCGCGTCCAGCCGCCCGCCAAGCCCCACTTCAAAAACGGCAAACTCAGCCCGCGCCCGCGCAAAATACTCAAAGGCCATCGCCGTCACACATTCGAAATACGTCGGATGAGCCCGAAGTTTTCCCGCCGCAAGCAGCTCTTCATTCAAAGCCTGAATCCGCGTAAACGTTTCGGCAAACGCCTCGTCGCTGATCTCTTCACCGTTTACGCGAATGCGCTCGTTGATTTTTTCCAGATGCGGTGAAGTATTCAGCCCTGTCCGAAAACCCGCGCGACGCAGAATCGATTCGAGAAACGCAGCCGTAGAGCCCTTGCCATTCGTTCCTGCGACATGCACCGAAGGATAAGCGCGGTCAGGCCGCCCAAGCCGCTCGGCAAGAATCGTTATGTTTTCGAGGTCGAATTTCGCCGCCGCTGCCTGCGTTGGCGCCGCCAATTCCCTGCCCAGCGAAAGCAAATAGCGGACGGCAGCTTCGTAATTCATTTCAGCTCAAAAGAAGATCGAAGGAGTTGGCGATAAATGCTTTCAGGTCTTTGCGATTCACGACCGCATCGAGGAATCCATGCTCCAAAAGAAATTCCGAACGCTGGAATCCCTCGGGAAGTTTTTGGCGAATGGTCTGCTCGATCACGCGCGGACCCGCAAACCCAATGAGCGCCCCAGGCTCGGCGATATTGATGTCCCCAAGCATCGCGAAGCTGGCCGTAACGCCGCCGGTGGTGGGATCGGTGAGCAGCGAGATGTACGGCACCTTTGCGTCGTCGAGCCGCGCCAGCGCCGCGGAAACTTTCGCAAGCTGCATCAGACTGATAGTGCCTTCCATCATGCGCGCGCCGCCGGAACACGAAACCACAACAAGCGGCTGGCGTGATTCGATCGCCAGTTCGATCCCGCGTGTCACCTTTTCGCCTACGACCGCGCCCATCGAGCCTCCGATAAATCCAAATTCCATCGCGCAGCACACGATCCCGCGGCCATTCAGCCTGCCTTCCGCGGTAATGACGGCATCATTCATCCCCAGCTTTTTGCGCGCTTCCTTCAGCCGCGCGGCATAGGGCTTCGTGTCCACAAACTTCAGCGGGTCCGTCGATGTCATTCCCGCATCGTGTTCCGTCCAGCGCGAATCCAGCAGCATTTCCAGCCGCTGCTTCGCGCTCATCTTGAAATGGAACTGGCACTTCGGGCAGACGAAAAGGTTGGCTTCCAGGTCCTTGCGAAAAACAATCGTGCGGCAGGACTCGCACTTGACCCACAGCCCCTCCGTGCGCACGCGGCGCTCTTCGGGAGGCGTGGTCTGCTCGATCGATTTTTTGTCGCGTTTGAACCAGGCCATAGGTGTAGGTAAAAGTCGAAATTCGTCAGTACGCTGCCGCTAGTATTTTCCGTCAATAAATCTGCAGCCGGCACAAACCGCGCGGAGCCCCCTCCCCGCGTTGCCGCTAGTAGTCGATACCCCGCTGAGCCAGTATACCCTTGGTGTACGGGTGTTTCACCTCGCGCATCTCCGTTACCAGGTCCGCCAACTCGGCGAGCTGCGGATGCGCGTTCCGCCCCGTGCAAATCACGTGCACACGCTCCGGGCGGTTTTTCAGCGCCTCCACCACTTCGCTCGCGTCCAGCATTTTGTAGCTGATCGTATAATTGATTTCGTCCAGCACAACCAGATCGTACTTCCCTCCATAAATTGCGTCGCGACCCGCTTCCCAGCATTCTCGCGCAAGTTTGATGTCTTCCGGATCGGTTTCCGCGCCGCCGATTTTCACAAATCCGCGGCCCATTGGCCGAATTTCAAACTTATCGTCACCTAGCATCTTCGCTGCATCAAGTTCCCCGTAGTGCCACGACCCTTTGATGAATTGCACCATCAGCACGCGTAACCCCTGCCCCACCGCGCGAAACGCCGTCCCCAGCGCGCAAGTCGTCTTCCCCTTGCCCGGCCCGGTGTAAACAATCAGCAATCCTTTTTCTTCCGGCATGAGTTCCTTCCCTTCAAGAAAACGCGGGACACAGGGAAAGGTCTAGAGTTTGGAGGGTGCGAAAAGAAAGGTCAAGACGAGGCGGAAGCAGCCGGGGAAAGCCGCTGCGCTGTCAGGTCAGTTCTTTAGGAGGCTTCAGAAATTCGCGGCGCCAAACGCTTGCTTCACGTCCGGTTTGAAAAGGTAGACCAGTATCCAGACGTCGATGGCAGCGATGATGAGCGCGAAAAACAAAGCTGCCGGATTCAGCTGCCCGAGCGATCTCATCGCGCTGAAGGCGGAACGTAGCAAGTCAGCCCAACCAGGATTATTGTCAGGATTCGCGCCCAATTCGCTACCTTCAGAAGCCCAATCGCGTCCACGATATACACCGCGGCTAAACCCAAGAGCACAAAGCCGATAATGGCGCCTCCCACACCTGCCAGCATTCCCAGGCCGCCGCTGTTGACCATGCGGGAAAGTGCCGCTCCACCACTAAATAAGCCCGAGACGCTTGGTCAGTTCCGCGGCGATGGCGGTGATGCGTTCCTGCGTAGCGGCGGGCAGCGTTGTTTTTGGTTTGGCATGGGGGTCGCGGATGACGATCCAGAGGCCCGGGCGATAGACCTCGTCATCGCCAGGGCAAATTGCGCCGGTAAGCTGCGTGAGCTCGAGGGCCAGTGGAGCGGAGTGAGTGAAATCCAGATTCGCGTGCTCCGGAGAGTTGGCCTGGAAGGGAGGGTGGGCGAGGAGATCCATCAGAACGCCGCGCGCATCATCGACCAGGTCGCGAAAACCCTGCGAAACAAGAACGGCGTCAACGTCGCGAGGCGTAGGCTGGTCGAGCTGGAGCAAGTCATAATCGGGCAGGGGAGTTTCCAGAGATATTTCAATCGCGGCGGAAGGCTGGTCCTGGTCTGGAACGATGCGGATGGACATGGTGCGTAACGTTTTACACCAGCGCGGCTATTTCGGATAGGGGCTGCCGGAGAGGATGGCGAAGGCGCGGTAGAGCTGCTCGGCAAGCATGGCGCGCGCCAGTTCGTGGGAGTAGGTCATGGCGCTGAGAGAGATTTTTTGTGGGACGCGTTCACGGACAATGGGCGGGAAACCGTCAGCGTCCCCGCAGACGAAGATGAGTTCGCGCGTTCCGCGGTCGCGAAGTTCTCCGAGCCATTTCGCAAACCCATTGGAATCGAAATTTTTTCCGAGGGCATCAAGCAGCACTGCCGTGGCGGCGCGATCTGCATCGAGTTTCTTCAGAGCGGCTGGGCCGTCGCGAACTTCGGTAACTTCGATAGGCGAGTGGCGGCTGATGCGCTCAAGGTAATCGTCGATCACCGCACGCAATTCCGTGCGGCGTGTTTTGCCGAGCATGAGCAGCCTGATTTTCACTTGAGGCCGTATTTCTTGCGTTTTTCAAGGAGGGTTTTGCGGCTGATGCCGAGGGCTTCGGCGGCGCGGCTGATTTTGTAGTGCGTGGCTTCCAGCGTGGCGGCGACCACCTCGCGCTCGACTTCTTCGAGGGAGCGTAGCCCGGCGATGGAACCGGCGGCGCCGGAAGCCGCTGCGCGAATGTTGTCGGGAAAATCTGTGGGATCGAGGGTATCGCCGCGGGAAAAAACGATGGCGCGTTCGAGCGCGTTGCGCAGCTCGCGAACGTTGCCGGGCCACGCGTAGGTTGCGAGCATGCGGCGAGCAGCTTCGTTGAGATGTGAGCCGGGGTGGCCGTGGATCGCGCGCAGCGCCGCTAGCAGATAGTCGGCGAGCGGCAAAATGTCCGCACGGCGCTCACGCAGCGGCGGAACACTCAGCGCGAGAACGTTCAAGCGGAAATAAAGGTCTTCGCGAAAGTGGCCGCTGGCTACGGCGGCATTCAGATCCACGTTAGTTAAGGCCACGATGCGCGCTTCAATGCGCAGTGTCTCCGTGCCGCCTAGCCGCTCAAAGGTGCGTTCCTGCAAAACGCGAAGCAGCTTGCCTTGGGCGCCGGGAGTCAGCGCGGCAACTTCGTCGAGAACGATCGTGCCCGTTCCGCCAAGTTCCAGGCGACCGAGCTTGCGTTCGACCGCGCCCGTGAACGCGCCGAGTTCATGGCCGAAAAGTTCGCTCTCCACCAAATTTGGCGGAAGGCTGGCGCAGTCAATTTTCAGAAAAGGAGCGTCGCGACGGGGGCCAAGTTCATGGACGAGGCGCGCCAGATGGTCTTTGCCGGTTCCGCTTTCGCCGCTGATGAGTAGTGTGGTCGCAGCGGCAGCAACCTTTTGCGCGAGTTCGAGGAGACGCTGCGAGGCGGGGTCTTCCGCGATCCACGGCAATCGCTCCGTGCTCATTTGGAATAGGCTTCGCCGGCGGCGTGGGAATCGTCAAAGGAGTCGAAAGAATGGTTCCGGGCGGCGACACCCGGTTCGTCGGGAAGCACAAGCTTCGGCGAGGAGCGCCACAGGCGTTCGAGGTCGTAATAGCGCCGCGCTTGTTCGCTGAAGACGTGCAGGATGAAACCGCCAAAATCGATCAGCGCCCATTCGGCGGAGCCGCGTCCTTCACGATGCTTCGGCGATCGATGAAGCTGCTTCTCGAGCTGCTCTTCGACCTCGCTGCAGATGGCTTGCACTTGCGGCGTGCTGAATCCGGTGCAGATGACGAAATAGTCCGTGAAGGCACCGACGCCACTGAGGTCGAGAACGGTGATTCCTGCTGCTTTTTTATTTTGCGCCGCTTCGACGGCGATACGGACGCCTTGTGGCAGAGAGTCTAATTTCACCGGTATAGGCCTTGTTTGAGAATGTATTCCTCGACGCGGACGGAGACAAGTCCATGAATGGACTGGCCGCGGTTGGCGCGACGGCGAATGTCTGTCGCGGAGACGTCAACGGAAACCGATTCCAGCAGATAGACACTGGTATTCTGAAGCTCCGCGACGACTTGCGACGGTTGTGCTTCTCCATTTTTTTTGAGGCCACGGCGGCCGATGAGATCCGGGGGAATGACAAGACGCAGCGCTTCGGCGCGAATTCCCGGACGGTTGGCGACGATGAAATCGCAAAGGCCGAGAAGCGTTTCGTATTCCTTCCAAACCGGAATGTCGAGGAACGCATCGGCGCCAATGATGAAGAAGATGCGGTCGCCATGGCCGTTATAGGCGTGGCGGAAGTAGCGCACCGTGTCGATGGAATAATGGAGCTGCGTGCCGCTGAAATCTTCGCCGGCTTCGGCGAGCGAGGGAACGAAATGCGGATGCTCGGAGCAAGCGAGCGAAGTCATCGCGAAGCGGTGCGGGAACGGAGCGAGATGCTGCTTGAGTTTATGCGGCGGCCGGCTTGCCGGGATGAAATGAATTTCGTCGAAATTGAAGCGCCGATCGGCGGCGCGGGCCACGGCAAGGTGGCCGTTGTGAATCGGGTCGAAGGAACCGCCGAACAGCGCGATACGACGCGGATGATGCTTTGCGGCGGTGCGATGCGCCTGCGCTGTCGTCAATGCGCCTCCCAGGAGGAATCTGTGCTTAATTTTCTCACGAATTCTTGATCGGCGCAGGATGGGAATCGTGTCCCGGCGCGTTCTCGTCAATTTCTCCGGAAGTCGATGGCAAGTCCAAAGTAGTTTCGTGCGCGGGACGCGGAATTTTGTCGAGAGCGTCGGCGATGGAACGGACGAGGTCTTTGACGCCGTCACCAGTGACAGCGGAAATGGAATGGAATTCGAGGTTGCCTTGTTTGCAAAAGTCACGAAGCTCATCGAGGCGCGTGTGATCGGTGGTGGCGTCCAGCTTGGTGGCTACGACGATCATCGGTTTTTCCACCAGCGAAGGGCTAAAGGCTTCCAGTTCGCCGTTGATGACTTGAAAAGAGTGAACGGGGTCATCGACGTTGGAGTCGCTCGTGTCGATTAGATGCACGGTGAGGCGGGTGCGCTCGACGTGCCGAAGGAAACGAATGCCAAGGCCGGCGCCTAGATGGGCGCCTTCGATGAGGCCGGGCAAGTCGGCGACGACAAAGGTGCGGCCCAGTTCGGTGCCGTGGCCGCCAGTTCCACCGTCAGCGTTGACGACGCCGAGGTTGGGCTCGAGCGTGGTGAAGGGATAATCCGCAATTTTTGGCCGGGCCGCGGAAATCACGGAAATCAACGTGGATTTCCCCGCGTTCGGAAAGCCGACGAGGCCAACGTCGGCGAGAAGTTTTAGTTCGAGTCGGAGATGGCGCTCTTCGCCGGGAAAACCGTCCTCGTGTTCACGGGGCGCTTGATGCCAGGGCTTGGCGAAATTTTGGTTGCCACGGCCGCCGCGTCCGCCTTGCGCGATGAGGACGCGCTGTCCAGGTTCGGCAAGATCCGCGATGGTTTCGCCGGTTTTTTCGTCGTAAGCGAGCGTGCCGACGGGAACCTGCAAAATCATATCGCCGCCGGAGTGGCCAGTGCAGTTGGAGCCTTCGCCGTGGCGGCCGCGGTCGGCTTTGAATTCGCGATTGTAGCGGTAGCGGAGGAGCGTGTTGTCGTTGGGATTCGCTTCGAGATAAATGCTGCCGCCGTGGCCGCCGTCGCCGCCTGATGGGCCGCCGCGTGGAACGTATTTTTCACGGCGAAACGCGACGCAGCCATTGCCGCCGTCGCCGGCCTTCACCAATATTTTTGCTTCATCAACGAACACGAGAATCACTCTCCACATAGGCTGGCCGCTAGGCGGCTGCCATTAAAAACGATAGCATAAGCGAACGATCGATACCGCATCGCCAGCCGAAACTACAAGAACGGGGCCGGGCCCGGAAAAACAATGTCTGCCTTGAGCAAATGGCTGAAGCGACTGGCGCTTCTTTTTGTGATCGCTTTTGTGGCGATCGGCGCAACGCTTTATGTGCTCTACTTCCGGCGAACTACTTTGCCCCCCGCTGCGCCTCATGCGATTGTCGCGCCTTCCATTGCGCCTCTGCCCGGACTCGCCGCTTGCTGGATTGAGACGGGCAAAACATTCAGCAGCTTTTCCTTTGGCTCGACCGCAGGAGGCATTCTGGTGCGGCACCCGGCCGGCGATTTGCTGATTGATACAGGCAATTCGAGCCACTTCAACGACGAGATTCGCGACTATCCTTTCCGAACCTGGCTCAAGCTCCGATTTCTTGCCGGGCAACTGACCCCCAAGATTCCGCTGCCGGAACTGCTGCGCCGGGTGAAGGAAGACCCTGCAAAATTGCGCTGGGTGATCCTTTCTCATGCGCATCTCGATCACGCGGGCGGGCTGATGGACTTGCCGCGCGTGCCGGTTCTTCTGTCGCAGGAAGAACTGCAATTCGCGAACGATCCGAGCGTCGAAGCAAAAGGATTTGCCATTGCCGCGCACGTCTCGAAATTCCCTGTGCCCGGCAAACCCAGTTTGCGATTTGATCCGGAGCCTTACGAATCGTTCGACGAGAGCGCCGACCTTTACAAAGATGGATCGGTGGTTGTCGTGCCGCTCCGCGGACATACACCTGGGAGCGTGGGAATCTTCGTGAACCTCTCGCCCAGCCGGCGCCTGTTTTACGTCGGCGACGCCGTCGATGACGAGCGCGGCTTCGAGGAGCGCGTGGGCAAGTCCTTGGTGCTGCGTGACAGCGACAATGATGAGGCCCTCGCGAGTCAAATCGTTGCCCGGCTCAGTGAACTGCACGAAAAGCTGCCCGAGCTAGCCATCATTCCCGCGCACGGACGAAGCGCGTACAAGAAGTTCTTTCCGGGCGGGCCTTTGAGCTGCGTCTCCGGGCAGTGACCGCTCGACAAGTGCGCCTTGAAGAAAAATGCCGTCCATTGAAAACCGGACGGCAGCAATCTCGGACCGGGCGGGGAATCCTTGAAGAGCACGAGCGAATTAGTTGGCGGCGGACTTGGCAGCGGTCGGCTCGACGCTGATGAAGCGGCCGTGGCGGCCCCGGTCGGAGAACTTCACGACGCCGGTGACGAGAGCGAACAGCGTGTCGTCCTTGCCCTGGCCGACGTTTTCGCCCGCCTGGTGGCGCGTGCCGCGCTGGCGGATGAGAATCGTGCCTGCGTTGACGAGCTGGCCCCCGAAACGCTTTACGCCGAGCCGCTGTCCGTGAGAATCGCGGCCGTTTGTAGAGGAGCCGCCGCCTTTCTTATGTGCCATGACGAATTTCCTTTTTCTTTTAAGAGCATTTTTCTCAGAAAACCAAAGTAGAAAAACTTCCGGCTTCCGAGAGATTACAGTTTGATATCGCTGACTTCGACGGCTGTGAAATTCTGACGGTGGCCGCGAGAAATCTTATATTGATTGCCCTTCTTGAACTTGAGCACGGTGATTTTCTTGGCGCGGCCCTGTGAGACGATCTTGCCGCTCACGCTGGCTTTCGAGGCGTCGCCGCCCAGGACGATTTTCTTCTCGTCGGTATGGACGGCGAGAACCTTGCCAAACGTCACTTTTTCGCCGACTTCGCCCGCGACGCGCTCGATACGAATGGTGTCGCCGGGTGCGACGCGGTACTGCTTACCCCCGGTTTGAATAACGGCGTACATCTGCCCTCCAAGCTGTAAAGACAAACTTTAATTATATGGGTTAGGCGGGTGGGGCGTCAACGAAGGAACGCGAGCGTTCTCGGAATTATCAGCCCCAGGCACCCGGCCTATCATCCGGCGCTGCTGCGGGAGGTGCAGCTGTATGCCTACGCCCTGGGAAGGACCAGTTCCGGGCGGCTGGGGCGGGCAGAGGCCTGAAAGGCCTTCGATGGATTGACCGCAACTTTTGTGCCGATTCGGAGTTAAACTATACAGGTGCTTCAGAATGAGTGAGACACCTGAAGGCACTTAGATCCGAGGCGGTTAGAGGGCAAGTTCGGATCTAGCGAGGACAAGAACATGAGATATTTCAAATATTTGGCGTTATTGGCTGTTTGCGCTTTCGCGCTAGCCGCGCCGTCCCAGGCACAGGTTCGGGTTGGAGTTGGTGTCGGAGTAGGGCCCGTGTATGGCGGCTATGCTGCACCCGTTTGCGAGTATGGATATTACGGGTACGCACCGTATGCCTGCGCTCCTTACGGCTACTATGGACCTGATTGGTTCTATGGCGGCGTGTTCATTGGAGCTGGACCGTGGTTCCACGGGTTCCGTGGAGGCTACTGGGGCCGTGGGGGCTTCGGCGGTCGGGGCGGCTTTGGTGGACGTGGATTTGCAGGCCGCGGATTTGAAGGACGCGGCGGGTTTGCAGGACGCGGCGGGTTTGCTGCGCGGGGCGGGGCAATTGCCCACGGACCCGTTGGCGGTGGATTTCGCGGCGGTAGCGCCGGCGCATTCCACGGTGGTGGCGGATTCCACGGCGGTGGCGGAGGCCATGGCGGCGGTGGGCACCGGTAATTGAATTAGAATCTTCGAGCGAGAAGCTTGAACGGCTGGCAGCAAACGCTGCCAGCCGTTTTTTATTGTTGGCGGTCCGGGCCGGCCGGCTTGAGTTGGGGAATCGGGTGTCGTAAGGTACGCGCGTGAGAACAGCGGAGAACAGCTTGAAATTGGGCGGGGCGGAGTGGCGTTCGCGGGAAAGGCAGAGGTAGGTGCCAACGGTCGAGCTGCAGCACTCGCCACATGCGCCTGGCATTAGTCCTGTAACGGTCCATTACCGGGAATATGGGCGAGGAAGGCCGCTCGTATTTCTGCATGGCGGTTGGGGGTATGGGGTCTATCCATTCGATCGGCAGATCGAGGCGCTTCAGAGCGGGTACCGGATACTGATCCCCGACCGGACGGGATATGGGCACTCGACGCGAGTATCGGGAGAGATGCCGCTGGACTTTCACCGGCGGGCGGCGGCGGAGACTCTGGCGTTTCTCGACGCGCTGGGGATCGAGCGGGCGGTGCTGTGGGGACACAGCGATGGAGCGGTTATCAGCACGATGACCGGGTTGGCGGCGCCAGAGCGTTGCGAGTGTCTGATTCTGGAGGCATTCCATTTTCTGAGGAGAAAGCCGGGATCGCGATCGTTCTTTGAGCGATTTGCGGCGAATCCAGAAGATTTGGGAGAAGAGACGAAGAGGATGCTGGCGGAAGATCACGGAGAGGTGCAGTGGCCGGCAGTGCTGCGGCGGAATTGCGGCGTTTGGTTTCGGATTGCGGATCAAGTGAAGCGGCCTGAAGAGGATTTGTACGGCGGGCAGCTGGCCGAGCTTGCGGTGCCGACGCTATTTTTGCATGGGAGCCTTGATCCACGAACGGAGCCCGGGGAGATGGATCTTGTTCGTGGGGCTGTGCCGCAAGCGACGATGAAGTTTGTGGGCAACGGGAAGCACAGTCCACACAGCGAGCAAGATGCTTTCGAAGAGTGCAACGCGATTGTGAAAGAGTTTTTGCAGGGCCTTGCCAGAGGACCGGAGATTTAAACCGGTGTATCCCTGAAAATCAGAAATCGAACCGGTAGCCGAGAATCATTTTGGCGATGAGGTGATCTGTCGAGGCGGTGATGCCGACGCCGAGGCCGAAATTCACCTCCCATTTGGGAGACAAATTCAGATCTATCGCGGGAAAAATCTGGTGCTGCTGAAGGCGCGTGGGCAGGAAATCGGTGGCTGGTCCGACCGAGCCGTAGTACTCGATCCCTCCGGTGATTTTCTTCGTGAAGTCATAGCTGATTTTGGCGTTGGGCGAAAACACAAATCCCTGGCTGACGGATTCCCCGTGAAAGGACCGATCGAAGGTGGGGTTGAAATCGAAATACCAGCGGCGAACTTGTTTGTCGATGATGGGGCGAATTTCCCAGGTCCAGGTGTCAGTGGAGAATTGGCGGCGCTGGTATCCGATTTCGTTGGAGAGGCTGAGGCCGACGGGGCATTTCCACTTCTTGGGGACAGCGATGCGCGGGCGAATATGGTCGCCGACCCACTGCACGCCAAGCCCGTTGCGCTCCGAAGTGAAGATATAGAAGCCGACTTCGAGCCAGTCGGTGAAGCCGTGGGTGATCTCGACGGTTTCGTGCTCGGCGTGATTGGTGGGATAGACGCCATCGACGATGGTCTTGGTGCCGTCGATGGTGAAATTGCTGTGGAGCTCGACCATGGTGTGGCCGGGATCGACGAGGTCGTAGCTGTAGACCTGGATTTCGTAGTTATCCTGGGCGCGGGCGGAGCCGGAAAAACCAAGAAGCGCGCCACCTGCCAGCGCGATGCATAGGATTGGAAGCTTGAGATTCTTGAGATGCAAGGACGGCTACCTCCATTGTCTTCCGCACAAGATTAATCCTGCTTCCTTTGATTCGCAAAACGGACGGGTGAGTACAGTCGAATCCGCGATTTAGAAAAGGGCGAGCGCTCAAGCGTGGGGATGAGCTTTGTCGTAGATGTCCATCAGCTGGCGGATGGAGGCGTGCGTGTACTTTTGCGTGGTGGAGAGCGACTGGTGGCCGAGGAGCTCTTGAATGGCGCGGAGGTCGGCGCCGTCGGCGAGGAGATGCGTCGCAAAGGCGTGGCGGAGGGAGTGGGGGTGCAGGTCCCAGTTCACATTGACGAGGCGGACGTATTTCTTGACGATGCGGCCGACGGAGCGTTGTGTGAGGCGGCGGCCGGCATAATTCAGGAAAACGGCTTCGGTGTGAGGGGCATCGCGGTGGCGGCCGCGGCTGTTGGAGGCTTCGAGAAGCAATTGCTCGCGCAGAGGCCAATACTTGTCGAGCGCTTCCTGGGCTTTCGAGCCGTAGGGGACGATGCGTTCTTTGTCGCCTTTGCCGCGGACACGCAGCATGAGATCTTTTCGCTCGATGTCGGATAAGTTGAGGCCGGTAAGCTCGCTGACGCGAAGGCCGGCGGCGTAGAGCAATTCAAGCAGGGCGCGGTCGCGGCGGAGCAGGAGGCCTTCCGGTTCGAGTTTGGCAAGTTTGCCGGGAGAAGCACCGGTGTTCGGACGCGCGCGATTCTTGGGAGGTTCGCTTTCGGCGCTCGACACGGGGTCCATTTCCGCGAGTTGATTTAGAAAGCCGTTCATCTCTTCGGCGGAGAGAACAGTGGGGATGCGTTTGGGCAGCTTGGGAGTCGGGACGAGCCGGGCGGGATTTTCCTGCAAGCGGCCTTCGCGTACGCAGTACTTGAAGAAGGAGCGGAGCGCGGCCAGCTTGCGGGCGATCGAGCTTTTCTGGAGGCGCTGGTCGTGCAGGTAGCCGACGAATTCGCGGATGGTGCTGTGCGTGACGGCGGTTAGCGCGGGCGGCTCGAGGCCGGGCGGCGAAAGATAGGCGATGAATTGGGCGAGGTCCTTGCCGTAGTTGGAAATGGTGTGCGGCGAGGAATTCTTCACTGCGCGAAGGTATTCGAGATACTTGCCGATAGCTGTTTTCATTTTGCGTCGAGGGGGATTCGGCTATTCCTCCGTCACTGATTATAGGACAGCTATCTTCGTCGAGGGAGCGCAATTGGCTCACCAGTCATCCAGAGGTCAGATGAGAATTACGAAGTTCTCCCGCCAAAGCAAAGCTAAAACGTCTGCGAGATGAATTACGGCTTGGCGCCAACGGGTGTGGCTTCTTCCGGCTGGACTTGCGGCGGCGGTGCTGGTTCAGGCGCTAGCTTCTCCCAATCGCAGCCTTCCTGCAAGCAGGTGTGCACCATGCCAATTTTGGTTTTCTTTTCGACGATGAAGGGGGCGCCGCACTTGGGGCACGGCTCGGCGATGGGCATGAAGGGCGTCGTAAAATCGCAATCGGGATAGCGCGAGCATCCGTAGAAGATGCGCGGGCGGCCGCGACCGCCTTTTCCGGCGCTGCCGCGGCGGACGAATTCGCCTTCCTTGCACTTCGGACATTTGATGCCCATGGTGATGGGGCGCGTGTATTTGCACTTCGGGTAGCCGGTGCAGCCGATGAATTCTCCAAAGCGGCCGTGTTTTTTGACGAGGCCGTTGCCGCAGAGAGTGCATTTTTCGTCGAGCAGCTCGTCGGGCTGCATGGATTTGCGTGTGCCCTCGACAAGGCGGCGCGTGGTCTGGCAATCCGGATACGCAGAGCACGCCAGGAACGGTCCGAACCTCCCCGCCTTGATGACCATTTCTTTGCCGCAGTTGTGGCAATACTCGACTTTTATTTCGCCCGGTGCGGCGTCCGGCAAGGCAGGGGACAGGTCCTGAATAAAATCGCAGTCCGGATAGCGCGAACAGCCCAAAAAGAAGCCTAAGCGGCTGATGCGCTCGAGCAGTTCGCCCTCACCGCACTTCTCGCACTTTTTGCCGGTGGGGATGCCTGCTTTGTAGGAGAGCATTTCATCATCGGCGCGATCGAGATCAACAACGAACTTTTCCCAGAACTCTTTTACGGCTTCGCGCCAGGGGAGCTTGCCTTCCTCGATTTCGTCGAGCTCTTCTTCGAGACGAGCCGTAAAGGTGACATCGAAAATATCTTCAAAGCTTTTGACCAGCAGCAGGCTCACACGCTCGCCAAGCATGGTGGGCGAAAAACGGCCCTGCTCTTTCGTTACGTATTCGCGCTCCACGATGACGGAAATGATCGAAGCATAGGTCGAAGGACGCCCGATGCCTTTTTCTTCCAGGTCCTTGACCAGCGTCGCATCGTTGTAACGGGGCGGTGGTTGCGTAAAGTGCTGATCGGGACGGATTTTGTCGAGCTTGAGCGTCTGGCCTTCGGTTACGCGAGGAAGCGCATTGCCTTCGCCTTCGTCGCTCTTTTCGTCGTCGGCCACATCCACAACCTCGGCCTGATACACGGCCAAATAGCCGGCGAATTTCTGCACCATTCCCGTGGCCCGGAACGTGTAGTCTGCCGCCGAAATGTCGATCGTCGTTTGATCGAACACAGCCGGCATCATTTGGGAGGCCACGAACCTCTGCCAAATCAATTGATACAGCTTGAATTGGTCCTCTTTCAGATACTTGCGGACGTCTTCCGGCGTGCGCGTCACATCCGTCGGGCGGACTGCTTCGTGCGCCTCTTGCGCGTCTTTCTTGGACTTATAGTAATTGGGCTTCTCCGGCAGGTAGGCGGACCCGAATTTTTCAGGGATGAGTTCGCGCACTTGCGCCAGCGCATCCTGCGAAACGTTTACAGAGTCCGTGCGCATGTAGGTGATCAGCGCGACGGAGCCTTCACTGCCGAGTTCGACGCCTTCATAAAGGCCCTGAGCCACTCGCATCGTATTCTTTGCCGAATAACGCAGCCGGTTATAGGAGGCCTGCTGCAGCTTTGACGTCGTGAAGGGTGGAGGCGGATTTCTTTTCTTTTCTCTTTGCGTGACACTGGCAACTTGCCATTTTGCTTTGCTTACCGCGGCGACAATCTTATCGGCCGCTTCCTGGTTTTTGACTTCGATGTCTTCGCCGTTGCGCTTGAAGAGTTTGGCTTCGAACAGAGGAGGCTGGCCTGAATCGAGCATGGCGTGGATCGTCCAATACTCTTGCGGGACGAAGGCGCGGATTTCCTGTTCGCGTTCGACGATCAGACGCAACGCGACGGTTTGCACACGCCCAGCAGAAAGACCGCGACGGACTTTATTCCAGAGAAGCGGAGAGACTTTGTAGCCCACGATGCGGTCGAGGACGCGGCGGGCTTGCTGCGCATCGACGAGATTGCTGTCCACTTTTCTCGGATGCTCGAAGGCGGCGCGAATGGCTTTGGGTGTAATCTCGTTGAACGTAACGCGGAAAATTTTCTTGGGATCTATAGCTGGAATTTCTTTTTTGGGTTCGTCCTTCGGCTCTTCTGCCACCACTTCGGGCTTGGCGTTCTTTTTCTTGAAGCGCGGGACCGTAGGTTCCTGCTCGGGATACTTGGAGGGCTTGGCCAAAACCATGGCGAGGTGCGCGGAGATGGCTTCGCCTTCGCGATCGGGGTCGCCCGCGAGATAGATAGCGTCCGCGGTGTTGGCAGCTTTGCGGAGATCATTGATGATCTTGCCTTTGCCCGCGATAATTTGAAGAGTGGGCTCGAATATTTTTTCGTCGTCGAGGGAGATCGGCGGACGGACCGGCTTCTCTTTGACTTTTTTCGCGCCCTTTTTGGCCCGCTTCTTTTTCTTGCCGTTAGTTTCTTCCTCGCCGGGCAGACGAATGCCAATCGTCTTCTTGGGCAGGTCCATCACGTGGCCAATGGAGGCCTTGACGAGGAAATTCCGCCCCAGGTACTTATTAATTGTTTTCGCCTTTGCAGGCGACTCAACGATCACAAGCGAACGAGCCATCTTTTCTTTGTAACCCCGTAATGTGCTGCTGGGAGAGCTAGAGAGCGCGGCGTGTGTCCTTCTCGCTAACTTACAGTAGATGCTGCGATCAGCCTCAGGGATACTCTCAGCGCTTAGATGCAGGAACAGCGGCGGGCGATTCGCGCCGTATCTGCTGCTAAAACAACACTTTGCTGAAAATCCGGAAGTCAACGGTTAGCTGGGTTGGGCGGCGTCCTCGGAGAGGACGGAGTCGAGAGTCGTGAAGAAAAGATCGGCGTCGGCTTCGGAGAAAATCAGCGGGGGGCGCAGCTTTATTACGTTGTGATGGGGGCCGTCGGTGCCGGTGAGGATGCCGCGTTCCCGGAGGCGATTGACCACGTAAGAAGCTTGGCGTGGCGCGGGTTCGCGAGTTTCACGATTAAGGACCAGGTCTAGGCCAAGGAAGAGGCCTGCGCCGCGAACATCGCCGATCAGCACATGCTTTTCTTGCAGGGCTTTGAGCCGCGCGGTCAGATAGCGCCCCACTTGTAACGCGTTTTGCTGGAGACGCTCCTCTTCGAGCACGTCTAGGACGGCGAGCCCCGCGGCGCAGGCGACCGGATTGCCGCCGAAAGTGCTGAAGAACTCCATGCCATTGTTGAAGCTTGCGGCGATTTCTTGGGTGGTGACAACGGCCGCTAACGGGAACGCGTTTCCGATAGGTTTGCCGAGTACCAAAATGTCCGGGATGGCGCCTTGCGTCTCGAATCCCCAGAAGTGCGTGCCTAGGCGGCCTAAGCCCACCTGCACTTCGTCGGCGATGCAGACTCCGCCTCGGGCGCGGACATGCTTGTAGGTTTCGGCGAGGTATCCCGGCGGAAAAACGATTTGGCCGGCTACGCTCGGGAGCGTTTCGGCGATGTATGCCGCCGCGCGGCGGTCTTCCCTGTGCATATTCTCGAGGAGTTGGGCGACGTGCTGCGCGTATTTTCCACCCGCTTCAGGATCGCCGCGGCGGTAAGGGCCGCGATAGTCGTCGGGGATGGGTGCGACGTGGACCCACGGCATGCGGCCGCGGCCTCCTGGACCATCAAATTTGTAGGGGCTGATGTCGATGAGTGTGTTTGTGTGGCCGTGGTAGGCGTGTTCGAGGACGATCACATCTTCGCGGCCGGTGTGCGCGCGGGCCAGCCGCAGCGCAAGCTCGTTCGCTTCGCTGCCGGAGTTGAGGAAATAGCAGACGCTCAGCGGCGCGGTGAGAAGATGCGTGAGGCGCTCGGCGTAGCGGTTCACATTATCGTGGAGGTAGCGGGTGTTGGTGTTAAGAAGGGCTATCTGCTCCTGGACGGCGCGTACTACGCGAGGATGGCTGTGGCCGACAAGCGGAACATTATTGTAAACGTCGAGAAAAGCGCGGCCCGTGTCGTCGTAGAGATACTGCATCCATCCGCGGGCAATCTTCAGCGGCTGCTCATAGGAGATACTGAGGTTTTTTCCAAGCAGTTCGCGGCGGGCGGAAAGAGTCTCTCGGGAATACGGCTCCTTAGGCGGGAAGCGCTCGGCAGGAATGCCGAGCAGCAAATTTGGATCAGGCGAGAGAGAAGTCCACACGGCGCGCTGCGACGCGGGGGCCACGCCGGGAAAATCGGAACGGTGGTCGAGCAAGTCCAAGATAATTTGAAAATGAAGGTGCGGCGCCCAGCCGCCGTTTTCCTGAGCGTTACCGATCCGGGCGAACTGCTGTCCGCGCGCGACGCGCTGGCCGGGCTGCAGCGCGTCAAAGGCTTCTCGCGCGAGGTGGCCGTAGAGCGTGAAAAATTCCACGCCGTCGCCGGTTGCGTGGCGGAGAATCACGAGTGGCCCGTAGTCGAGCGGCGCGGTATTGACCGCGACGGCGTGCACGACACCGTCAAGCAGAGCGTGGATCGGCGTGCCGGGTGAGGCAAATAAATCGATGCCTAAGTGAACGGTGCGGCGCTCATTGGTGGGATTTTCACTCGCCCCAAAAAGCGGCGATGTATAGAGGAGGCGTGCTTCATTGTAGCGGCCGACACCCACCGAAGCATTCGCGTTTTTCAGCTTGCCGAAGATGGCATCGCTGAGGTTTTGCGTCTCTGAGGAGCTTGGATCGGCTCCGAGAAACAAGCTGCCGACGCTCAAATCGAAAACAACAGTTGGGGCTGTGCGCAAGTCCGGAGCGAGAACGGAAGCGGCGCTTCTCGCGCTCGACGCCAGCCATCGCTGCACTTTTTCGCTTTGCGGCGCTGCGGGCAAACCGCAGGCATCGCGAAACGTGTAGTGCGCGAATCTTGGATGAACCGCGGCAAGCTTCTCGAGCGCATCCCAGGCGGGGGCTTCACTAATCGTCACGTAGGGATCGTCGGAGATCAGAGATTTGCGATAAGCAGAATTCGTGACACTGACGGCAAGCCGCATCGCGATCAGTGCGTAGAGAATCTTGATCTCGGCTTCCTCTAACGGAAAAGCGCGGTGATAACCCGCGATTACGGCGCTGGCAGCGTGAAGCGGATCTTTTGGGCCGAGGATCGCGTAGGCGGCGGCGATTGCAAGCTCAGAAATAGTAAGACCATGATGCATGTCGCCGAAGTCGATCACACTGACCACTTTTCGCGGTTGCGGCCAGGGTGGGCCGACCAGGACGTTGTAGTCGTTGGCGTCACCATGGATGACGCTGCGACGCAACGACGGCAGCGCGGGAGCCACTTCCGATTCGTACAGCGCAAGAACCCGCTCGACGAGCGCGCGGCGAGTGGAATCCCCGATGTGCGGCAGATAATCTCGAATCCAGGCGCCGCGAGCGAGATCCCACTTCAATTCGCGATGCGCGGCCGGATGCGAAAAATCCTCGAGGGCAGCATCCATTTCACCGAGAAAATGGCCCAGACTTCGCAGTAACTCAAGACTGTGCGGATTTACCTTCGCGAGAACAGTTCCCTGAACAAAGGTAAGCAGCCAGAGCAGGCGCTCCGTTCCATCTGAGAGCGTCCGGACGGTGAACACGGCGCCGCTTGGCGTTGTGCAGACGCGCGGCAATGAAAGTTGGGGCGCGCGTCTGGCCAGATGTTGTAGTGCCTGGCACTGCATCTCGACGAAAGACTGCTCCCTCGCTGGATGCATGATTTTCAGGGCAAATTCGCGTCCGGCGGCAGAGGTGAGATGAAAATTGTCGTCGTACTCGCCGGGAAGACATTTGGCGGAGACATCGAGGCTGAAAATTTCGCGCGCCAGGCAAGCGGCTTCTGATTCGGTGACCGGCTGGGCCACGCGCGCTTCAGGAATCATGCGGTGAATCTTATCCGCAACGGATGGAGCGCGTCCATCCCGGCAGCATACGCGGTGGGAAATACGAGCAACGTGCGCCGCCAAGTCTTTGGCGGCGCACGGTTAAGCCGTGCAAAAAACCGACGCTACATTTCGTCGCGAGACGATTGCACGGAAACTGGACCGTTGACGGTAGAAAGCCGGATCATGGCCGGGGAGCTGCCGTATTCGATGCGGCGATTGTTGTCGTCCCAAGTTTTCCGAGCGTTGTCGCAAATGCTTGCATGGCAGCTCATCGGCGAATAGTTCCGCGATTCCACGCTGAAACTGGACTTGTAATCGGAAGGAACGGAAAGCGTTAGAGGACCGTTCTGCGCATCGGCGGTCAAGCCTGTTCCGCTCCACGTCGTCCCTTTCAGATTGATGGAGATCGGGCCGTTCTCGGTGTGGATGCGCACGTTTCCGCTGCCTCCGCTGATCGTGATGGGGCCATTGGCCGCTTGAACGTCGGCATCTCCGGAAAAATCGCGCAGGGTGATGGGACCGTTCGTGGCGTGGGCGGTCAGTTTGCCGTCAACGCTGTAAAGAGATAGCGGGCCATTAGCGGTCTCGAGATCAATCACCGACGCTTTCGGCGCGCGAATCAGCAGGTAGATCGCCCATTCGCCGTCATCGCTGGGGCCGCTTGTCGAGACCTCTCCGTTTTTAACAGAAAGCGTCATTTGCGCGAGAATTCGCTGCGCGCTTCCATCCTCATTCGAGGCGAACTTGCAGGACGTCACGGAATAGGTGTCTTTGTCCCAGCCTTGGACCTGAACCCCGCCGTTTTTGTGCGGGCGAACGTGAAGCGAGGGCGCATCGGCTTTCGTTATCGTGCGTTCTTCCGATTCCGTGACGGCTTCGCGATCATCGAATCGAACATGGAAGTCGGAGCAGTCCGTTGCCGGCTCATGGTGGCCCCCCGACATGCTCATCGAGTGACGATGGTCTCCGTCTGTCCAAGCTGGCTCGTCGGGGGGCGCGGGTAGAGCAGGAACCGCAGGCATTGGGGGCATGGCAGGCATCGCGGGCGCGCCCGGAGTGGCGGGTGTCGCTCCATAGAAGAGAGCTGGAGGGGGCGGCGGTATAGGTGGCAGAAGAGACTCGAAAGAAGGAGGCGCAGGTGGAATTGGAGGAGTTGGAGCATTCTGGGCACCAGCCAAAGCAGCTAGGGCACACAATCCACAGACTACTGTCGCGACAAGCAGACAAACCCTAATGATCGATTTCATGGACAAACCCTCCCTGCTACATAGACGAAGAAGGGCCCTATCGGTTTGATGAATTCGCGGCCAAAGTTTGCAAAAGGGAGGGTGACCGCACCAAACTTTCGGGTGCCAGTTCTTTCTTCCACGAACTGGACAGGGCTTTCCATGACTTAGAAGAAATTGGCGGCTTGCCGATTGCGCGCGCAAGCCCTACGGGCGTAGATTAGCCTCGAAAGAGTCGCAGATGGAGGTCCCCATGCGCAGCCTAAGTTGCGAGGCAGTTCGAGGGAGTCAGAAGCCGCACTCGACGCATAATCCGAGTAGCCTATCCGCTGCAGCCGTGTTGCCGTCTTTACTGATGGGGGCATTTGTGTGCTGGGCTGTCGCCGGATGGGCTCAGACGCCGCCTCAATTGCCGGATGGGAACGGGAAGGAAACGATCCAGAAAGCGTGCGGCTCATGCCACGCGCTCACGACAGTGACCAACGCTGGCCACGACCGTCCCGGGTGGGCTTCCGTCCTAAACATGATGGTGACCGCCGGCGCGCCGGTGCCAAAAGACCAGATTGCGGCGGTGACAGACTATCTGGCCAAGAACTTCCCGGAGCGACCCGCGCCTGATGCGGTCTTGATTCCCGGAAGCGTCGAGGTCTCGATCAAGGAGTGGCAGGTGCCAACAGCAGGGTCGCGGCCTCATGATCCGGCATTCGCGCCGGACGGCTCGGTCTGGTATACGGGGCAGATGGCCAACGTGCTGGGGCGGTTCGATCCCAAGACGCAGCAATTCAAGGAATATCCTCTGAAGACGGCCGGGTCCGGCCCGCATGGGCTCGTGCCGGACAAAGAGGGGAACATCTGGTTCACGGCCAACTTCAAGGCCTACATCGGAAAGCTGGACCCGAAGACCGGAAATGTTACCGAATACCCGATGCCCGATCCACAAGCCAAAGATCCTCACACGCTGATCTTTGCGCCGAACGGCAACATTTATTTTACGGTGCAAGGCGGGAACATGGTGGGAAGGCTGAATCCGAAGACGGGCGAAGTGAGGGTGGTCAGTTCACCAACGCTGAAGTCGAATCCCTACGGCATGGTGGTGAGCTCGAAAGGCGTTCCCTTCTTCGTCGAGTTTGGGAGCAACAAGGTGGCCAGTCTTGATCCGGACACTTTGGCGATTCACGAGTATGTATTGCCGCATGTGGATTCGCATCCGCGGCGCGTGGCCATCACGCCGGACGATGTGATCTGGTATTCGGATTATTCGCGCGGCTACCTGGGACGCCTTGATCCAAAAACGGGCAAAATTACCGAATGGGAATCTCCCGGCGGGCCGCGTTCGAGGCCCTACGGTATAACCGCGGTGGGCGACGTCATCTGGTACAGCGAATCGAACACCAAGCCAAATACGGTCGTGCGCTTTGATCCCAGGACAGAGAAATTCCAGACGTGGATTATTCCATCGGGCGGAGGCGTGGTGCGCAACATGGTGGCCACTCCTGACGGCAATTTGTGGCTCGCCTGCAGCGGCGTAAACGGGATCGCCTTCGTCGAAGTGAAAAATTCGGCAAAGATGTCTTCGCTCAAGTGACAGGTGTAGCGGGGCCGCTCCTACTCCGCCAAGAGCCGGACTTCCGAGTCACGGCTGCCAATCGCAATCGAGGGTGCCCATGCTCCCGATGGGCGGGCCGTCCGGAGGCTCGACGGGTGGCGTCAAGTCAATGCGCTTAGGGTCCTTCTCAAACAAATCGATTTGCCGTACCGCATAGAGGACATGCGCATTGATGGGCGTGGCCTTTGCCGGCTCGGAAGGCGACTTCAGCCAAGCCCACAACTCTTTGATCTTAGACCAGGCAACGGCGCGGACTTGGTCGCTCGCGCGATCATTTGCCGCTAGTGCCAGGAGGTCATACAGGACCACATCGTCCACCGCGTTGACAACTTCTCCGTCGTAGCCTTCGGGATGAGGCGACTTCCAGGTGGCGTTGAGAACCGCATCGATGACTTCATCGAGGCCGGGGTTATCAGCGTTGCGGGCGTGGAACTCGACGAGTCGAGCGGCGCGCTCGGGATTAAACAGAAATTGCAGCGTGTGCTGGGCGGCCGATTCTGCGGGAGCGAGCGCGTCAAACGCGGGACTTGTGTGAATCTTGAAATCCTCGCGATTCCGGGGATATTCCGGCGGCCGGGGCGGAATGATTTTTAGCAGTGATTCCGGAAGGGCGAGCGTTTCCGGCTTGAGCGTGGCGAGAATAGCAGAAAGAGCTCGGCGCTGTTCGGTGGGCGCGACGATTTTTGTGGGAACTTCGCCATCGCCGCGCAAAGCAAAGGTGTAGTCCATTCCGCCCACGAGCTTGCTGGCGGCTTCCACCTGATAGCGATGGTACATGTAGATAGGCGCGAGGACGTCTTCGAGAGTGGCCAGCGGCGCGCCTTCGCGAATATTGTTTTCCCCGAAGCGCTTCAGCGCGGCGGCGCGAACCTGCATGATGCGGTTTAGTTCGTCGACGGCGTTCGAGCCGCTGTCCCAAAGATGCGCAACGCTACTGGAAGAACCCGGTGGCCGCGCGTCCTGGTCGGTGAGATAGAGAAGTCCCCGGCGGAACGCATCGCTGAGGATTTTATCGAGCGCGGCATGTTCGTCGGTGCCGGGCGCGAAGCCGCTGTAACCCCAAGCGATGGATACTTTGTCCCAATCGCCGATGCCCGTGGCGTAGGCATCGGACAGATCGGGCGTGCCGTCGGCGGCGAGCTTCACGAGCGGCGGCGGGTAGTCCATCACCGAAGAGCGATTGACGGTGCTTGCCGAGTAGTTGTGCATGAGGCCCAGCGTGTGGCCAACTTCGTGAGCGGCAAGCTGACGTAGTCGCGCGAGGGCCATCTGCATCATTCTTGGAGAAACTGGTTTGCCCTTTTCATAGGGAGCTAGCAAGCCTTCGGCGATTAGATAGTCCTGCCGCACGCGAAGCGAGCCGAGCGTGACGTGGCCTTTGATGATTTCGCCGGTGCGCGGATCGATGACCGCCGCTCCGTAAGACCAGCCGCGCGTGGCGCGATGCACCCATTGAATAACGTTGTAGCGCAAATCCATCAAGTCCGCGCCTTCGGGCATGAGTTCCACCCGGAAGGCGTTCTTGTACCCGGCGGCTTCAAACGCCTGGTTCCACCAGCGCGCGCCTTCGAGCAGGGCGGAGCGAATCGGCTCCGGAGCGCCGCGGTCGAGATAGTAGACGATGGGCTTTACCGGCTCGCTGACGGCAGCGTTTGGATCTTTTTTCTCGAGGCGATGGCGCGCAATGAAACGCTTGACGATGGGTTCGCCGACCGGCGTTGCGTAATCCATATAGGAAATACCGAAAAAACTGGAGCGCGGATCGTAGATGCGCGGCTTGTATCCTGGCGGCGGAAGCTGCACGAAAGAGTGATGCTCGCGAACGGTGATGGATTCGGGAGAGGGTGTGACCTCGCGCACCCAAGGACCGGGTTCGTCGCCGGCGAAGGTGAGCGTGGCTTCGACTTCCGTGTTGAGCGGAAAGCTGTTCGTTCGCGGAAGATAGATAGCGCAGCGCGAAGCGTCAATGTGATAAGAGCCCTGCTTGGTGCGGCGAAGCGTCGCAGGTATGCCGTGGGCGTCGCGCAGGAAAAAGTCGGTAGCGTCGACGAGCGCGCGGCAATTCTTCTGGGTAGCATCGACGGGCGCGCAATTCTCCTCCGCGACAACCGCGAAGCCCCAAAGGGCCGACTCTGCGAAGGAATCGTGAACGGCGCGGCGCTCATCGGCGTCATTTGTCACAGCGCGATAGCCGAGATTTTCCTCGATGAGCAAAACTTTGGGGCCGCTGCGTTCAAATCGGACGATAGCCGTTTTGCCTAGCTGGCCGCGATCGAGGCCAATGTCGTTAGAACCTACGCCGGCTGGCAGGCCGCTCTGGTAAAGAAATTCCGTGTTCCATTTGTCGATTTCGAGCCACAGCTTGCCTTGCTTGGCGTCCCAGTAGAGATTGAAATAGCCGGGAAACGTTTGTGCGCCCGCGGTTTTCGACGCGATTGTCGGCGTCTCGGCGGCATCGGGGTTGGCGGCGATGCCGGCAAAGGGCAGACACAGGGAACAGAGCAGGAAAAGACACCAGGAACGTTTCAGCATTTTCAGCGCCTCCGAATGGAAGGAACGTTTTACAACAAAAGACGCTTGGCGCGGAGGAAAATCCTCTCTGCTATACTTGGTTGAAATCACGAGACTCTAGAAATTGCAAAAACTTCGCATATCGATCGTGCAGTATTTGAACACCGCGCCGCTGGTTTGGGGGTTTACAAACGGGCTGCTGGCCGGGAAGTACGATTTGTCGTTCACCGTGCCGTCACAGTGCGCAGAAGCGTTGCGTGCGGGGACGGCGGACATTGCCATTATTCCGGCGATTGAATACCAGCGCATCCCGGGATTGGTCATTCTGCCGGATTTGGCGATAGCTTCGCAGAATCGGGTTCGTAGCCTGTTGATCCTCGCGAAAAAGCCCATCGAACATGTGCGCAGCATTGCGCTGGACCGCAGTTCCCGCAGCACGCAGGCGCTAACGCGAATCTTGGCCGCGGAGCATTGGAAGATCGATCCAGAGTTTTCTGAAAGCGAGCCCGATTTGAGCGCGATGCTGGAAAGGGCCGACGCTGCTCTGCTTATCGGCGACCCGGCGCTGCGACTTTCCATCGCCATCGAGAAAAAGAGCGCTGTAAGCCTGGAAGGGCGCGCGGTATGCCAGGCAGCAACGCTAGGGATTGCCGGCGCCGACATTTTTCATGTCTATGATGTGGTCGGCGAATGGCGCACATTTTCGAGTCTGCCCGCGGTGATGGCCGTGTGGGCCGCGAGGCCCGAGGTTGCAACTCCGGAGGTGCTGGCGGATTTTTCGGCGTCCCGCGACTTCGGGCTGAGTCAGATCGCGGCCATTGGTCTAGAGGCGTCCCGCGAACTGGAGTTGCCGCAGCAAGCGCTCGAATTCTACTTACGCAATAACATTGATTTTTCTCTCGGTGAAGAAAATCGCCGCGGCCTGGGACGCTATTTCCACGAAGCCGCAAAACTGGGTTTGATCCCGGGCGACAAGAAGATTGCATGGGCAACCGTGGCGAACGAAGCAGTCCAGGTTTCGGCGAAGTAGCGGCGCGATATTTCGTGCCGCTACGCGATTAGAGTTAGGATGATGCATTCGCTAGAATAAGAACGCTGCGACACGAAGGAACAAAGTGGGACTGACCAAAGAAGAAGCCATCGACATGCTGCAATCCGACGACCTCGTAGGCGTCGGCATGGCCGCGCACCAATTGCGACTGAAGAAGAATGATCCGCGCGTGGTGACTTACCAGATCGACCGCAACATCAATTACACGAATTTCTGCACGGAATACTGTTCGTTCTGCGCGTTTTACCGGCCGCTTGGCGCAAAAGACGGCTACATCCTCTCCTTCGAAACCATCTACGAAAAGATCGAAGAGATGCTCGAACTCGGCGGCACAGGAATCTTGCTGCAAGGTGGGCTGCACCCTGACCTGCAAATCGGTTATTACGAAAATCTTCTGCGTTCGCTCAAAGCGCGCTTTCCACAAGTGCATCTACACTGTTTTTCCGCGCCGGAAATTCTGTGCATTGCGGAAGTGAGCGAACTGAGCGTGCGAGAAACGATCCAACGGTTGATGGACGCTGGGCTGCAGTCCATCCCCGGGGGCGGAGCGGAAATTCTCGATGACGAAATTCGCGGAAAAATCGCGCGCCTGAAGTGCACCAGCGACGATTGGGAAGAAGTCCACCGCGTAGCGCACTCCCTTGGCCTGCGCACGACCGCGACGATGATGTTCGGCTGCGGCGAAGAGCTGCGGCACCGCGTGAACCATCTCGAACGTCTGCGCCGCATCCAAGAGGACACGGGCGGATTCACCGCGTTCATTCCGTGGATGTTCGCGGCGGAAAATACGGCGCTCGGGAAAAAAGTGCAGGAAACGACCGCTGTCGATTACTTGAAGACGCTCGCCGTGAGCCGCCTGTACCTCGACAACATCGACCACATCCAGTCGAGCTGGCTCACGCCCGGCATCAAAGTTTGCCAGATTGGCCTCCAATTCGGCGCCGACGACGTCGGCAGCATCCTCATTGAAGAAAACGTCGTGTTCGCTGCCGGCGTGAAAAACCGCACCAATGAAAACGAGCTGCGCCGCATCATCTCCGATGCGGGATTCGTTCCCGCGCAACGCGATACTCTCTATCGCTCTTACGCGCTGAAATAACTCGAAAAAATCCCAGCGCTATTTTTGTGGGGCTGGGCGCTTCAGTGGACGCAGTACGAGCTGCACCTCGGTCCCATCGGGAAGATCGATATCTTCCAGCGGATAGAGAATCCCGCTGCGGAACCGCGCCTGAATCCACCGCGGGCCGGGTTTGGCATCGGCCACCGCAGCTTTTGCAGGCGCTCCGGGAGCACTGGGCGCGCCGGAAGTTTCATCGAGGGCTTCATTTGCAAGGGCATCCGCTTCGCGGTTTTGCTCGCGGTAGACGTGATCGATCCGGAAAGATGTGAAGCCCATGGACATTTTCTTCGCGCGCTCAAAAAGCGGCTTCAGATCCTCGCTCTTCACTTTGTACTGCCCCTGCATCTGCTTGACCATCAGCTCGGAATCGCTCTCGACCCGCAAGGCTCGGATGCCATGCGATTCAGCGTAATCGAGCGCCGCAATCAGGCCGTAGTATTCGGCGACATTGTTTGTCATCCGGCCGATATATTTCTTAAGCTTGGCGACAAGCTCACCCTGCCCGTCGCGGATAACGACACCATACGAAGCCGGACCGGGGTTTCCACGAGCCGCGCCATCGATGTTCGCTTGGTGAGCGGGCGTAGCGTTTTTTTGGTCGGCGGGCGAGTCCCCAAAGAGACCGTCGCCGGCAGCGCGTGTAGATTTTGGAAGGCGTGGCATCAGGAATGGTTAGAAGCGGAAGAAGCCGCGTGTCCCGAGCCGGCGGCAGGGTCCGGCACCGGAATCGGCTCTAAAGTGTACAAAATCAGGCCGCAGGATTCGCAGCGGTAAATCTCTTCATTGGGATCGCGGCGCAGCTCCTGCAAAGTGTGCGGCAGCACGCGCATGCCGCAGCCTCGGCACTGTCCATCACGGGCTTCGGCGAGCCCGGCGCCATGGTGGCGTTTAGCGATGCGCGCGTAGAGTTCGCGCAAATCCTCGGGAATCGGAGCCAGTGCGCGCTCTCGCTCGGCAAGCAGCGATTCCAGCTGTTTCTTCTTCTCGGCTTGCTGCGTTTCGATCTCTTTTCTCTCTTTTGCCACCGCCGTTTCGTCTTCCTTCAAATTCGCTTCGGCGTGCTTCACGCGGCGCTCGGCTTCTTCGCCTGTCATCATTACTTCCAGCTGCGCGTCTTCGGCCTTCGCGACTTCGGCTTCGGCGTTGGTAATCTCGTGCTGCAGCGCTTTATATGCTTCGTTGGTCTTAACCGCGCCGCTCTGGTCGCGGTATTTCTTCGCGCGGTCTTTCCACTGTTGCACGTCCAGCTCAAATTTCTTGCGCTCTTTTTGGCTGTTAACGAGGCCCTCTTTAGCCGCGGCAACCGCCGCACGCGCGCCGTTCAATTTGGCGTCGGCTTCGCGGACGCGCTTCGGAAAAGTCTCAAGTTCCGCCCGCACCGCGGCAATCAAATGGTCAACGCGCTGCAGTTCGATCAGGTGCGGAATGGCGGAATGCATCGGTCTGTAATACTAACACAGGCGGCGCTATGCTTTGCCTTTGGTAGCCGGGGCATTCCAGGGCGCCTGCAGAACACCCCGCAGATTAGAAAGCTCTGTAGAATGCCTTGATTTGCTTGCAAGATTTCCTGGATTGCCCGTTCTAAGGAGGAAGCCATATGCCGCATGTGCAGATCACCTGGGTCGAAGGACGCACGCCGGAGATGAAGCGTAAGATTGCCGAGCGCGTCACCGCCGTGCTGATCGAGGACGGACGCGCGAAACGAGAGAATATTCATGTTTCGTTCCACGACGTGCCAGCAACGGACTACGCCGAAGCAGGCGTCCTCGTGGCGGATCAAAAGCGCACACCGTAAAGAGCCAAAGGAAAAGAGGGCTATTTCTTCGTCTCGTGCGCTCAGCCGTCTGGAAGTGGAAACGAACATCGGCCAGGCATGACTTCACGTATTGCCGCTGAAATAAGGAGGCCTTCCCGTGGCTGAGACCTTACAGAAAAATCTGGACAGGTGGATCGCGGCCGGAATTTTGGATGCTGGCACAGCCGGTCGTATTCGTTCTTTCGAACAATCCCGCGGATCGCTAGAGCGCCTGCGCTGGCCGGTGCTGCTGGCCCTGGCGCTGGGCGGACTTCTCCTCGGCGCGGGCGTCCTGCTCTTTGTCGCCGCGCATTGGGAGGAACTCACACCCGGTTCGCGATTTGCCCTTGTTTTGCTCATGGTCGCGGCCTTTCCTGTCGGCGGCGCGCTTACCAGCGAAAAGTTTCCCGCCCTATCCACGACCTTTCACGCCATTGGAACTGTGTGCCTGGGCGCCGGTATTTTTCTCGCCGCTCAAATCTTCAATCTAGAAGCAAACTGGACGAGCGGAATCTTGCTATGGGCCGTGGGAGCACTGATTGGTTGGCTGCTCCTTCAGAAGTGGCCTCACGCCGTGCTCTTGGCGTTGCTCGTTCCGCTGTGGCTCGTCAGCCGGTGGTTCTACGTTGCCGAGCAGAATTGGGATAGAGGCAGAACGTTTGTTTGGGGAGGACTCCTTCTGCTCTCCGTCACTTATCTGAGCGCGAGAACAGTGGAACGCGAATCTTTGGAACGCAAGGCGCTTGTCTCGATCGGCGGAATTGCTTTGCTCCCTTTTGGGATCATCGCGGTTCTCATGCGCGGCGAACTCGCTCGCAACTATGGACAGCATTCCCTCACTACGTCCGAGCTCATCCTGCCGTGGCTTGTCGCCATAGGCGCGCCGCTGGGCCTTGCTCTCTTGCTGCGTGGCCGCGCGGCGTGGATGAATGGCGTCTCCGCCCTGTGGGTGCTTGGCCTCGGTCTCGTAGCGCCCCGCCGCGCGTTTCTTTGGAACGATTGGGACGTGATGGGCTTTTATGTATGGGCCGCCGTCGGAGCCGCTGGACTCATCGCCTGGGGCATCGCGGAACGGAGGCGCGAGCGCATCAATCTGGGGGTCGCGGCCTTCGCCATGACCGTTCTGTTTTTCTATTTTTCCAATGTGATGGACAAACTGGGACGCGCTGAAAGTCTGGTTGGCATAGGCGTGCTGCTGCTGTTTGGCGGGTGGGCGCTCGAACGCCTCCGCCGCCTCCTCGTGGCACGCGTACAGGAGGCGGCATCATGAACCAGCTTCAAAAGGGCCTGCTTTTCGCAGTGATACAAGTCCTGATTGTATCCAGCCTCGGCGCAAAACTCTTGTGGGACCGCGAAGTATCGCCGCGCGGCTGGACGCTCCTGCAGGGCTACGATCCCGACCTTCCCATCCGCGGGCGCTACGCCAACATCTCCCTGCTGGTGAAGGCCGATAAGGTCTTCCCGGAGGCAGCCCAACCAGCGGGCCCAAATACCGTTCGTGCATACGCCTATCAGAATGTGTATCTGACAGTGGAGAACGGCCGAATCGTTGCCAACCCCTCGGATCACGCGACAGGCCTCACCGTGAGCGCGCCCCGGCTGCGGGACGGCGAGATCCTCGGCACACTTTCGCCTCCCGTTGTCTACTTTCTTCCAGAGCACGCAGCCGATCCTTTGCGAGGCCATGCTACGGGCACACTCTTCCTGGAAGTAACGATTCCCCGGAAGGGACCGCCCCGTCCGATTCGCTTTGGCACAAAGACAGGCAGCGAAATTGTTCCGCTGGACACCGAATAAGCTCGAGCTGCGTAGCTTGGGAAGTTGTATCGATCCAGAGGGCGAGGCTTCTGGCTTAGTGAAGCTCCATGCTCTGATCCATCGTCAGTGTGGGATAGCGTATAGGTGAACCCACGGCGGCTTGCGCGTGGTGCGCCGTAACGGTGAACTCGCTGCCAGAACATGCAATGGAATACGTGTAGCCGTCTCGCTCAGGATGCGACATGGCCAGCGACTGGGAAGAGATAAGTTCATCGAGCGAGACGCAATGGCCGTTCTGCCCGATGTAACTGTTTTCCGCATGGGCAATCAGCAAGAGGTCCTCGCGGACGCCAATGAGGCTGATCGCCTGTGTAGGCGCGGTACCTTCGTCTGTGGTGGGCATTTTCTTGAAATAGAAGTGATAAATGCCAAATACCAGCGCAGCACCGAGGAGAATTGTGACTAGACCTCGCATAGAGAAATTCTGGCGCTACGCAGCACCAGTTGCAAGACTCGAGCGAAGAACGCGTGCGCGAGGAAACAACACGACTCTTCTTCCACTGGGCCGCTGGCTTCTTTGCTAAACTCCTCTCACCGCCGCCCCCTCTCCGCGGTGCAAAACCCCTCCCTTGGATTGACGAATGAACACGTTTGCGCCTTCCGTCGAGCTGCAAGCACTCGAGAAATTGCGTCAAGAGGAATTGGAAGAGGCTCGCGCACTCCAAAGCGTGATGCTGCCCACGGAATCGCTGTGCTCGCGCGGCGTCACGATTTCCCATCAATTTCAGCCCGTCTCGGCAGTGGGTGGCGATTTTCTAGACTATTTTCAATTAACGGACGGCTCCATCGGCCTGTATCTCGGCGATGTCTCGGGAAAAGGCCTTCCCGCCGCGTTTTTTGGAGCTCTAGCGGTCGGAACTCTCCGCGGGGTACACAAGACGGGTATTTCCTCGGATCAGGTTCTTGCCACCATGAACCGGCGGCTGATGATCCGCGGCCTTCCGGCGCGGCATGCCGCCTTGCAGTACGCGGTGTTCAATCCATCGACTCGCGAGATACAAATCTCGAGCGCTGGAATGCCCGGGCCGCTGCATCTCACCCGCACGGGCTGCCGCCTGCTCAAGCTGTCTGGCATTCCTCCCGGGCTCTGGCCATGCGCGAGTTACGAGGCCACGGTACTGCGCCTCGAGCCGGGCGACTCCGTTTTGTTCTGCACCGACGGAGTCACCGATTCGATGAACATGGACGAGGAGAGCTTCGGAACGGAGCGCCTCGTGGCGGTTTGCGAGGAACATCTTGCCGATTCTCCCACGCACCTCCTCGAAGCTATCTTTCTGGCGGCGGGGACGTTCAGCCAGGGACGTGCCCCCCATGACGACATGGCTGCCGCTCTGTTCTACTGCTCGGAATAAGGCGTCGGGCCAGCCCGGGTAAATAACTGTTGCAGGAGGATTCATGGTGTGGGAATGTGCGAGGGCGCAGCCAAGAAGGGCAAGTACTCAAACGGGGTATAGTGACTGCGCAATCTGTTCCGGGTTTTCAATTGACAGGCTAATCGGTCTCCAGTAACAACAATAGATAACGCATATCGCGGCAACGTTTTTAGGAGAGTCCCCGATGAAGACAAAGTCTCCCTGTGCACTTGGTCTGGCCTTTTTGCTTTCGCTGATCATCACTATTCCCGCGGACATTTCTGCCGAGCCGCAGACTGGCGGACAGAGGGCCGGCGAGGTTGCCCGCGTAATCCCGGCGGTGAGCATTGCCCGCGGCCCCAAGACCCTCAACGCTTCCGCGAAGACGGAGGTCTACTGGCAGGACTTGGTGAATACCAAAACCGACGGGCGCGCGCGTATCGCTCTGGAGGATGGCTCGGTCCTGAACGTCGGATCAGATTCCTCGATCAAGGTCGTGAAGCACGACTCTGGAGCGCAGCAAACGGATCTCGAGTTGGCCTATGGAAAGCTGCGCACGCAAGCGCAAAAGATTTCAAAACCTGACGGCAAATTTGAGGTTCACACTGCAGCTGGCGTCGCCGGCGTGGTGGGCACGGATTTCTATGTCGGCTATGAAAATAACGTGATGAATGTGGTCGCGTATGATGGCGTGGTGCGCGTCTGCAATCTGGCGGGTGTCTGCGTGCTCTTGAAGGCCGGCCAGCTAACCAGCCTGCGCAACGGAAACAATGAGGCGCCGGCGCCTCCGACACAGGCGCCTCTCGACCTGCTTGTCGCCGCCAGCAAAGACACGGAAGTGGGCCCGCGGCCAGGCAGCGGCCTCGAAAACGCCGGACACATTGGCAAAGGATTGGGGTTTACGATTGGGATCATAATCGCAGTTCCGATCGTTGTCTTTGCGGTGGTCGCAACACGTCACAGCCCGCCTCCCCCTCCGGTAATAACAAATCCATGTGTAATCAATCCTTCCAACTGCGGCTAAACTCTCTAACCGCTCGGAAGCATCGTCCTTTTTTCGCCCTGGCTGCAAGTCGCAGCCAGGGCTCTTTACTTTTAAGCGGATGCAACTCGCTGGGTCCGGCAGCCGTCAAACTAGTGTTACCAATATTGGAGACGCATGGAGTCCGGCATTTTGTGCCGTTACCCGCGGTAGCGTACACTGGATGTTTGGCTGTTCCGTCTAACTGCAAGTGAGGCAATCCTTGAAAATCTCTGTCCGTTATCACCTGAGTTCTGTTTTGTGCGCCCTCGCCCTAGTGGCTTCTCTGATGCCCGTCGTTGCGACCGTGACGCAGGCCGCGCCACCACCCGACGCGCAGGCCAAAAAATCTCCGCTGCTTGCTGCCCTGCAAGCTGAACTCGAGCGCTCCATGAAGACGCTCAAAACGCAAGACCCGCCGGCGTATTACCTCGGCTACACCATCACCGATACGCAGCGAGCGGACGTCTCCGGCTCAAACGGTGCGCTTCTCAACAGCAGCGAAGCACGCAACCGCTGGCTGGAAGTTTCCGTCCGCACGGGTACCTACGAAACGGATGACACCCACAAGGTCGGCGAGCGTACGCAAACCAGCGCCAGCCCGGGCACTTCTGTCCCGCTCGACGACGACCCGGAGGTTCTACGGCGCGCCGTCTGGCTTGAGACGGACGAACAATATCGCGCCGCCGCTGAAGCCCTCATCAAAATCAAAACGGGCAAGGAAGTAAAGGTCGATTCAGTCGAAAACCGCGCTCCCGACTTTTCTCACGAGCAGCCGCACACTTTCATAGGCCCGCAGGTGGCTTTCATGCTGGACCGCAAGCCGTGGGAAGAAAAAGTCCGCGCTTACACGCGCACGTTCCGCGAATCGGCTGCGATTATCAATTCGATTGTGACTTTCACCGCCCAGGCTCAAAACGTTTTGCAAATCACTAGCGAAGGAACCCAGCTGCAATTCGGCCAGATCCGCTACCGTCTCGAGCTGTTCATTCAAGGCAAAGCGTCCGACGGCATGGACATCGACCGCTACTACAATTTTGACTGGGTCAATCCGGCCGACGCGCCGGATGACAAAGCCGTCGCCGCGGCGCAGTCCACGATGCGCAAGGAACTGGAAGGTCTCGTCGTTGCGCCGATCAACGAACCATCGGTCGGACCGGCGCTCCTGACCGGCCGCGCGGCCGCCGTCTTTTTCCATGAAGTGTTCGGCCACCGTGCCGAAGGCCACCGCCAAAAAGATGCCGCCGAAGGGCAGACCTTCGCGAAAAAGGTCGGCGAACCCATCCTGCCAGGTTTTCTGAGCATCGTGGACGACACCACGAGAAGGAAGCTCGGCTCGGAGGACCTGCTCGGCTATTACCAGTTCGACGACGAGGGCGTTCCGGCGCAAAGCGTAACGCTTGTGGATCATGGAGTACTGAAAAACTTTGAGATGTCGCGGTCGCCGCTCGTGGGCTTTCCGACTTCAAACGGGCACGGACGCCGACAACTGGGCGCGACGCCGGTTTCCCGGCAAGGCAACCTGATTGTGGAAAGCAGCAAGACAGTCACCAACGCGCAACTGCGCGTAAAGCTGGTCGAGCTCATTAAAGCGCAGGGAAAACCGTTCGGACTGCTGATCGACGACATCGCTGGCGGTTTTACATTCACAGGGCGCGGACAGCCACAGGCTTTTCAAGTCCTCCCGCTTGTAGTGTACAAAGTGTTCGCAGATGGCCGCCCGGATGAGCTAGTCCGGGGCGTGGATATCGTTGGAACGCCGCTGGCCGCACTGACAAAAATCGTGGCTACCGGCGACACGCCGGAAGTTTTCAACGGCTACTGCGGCGCGGAGTCCGGCTCCGTCCCGGTTTCCGCGGCTTCGCCGGCCATTCTGATCTCGGAATTAGAAGTGCAAAAGAAAGAGAGTTCCACGGACCGGCCGCCGATTCTTCCTCCGCCCGCGCATGATCCTGCAAAAACAGGAGGCCAGCAATGAGGCGCGCCTTAGGTTTTGCAGGAATTACGCTTCTCGCCGCCACGCTCAGTGGCAGCACCGTCACCCGCGCGCAAGCTGCAGCGGACAACGACCATACGCTTGAGGCCATGCGTGACGAAATGGCGCGCTCGAAAACACGCCTCGAACTGCAAATCCCCGGCACGCCGCAGCCTCAGCGTCCGTACTACGTGGAATACCGGCTGCTCGATCTCGACGTGCGCGAAGTCGTCGCTGAATTTGGCGCACTGGTTTCCTCGAATCAAACGCGCAATCGCTTCATGGATGTGGAAGCGCGCATCGGCGACTACAAGCTGGACAGCTCGAATTTCATCAGCGATGACGGCTTCCGCGGCTTCATCGGCCCCACCGGTTCCGTCGGGATCGACCGCGACTACAATTCTTTGCGTCAGGATCTCTGGATCGCCACCGACCAGGCCTTCAAGGAAGCCGTCGAAACCTATTCTCGCAAGCAGGCCTACTTGAGCAGCCTCGCCCGCCAGTCCGACATCGACGATTTTTCGAAAGCCTCGCCCCTGCAGCTCATCGATCCGTTGGTGACGCCCGACTGGAGCAATCGCAACTGGGATCAGGAAGCACGCGAAACCTCCGGCGCCCTCCGCGCGTTTTCGCAGATTTACGAATCGCGCGTGACCTACTACCTGGTTTATGCCACGGAATATTTGCTCACCAGCGAAGGTACGGAAATCCGCACGAATCGGTGCTTCGCGGCCATTGAAGCCGGCATGAACACGCTTGCCGACGATGGCATGCAGATCAATCACATGTACGCCAGTTACGCTCCGAGGCCCGCCGATCTGCCGACCGTGGATGCGGTTCGCAAGTCTCTGAACGTGACCGGCAGCGAGTTGATGGCCATGCGCGCGTCGCAACCGGCGCAAGACTACACCGGCCCGGTGCTGTTTGAAGCGCGGGCTGCGGCCCCGCTGCTGGCCCAGGTGCTGACGCCCGCGATCAACGGGGCTCGGCCGCCGGTCTCCTTTACACCGGTGATGGAACAGCTTCTCACTGGACTAGGCGGAAAGAGCGACTGGGTCGGCCGCATGGGCGCGCGTGTGCTACCTGCAACCGTTTCCTTGGTGGACGATCCGAGCACCAAAGAGTTTCACGGAACACCTTTGCTCGGCACCTACGCCGTGGATGATGAAGGCGTGCGCGCGGAAAAAGTAACCATTGTGGATAGCGGCAACGCCAAAGAGCTCTTGATGTCCCGCCGTCCTGGTCCAGACTCCGACATTTCCAATGGCCACGGCCGCTCGGCGTTCATAAACGACGCCAGGCCCACCATGAGCAACCTCTTTTTCAAGTCGACGGAAAGGCAATCACCCGCGGATTTGAAGAAAAAGTTTCTCGACGAGTGCCGCTCGGAAAAATTGCCGTACTGCCTGCTGGTCAGGGAGATGGACAATCCCTCCATCAGCCTGCTTCACCAGGACGACTTTTCCGAATTGCTGGCGAGCTTCGGCGGCGGCGCTGGCACCGGCGACCGGCTTCCACTCATCGTCTTCAAAATCTATCCGGACGACGGACGCGAAGAGTTGGTTCGCGGAGCGCGCATCATTGGACTGAACACGCGCATGCTTCGGAACCTCGGTGGTATTGGCAACGACGACTTCGTTTATAACTATATGCAAAGCCAGGAATCGGGTTTCGCCGGAACCGCACTCGGCGCGTTTGGCTCGGCACGAAACGGATTGCCAGCTTCGCTCGTGGCTCCCTCGCTTCTCTTCGACGACTTGGAAGTGCGCGGCGCGCGCGGAGAACCCAAGCGCCTGCCATTGCTGCCCGCGCCTCCGATGACCGCGGACTGACCGCAATGGACACTGAGAAATCCCGCAGGCTCGCACGCCTGCGAAATCTGGAATCATGAGCGAACTGACCCGCCGCGGCTTAATCTTTGGCACTGCCACTCTTGGCGCCTGGGGTCTGCTGATCGGCGTCGAGCGCGCCTGCCGTTTTGCGCTTGCCGATAATAAACCGGCAAACGGGGATACTGGTCCCGTGCAAATCGCAAAATTCGCGGATGACGGAACACGCTTGAGCGTCGAGACCGTCGCAAAAGTAATCAAGAGTGACGCCGAGTGGCGCAAATCGCTCAGTTCCGATGAATTTGATGTCACCCGCCGTGCCGACACCGAGCGGGCCTTCAGCGGCGCGTACTACAACAACCACGACCCTGGCCTTTACCGCTGCGTCTGCTGCGCCAACGCGCTCTTCAGTTCGGATACAAAATTCGATTCCGGCACAGGCTGGCCGAGTTTCTGGGCGCCCATCGCCAAAGAAAACGTTTCGAAAAAAATAGATTTGAGCTTTGGAATGCAGCGCGATGAAGTGATCTGCGTGCTCTGCGACGCGCACCTGGGCCACGTCTTTGACGACGGGCCGAAACCCACCGGCCTGCGCTACTGCATGAACTCGCTTGCGCTGCGCTTTATCTCACCAATTAAGCCCTGAAACTTCTTCGTCACATCACGCCATTGATCCGCTGTACGCGTGTGCGGGAAGCAAATGTCACGCTAAAGGGTTTTCAAACGCTGCTCCTGTCAGGGTGCCTCTGCCTCGTGCGGCGAGGTGCCGTGGCCGCGTGAGGGCATATCTGAAAACTGCCAACATCGACTCTTTGCGAAGTACGGAAACTCGCGATACTTGAGGTAGTCTAGTCAGACCGTAATGGCGACTCGGCAAAACGAGGAAGCGCGCGAAAAGCGCAGGGCGGCGCTGCTGAGTGTTGTCTCGGCCGTGCTGCTGGTTTCCTTGAAGACTTTTCTCGTCATCCGTACTGGCAGCTTGGGCGTTCTCTCCGAAGCTCTGCACTCCGGCCTGGACCTGCTCGCCGCAGTCATCACCTTCCTTTCCGTGCGCGTCTCAGATGAACCGGCCGACGAACGACATCCTTACGGTCACGGCAAGTTCGAAAATTTCTCCGCATTCGTCGAGACGGCGCTGCTGCTTCTCACTGCGCTGTACATCATTTACGAAGCTTTTGACCGGCTCTTCTTCCATAGTGTGCATATTCAGCCGAGCGTCACCGCAATCCTTGTGTTATTCGTGGCGCTGGCCATCGACTTGACCCGGGCGCGCGCGCTCAAACACGTTGCCCAGAAATATTCGAGCGACGCGCTCGAAGCCGACGCGCTGCACTTCTCGACAGACGTGTGGAGCACCATGGTGGTTATTTCCGGGATTGGCCTCGTCTGGGCCGGCGAGACGTGGAACTTGCCTTGGCTTGCTTACGCCGACGCGCTCGCAGGCCTCGCCGTTGCCGCCATTATTCTGTGGGTTGGCTCGCAGCTCGGCAAGCGAACACTGGATGCGCTGCTGGATGTGGCTCCCAAGGGTTTGCAGCAGGAAATAGCGATGGCGGTGGGACGAATGGACGGAGTCCTGGACGTCGACCGCGTGCGCGTTCGCCGCGCCGGCAACCGCCATTTCGTGGATGCCACGGTCAGCGTCGCACGGACTGCCAGCCTCGAACAAGTGCATGCGCTCAGCGACGCTATCGAAAAGCGCATAGGCGAGATTGTCCCTTCGGATGTCATGGTACACGCGGAACCTCGGGCGCCTCAGGGAGAGCATCTATTTGAGGCCATCCGTGCTGTCGCGCAGCGCATGGGTTTGGCCATTCACGACGTCACGGCGTTGCAGCATGCAGGTCAGCTCTTCATCGAGCTGCATCTCGAAGTGGACGAAAACTTGAGCTTGCGAGACGCGCATCGCCAAGCCACGGAACTCGAAGAAGGAATTCGCAAGCTGCGCGACGGCTCAACGGACGTGAACATTCATATCGAGCCGCTCGGCCGCCACATCGCCACTCCCGACGCAGGCGCCGGCGAAATGAAGCAACTCTCGAGAGCGATCGAGGATTTTCTGAACACCTTGCCCTCCGAGTTCGACGAGCTAGTGAATTGCCACGACGTACGCGTCCGCCAGGTTGAACATCACATTCTCGCTTCTTGCCACTGCACGATGCGAGGCGCGCTGCCGATTACGCAGGTCCATGATGTAACCGCTGCGCTGGAGGATCGCGTAAAAGAAAGATTCCCGCAAATCTACCGCGTCACGATCCATCCCGAACCGGTCGAAGAAAAATAATCGGCCAAACCTCAGCGTTGAATTACATCCTTCGGGTTAGATGACCGTGCAAAGACCTGCCCCGCCAGCGCGAAAATTGCCGGGAAGCAGACAAGCACGTAACGCGGTTCCGGTGTTTCCAGCGTCGTGAGAAACGCCGTGCGCAGCAGCAAATATCCAAAGAGCAGCGCAACAGCGAGCCCTAGCGCGGATTTCTCTCGCCATAATCGCCAGCCGCCCCAGACCGCGAACGCAACGTAAAGGACGCACAGAGAAAAATAGCTCAGCGTCACGGACAGATCGATGGGATCCTCCCGCCACGCCTCTTTGATGGGAAATACTTTCCCCGAAAACGGCAGCAGCTCGATCCGAGGCGTAAACCAGATCGTGAAGGCCCGCGCCGCTGGCAGCCAAAGATAAGTGCGCAGCGGGTGCCGCGCCGTGCGCTCGCGCGCCAACTGCCCGAAAGCCTCGTCTTCCTCGGGAGTGATGGTCACGTCGTTGTTGTACTGCTCGAGCAGCGCCGCTACGCGGTCCTTTTCTTCCGGCGTGTCGAAGGCCCGCGCGGGAATGTCATCGAGATTGATCACTTCGTCGTCTAGCTTCCACGGGACGAGAAAGCAATCCTTCATGCGAAAGAGCCAGGTTTTTTCCCAGGCCATGAATCCGCGCGGAACGAATTCTCCGGACATATTCAAATTTTTGGGGGCGAGAAACTGCACTTCGTGCAGCGTCACGACGTTCCGCACCGCCCAGGGAGCAAGCGGCAAAGCGCAGCCAATCGCGGAGAGCGTCACGAGTCGAGCAAAAAAAAGAAACCGCCGTTTTCGCAGCCAAACAAAAGCGAACAAAATCCACGCGGCAACAAGAAGGAGCGGCGTTTCCGGACGAAAGAGCGTCCCCAGCCCGATCAGAAACCCGCTCGCGAGTGCAAAGATAGATTCGGAGTGCCGTGTTACCCAGCCGCTCTTGAAGAGCGCAGCCTTGCCGCCACACTCCCTCCAAATCAAGGCGATCAACGTTACCAGGGCAGCCGCCGTGAAAAATATCGCAAATACTTCTGTCATCGGAACCGCCGCATAATTCGCCGTGAACGGGCACAGCGCCGCAATCCACAGCGTCACAATAAAGACGCGCCGCCAGTTTTCCGGATTCTGCCTGAGCAACGCCAGCAAAGCCGCCAGACCCGCCGTAAGCAGGCAAGCACACAAGTCCACCGCCGCCTGCACCAGCGCGACATACAGCCGTGCGTCCGGACCTGAACGCCTCGTAATCGCGTAAATAACAGCCAAGAATGCGGGGTAGCCCGGCATACGTAAATCGACCGGCACCAGTGCCCCGTCCACGGTTATGGCATAGACGTGATGCTGCAGCCAATTCGCTGCCAATTGCTCGTATAGCGCCGTGTCGGTAGGAGCGAAGGGAAACTTAAGGGCGAAGAACAGCCGCAGGCAGAGGCCTGCTGCCAATGCGGCGACGGTAGGCGAGAAAATTCGCTTCATAAGTGCAACGCATCTTACAATAGAGCGGATGGAATCGCGCAGACGGTCTAGGCTCGCCCACCGCCCAGTTCTGTGCCATGCTGCCAGGTGGCATTCATTGATGCATGTTTTTTCGAATGTTTTGCTCTAAGCACTCATGAAAGAACGCGGTCCAATTTTTTATGACGCTCAACGCGCGCGCTGGCGCCGCACGCGCCGTGTCATGGAAATCACCGGAGCGCTCCTGACGCTCCTGCTCGTCTATTTCTTTGTCACCATAGTGGTCAGCGTTGAGCTTCCCGCCGGCCTGCTGCCGGAAATCAAGCCCGCTTTTCACGCCCTGAAAACGTCTGTGAAGAAAAAACCCGCCGCAGGGCGCGAAGGCCGCCGGCGGCGCGTGGCCAACATCGGCAAAATTCCCGAAAGCTACGACCCGCTCCGCGCAGCGTTTTACGTCAGTTGGGACGCCAACAGTCTGGCATCGCTCAAAAAGCATTACAAAGATCTCGACCTGCTCATCCCCGAGCAGTTGCACGGCGTCACTCCCGATGGCGCTCTCACCATTGTGGACTACACGCACAACCAGACTCGCCCTGTCAAAGCCACCCCCGCGGAGGCCATCGCTCTCCTGAAAGGTGACGAGCTTCACGAGTGGATGCGCTCGCTCAATCCTCCCGTGGAATTGCCGACCATGGGCATGCTCGATAACTACGACGGCGCGGTCTGGCGGATTGACGAAATGGCCGCCCTTCTTGCGAACCCCGCGGCTCGCCGGTTTCTCATTCAAAATGTCACGGATTACGCCGTTCTCGCTCACCAGTCCGGCATCGTCGTGGACTTTGAAGAAGTTCCCGACGCCAGCCAGGTTCACTTCAAACAGTTTGCCGCAGAACTCGCTGCTTCGCTCCACTCCGCCAGCCTCAAACTCATGATCGCGCTCCCCGCGCGCGACGATGACTACGACTACGAATTCTTCGGCAAACAGTGCGACGCCATCATCCTGATGAATTACGACCAGCACTGGCTGACTTCGCCGCCCGGCCCGATCGCCGCGCAGGATTGGTTTGTCGAAAATCTACGCCAGATTCTGGAAATCGTGCCCGCGCAAAAACTTGTCGTCGGCATAGCGAACTATGCGTACGACTGGGGCGAAACGGACAAGAAGGGGACATGGTCCGGCAACGAGTTCAGCGTTCAGGAAGCGCTGCTGCATGCTTACGAATCGGAAACCGACGTCGATTTCGACGAGACATCTTTAAATCCGCACTACTCCTACTCCGACGAGCAGAACCACACTCATAGGGTGTGGATCCTCGATGCCATTACGGCTTACAACCAGCTTCGTGCCAGCGAACGCCTCGGCGTGCAGGGCACCGCTCTCTGGCGGATGGGTTCCTCGGATTCCTCGATCTGGCCCATCTGGGATGCCACTCGCCCCGATGACGCCGCCCGCCAAAAGCTTAAGGATATTCCGCCCGGACCTGACCTGACTCTCGAAGGCAACGGCGACATTTGGCATTTTGCGGACACGCCCAAAGCCGGCCGACGCAGTTTCCTGTACGATCCTGGCACCGACCTCTTCACCGACGAAACCTACGAAGAATATCCGCTCTCCTACGACATCGATCAAATCGGCGGTTCAACAGCAAAGAAAGTCGTCCTTTCCTTCGATGATGGCCCCGATCCGCGATGGACTCCCCAGATTCTCGACGTCCTCAAGAAGAAAAATGCGCCTGCTGTGTTTTTTGTCGTCGGAGAAGAAGCCAACCAGCACCCGGAAATTCTCAAACGCGAGTACGCCGACGGCAATGAAATCGGCAACCACACCTTTACGCACCCGCAGTTTGATCAAATCTCGAAGACCGAACTCAGGTGGCAGTTGAATCTCACGCAACGCCTTATCGAAAGCACCGTTGGCGCGAAGACCATCCTCTTCCGGCCGCCGTACGGCATCGATCATCAGCCGGAGTACGCCGAGGAAGTCTCCCAACTGCCTCTCGCACAAGACATGGGCTACTTGATTGTCGGCCAGCGCATCGATCCCGACGATTGGAGTATGCCCGACGGAAAAAACCAGATGCCCGCGCCGGCCATCGTTCAAAATGTCTTGCGCCAGGTGAACAAGGGCAACATCATCCTCCTGCACGACGGCGGCGGCGAACGCGCGCAAACGGTTGCAGCGCTGCCGCTCATCATTGATGCTCTGCGCGCTCGCGGCTATCAGTTCGTATCCATCGCTGACTTGCTCGGAAAAACGCGCGCGGAAGTCATGCTGCCTCTCTCGGCGCAAGAGCGCTTCGAGGCGAGCGCGGACGGTTTTATCTTCGCCATCTTTCAGTGGATCCGGTTCACCATCGCGACCATCTTCATCGCCGGGATCATCCTGGTCAGCGCCCGCGCGCTCGTCATCGGCATTCTTGCGCTGATCGAGAAGCTACGTCCTGACCACGCTGTCATGCCCGTTCCGGAGCCCGCCGTCACCGTCCTGATTCCCGCGCATAACGAAGAAGCCGTCGTGGTTCAAACGGTCACTTCCGTGCTTGCCTCTGACGTGAAGTCGCTCCGCGTCATCGTCGTGAACGATGGCTCGACGGATAACACGGGACCTCTGCTCGACGCCTCTTTTGGAGATGACCCGCGCGTGCGCATCATCCATCAAGTGAATCGCGGCAAGGCCTCCGCCTTGCACCGCGCACTGGGAGAGGCCAATACCGAAATCGTTGTCACCATTGATGCGGACACGGAGATCGAGCCGGACGCTATTAGCAAACTCCTGCGCCATTTTTCCGATCCCACCGTCGGCGCAGTCGCGGGCAACGTCAAAGTAGGCAACCGCTCGCGCTGGCTCACGCGCTGGCAGGCGCTCGAATACATCACCAGCCAGAACATGGAAAAGCGCGCCTTCGATCTTCTGAACTGCATCACCGTCGTCCCCGGCGCACTAGGCGCGTGGCGAAAGCAAGCCATTGAAGCCGCCGGCGGCATCACCGCGGATACCGTCGCCGAAGATGCGGACCTGACCATCGGGATTCGCCGGCTCGGCTGGCGCATCAGCTACGACGAAGAAGCCATCGCCTGGACCGAAGCACCCGAAACCGCCGGCGCCCTCATTCGCCAGCGATTCCGCTGGACCTTCGGAACGCTGCAATCCTTTTGGAAGCATAGCGACACGCTCTTCCGGCCCAAGCAAGGCACGCTGGGCTGGATTGCGTTGCCTAATATCTTTGTCTTTCAGCTTGTGCTCCCGTTGATCTCTCCGGTTATCGACCTGATGTTCTTCGGCTCTTTGCTGCTCTGGGGCCTCGCGCAATTCCGTATCACCAAACTGCCGCAACTCTGGACTACCGCTGATGTCGAAAAATCCGTCATTTTCTTCCTCGGTTTCCTGTTGATTGACGTGCTCACTTGCGCCCTCGCGTTTGCCCTCGAGAAAAAAGAGGATTGGACTTTGCTTGTGCCCGTCCTCCTCCAGCGTTTCTACTATCGCCAGTTGATGTATGTCGTCCTTTTCCGCTCGGTCAAAGAAGCCGTCAGCGGCCGCCCCGTCGGCTGGCGCGGCGTCGAAACCGAAGCCCCGCCGCCGCGCACCGTGGCGCCCGCCCTGCGTAGCTAGCTCTGCTCACGCCTGCTGCCGGGACGCGTCTGATTTGCTGGAGGTTTTCCTTTGTCTCCCGCACTTACGCGCCGCGCATTTCTGAAGTCTTCCGCCGCTGTCAGTGGCGGTCTGATGCTCGCTTTTTATCTGCCCGAGCACTTTTCGCGTGCGCGAAACGGCCCCTCCCTAGAGAAACCGTTCGCGCCCAACGCCTGGCTCGAAATCGCGCCCACGGGAGAAATAAAGATCTGGTGCGGAAGGTCCGAGATTGGCCAAGGAGTGCGCACCGACCTGCCCATGATCGTTGCGGAAGAGCTTTGCTGCGATTGGAACAGAGTGCAGGTGGTACAGGCCGATCTCGATCCAAAATATGGAGAGCAGCTCACCGGCGGAAGCCTCAGCACACGGACCTCGTACGCCAATCTGCGCAAAGCTGGCGCCGCGGCCCGCGAGATGCTCATCTCCGCCGCCGCCGCTGAATGGAAGTTGGAACGCACCGAGTGCCGCGCCGAAAGCAGCTTCATCCTTCACCCATCCACGCGGCGCAGACTTGCTTTCGAGCAACTTCTCGCCACCGCTTCCGTTCTTCCACTTCCTGCCGATCCGCCACTGAAGAAATCCTCGGACTTTACTCTGATCGGCAAGCCCACGCGCCGCACCGATGCTCCTGCAAAAGTCACTGGCGCCGCCAAGTTCGGCTTGGACACGCGTGTTCCCGGAATGCTCTTCGCTTCCGTCGAGCGCAGTCCCGTCTACGGCGGATCGCCTCGCAGCTTCAACGCCGGCGAAGTGAAATCCGCTCCGCACGTTCGCGGCGTTTTTGAGCTGAAATCCGCGCATCTCACGCATCAATTCGGCGAAACCTCGGGACCCGGCAGCCGCAACTATTCCTGTGCGGGCGTGGCCATCGTCGCCGATTCCACCTGGGCCGCTATCGAAGCGCGCAAACTTCTCAAAGTTGAATGGAACGAACCACCCGCGGCATCCGAATCCACCTCCAGCCTGCACGAAAAAATGCACGCTCTAGCTTCCTCGCCGGGAGCCGTCATTCGCAACGACGGTGACTTCGAGAAAACCCGCGCGGCCGCCGCAAAGACAATCGATGCGGTCTACGAGGTTCCGTTCCTCGCGCACGCCACGATGGAGCCTGTCAATTGCACCGCGCACGTTCGCGGCGATTCCTGCGAACTATGGGCGCCGACGCAAATCCCCGGAGCGGCCGCAGCATCGGTCGCCAGCGCGCTCGGCATTCCACGCGAAAACGTCAAAGTTCATGTCACCTTCATCGGCGGCGGTTTTGGCCGCCGCCTCATCCAGGATTACGCCGTGGAAGCCGCGCTCATCTCCCGTGATGCCGGCGCGCCGGTCCAGGTCGTCTGGTCTCGCGAGGACGACATCCGCCACGATTTCTATCGCCCCGCTGCCTGCCATATCCTGCAAGCCGGCTTGGACGCGCGCGGACAATTAGTCTCCTGGCGCCATCGTGGCTCTTCACCCTCCATCGAAACTTTCTACAATGGCACCGGCATCTCTCCCAGCGCAGCCGCGCAAGTGGACTCGCTCGACTTTCCCGCTCTCTTCGTTCCCAATTTCCGCCTCGAATTCACCGTCGCGGAATCCGGCATTCCGCTCGGCTATTGGCGCTCGGTGGATTCCTCTGGCAACCAGTTCGTGCTCTCGAGCTTTTTTGATGAAGCGGCGCATGCCGCTGGCCGCGACCCGCTCGAATTTCTGCTCGCAGCCTTTGGTCCGCCGAGAAAAATCCCGGCAGGAAATAACGAAACTCTGGACGTCGGCCGCCGCCGCGGGGTCGTCAAATTGGCCGCGGAAAAGGCCGGCTGGGGCAAGCCGCTCGCGCCGGGCCGTGGGCGTGGCATAGCCGCCTCGTTCGGATGGGGCAGCTACGTCGCGCACGTTGCGGAAGTCACTTGCGACGCGAAAACGGGCGCCATTCGAGTGGAACGGATGATTTGCGCCATCGATTGCGGTACCGCCATCAACCCCCTTGGCGTAATAGCGCAAATGGAAGGTGCCATCAATTTTGGGCTGGCGCAAACGCTAAAGAGTGCCATCACCGTCGATAAGGGCCGCATCCAGCAAAGCAATTTCCATGACTACGAAGTGCTCCGCATGAACGAAGCGCCGCCTGTCGTCGAGGTTTACATTGTCCCGAGCACGGAACTGCCCGGTGGTTGCGGCGAGCCGGGAGTTCCTTCTGTAGCGCCGGCCGTCGGCAACGCTATCTTCGCCGTAACCGGCAAACGCCTCCGCCGTCTCCCTTTCCGCGCCGCCGATTTGAAGCAGGCGTAGTCCGCGCTTCTTGGCTTACCGCGATTGTTGAAAATGACCTGCTTGCCGGATGTCCGCCTGCGGGATGCTTCGTTCCGCAACCGGACGGCTCGCCACCCTCGGCCGTCAAATCCCCTTTTACAGCCGCGGACGTGTTGTAGACTCTCCCTCCAGGAGCCTGGGCCAAAGCCCGGCTTGGCTGCTATTGGGAACGACCGAGCGGACCACGAGACCATGAATGTTCAACAGCGCTTTGCCGTCTACCCGAGTTTGCGGGACCAGTTGGTCCTTATCACCGGAGGAGCCACCGGTATTGGAGCTTCTCTAGTCGAGCATTTCGCTCTGCAGGGCTCTCAAGTCGCCTTCCTCGACATCGATCATAAAAGCGCCGAACAATTGGTGGCCGGGCTTTCCCCGAAGTGTGCTCACACCCCTGCTTTTCTGCCGTGCGATTTAACGGAGATTGCCAGACTGCGCGCAGCCATCGCCGAGATTGAGGCGCGCCACGGGACGATCCGAGTACTCGTAAACAATGCGGGAAACGACGCTCGCCATTCCATTGATGAAGTTACTCCGGAATATTGGGATCGCGCCATCGCGGTGAATCTCAGGCACCAATATTTCGCGAGCCAAGCCGTCATTCCGGCGATGAAGAAGGCAGGCCAAGGGTCGGTCGTTAACATGAGCTCGATCAGCTGGATCATTCCGTCCACAGGATTGCCGGTATACGTCACGACTAAGGCCGCGATTGTGGGGCTCACACGAACCCTTGCACATGAACTTGGGCCGCATAACATACGCGTAAACTGCGTGCTCCCAGGAGCCGTCCAGACGGAGCGCCAGAAACAATTATGGTTCACCGAGGAATATCAAGCCGAGATTCTCCGCAATCAGGCTCTGAAGAAAATGATTTTGCCGGAAGAGGTCGCTCGCCTCGTGCTCTTCCTGGCTTCCGATGACAGCAGCGCAATCACAAGTCAAAGTTATGTGGTCGACGCGGGTTGGGTCTAAAGCTTTTGCATCGTTGCCAGACTTTTTGGCAATGCATTCAGCGCCGGCCGCTTCTCAAACTCCGGTGATTTCTCCTCGGTCGTCCACGTCGATGGATACGGCACGAGAGACCTTCGGAAGGCCCGGCATCAGCATAATGCTCCCCGAAATCACCACCACAAATCCCGCTCCAGCGGAGAGCGACGCATCCGTCACGCGCAAAGTCCATCCTGAGGGCGCGCCCAGGATTTTTGGATTGTCCGTGAAGGAATATTGCGTTTTTGCTATGCAGATGGGGAGTTTCGCGTACCCCCACTCCGTGAACTGTTGCAGCTTGGCTTTGGCTTGGTCGCTGAAGCTCACTTCGCCTGCTCCATAAATTTTGCGCGCGACCCTTTGAATTTTCTCTGTCAGCGGTTCTCCAAGTTCGTAAACCGGCCGGACCACTGGCGACGGATTTTTGTCGATTAGCTCCACCACTTTTTCCGCAAGCTCCTTTGCTCCCGCACCGCCTTTCGAAAAGGCCTCGGAAAGCGCCGTCGGTGTTCCATTTTCCGCGCAATACGCTTTCAACCGATTCAGGTCCGCGTCCGTGTCATTCGGAAACCTGTTAATCGCCGCGATCGTTGGGACGCCAAAGCCCTTCAGGTTACCGATGTGTCTGCCCAGGTTCGGCAGCCCGCGCTCCAAATCGCCTTCGCCTTGATTCCGGATACTCTGCACGGTCGTTACAAGTACCGCCCCCGAAGGGGTGATGCCCGATTGCTGCATCACAATATCGAAATATTTTTCACCGCCCAGATCCGCCGCAAATCCTGCTTCGTTCACAACGTAATCGGCCAGCCGCAGCCCCATTTCTTGCGAGATGATGCTGCTTGTCCCGTGCGCGATATTCCCAAACGGTCCAGCGTGCACGAACGCGGGTGTCCCGTCGGTCGTCTGCACCAAATTCGGCAATATGGCGTCCGCGAGCAGCGCCATCATTCCGCCGGTCGCTTGTAAGTCCCGCGCGTGCACCGGCTTCCCATCGCGTTTCGCACCAACCACAATGGCGTCCAGCCGCCGCCGCAGATCCTTTAAATCCTTGGCTAGCGCGACAATCGCCATGATCTCGGAAGCCGCCGTGATGACAAATCCGGTCTTGCGACCGCCGCCATCCTTCTTGCTGTCCAGCGAAACCGCGATCCGCCGCAACGCACGATCATTCATGTCCATCGCGCGCGGCCAAGTAATTCGTTCTGGGTCAAGCTGCAAATCATTGCCATGGAAAAGATGAGCGTCAACCAGCGCCGCGAGCAAATTGTGCGCGGAAGAAATAGCATGAAAATCTCCGTGAAAATGCAGATTGATCTTGGCGCTCGGCTCGATCTGCGAGAGACCGCCGCCTGCCGCGCCGCCTTTCATGCCAAAAACCGGACCGAGCGAAGGCTCCCGCGAAGTGATAACCGCTTTCTTCCCAATCATCGCGAGCCCTTGCGTCAGCCCGATGGCGGTAACCGTCTTGCCTTCTCCCGAAACGGTCGGCGACGTCGCCGTCACCAGAATCAGCTTTCCCCGTCGCACGTACGCCGGATCGGCGAGAAGTTCCAGCCGTACCTTCGCCCCATACGGTCCAACTTGTTCGACATATTTTTCCGGAATTTCCAGCTTTCGGGCGACAGTTTGGATCGGAAGAAGCGTTTTTTTCATTTTGGATGAGCCGGAATTAGGGGATTGGAGTCCAAAAGAGAGAGTAGCATACCCGTTCCGGGCCTGGGCTTGTCCGGCATTGTGCCATTTTGCTTGAGAAAACGCGCCGCGGCCCGGGCACGGCGAACGATCGGCTAGACGATATTTCGCAGATTTTCAATCAATACGCGGTTGTTGTACGATATCGGTCTGCTGTAGGAGGACCCCATGGCCATCACCTTCATATTGAACGGAAAGTCAGAGACGCTGACGGATGTCAGCCCGGATATGCCGCTGCTCTGGGTGCTCCGCGATGTTCTCAACATGACCGGGACGAAATTCGGCTGCGGCATGGCCCTCTGCGGAGCCTGCACCGTGCACATCAACGGCGAAGCCACACGCTCCTGCATTACGCCGATCTCCAGCGTTGGCGGAAAGCAAATCACGACCATCGAAGGACTCTCCGCCGACGGCACTCATCCCGTGCAAAAAGCATGGATTGAAGAAGACGTTCCGCAGTGCGGCTACTGCCAGTCCGGACAAATCATGTCCGCAGTCGCGCTTCTTTCGAAAAAACCAAAACCCACCGACGCCGAAATTGACGACTTCATGAGCGGCAACATCTGCCGCTGCGGCACCTACCAGCGCATCCGCAAAGCCATACATCGCGCCGCCGGCGCGCCAGCCGAAAAGGCATAGCGTCCGTCTAAAAAACCGTCCGCAAGTCTCGCCTACATCTGTATCAGGAGAAGGGCCATGGCAACCAATCTTTCCGCCGAGCCTCAAATTCTGGACCGCCGCGCATTTCTGAAAACAAGCGCCGCGGGTGGTGCTGCGCTGCTCATCGGCTTTCATCTGCCGGCGCGCGCCTCCGATCCCGCGCAGGAGCAGGAGAAGCCGCTCGTCAATCCCCTGAATGCCTGGGTGCGCATCACTCCGGATAATCGTGTCACGCTGATTCTCGCGAAGTCCGAGATGGGCCAGGGAATCATGACGGCGCTGCCAATGATTCTCGCCGAAGAGCTCTGCCTCGATTGGAAGCAAGTCACCATCGAACAGGCTCCCACCAATCCCAAAATCTATGATCACGGGACCGGAGGCAGCGGCAGCGTAGGTGGTTCCTGGCTCCCACTGCGACAAGCCGGCGCCACTGCGCGCGAAATGCTCATCTCGGCTGCCGCCAAAAGGTGGGAAGTCGGTACCGACACTTGCAAGGCGCAGAACGGCTACGTCATCCACGGCCATCCTGAACGGTCTTATAGCTACGGCGAGCTTGTCGCTGATGCGGCGTTGCTCCCCATTCCCAATTTCAAGGAAGTTCCGCTCAAAAACTCGCGTGACTTCACAATCATCGGCCACGCCACCCATCGCGTCGACACCGCTTCCAAAACCACAGGTACAGCGATTTACGGCATCGATGCGCGCCCGTCCGGTTTGCTCTATGCCGTCATCGCGCGTTGCCCGGTCTTCTACGGCAAAGTCGCTTCCTTCGACGCTACGAAGGCCAAAGCCGTTCCCGGCGTTCGCGATGTCTTTCAAATCGAGACCAGCGGCCGCGGCGCATCCACAAATGGCGGCGTCGCTATTGTTGCAGACAATTCCTGGGCCGCCATCGAAGGCCGCAAAGCCCTGGAAGTGAAGTGGGATGAAGGCGCGGCTGCCAATGAATCCAGCGACGAGCTCCGCAAACAATTCGTAGCCAACGCCGCCGCGAAGCCGGGGCAAATCGTACGCAACGAAGGCGACGCCGATTCCGCGCTTGCTGCTTCTCCCAATAAAATCGAAGCCGTTTACGAGCTTCCCTTTGCCGCTCACGTCTGCATGGAGCCGATGAACTGCACCGTGCACATCGAATCGGATCGCGCGGAGGCATGGGTTCCGACGCAAGCGCCGCAATGGGCGCAAGGCGTGATCGCCGAGGCCGCAAAACTTCCGCCTGAAAAGGTGATTGTGCACACCACGCAGATGGGCGGCGGTTTCGGCCGGCGCTATCAGGCCGACTTTGTGATGGAAGCTACACAGGTCGCCAAATCCCTCGGTAAGCCGGTGATGGTCGTTTGGACTCGCGAGGACGACATCCACCATGATTTCTACCGTCCCGCGTCCTATCACCAATGCCAGGGCTTGGTGGACGCCGCCGGCAATCTCGCCGCCTGGAAACATTTCCAAACCTCCACCTCCATCGCCGCAAAGTGGGGCGCCAAAGGTGAAGAAAACAACGGCAAGGGCGAGTTCGGCACCGGCGCCACCGTCCCCTACATGTCTCCGAATATTCGCATCGAGTACACGCTCGCCCATTCCAGCGCCCCGCGCGCCTGGTGGCGTTCCGTCGAGCACTCCAGCAGCGGATTCGTCGTCGAAAGTTTCGTTGACGAACTCGCCGCCGCTGCTGGCGAGGATCCGCTCAAGTTCCGACTCAAACTTCTTGGCGAATCCCGAAAACTCACGCAGTTCGGCGAAGGCCCGGACGCGCCGCCGCTCGACACTGGCCGTCTCAAAGCCGTCCTGCAACTCGCCGCCGAAAAGTCCGGATGGGGCAAGCCACTTCCAGATGGCGAAGGCCGCGGCATCGCTGGCTTCTTTTCCTTCGATACGTATACAGCAGCCGTTGCCGAAGTTTCCGCCAAGCCGGGCAACCTAAAAATCAAGCGCTTGGTTTGCACCGTGGATTGCGGCCGCGTCGTCAATCCAAATGGCGTTCGCGCGCAAGTAGAAAGCGCTGCGATTTATGCGCTCACAGCCACGCTCAAGGACGCCATCACCGTCGAACGTGGCCGGGTCATGCAATCCAATTTCAACGACTACAACATGATCCGCATGAAGGAAGCGCCGCCCATCGAAGTTCATCTGGTGGCTAGTGAAGAAAAACCCACTGGCATCGGTGAGCCGACGGTTCCTGTAATTGCCCCAGCTCTCTGCAACGCCATCTTCAACGCCACACGAAAATGGAAGAAAGATGTCCGCATACGCCGCCTTCCGATTCGTCCTGAAGACCTGGCTTGAACCGTTCCTGGCGGGCAGCGGTTTGAAGCGAAAAGCAGTTCTATCTAACCGTTCGATTGAATACAAAATCCGGATCTTTGCATTTGACCACCGGGCTAAATACAAGCCTTCCCGGCTCGTGGCGCAGCCGCCCTGCGCGACAAAGCGTGACAAAGGGTTAGAGGTCGTGAGAGATTCGTTCGCACCAACCGATGGCCCCTCTCTTCCACCCGCACATCGCAAACGTCCTTGGAATCATCACTTTAGCGATATGGCTGCATCTATTCTTTGGGCGGGGCTGGTTCTGGCGAGTTAGAAAACTGGATGCGGATAGAACTGCGGAAGATGGATTAGCTGAATGGCCCAGCGTGATGGCCATAGTGCCCGCCCGGAATGAAGCGGGGACGATCGGCCGCGCTGTCGCGAGCCTAGTCGAGCAGGATTATCCGGGGGAGCTTTTGCTTACTGTCGTGGACGATCACAGCGAGGATGCGACTGCGGCCATCGCCCGGCAGGTTGCCGAGGCGAGCGGCGCGGGGAAGCGGGTGAAGATCGTGACCGCGTCGGCGCTGGCGGCAGGCTGGACCGGAAAAGTTTGGGCGCTGAAGGAAGGAGTGTCGAAAGGGGGCGTTACGGATTCGGATGCGCTCGGCGGGGCGGCGGCAGAAGCACCTTCGTTCTATTGGTTTACGGACGCGGACGTGAGTCATGCGCCAGACACGCTGTGGCGGCTGGTGGTGCGTGCGGCGCGGCATGACCTGGATTTGACATCGCTAATGGTGCTGCTGCAGGCGAAGACACTCCCGGAGCGTGCCCTGATTCCTGCGTTTCTCTACTTTTTCTTGATGCTCTATCCGCCGCAGTGGATTGCGGATGAGGAGCTGAGCACCGCGGGAGCGGCAGGCGGATGCATTTTGTTGAGAAGGGAGACACTTTCCCGTATCGGGGGGCTGGCGGCGATTCGGGGCGAGGTGATCGATGATTGCGCGCTGGCCAAGGCCGTCAAGGCCAGCGGTGGAAAAGTGTGGATGGGGCTCACTAGGAAAAGCACAAGTTTGCGTGTTTACGGAAGATTTGCCGAGATTCGGGATCTGATTGCAAGAACGGCTTTTACGCAACTTCGCTACTCGGCTCTGCTACTGGCCGGGACGCTGGCGGGGATGTTTCTGACCTACGTTGCGCCGCTGGTTCTCTTATTTGCGCACGATTCGACTGCCCGGATACTTGGTTTTGCGTCTTGGCTTCTTATGTCCTTGTCGTTTCTTCCCACAGTGCGTTTTTATCGGCTCTCGCCCTTCTGGGCACCATTTCTGCCGCTCATAGCACTGTTCTATACGTACGGGTCGTGGCTATCGGCGGTGCGGTTTTGGATGGGCAAGGGCGGACAATGGAAGGGGCGGGCTCAAGCGCCGAAAGGAGTTTAGCGTTAGTTCCTTCGCATGTATTGAGAAGAATGAATAGAGAAGCTCAAGAGCGCAGGGCTGACTGTCGAGAAGCGCCAAGCTGAACAATTAGATAGATTAGAGAGATTGGGCAAAACTTGGGCGCGGATGCATGGCCCGCGGCGATTGGGTCACGCTTGAGCCAGGAATTTACCGAGCGGTTCCCAGTAATTGCCGTTCCAGCCTTCAAGCAGGTGGTCGGCATCGCCTTTGGGGAAGCCGGTGTGGTCGAAGATAAGCTTGGTGTCGGAGCCTTGTTCAACCAGAACGAATTTTGTGAGCGACCAGGCGCCCGCAGGCCAGTAAGCCACACGCCAGGCTTGGACGATGCGTTCGTTGGGGACGAGTTCGAGATTCCGTCCGACGATAAAACCGTTGAAGAGTTTGAACGCACCGCCTGCTTCGGCGGCGATCTCCGCAGGTATGTTGCCTTTCGCCATGCCGGATTGCACTGCAGCGCTTAGTAGCGCGACTTTTTGGAATTGTTTGGCGTCGGTGAGGGCTTCATACACGCGCTTGCGGCTCGCTTTGAAGACTGGCTCCTGATGAATAGCGTCCTCGGTGTGCAAAATCTCCTGCGCCGCTTGCGCAAAAGCCTTGGTCGAAGCCAAACCGAAGCCGCCCAGCGCGATCGTCAAACCAGCAATCATCTGGCGCCGGTTGGGACTAGTCACGGACCGAAGCAGATTCTCTTTTTCGCTCATTATTATTCTCCGAGTGTTGCGGAATCTCTAGCCTTTGAACCGCGCAGGCATCGAACCACGAGCCTAAAATATGTTCAAGATAATATTTTGCTGGAGAGAAGAATGCTGTTTGAGCGATACTTCGGCGCATCGGAGGTCAGGAGGATCCATGCCTTATCCCGTAGCACACCGCCCCGAAGTCAGGAAGAGGATTGTGCAGAGCGCGCGGCGACTCTTCAACCGGCATGGATTTGACGGCGTGTCACTCAAACAGATCATGGCGGGAGCAGGACTGACGCACGGCGGGTTCTACAGCTATTTTGCGAGCAAAAGCGAATTGTATGTCGAAGTGTTAGGATGCTTTTTTACGGATCCGGAATGGAAGAGTTGCTGGGAAGGCGTGGAAGTGGATCTATCGTCCGGCGATGTCGGCCCGCAAGTCGTCCGCGCTTATTTGTCGCGGCAGCATTTTGAGGACGTAGAGAATTCTTGCCCCATGACGGCGCTGCCCACGGACGTGGCGCGCAGCGGTGTGAGCACCAAGCGGGCGTTCGAAACGGTGTTCAAGGCGATGGTAAGCGTGCTCGAGCGCAGCACCGCCGGAAACAAAGGGCCGCGGCGGGAGCGGGCCCAGGCGATAGCGGCGCTGTGCGTGGGAGGAATGGTTGTGGCCCGCGCCATGGCCGACAGACGTTACGCCGATGAATTGCGCGACGCGTGCATGGGCGTGGCGCTGGAGCTTGGTGCATGGTCCAAAGGGAGAAGACTGAAAAATGGAGAGTTCAAACGAGTTCAACGGATCCGCGCTGCGGTTTCCTAGCTGGCATACGCGCGCGAAAAGGATAGGGCTTTTTGAGCAGACCGGCCGCATCGGAGCGGCGAGTGCTGACTCGAGGCGAGTTCCGCCTGGTGCTTGCGGCATGATTCCACAAAAGCGTGATTTCCTTGTGGTTGGCCTTGCGTTGTTCGTTGGGCTGTTCGTTGCCGGCGTGCTAGCCGCGCAGCAGGCTGCCACCTCACCGGTCAGCATCCGCGTGACGGACCGAACCGGGATGGGTGTTGCCCACGCGGTGATCCGTATCGTGCCGTCGCCCGATCCTGCGCCAGCAAAAATGGAAACGGACGAGAAAGGGCAGCTGGCGGTTGAGTTGAAGACGGGCGGCTATGCTTTGTTCGCGAGCGCTCCCGGATTCAAATCGGTGGCAATGCACATCGATGTGCAGGGAACAAAAGAGGCTCAAACAGTTCCTGTTCGCTTGGAAATTGGCGCGACCGGATCGCCGACAGTCTTCCCGGCTTCGGCGAAGGATGATCTGCATATCGCGGCCTATCCGTATCACGAGGATCTGTTTTTGAAGCCGGCGGAATTGAAGGCCATGCCTCGGACGACGCTCACCGTGCACAATGAGCACTCGAAGGCCGACGAAACTTATACGGGAGTGCGCGTCGCGGACTTGCTTGCAAAAATGGGCGCCCCGCTTGGCAAGGAATTGCGAGGGATAGCCCTTAGCAGCTACCTAGTCGCGGTGGGCTCCGATGGGTACGAGGCGGTCATCGCTCTTGCGGAAGTGGATCCGAGTTTTCACACCGGAGAAGTGATCGTCGCGGACACCATGAATGGTGTGGCGCTGGATCTGAAGTCGGGGCCGTTTAAGCTGGTGGTGACGGAAGACAAGCGCCCGGCGAGATGGGTAAGGAACTTGGTTAGCATTGAGCTGAAATCGGCCCAGTAGCTCGCAGGGGCGCGGCGTGCCGTGCCCCTACGGTCAACACGGTCAACTGTGTGGATTGCCTGTGGACCCGTGCGAGCGTATATTGGCGGGCGACCTTGCAACGCTGGCTGAAAAACTCCGGCGATTTTTTTGGGACTTCAGTATCTAAAGGCATTGGGGGGAACCGTGGGGAAATTGTGTGCTTGTGTGATTTGTCTTTTGCTGCTGGCGGCGGTGCCGATGACGGCGCAGGCTCCGGGACTTACCGAGATGTACACCCTGATCCGCGCGGAAGAAACGAACAACTCGAAGATCATGTGGATCATTCATGCGATCGCCGATGTGTATGGGCCACGTATGACGGGCACGCCGAATTTGAAGGCGGCAGATGATTGGGCAGTAAAAACAATGACGTGGTGGGGATTGACCAACGCGCATCTCGAACCTTGGACTTTTCAGCCGCCGAGCGCGGCCACGCCGGTGCCGGGCTGGGAAAACATGGAACTCGTGGCGGAGGCCGTTGCGCCATTTCACGGCCAGCTCATGGTGAAGCCGCTTGCGTGGACGCCCAGCACTAGCGGCGAAGTCACCGCGAAAGTGGTGTTGCTCGATCCCCCCGGAATGGCACCTCCAACAGGCGCAGGATTTAATTTTTTTGGAGGCGCGCCCCCGCCCGCGGAACCCAAATGGGCCGCGCCGCCGATGCCGGTGGCGACAAAGCCTGCGGAGCCGAAACAGCCAACTCAGGCCGAACTCGACGCCTATCTGAACTCCGTCAAAGAAAAAGTTCACGGTGCAATCGTCTTTGTGGGGAGGCATATCGAAGTAGCCGAGGAGATGAATCCGGCGCCGATGCGGCGGCCCGAAGACGAGTGGAAGTCGCGCTTCGATGCGAAAAATCCGCGGCCGTTCCGGTTTCCCGAGCAGCCGAAGCTGCCGGAAGGCCAGTTGACGCGGCAGGAAGTTTCGCGACAAGTGGATCAGTTCCTGGTGGACAACGGAGCGCTGTTGCGCGTGAATGATGCGGGACGCGCTCACGGAATCATCATCGCGCAGCAGAACGGAACCTACGATTGGACCAGGGCGGTGCCAACGCTCGTGATGCGTAACGAGGATTACGGACGGATCACGCGAATTATGGGCGATGGCACGGCGGTGACCCTGCGCGTGAATATTCAGAACAAGGAATATCCCGAGGGGACGACATCGTACAACGCCATCGGAGAAATTCCCGGCACCGATAAGAAAGAAGAAATTGTGATGCTCGGCGGGCATTATGACTCGTGGCATGACGCGACGGGCGCGACCGACAACGGCATCGGCTCTTCGATGATGCTCGAAGCCGTGCGGATTTTGGCGGCGCTGCATGTGAAGCCGCGGAGAACGATCCGCGTCGCGCTTTGGAGCGGCGAAGAAGAAGGGTTGCTCGGTTCGCTGGCGTATGTGCAACAGCACTTCGGGAGTTTTGAAAACCAGAAACCGGAGTTCGCAAAGCTGGATGCGTATTTCAATATCGATTCGGGAACCGGGAAACCGCGAGGGGCTGGCGTGTTTGGGCCGGCCGGCGCGGCGGACATGATTCGCGAGGCGATGACCCCCTTTACAGATTGGGGATTCATGGGGGCGATCGCATCGGACAGCCGAAGAACGGGTGGGACGGACAGCACTTCGTTTAACAACGCGGGTTTGCCGGGCATTGGATTGGCGCAAGACGCGTTTGACTACGGTTCGTTCACGCATCACACCAACCTCGACACCTACGAACGCATTTATGAAGAGGATGTAAGAGAAGGCGCCGTGGAAATTGCTTCGGCCGTCTACGCACTGGCGATGGCCGACGAGATGGTCCCGCGCTTCAAGGATACGGAGATGCCGAAGCCGGCGCCGGAGCCGGGGCCAGGGGCGCTGGCAACGCCGGTGCGTCACGTTCCGGCAAATTAGCGCGGGTCCCAAAATTCGCGAACGAGAAGCGCGTGATGCGGGGCATCCGTGAGGCGCTTTTCATTTTCTGTAGATGGCTCCGTCATTTCCCGATCGTAAAGTTTGCGTGAAGCTGCGCCGTGGAATCAGCGCCGACCCACACGTCGAAACCCGCGGGCTCTTCGACCCAGGATTTTGTCGCCGTGCTCCAGTAGGTCAGCTCGTCATTTCCCAGTGAAAAATGAACGGTCTTTTTTTCGTGCGCCGCCAGGGTCACCCGCTCAAAGCCTTTTAATTCGCGCACCGGCCGCGACGTGCTTCCGTACTGCTGATGAATATAGAGTTGCGCGACTTCGTCGGCCGTAGCCGTCCCTGTGTTTTCCAGGTCGACGCTCACGTCAATGGTTTCTCCGGGTTTGCACTCCCTCCGGCTCAGCTTGAGATTTGAAAACGCGAACTTCGAATAGCTCAGCCCATAACCAAACGGATAGAGCGGCGTGCTCTCTTCATCCCAGTAACGCTTGGCTTGATTCCCTGGATCTTGCGTGGTGTTGTGCGCGTAGTAGATGGGAATTTGCCCGGAGTCCCGAGGCCAGGTGAATGGAAGCTTGCCGCCGGGTACGGCATCGCCAAAAAGAAGATTTGCGACGGCGTTGCCGCCCTGCGTGCCGGGATACCAAACATCGAGAATGGCGGGAATGTGAGCGGAGGCCCATTTAATGTCGAGCGGGCGTCCGTTGAAAAGAACGAGAACGACGGGCTTGCCGGTCGCCGCGACAGCTTCTAGCAGACGCTCTTCGTTGCCGGGAAGATCGAGCGAATCGCGCGAAGCCGCTTCGCCGCTCATTTTTTGCTGCTCGCCGAGAATGAGCAGAACAAGATCGCTGGAGCTCGCGAGATGGATAGCTTTGGAGAATTCGTCTTTGGATTGAGCATCCGTCCACGGAATCTCCGGAGGAATGTGCATGATTTGGTCGAAGAAGGACGGAAATTTGCGCTGCACATGGACGCCTTGGGCGTAATTGACTTCCGCGCGCGAGCCAAGCACATTTTTCACTCCGGCGAGAACAGTGACGGTTTCGGGCAGGTCGAATTGGAAAGCCCAGGATCCAATTGTGTCTACTTGCGAACCGGCGAGTGGGCCGATGACGGCGATTTTCTTGTAGCCATCTTTCTTCAGCGGGAGAAGGCTGCCCTCATTGCGAAGGAGAACGGCGGTGCGCTCGGCAACCTGGCGGGAGGTGGTGCGATGGAGAGGTGTGGCGAGAACTTGTTTCGAGCGCGCTTCGTCGACGTAGGGCTGCTCGAACAGTCCAAGGCGTATTTTCATTTCGAGGATCGGGCGCACTGCTTCGTCGACTTGCTGCGAGGTGATTTGGCCGCGCTCTAAGGCAGTCGCGAGGCTTCTGGAGTAGGCGGTGAAACCAAGGGCCATCTCCATGTTAACGCCCGCACGGAAAGCGTACAGCGCGGCTTCCGAGACGTCTTTCGCGTAGCCATGTTTCTCTAAGCTTTTGACGGAGTCAGCATCGCTGACGATCAAGCCCGTAAATTTCCAGTCGTCGCGCAAAACATCGTGTAAAAGCCAGCGACTCCCGGTGGCGGGGACGTCATTTAAGTCGAGATAAGCGCTCATCGCGGAGCCGATGCCGGCTTTTACGGCGGCGTGAAACGGCTTTAGATAAACATTTTGCAGAAGAGTTTCAGGGATGTAGGCTTCGTCGTAATCGCGGCCGCCCACCGCCGCACCGTAGCCAGCGAAATGTTTCATGCAAGCGAGAATGTGACCGGGCGCGCCGATGTAGTCGCCTTGAAAACCGCGAACTTGTGCAGCGGCCATCGCGGAGCCGAGATACGGATCTTCGCCCGCGCCTTCCACAATACGGCCCCAGCGCGGATCGCGAGCGATATCGAGCATCGGAGCGAAAGCCCAGTCGATGCCGACGGACCGCGCTTCCTTGGCGGCGATAGTTTGCGCTTTAGTTGCGGCTGACGGATCCCAGGAAGCGGCCATGGCGATCGGCACCGGAAAAATCGTCCGGAAGCCGTGAATCACGTCGAAGCCGAAGATGAGAGGGATGTGCAGCCGGGATTTTTCAACGGCGAGATGCTGGAGGCGATTGATTTCGGCGGGATCGGTGACGAAGAGAAGCGAGCCCAACTGGCCTTTGGCGACGGCGTCGTCGATGGCTTTCTCCTTACCGAACTCAAAAAGTTGACTGAGCTGGCCGAGCTTTTCCTCGACCGTCATCTGCTTGAGCAGGTCCTCGACGCGCTGGTGTACGGCCGCGTCGTCGGGAGGAGCGGAGGAGGAGGGAGCTTGTGAAAGAGCTAGCGGAGCAACAGCCAGCGCGAAAAAAAAGAGCAGCGCGCTCCCGAGATTCTTTTTGTTGAGACGAAATTGCTGGTATGTTTTCACGATAGCCTCCTCGAAGACGGCGTGATGCTAATGGGCGCACGGAAAAGATGCCAGAAGAAAATCGCGGATAACGATTTTCTAAGGGGCCTTGTGCGAACATCGGTATCGGCGAGGCTCCAGGTGATCGCTCGTTAGAATATGAGGACGGAGAGAACATGACGATAACGCGGCGCGAATTTTTGGCGGAGACTTCGCTGGGATTGGTGGGAGCGGCGGTCGCGGGGACGCAGCAGCAGAAACCTGGTGAGCCGGCCGCGGGGACTCCACCGGCGTTTGGGACTGGGCCTGCCGTGGGTCCGGAAGTGTCGCCGGGGACGTTTGCCGAGGCGGAGAAGCTGGTGCAGGTGGAGATGACGCCCGCAGATCGCGCGATGGTGGCGGAAAGCTGGCGCGGAAATATGGCGGCGTTGTACGAGCGGCGAACGGGGCCGCACAAAGTGGCCATCGAGGAGAGCGTAGCGCCGTACTCGCACTGGGATCCAATTTTGCCGGGAATGACGCGCGGGCCGGAGCAAGAGCGGTTTGTGCGCAGTTCGCACGATGCGGGAGCTTTGCCGGGATGGGACGAGGACATTGCGTTTGCTCCGGTGTGGAAACTTTCTCAGTGGATCGAAACTCGGAAGATGACCTCCGAACGGTTGACTAAGATCTATCTGGAGAGGCTCGAGAGATTCAACGGGAAGCTGCGGTGCGTGATCACGCTGACACACGAACTGGCTTTGGCGCAGGCGAACAGAGCAGACGCGGAAATCGCGGCGGGAAAGTACCGCGGACCACTGCATGGGATTCCGTGGGGCGCGAAAGATTTGCTGGATACGGCGGGAATTGCGACGACCTGGGGAGCGGAGCCGTTTCGCGATCGAGTGCCGGCGAAGGATGCGGCTGTCGTAAAGCGGTTGCATGAAGCAGGCGGGGTGCTCGTGGCAAAACTGAGTCTGGGCGCGCTGGCGCTGAACGATATTTGGTTTGGCGGGCAAACGATGAATCCGTGGCTGCTGGAAGAAGGATCGTCGGGCTCGAGCGCGGGACCGGGCGCGGCGACGGCGGCGGGGCTGGTGGCATTTGCGATTGGGAGCGAAACAGGAGGAAGCATTGTCGGGCCAAGCATGCGCTGCGGGTTGACGGGATTGCGGCCGACGTATGGACGAGTTGCACGGACGGGCGCGATGACCCTGTGCTGGTCGCTCGATAAGCTGGGGCCGATGACGCGGAGTGTCGAGGACGCGATGCTCGTGCTGCAAGCGATCTCCGGGCCGGACGCTGGCGACGTTTCGAGCGTACACAGCCGCCTGAATTTTGACGCGAGCGCGAGCGTGAAAGGATTGCGTGTCGGCTATTTTCCCGCGTGGATGAAGGAAAATCCCGCGACGGAAGTAGATCGCGCGGCGCTGGAGATGGTGAAGAAAGTGGGGATGATTCCGGTGGAGGTCAGCATTCCAGACTGGCCGTACGATTCGCTGAATTTGATTTTGTTTGCAGAAGGCGCGGCGGCGTTTGAAGAGATTACTCTGAATCATGCGGTGGACCAGTTGAAAGTGCAAACATACGACGCGTGGCCGAATATTTTTCGCCAGTCGCGCTTTCTTTCGGCGGTGGATTTTGTCCAGACAGACCGGCTGAGGCGAAAAGTCGCGAACGAAATGGCGCGCGTGTTTTCTCAAGTAGATCTGCTGCTAGTGCCTTCGCTACGCGACGAGATGCTGACCATCACAAATTTCACCGGCCATCCGTCGCTGACGATGCGCGCCGGATTTATCGAAGTCAGCGAAGCGCGCACGGATTGGGCGCCTGATCCGAGCAGGACGCTCCCGAAGTTTTCGCCCCCGAGACGCGTCCCGCATGGAGTGACACTCATCGGGCGCCTTTTCGATGAAGGAACCGTCGGGCAAGCTGGCCTGGCACTGGAGCGAGCATTCGGCGTGGCAAAAGAACGACCTTCTGGATTTTAGGTTGCGTGTTGAAGTACAGACTTCGGAATGATGATAGAGAAACAAGCAATACCCAAAGGCGGTATTGGGTCAGTTTCCGATTATCCGTTATCGTCCAGTGGATTTTCAAGTTACCGGTAACGCGAAATCAGGACTTAAGGTAACTTCCGAGTCGCCGCCGAATACGCGGAGGCTATCCGGTTGTAGTGAACTCGATCCTCTGGCGAGGTGCACATCATGACGCGAAGGTTAAGAGAACAGGCCCGGCAACGATCAGATCGCTTGGTTGTGAATGCCAACGAAGGCCGCTGGGGCGAATGGGCCGGGACGGCTTCAAGATGCCCGTAAAGGGGATTGTTCTGGTAGCGATCGCGGCTTTCGCCTCAAGACCAACGCGGAGATCAGCGTGATAACGAGCCCAATCGGAAAGGGATGAATGAAAGTCAGCGCTGCGTTGAAGAGTGGGTTTTTGTACAGTTCTTTGTACTTTCTCGCCTGCTCAAGTTTTGCCTGGATGGCTGCGGGGTTCGCGCCCGAGGCCGTGAGCTTCTCAACCAAGTGAGCGCCGTATGCGTCCCAGAAACCGGGGATGAAGTTGTAGTAGATCACTTCCCACGTTACGACATAGAAGATGCAGGAAATCAGAGTAATGGAGAGGCCGACGGCAAAGGCTTTCAAGAAGGTAATCTGGCCATTGCCGATGTTGTCCCGGTAGGTTCGGATGCCGAAATACACCATCAGGAACGAGAGCACAATGGACGTGTTTCCGATGACCGCGCCCCGGTCAAAGCCAATCCTGTCGCCGAACGTCACCAGCGCTATCATTATCAGCGAGGAGATAGCGCCAGAAATCAGCCCGAAGGTGACTACGATCTTTCTCATATTCTCGTAATGTCTTTTATCCGATATTGAGCCTTTTCCACGTACGATGTCGGTCCCTTGCTCATACGATTTCAGCGACCGGCCGGGCTAGCGGGCGAGGTCGATGCCATTGGGATTACCACGATAAGGTTATCCCCCGCTCCGGGGTGCGTCATCCCCAGATAATCGAGCTTGGGTTGGGTGTCGAAACCGATGTCTTTCGTCGTCATGTTCGGAGCATAAAACATCAAGTGCGGCGGGAAAATGCCGGTGCCGTGGTCAGGGATGGCGCTCAGGCGGTTCTGGCTCGACATCATGTAGAGGAATCCCGGCTTGCTGGGGTATTTGTAGCGGCCTTCCCTATATCCGTTGGCGGCGTCTGCCTTGATGTCTGCCTCCGACTTGCCGCTTGTGCGCAGCTCTTCACCGTGCAGGTAGACAGGCAAAAGAGTGCGGCTGCCTTCGGCGTCGAAGCACTGCGGCTCAATCGTCGTTTCCATGGGCTTTACGAAATGCCGACCAACGAAGCAGCTGAAGCCATTGGTGCCTTCGCGCGCTTTCTCGTAGCCTTTGGGGCCCAGAATGTAAACTGTAGCCTTACTCGATACCTCGGCCGGAGCTGCGCTCTCGGCTAGTGTGATCTGCTGCTCACGTGGCATGGAAGCGTCGTACACCTTGGGAAGTTCCTGGGACAGTGCTTGAATGGGCGCAGTGCGTGAAAACAACCCGATCGACAGGGCACCCACTACAAAAACCTTCATCCAATTCGAAGAGTTCATGTTCGCTCCTTTCAGCGGCTCAACATACCGCATCGGGCGGGGTCTCTGTCGTCATCCTTTCGGGTGATTTTGGCGGCGGAGAGAAAAATCATTCATTTGGGGGAGTAGTTCTTGGTGCGAGCCATGCTTGTGCGCGAGTAAATCAGGGGAGAAGGCCGAATTCCTTGCCGAGTTGCACCGCTTGCGTCCTTCGTCTAGCCCCTAGTTTGTCGAAAACACGGCTAGAATGGGTCTTAACCGTGCTCTCGCTCACAAAAAGCTTCTCGGCGATCTCGCGGTTACTCAATCCACGGGCTATCAGTTCAAGGATCTCAAGCTCACGGCGAGTGATATGGAGGTCCTCTCGTTTTCTTTCGTCCGGGATGAACGGTCCCCCCACAGGAATACGGACCTCCTTCACAACAATTGTCTTCCGTTTTCCTGTTAGCTTGAGGCCGAGCCAGATGCCAAGAAGGGCAAAGGTCGCCGCGATCAGTCCGCCGTAGATTTCGATCGAATGTTCGACTACCAGGAACTGATACTCGGTCCACCTGAGCAGTGCGATCAAGATTCCACCGATCAACCCGTACATGAGCACGTGGCGCTTCATAAGTTCCTGGACGATTATCACCCGAATTATCGCACCCATCGCGGTGTAAACCCACGGGCTTGCAGGGCACGATCAACGCTTGACTGGCTTTGCCCGAGTCACCGGTAAACCGGAACTAATCCCCAAAGGCGAGGTGGTGGCCAGAGGCGAGGGAATTTGATATTCTTGATGAGTGTAAGGTACAGGGCTGTATCCTGCAGTTAAGGAGCGGCACCGGAGGCCGGCATGAGCGTTGTTTCTAATTCGGGCAATGGCAAGATCACTGTGCCCGATCTGCTGCAGCGGAAATCTTCCAGCGCAACCCCCCTTTCCCCTTCGGCGAAAATCACTTGTTTAACGGCGTACGACTACGCGACGGCGCGTCTTTTGGATGAGGCGGGCGTGGACGTGTTGCTGGTGGGCGATTCGGTCGGCATGGTGGTGCTGGGGTATGACAGCACGCTTCCAGTCACGGTCGAGGAGATGCTGCATCACACGCGGGCAGTGCGGCGCGGAACGCGGCGAGCGCTCGTCGTGGCGGATATGCCTTACGGCAGCTATCACAGCGACATCGCGGAGTCGGTGCGAAACGCCATGCGGTTCGTGAAAGATGCGGGCGCGGAAGCGGTGAAAGTGGAAGGCGGCGAGCGGCGGCTGGAATTGATCGTGCGGCTGACAGAAGCGGAAATTCCGGTGATGGGGCATGTGGGATTGACCCCGCAATCGCTGAATGCGCTGGGCGGGTTTCGCGTGCAAGGCAAAACTGTCGATGCGGCGGAGCAGTTGCTGCGCGATGCGCGGGCGGTGGAAGCGGCGGGCGCGTTTGCCGTGGTGCTGGAGGCGGTGCCGCGAGAGCTGGCGGCGCAAATTACGCGCGAACTGCGGATTCCGACGATTGGGATTGGCGCCGGGCCGGATTGCGACGGGCAGATTCTGGTGATTCACGATCTGCTGGGGCTGACGTTTGCCAAGACGCCGAAATTTGCGCGGCAGTATGCGAATGTCGGGCAGACGATTCTGAAGGCGGCGCGCGAATATTGCGAGGACGTCCGCGGCGGGACGTTCCCTTCGGATGGGGAGTCGTATCACGCGGTGCAGATGGCAAAGGAAGAGAAAGAAGCACCGGTCAACAGCGATGGCGATTGGTGAAAAAAGCGAAAGTAAAGAAATAACGCGACAAAAAAGTGAGAACGTAGAAACAAAATCAAAGGGCGACCTTCGAAAAACGAAGAGCGGATTCCTCGCTTCGCTCGGACTGACAAATACACATGAAATTTGCACTTGGAGGCTGGGATGACGCCGGAAGAGATGCGCACGCTGTATGACTACAATGCGTGGGCGAATCATCGCTCGCTCGACGCAGCGGCCAGCTTGACGAACGAACAGTTCTCTAAGCCGTTGGGCTCAAGCTTTGGATCGGTGCGCGACACCCTCGCACATATCTGCGGCGCGGAATGGATTTGGATGGAAAGGTTTCAGGGGCGCTCGCCTTCGTCGCTGCCGGATGTGTTGGAATGCGCGGATGTCGCGAGCCTTCGCAAGAAGTGGACCGATCAGGAAGCGCGACTGCTGGCCTTTGTCGGGAAGTTGACGGAGGAGGATTTGAATCGCGTGATGGAATACAAAACCTTGAAATTTGGCGTTTACAAAAATCCGCTGTGGCAATCGATGCAGCATGTGGTGAATCATGGGACGTACCATCGGGGGCAGGTCACGACGCTGCTGCGGCAGCTTGGTGCTCAGCCGATTTTGACGGACTTGATGCACTATTATCGGGAACGCGCGACGGCGGCAAGCGCGTGAACCGTAAAGACATTTTCCCCACCGAACAAATAAGAGCCGGCAAGATGCCGGCGCTACCGTGGAAATAATCCGAACCATAGCCTGGATGAAAGAATACGCGCGAGGGGCGCGCGCGGAAGGCCGCGTTCTCGGCTTGGTTCCAACGATGGGCGCGCTGCATGAAGGACACACGGCACTTGTGGTGCGTGCCCGGCAAGAATGTTCGCGAGTGATTACTTCTGTGTTCGTGAATCCGAAGCAGTTTGGTCCGAACGAAGACTACAAGAAATATCCGCGCGATCTGGAGAAGGACGCCGAGAAACTGGCGGCGGTGGGCGTGGATGCACTTTTTGCGCCGGAGACGGCGGATATTTATCCGGATGGATTTCGGACGTACGTGAATGTGGAGGGCATCAGCGAACGGCTTGAAGGACGTTCGCGGCCCGGACATTTTCGCGGTGTATCGACCGTCGTCTTGAAATTGTTTGAGATTGTGCTGCCGCATTTTGCTTATTTCGGAAGAAAAGATGCCCAGCAGGTGCGCATCATCAGTGAGATGGTCCGCGATCTGAATCTCGATGCGGAGATCGTGGTTTGCCCGGTGGTGCGCGAAGCCGATGGATTGGCGCTTTCTTCACGCAATGCGTATTTGAGCGCCGAAGAGCGAAAGGCTGCTACGGTTTTGCACCGTGCGCTGGTCGCGGCGCGCGACGAGCTATCTCACGGCGCGCGTGATGCGATGCAGCTGCAAACGGCGATGCGGCGGATCCTTGAAACCGAGCCGCTTGCCCAGGCGGATTACGCGGAGATTGTCAGCGCGGATACGTTTGAGCCGGTGGTGCGCGTCGCGCGGCCTTGCTACGCGGTGCTAGCGGTTTTTATAGGAAAGACCAGGTTGATCGACAACCTTTTGATCGAGCCAGTCTCAGCAGGATCAGAAGACCTACTTTTTCATCTCTAATTTCTCAATCATCGAAGATTATTTCTTGGAGACCTCGGCCAGAACTTCAGCGGCATGGCCCTTCGCTTTGACGTTGTCCCAGACGTGTTCGAGCTTGCCGTCAGGACCGATCAGAAAGGTGCTGCGGATAATGCCTAGGAACGAGCGGCCGAGGAATTTTTTCATGCGGCGCGAGCCGTAGGCCTCGATCGTTTTCAGATCGGAGTCGCTGAGGAGATCGAAGTTTAGTTTTTGTTTGGCTTTAAAGCTGCCTTGAGATTTCACGGAGTCGCCGCTCATGCCGAGGATGACCACGCCAAGCTTGTCGAACTGCTTTCTTGCGTCGCGAAACTCGGACGCTTCGATCGTTCAGCCGGAAGTGTTGGCTTTGGGATAGAAAAAAAGGACGACGCGTTTGCCGAGAAAATCGGAGAGCGAGATTTCGCTGCCGGAGTCGTTCTTCAGGCGGAAGGCGGGGGCTTTGTCACCGATTTTTAGCATGTTCTCCTCAGTCGTTCGCCGCAAATAAGATTCGCACGGTTTCCATGCATAAAATCCAGAAGAAAAAACACCGGGCCAAAGCCCGGCACCTACAGGTGGCCACAGCCTGTCGGCTTCCGATCATGCGAGAAGCTTTCGGAGGATGTCGTTGACGGCCTGGGGGTTGGCTTGGCCGCGCGTGGCGCGCATGACCTGGCCGACGAAAAATTTGAAGACGCCTTCGTTGCCGGATTTGAATTTGGCGACGTTGTCGGGATTTTTCTCAATGATTTCGCGGGCGGCTTGTTCTAACGCATCGGTGTCATTGATTTGGGCCAGGCCTTCGGCCGCGACGATTTCGTTGGCCGTGCGGCCGGATTCAAACATGGTGGCGAAAACCTTTTTGCCGATGGAGCCGGTGATTTGAGCGGACTCAACGAGTTTCAAAAGCCCGGCTAGGGCGGCGGGAGAAACCGGGCTTGCCTCGATTTCCTTGCCGGAATCGTTGAGGCGGCGGAGGAGCTCGGTTTGGATCCAGTTGGATGCCGTCTTTGCGGGCGCGCCGGACTTCGCGACGGACTCAAAATAATCCGCGAGCGATTGCGTGGCTGTCAGAACGCCGGCGTCGTACGGTGAAAGGCCATGGACGGCGGCGAAGCGGGCGCGCTTGGCTTCTGGAAGTTCGGGCAAAGAGCGGCGAACTTCTTCGCGCCAAGTGTCGCTGACGTGGACGGGGAGCAAATCGGGCTCGGGAAAATAGCGATAGTCGTGGGCCTTTTCTTTTGAGCGCATGCTCACGGTGCAGGATTCGTTTTGATTCCAGAGGCGCGTTTCTTGAGAGATGCGGCCGCCGGATTCGAGGACCCCGATGTGGCGCTCGACTTCGTATTCGAGGGCTTTTTGCAGGTAGCGGAATGAGTTGAGATTTTTTACTTCGACCTTGGTGCCAAACTCTTTGGCGCCGCGGAGGCGGACGCTGACGTTCGCGTCGCAGCGCAGCGAGCCTTCTTCCATGTTGCAGTCACTGATACCGGTGTAGAGCATGATCTGGCGCAGCGTGGTGAGGTAGGCGTAGGCCTCCTCGGGAGCGCGCATGTCCGGTTCGGAGACAATTTCGCTGAGGGGTGTGCCGCAGCGGTTGTAGTCAATGTAGGCCTTGGTGGCGGACTCGGAAAAGCCTTCATGCAGATTTTTGGCGGCGTCCTCTTCGAGATGCAGGCGCGTGATGCCGATGTGCTTTTTTGCGCCCGCGTGATCGATCTCGATTCCGCCGTTGGTGGCGAGGGGCAGCTCGTATTGCGAGATTTGATAGCCTTTGGGCAGATCGGGATAGAAATAATTCTTGCGGGCAAAGCGCGAGTGTTCGTGGATGGTGCAGTTTAGGGCGAGCGAGGCGCGCATGGCAAGTTCGACGGCGCGTTTATTCAAAATCGGCAGCGTGCCGGGAAGACCGAGGCAGACGGGGCAGACATTTGTGTTGGGCGGGTCGCCGAAGCGGTTCGCGCAGGCGCAGAAAATCTTGGTGTTCGTCAGAAGCTGGACGTGGACTTCCAGCCCGATGACGGTCTCGTATTTCGCGAGGACCTCGGGGGCGATGGCCGCTTCTTCTGAAGATGATTTCGTCATGCTGGAGCGGGAATTATAGCATCAGGGCGGCGCGGGGCTAAGTGGGTGAACCCCGCCCCTACAAGGGAGTTGGTCCCTGCGGGGACCTTCGTTTATAGGCTTCGATGGCATTGCGAGCCGTCATGGTTAGATTAGGGGGCAGCGCGTCGAGGGGAAACCAGCAGACCTCCTGCGTTTTCCCGGGCTCGCGGTTAAATGGCGAACCGTGAAGGACTTGAGCGAGGAACGCGGGAGAAATCCAGTGCTGATGCCCGCCGGGGAGGCGGTGTTCGGTGACGCAAAGGAGGGATTGGATGGCGATATCCACGCCGACTTCCTCGCGAGCTTCGCGAATGGCGCACTGCTCGAGAGATTCGAGATAGTCCAACTTTCCGCCGACGATACTCCAGCAACCTGCCTCGGGCGGAAGAATGCGCAGGGTCAGCAGGACACGTTGGTGGTGGTCCACCAAAAGCACGCCGACGCCGGTGCGAGGAACCGGGACAGCGTGCGCGGAGGCGCTTATCGTTCCTGCTTGCTGATCCATTTTGCCTCCCGAAGGACGGGCGCGGAGGCGAGGCGGGAAAGGAGGCGGCCCGGATCGGTTTCGATGATCAGCGATTCTAGGTGGGGCGGGGGCACGAATCCATCGGACACAGCCCGCGAGGCTTGCTGGACAAGCGAGTCGTAATAACCCTCGACGTTGAGGACGCCGCAGGGCTTGCGGTGGATTCCGAGCTGGAGCCAAGTGAAGATTTCGCAGAACTCTTCCCAGCTGCCGAAGCCTCCGGGAAGGAGGGCGAATGCATCCGCCAGGTCTGCCATGAGGGCTTTGCGCTCATGCATGGAGTTGACGACGTGCAGCTCGGTCAGGGAGGTGTGGGCAATTTCCTTCTCGACGAGCGATTTCGGAATGACGCCGACGGCGCGACCGCCTGCGATGAGGACCGCATTCGCGAGCGCACCCATCAGTCCCACGCGGCCGCCACCGAAGACCAGACCGATGCCGGCGGCGGCGAGTTCGCGGCCCAGGTGCTCGGCGGCGCTAGCGTAGGCGGGGTTGTTGCCGCGGCTCGAACCACAAAAGACGCAGAGTTGCTGAATGCGACGATTCGGCGCGGTGTTCGATGGAGATGGGTGGTTCATGGAAGAGGGCGCCGAAGAGAATCCGATTGCGGTACGCGGAACGCGGGAACCAGGCGCTCGGCGAGCGCGTAACCGCCGAAGAGAAGTGCGGCGTAGAAAGCGTCACTCGCGAGCATGTTCCAGAGGAAGGGAATGGCGGCCACGTAGCAGGCGAGCAGGCCTTGGAGGGTGTGCGGGTAGGTTGACATGAAGGCCCAGACACCCAAATCCGCAATGATGAAGAACTGTACGGCGCCTACGAGGGTGGCGAGGCTAATGCGGGCGACGGTGCGACGGTCACGCAGCCAGAAGCCGATGGCAACGCTAAGGAGAAAGCTGGCGTAGACGACGGGCATCAGTTTATGAAAGCCGACGAAGACGTCACCTACGAAGAGGGCAAGCACGGGAAAGAGGAAGGCGAGACGGCGGTCTTTGAGGACCGCGCCGGAAAAAAGGGCGGTGGCGCCGATAGGAGTGAAGTTCCAGGGATGTGGCGCAATGCGAAGCGCGGCAGCGATGGCGATCATAACCAGTGCGAGCAAAGTGCGTCCGAGCAAATTTTCTTTTTCAGACATTTGCGTATTCATTTTGTTGCTTCCTCCATCTCGGGAAGTAAGTCGCAAAAAACAAAACCATCGCGATTGACGATCTCTCCGGTGCGGACGGGAATGGGAGATTGAAAAATAGGACCATCGAAGACGAAGGTGTGAAACTCGCCGTTTTCGCCGCAGGGATCGGCGTGTGGGGGAAGATCGCGGAAGAAAGAGTCCTCGAGTTCGCGGCCGGCGAAGCTAGGATCGAGGACTTTGCTGTCCACGCAGACGGCGACGGCGCGGAATCGATGGGCGTGGAAGGAGCGGATGAGCTCGCGGGTGTCGCGCTTCCAGATGGGGAAGAGGGCGGTCATGCCGAGGCAGGCTAGCCTTTTTTCGCGGTAGGCGCGGAGGCCTTCGAGAAAGATATCGCCAAAGGCGACTTTGCGGACGCCTTTTTCGAGGTGGACGCGGAGGGCTTCTTCCATGCGCGCTTCGTAGATGGGATTGACGCATTGCGGCGGGATGCGGACTTCGTGAAGCGGCAGGCCGATGGATTGGGCCTGCCGCTCGAGAAGTTCGCGACGGACGCCGTGCATACTGATGCGTTCGTAGCCTTCGGTGACGGTGGTTAGGAGGGCGACGATTTCAACGTCGGTTTGGCGGAGGAGAGTGTGTAGGGCCATGGCGGAGTCTTTGCCGCCGCTCCAGCAGAAGAGAATGGGTTCCGTTGATTTCGGCATCTGACAAAACGCTCCGGGGTTGAGATCTTGCTGAAAAGGGGCGCAGCCTGCGGCGCCCCTAAAAGGGGACGCGAGTTAATTTCTCCCGCTGAAGGTGTAGCGGACGCCGGCGCGCATGTCGCGGCCTAGAGCGGGGTAGCCGAGAGCGTCTTGATATTGCTTGTCGAAGAGATTGGTGGCGCGGGCATAGAGCGTTACGCCGTGGTCTAGCCGGTAGCTGCCGGAGAGATCGAAGCGGGCGTAGCCAGGATTGCTGCTGAGGCAAGGACCGATACAGGTCGTTCCGTTCCTTATGCTCAGGAAATCGCTGTCGGTGCGGACGCCGGTGAAGTAGCCGCCCACGGTGACGTTGAGGCGGCGAAAAGCGGCGTTCAGCGTCAACGAACCAGAGTTTGGCGGGCGGCGGAGGAGGCGATTGCCGGGAATCTCGCTTGGGTCGGAAGCGTTGGGCGACTTGATCACCAGACTGTCGTCATAGGTGTAGTTTCCCGCAAGGTTTAGCCAGTGCGTGAATCTTGTTTGGCCGGTGAGATTGAGTCCACGGGCGCGAGCTAGATCCGTATTGAAGAAATAGCCGAAACTTGTGGGATTGTTCAGAGGGTTGCCGGGGAGAACGACGCCGCAGGAGTTGCCGGCCGGATTGGTTGGGTCCGTCGAGCAGAACTCGAAGCTGACGATGTCATAGAAGCGGCTGGAGAAATATTCGGCGGTGATGCCGACGTGGTCGCCGAAGAGTTTCTGGTCAATGCCGGTGGTCCAAGTCTTGCTGGCTTCGGGTTTGAGCGACGGGTTGCCGAAGTCGCCGAAATTGTCGCCGTAGATTTGGTCGAAGCGCGGCTCTTTGATGCCTTCGCCGTAGAAAGCGCGAAAAAGCGTGTCGCCGCGGAAACCTTTGCCGTAGAGAAGAACAAGCGAGGCTCCGGCGCGAGGAACGACGCGCGTGCCGAAATTGGCGTTGTCTTCGGCGCGGCCTCCGAAATTCAGAGAGGCGCGCGGATGCGGGCGATAGCGAAAGTCCAGAAAGCCGGCCTGATTGTTGCGGCGGGCGTGGGGGACATTGATGGAGGTGAGGAAGGCGTTTTCGACTTCGTATTCGTAGCCAGCGGTGACGCCGAAATTCGAGAGCAGGTAGCTGGTCTGCGCGGTGACGTTGGCACGGTTGTATTGGAAAAGGCTGTTGCCGGTGAAATCGCAGAACTCGGCGGTGGCGACGGCCGCGGGGTTCGTCTGCGGGCAGAAGGCGTTGGGATCGGTGGCATAAAAACTTTGGATGGGATTGTCATTGACTTGCAGGGTGTAGGATTCGGCGGCGCTGATTTGGTGGCGCCAGTGTTTGCCGGTGGCGAAATCCCAGCGAGCGCTGGCGCTGAAAAGATGCTGGGTGTAGCGCTGGTCGAGATTCGGAGGTTCGTAGAGAGTTTGGCCGGGGATGCCGGCGATGCTGTCATTGTCGCGAAAGGTGAGGCGGATTTGGTCGGCTTCGCTGAAGCGATAGCCGAAATTGCCGGAGAGCGTACGATTGAGAAAATCGTCGTCCGGGCCCTGGCCGTCGGTTTGGAAGTAGGAGGCGGCAACGGAGTAGTCGAAGGCGCCGAGCAAACCGCTGAGTTGCGCGCCGCCGAGGGCGGAGCCGAAACTGCCGCCTTCGCTGTAGATGCTGAACTCGGGGACGCGCGTCTCGCCGCGGTGGGTGAAGAGTTGAATGACGCCGGAGACGGCGTCGGTGCCATAGATGGCGCTTTCGGCGCCCCGGACGATTTCGACTTTGTCGATGTTGTCGAGCGTGAGGCTGGAAAAATCGACGGCTGCGCCGGGAGGGTTGATGGGCGCACCATCGACCAGGACTTTGGTGAAATTGGAATTGCCGCCGTTGAGAAAAACAGAAGCGGTGCCGCCTTCGGGGCCGGTGCGGCCGATGGCGATGCCGGGGGCGAAGAGGAGAGCGTCGGTTAGGGAGACGGATTGGCGCGCTTCGATTTCATCCTTTGTGATGATCGAGACGGAAGCGGTCGTTTGGTCGACGAGCGTTGGCTCGGCTTGTGCGGTGACGATGACGCTCGCGGAGAGGCGCTCGAGGTTGAGAATGAGATCGAGCTTTCGCTGCTGATTCGCCGACAAATCGACCACGAAATCGCGAGGGACGAATGGGGAGCGTTCGAACGATACGCGATAGCGGCCGGGCGGAATGGTGAGGCTGTAGGCGCCATCGGTGGACGAATTCGCTTTCCAGAGTTGCGCGGATGCATTGCCTTCCAGTTGCGCGGTAACGTTTACTGCGGCGACGCCCGCACCGCTGGAATCGAGTAGTGTGCCGAACAGATGAGCATCGGAGGAGTTGGTATTATTTTGCGCGTGCGAAGAAAAACTAACGGCGAAGACTGCCAGGAAAATAAAGGTCGCTCGAACGAGTGTCGTTTTCATGGTTTCCTCCGCTCCCTCTCGCGCGGGAGCTTGAAGGTTGGCCTGGCGCTGGGAAAAGATCGCTCGGGCTTGCAGACTTCGCCGGTCTCCTGGCTTGGCGGCAGTTCCGATCCCGTTTGTCTTGCGGTAATAGAACGGGGCCGGTGCTAGGCCTTCCCGTAGCGCTGCCCTCTATTTCTGGCGCGATCTTTTTTGGAAGATCGCAGGAAGCGAGCGATGCGCCACAGTGGCCCGAGCAGTACCTTATTCCGCCTTACAGTCGCGCGGCGGCGACGGCTTAGTTCGCGTTCGATCCCGGCGTTGGCGAGGGTGAACGCACCGTCTTCCCGTGCACGAAGTCCGCGATGATTGTGGCGGGCCGGTGGCCCGGTTGGGGTGATTCAAGTGCCGCGGGGTGAGCCGAGGCGTTTGGGTGAACCATGGAACGACCACTTATTTTGCAGACGGCATGTTCACACGAGGACGGCCGGATGAGCCGAGCTCCACGGTGAGAGGCGTCTGAAAAACCTGTTCGAGCAATTCGCGCTGGAAGACAGTTGCAGGCGGTCCAACGCGGAGACACTTGCCCTTCTGAAAAAGAGCGACCTGGTCGGCATACTGACCAGCGAGATTCAGCTCGTGGGTCACGACGACAACCGTATAGCGGTTGGCGGACGCGAGGCGGCGCAGAGTTTCGAGCAGATCGACCTGCGCGCCGATATCGAGATGCAACGTGGGCTCGTCCAAAAGGAGAAGCAGAGGCTGCTGCGCGAGAGCACGCGCTAAAATCACGCGCTGCTTTTCGCCGCCGGAGATTTGGTCCATGAAGCGGTCGGTGAGGTGTTCCGCGCCTACCTGCGCCAGGGCGTTGCGCGCGATGAGGATGTCTTCTTCGGTTTCGAAACGAAGCGTGCGGCCGTAGGGATGCCTTCCCTGAAGAACAAATTCCCAGGCGCGCGACGGGAAAAGCAAAGGGCTTTCCTGCTGCACCATGGCGATGCGCTGGCCGCGGGTTCTGTGGGGAAGCGCGTGGGTGACGAAACCGTTCAGAAGTACACGTCCGGAAAGGGGTTCGAGAGAACCCGCGATCAGCTTTAAGAGAGTGGATTTGCCGCAGGCGTTTGGGCCAACGATGGCGACGATTTCGCCGGGACGTGCCTGGAACCTTGTCGCTTCGAGAGTGAAGAGCGGCGCTTGCGTTGGGTTGGCGGAGTACGCATAGCTGACCTGTTCGACGCTCAGGCGAATGTCGGAGTTGAAATCGCCGGCGTCTCCGATGGGGCGAGCCGCGGCGGAAGCAGGAGAACGCGCGAAACTACTCACGCCAGCCTCCTGCGCATCAGGTAAAGAAAAAGTGGCGCCCCGGCTATGGCAGTCATGGCGCCGACGGGAAGCTCCGAGGGAGAAACGACGGTGCGTGCGAGCGTGTCGGCGACGACAACAGCGATAGCGCCGCCAAAAGCAGCGGTTGGCAGGAGAATGCGATGGTCGGAGCCAAACAGGAGCCGCATGACGTGAGGCACAAGCAGTCCGACATAGCCGATGGCGCCGCTAACGGATACCGCCAGACCGGTCAACAAAGACGCGGCGATGTAAACGACCAAGCGGACGCGCCGGACGTCGACGCCGAGGTGCATCGCTTCTTTCTCTCCGGCAAGAAGGAGATTTAGGTCAGAGGCAGTGGTGTAAATAGCCGCGGCAGAGAGAAAAAAGCCGAAACGAAGGATGAGGCTGACAATCCGCTGAGGCGGCGTGGACAGTTCGCCCATCATCCAGAAGGCCATGCCGCGGTAATTGCCTCCCGTAAGGGTAGACATGAAAAACATGATAATGGCTTGAAGAAACGAAGCCGTAATGATGCCCGCGAGGAGCAAAGTGCCGCTGTCGATTTGTCCCTGGCGGAGCCCGAGGAAGTAAACCGCGGTGACGGTAAGCGCAGCACCGAGAAAAGCGCCGATGGGTGTCAAGAGCGCGGCAACGGCGGGCGAGAGGGCCAGGTGGGGCTCGATAACCAGCCCGATGATGGCGCCAACAGCGGCGCCGCTCGAGACGCCAAGAACGTAAGGATCGGCCAGGGGATTGCGCAGCAATGCCTGAAAACTCGCCCCGGCGACTGAAAGAGAAGCGCCTACAAAGATACCGAGCAGGATGCGCGGCAAACGAATATCAAAAATGATGAGCTGGTATTCGCTGGAGAGCTGGCTGGTTTGGCGAAAGAGGACGCGGAGAAGGTCGTGGCCCAAACCGTACAGCGAGACGGGAACGGCACCGAGCTTGAGCGCGATCACCACAACAACAAATAAGACGGCAGAGAGAATGGCGCAGTGAGCAAGCAAGCGGCTGAGCGTCAAAGGGCGCAAGCGCAGACCTCCAAGAGAGCGGAATCTCCGCTGGAAGACGGCAATAGGCGGAGTGCGGCTTGTGGCTGAGCCGGGGAAGGGATTTTCTTTTCTTTTTCGTCGCCCGGCTGCGCGGAAAAAGCTTCGGGATGTAACTGGCGCGCGAGATCTTCGATAGCCGAGACGATTCGCGGCGCGGGCCGATTTACGGCGTCGCTGATGATGGCGAAACGGCGATTGCGAACGGCGTCGAGACCGCGCCATCCGGGGCGCGCGGCGAGTATTTCGAAATCATTCTGTCCGCTATCGGAATGAGACGCGGCGAAAACGAGGAAGTCCGGCTGGAGGCGGACAACTTCCTCAAGACTCATGTGCGGCCAGTCTTGAGAGGAGTCAACGATAGAGGTGGCGCCTGCGAGCCGCAGAGCATCTGCGATAAACGTGTTTTTGCCGGCGGAGATCAGCGGATCCGACCAAACGATGAACAGAACGCGGCGCGGCGGGACACCATTCAGACGCTGCTGGAGATCGGCAAGGTGGTGTTCGAGATCGGCGCCGAGAGTGGCACCAGCTTCCGGGACACCAAGGACGCCGGCAAGGCGCTCCGTCGAGGAAACGATGTCCTTCACGGTATGCGGATCGGTGCCATAAGAAGAAATCCCGAGTCTGTCGAGAGCGTTCACGGTTTGGATGAGATTCAAACTTTTCGTTACGAGAACAAGATCAGGCCGGAGAGCGGCAATTTGTTCTAGACTCGGATTGATCGCGCCGCCGACTTTGGTTTTTTTCTGAGCGTCGGGAGGATAGTCGCAGAAGTCCGTGTCACCGACGAGGCGATCCTGCAAGCCGAGAGCGTAGATCGTTTCCGTGAGACTTGGAGCAAGAGAGACGATGCGCTGGACAGGTTGCGGAACGCGAACGGTTCGGCCCGCTTCATCGACGAATTCCTTGTAGACAAGTGACCCTGCCGGGCTCGCCGCTGGCGTTTGCGCTTGCGCTGCCGGGGACGGCCAGAGTCCGGCGCAGAGCAGGAATGCGACGATGGCGATTCCAGCCGCAATATTTTTTCGAGGATCTTTCCGCGTCGGCACAATTCCCCGCTGACAAAATCAAATCTCTGGCCCAATAAAAAAGCCCCGCGAGACACCTTGGGGCTTCTTGGCGGCGCTTCTTCTCGCGAAAAGCGCTGGCCTCTGCGGCGCGGGAGGGTAGCCTGGCTTACGGCTCATTCAGCCGATTACAGTGGCGGGACCGCGGCCGATTCTCACGGCCTTCCCCACTTCCCTTGCCTACAAATTGGAAATTCAGTGTAAGCCGAGGGCCTGGGAGTGTCAATGCGGGCATGAGCGTCTCGGGCGTGCAGGCTTAGCGATTCTTCCAAACCGGTTTGCGCTTTTCGACGAGCGCGCGAAGCCCCTCTTGTGAATCCTCCAGGCGATAGAGTTCGTTGAGAAAAATGTTCATGGAGTTTTTCAAGCCATCGCGCAGGGAAAGGCCCATACCGCCGAGAATGGCTTTCTTGGCCATGGTCAGGACGGGGCCGGAGTGCGCCGAGATGCGCTCGATTAATTCATTGACGGTTTGTTCGAGTTTGGCTTCGGGAACGAGGCGATTGACGAGACCCAACTCCAGAGCGTGGTCCGCCGTAATGGCTTCTCCGGTGAGAATGATCTCGAGCGCTCGCTTAGGGCCAACGAGAAAAGGAAGGATCGTCGACGCGAGAGGCGGGAATACGCCAATGGAAATCTCGGGTTGCGCGAAACGAGCTTTCGGCGTGGCAATCACCAGATCGCCAAAGGCGGCGAGTTCGGCGCCGCCGCCGATGGCAGGACCGTTCACGACGCAAATCACGGGCTTGCCCACTTCCAGCATGCCCATAAAGGCCGCGTGAAAAGCGTCAAGCATCTGAAAAACACGTTCGGAGGTGTACTCGCCGATGTCGATGCCCCCGCAAAATACTTTGCAAGCGGAATCGAGAACGACGAGCTTCACTTCGGGGTCCTGGCCGGCAAGGGTGATTCCCTCTGAGAGCTCGCGCAGAAAGGCTTCGTTGAGGAGATTGTGTTCGGGACGGCTGAGTGTCATGCGCGCGACGCTGCCGTCGACGCGCATCTTTATGAATTCGAATTGATCTGGCTCGCGCCGCACGGGCTTTGACACATAGTCTTGCTCTTCCACCGGCTCAATCATGCCCCGCCCTCCTGGGAAATTGCCGCTCGAAAGCCTTCCTAGAGGCTTTCAAGGACTAAATTCGATGCTACCACGGCGTAGGTTTGTGTTCTGGAGCAGAGAATGGACGCGTGCGCAAACGGTTCGCCCCTCCAGTGAGTTCGTTTGCCGATTGCTGCCTTGCTTCGTGGCATTCTCCGCACATGGAATTGTTTCGGGCGCGCGGCATTTCCGTTTGCAGGTATGCTGAGCTACGACTTTCAGAACTCGCGCGAGGTGCATGGCTTGGCGGCAGGAAAGACATCGTCGGTTCGCGAAACGAAGACCGCCATCGCCGGGCATTTCACCGGCCAGCCCGATGCGGAAGGATTTCCGGCGGAGCCGGTATGGGGAAACACTCGAGCGATACAGTTCGATCACGACTGGCAAGGGAAACATGCCGATCCGCGGCGAGGGACCGAGGTGCGGCTGCTGTGGACTCGCGAGGCCCTTTACCTGAGATTTCTTGCGCACTACCGGAACATCACGGTATTCCCCGATGCCGAACCAAACGGGCGAAGGGACCAGCTGTGGGACCGCGACGTTGTGGAAGTCTTTCTGCAGCCAGCGGATGCTGATTCGCGGCGTTACAAAGAAATTGAAGTGAGTCCCAACGGCTTCTGGATTGACCTGGATATTGCGCCTGGAGAAAAACGCGATTTGAAGAGTGGTTTGAAGCGGCGTGTCAGGATCGATGAAAAGAACAAAACATGGAGGGCCGAGCTGGCGCTGCCCATGGAGAGTTTGACGGCGCGATTCGAACCGTCCGCGGGCTGGCGGGCCAACTTTTTTCGCGTGGAAGGGGCCACCGAACCGCGTTTTTATTCGGCGTGGCGGCCAACGGAAACGCCTGCGCCAAATTTTCATGTCCCCGAAGCATTCGGCAAACTTGTGTTCGACGGCTGATCGGGCATTTTTAGGCCATTTAGACAAGACTGGCGCCACGCCACCTTTTTTTCTATGCTTCCCGTGTGAAAATCCAAGCGTTTTCGTGTTGCACCTCGATTCTCAGGCGCGCTATTCAAACGTTTGCCACGGTTGGCGCCGTCATCGTTTTGGGTTCCGCCACGCTCGCCAGCCAAAACGAGCCCCCTCAAAAGCCAAACGCGGATGCGCCAACAGTGACAAAAGTCGAGCCGCCCTCATGGTGGATCAACCTGACGCCCGAAGTAATGCTGTTGCTTTCCGGACATCGTCTCGAAGCCACGCATGTCGTTTGCAATTTGCCGAGCGTTTTGGTGGAGCGCACGCAGGCGACAGCCGGAGGCGACTATCTATTCGTCTGGCTGAAGATCGGATCCGACACAAAATCGGGTACCGCTGTGTGCCGAGTCGCAACTTCGACGGGCACGACTTCGTTTGAGCTGCCATTGGCCGCGCGTGAGATGAAACTGGGAAAATTTCAGGGGCTTGCGCAGGAGGACGTGATTTATCTGATCATGCCGGATCGTTTTGCGAATGGCGATCCCACCAATGATGAGCCCGCCGACGCTCCGGGCACACACGATCGTTCGAACCCGCGCGCTTATCATGGCGGCGATCTGCGCGGGATCGGCGAGCATCTTCCGTACTTGAAGGATCTCGGCGTGACCACGCTCTGGTTGACTCCTATTTTGAAGAATGGCGCGGCGCAGAATTATCACGGTTATGGCGCGGTGGATTTGTACGCGGTGGATCCGCATCTTGGAACGCTACAGGATTACCAAAGACTCATCGCGGCAGCGCACAAACAAGGCATGAAGATTTTCTTTGATTTTGTGCCGAACCACGTCGGCCCGAAACATCCCTGGGTCGCCGAGCCGCCGCTGCCGGACTGGTTCCATGGGACGGCGCATCATCATATGAATACTACTTCAGGCGTCAACGGTACGTTCTACGGCAAGACGGGGAAACCAACGATTGCCAATGATCCGTTCGAAACGCTGGTAGATCCGCACGCACCGCCGCTGCTTTCGCGAAACCTTACCGATGGCTGGTTCTTCAACGTGCTACCCGACTTGAATACGGAAAACCCCATGGTCGCCGAATATCTCTTGCAAGAGAGCGTCTGGTGGGCGGAGAGTTCCGGTTTGGACGGCTTTCGACTGGACACGTTTCCCTACGTCCCGCGGAGTTTTTGGTCGGCTTGGCACACCGGGCTGCACCGCCTCTATCCCTATCTGACGACCGTCGGCGAAGTCTTTCATTCCGACCCGAACGTAACTTCGTTTTTCGCCGGAGGGCAGAGGCGATTCGACGGCGTTGATTCCGGCTTAAACACACTGTTCGACTTTCCGATGTTTTTCACGCTGCGGGATGTTCTCCTGCAAAACGCGCCAGCAGGACGCATCGCGGATGTGTTGCGCCACGATTCGTTGTACCTTCATCCCGATGCGCTAGTTACATTTTTCGCGAACCACGATGTTGCGCGGCTCGCGAGCGCGGATGGCAGCTCGCCGACAAAGATCAAGGCGGCGTTTGGACTGACACTGACGCTGCGCGGGATTCCAGAGCTTTACTACGGCGACGAAATCGGAATGGCCGGCGGCGGAGACCCGGACAACCGGCACGATTTTCCTGGGGGCTGGCCTGGCGATCCGAAAAATGCGTTCACCGCGGAAGGACGTACCGCGGAACAACAGGAACTCTTTGCTTATGTGCAAACGCTGTTGCGCTTGCGGCGCGAGCACCCTGCCCTGCAAAACGGAAAGTTGTGGCACCTCTTCTCTGATGAAACGTCCTACGTATTTTTGCGGGAGACGGAAGAAGAACGCGTGGTTGTGGCCTTCAACAATTCGACGGAACCGCGAGCGTTGAAAATTCCTCTGAACGACACGCCTGCGGCGGGCGCGGCCGGACTCAGTTTGCTTCTTGGAGAAGCAAAAGCTGAGGTATTCAAAGGAGAAGCTCGCATCGCGGTGCCCGCACAATCCATTTCTATTTTTCTGCTGGATTGAATACTCAAAAGCTCAACCGAACATTCCAGTTCTTGAGGGAATCTGGAACGGTGAGTGTGATGCAGCGCGCTTTAGGGTCATAGCGCCAATCGTGATTCAGTTGATCGCCGATGTGGACTTCTTTTGGCCGAGCGCCCGCGCCATAGATTTCCAGCAGCGTGCTGGTCCACCAGGGTTTATAGGCATCTTTCTCGATCGTGCTGGTGACGGTCATATCTTGCGGCGTGACTTCGCACGTGAAATTCACGCGGAGGAAGTCTCCTTTTTGGTAGGCGAATGTGTGGCCGTCGTCCTGATAGAGCGCGCCGCTGCAGTCTTCGCCCATATAGACGCGGAGTTCGAGTGGACCATCCGGCTTCTCGTTCGTGCTTTGCACAACGGGCTGCATGGGAATAATTGCGCCGGCGCGGACGAACAGCGGCGTTTCCGCGAGCGTTGGGTGCAAGGAGATTTGGTCCTCGCTTGAATAAACTTCCGCAGTCCAGAAATCGTACCAATGGCCCGGCGGAAGATGAACGTCTTGTGCGTCCATTTTTTCCGTGACGACCGGAGCAACCAAGAAATCGCGGCCGAACAGGAATTCGTGGTCCTCGCCATAGAGCTGCTCGGCGGCGGGATATTCAAGAAAGATCGGCTCCATCATCGGAATGCCGGTGCGCGAGGTTTCCTCCATCGCGGTGTAAATATAAGGAAGCAGTTTGTAGCGCAGCTCGATGTAGCGTTTGCGGATCGCTTCCTGCTCGGGGCCGCTCGCCCACGGCTCGTGATCGGCGGTGCCCTTCGCGGCGTGATCGCGGTACATCGGATAGAACACGCCTAGCTCATACCAGCGTGTGAGAAGATCGGCGGGCGGAGAGCCGGCAAAACCGCCGACGTCCGCGCCAACCATGGAATAGCCGGAAAGGCCGAGGCTCATGATCTGCGGAACGCTCATTCCGATGTGGTTCCAGGTGGCGCTGTTGTCTCCGGTCCATGTGGCGGCATAGCGTTCGGCGCCCGCGTAGGCGGCGCGCGTAAGAACAAAGGGCCGCTCGTCTGGACGAAGCTTGAGAAGGCCGTCGTAGGTGGCGCGGGCGTTTTCCATGCCGTAGACATTGTGGATGGCGCGGTGATCGAGCGTGCTGCCGTCGTCGAGCCGGTGGACGTTGTCGAGCGGCATGGTTTTGGAAAGAGTCTGGAAAGTGGAGGGCTCATTCATGTCGTTCCAGAAGCCTGCCACGCCCATGCTAACGAAATTCTTGTAGAGACCGCCCCACCAGTCGCGCACGCGCGTGAGAGTAAAATCAGGAAAGGCACTGTCGCCGGGCCAGACTTTGCCGACATACACAGAGCCATCGTGGTTCTTGACGAAGAGATCGTTCTTTATTCCGGAATCGTAAGGGGCGTAGCCGTGGTCAGGATCCTTTTTGATGTGCAGGTCGGTGATGAGAACGGTGCGCATGCCCTGCGCGCGAAAATCTGCGATCATTTTTTCGAAATGGGGGAAATATTCGCGATTGACGGTGAAGGGAGCGTTGCCTTGCTGATAGTCGATGTCAAAATAGATGACGTCGGCGGGAATCTTTTTGTCGCGCAAGGTTTGAACGATCTCGCGGGCACGAGCTTCTGGATAGTAACTGTAGCGGCTCTGCTGATAGCCGAGGGACCAGAGCGGAGGAAGCGGAGTGCGGCCGACGAGCGCGGTGAATTGTTGAACGATTTTCTTGGGTTCCGGGCCGGCGATGAAGTAGTAGTTCAACTCGCCGCCCTCGGCGCCAAATGAAAGATAATCCGGCGATTCTTTTCCGAAGTCGAAACTGCTGCGGTAGGTGTTATCGAAAAAAACGCCGTAGGCCGCGCCTTTGTTAATGCCGACGAAAAACGGAATCGTTTTGTAGAGCGGATCGTCCGATTCCTGCCAGCCAAAAAAATCGGTGTTCCACATCGTATAAGCATGATTGCGGCGGTTCATTGGACCGGGCTTGTCGCCGAGGCCGTAATAATTTTCTTCGGCAGGCATGTGCTTCCAGGCGTGGATGTAGGTGCCGTTCCAAGCCATCGGCAAGGAGGGTTCATCCGCGAGAAGAACATTGCCCGCGGAATCCGCGAAGCTAATCAGCAGAGGCGCTTTCTTGACGATGACAACAACGCGGCCCGCCGTCATACGCAGCTCGGTCTTGCCGTCTTCGATATTGACCGCGGAAGGCACGGGAGATTCGATGACCGCCCAGGAAAAATCTTTCAGAAAAGAACCCTGCGGCGCGAGACGAACGCGAATGATGCCATCGCGAAAAAGCGTAATGCGTACTTTCGCAGGGCCGGCGGTCAGTTCGACGCCGTCTTGAAGCTTCTCTACGCGCTGAACGTTTCCGACATGCTGCCATCCGGCCGCAGCAGCGCTGCTGGCGCTGAACGCACAGGCCAGCATGCCAATGCTGGTCCATCTTGCAAGCCGTGACATGGTATTCCTCTCTTCGCGGCTTCGGTGGAAGAATCCCAGGCTAGAATACGCCTGTGCGCTGGGCGGCGCTCCTCGCATTTTTGGTTATGCCGCTAGCCATTCCTCAAAAAAAGACGTGGCCTTTCCGCCTTCGATGCGGCGGCGAACGGCGTCCATGACGCGGCATTTTGCCGTCCCGTCAGATCCGTAAAAGGCCAGCCAATACGGCAGATGAATCTCAACTGGGATCCGCTCGACCTCCACTTTAAGGGCGCGCAGCTTGAAAAAACCTTGCTGGAAGAGCACGCGCAGGACTTTCATCCTGAGGAGCTCTTCCGCGGCATCCGGCTGCAAGCGTGGAACGAGTTGATTCCGCGTTTCAATCGTGATGAGTTCATTTTCCGCCGGAACGCGCGGAAACTCGAAAAGATCAAGCGCGCCGTGCACGGCATCCAGGGCAAAAAAACGCGTCTTGCGGGCGCGGCCTATCTCGTAACGCACCTTGTACATCCAAAACGGCACATAAGCGTCCGCAATCCGCTGCAAAGGGCCGCTCCGAATCCTCCAATACGCCGCACTGAATACGCCCGCACGGAAGAAGCGGAGGGCTTCTTCCTGCGTGACGTTAGGCTTCAAGGATTGAATGGCCGTAACTCGCATCTGTGTCTCGTCCGCCGAGTCTGCTAACGGAAGTAAATCCACAAACCGATCACCGTCGCCAGCAGCAAAAGGCTAAAGAAAATGTTGATGCGACGTTCGGTTGGAGTTTCGTGGGCAGGCTTGCGCTGGGGGATGCCAACGGTGGAGGTTTCGATCTTGTCGTCCACGGTTGCAAACGTCAGTCCGGCAAGTTGCTTGCGGTCGGGCGCTTTGGTCATCAAGCTGACCGAGATCAGCACCAGCGAACAGACCACAAACATAAAAATCGCGTAGTGGAGGAAGTTCATGTCGATGATCCAGCGCGCGACGGGAGATTCGAACCGGCCGCCGGCGGCACGATCGGCAAGTTCAAGGACGAATCGCGTCGCGCCCAAAACAAAACCGGTCATAAGTGAGGAGATGGCCCCGGAGCCATTCAAGCGCGGCCACAAGATTCCCAGGACGAAGCAAGCAGAGATCGGCGGGCTGATATAAGCCTGCACGCTCTGCAAATAAATGTAGAGTTGGCTGCTGATGTAGTGAATGAAAGGGACCCAAAGCAAGCCAAGCACTACCATGAAACCTGTGGCAACGCGGCCGAAATTGACGAGCTGGCCTTCAGAGGCTTGCGGACGGATTTTTTTGTAAAAATCCAGCGTCACCAGTGTGGACGCGGAGTTAAACACCGAACTCATCGCGCCCATTACCGCGGCCAGCAGCGCAGCCATGACCAAGCCCACCAGCCCAGTCGGCAGCAGATTCAAAATAAGCGTCGGGTACGCGAAATCGGGCTTCTTCACCTGTTCGGGGAAAAGAGCGAAAGCGATGATGCCCGGCAGGACCAGCATGAACACCGGCAGTATCTTTAAGAAGCCTGCAAAAATGGTGCCTAATTTAGCATGGCCTTCATCGCGCGCGGAAAGCACGCGCTGCACGATCACCTGGTCCGTGCACCAATACCAAATACCGAGGATAGGCGCGCCAAAAAAGATGCCTGTCCACGGAAAATCCTTGTCGGTCGACGGCCTCATCATGTGGAAGTAACTGGCAGGCACCATGGTTCGCAGGTGCTCGAGACCGCCGACCCGGTGTAGACCGATGATTGTCAGAGCCACAGCGCCACAAATCAGGATCAGCGTCTGGACGGTGTCGGTATAGATAACCGCCGCGAGGCCGCCGGCCACGGTGTAAATTCCAGTGGCGATCACCAGAACGACCGCCGTCTTCCAAAGCGACCAGCCAGCTACTCGCTCCAGAACGACGCTCGCGGCATAGAGTTGCACAGAAATCTTGGTGAAGATGTAGGCTATGATCGAGATTGCCGCCAGGTACACGGCGCAATTGCGATTGAACCGCCGCTCCAAAAACTCCGGCATGGTAAACACGTTGGAGCGCAAATAGAAAGGGACGAACACCCAGCCGAGGACCAGCAGGATCAAACAAGCGAGCCACTCGAAATGGCCCACCGCTAATCCGGAGGAAGCGCCCGTCCCGGACAAACCGATGAAATGCTCGGTAGAAATATTCGAAACAAACAAAGATGCGCCAATAAAAAACCAGCCGATGTCCCGGCCCGCGAGGAAGTAGTCCTCGGAGGTTCGCTCTCTCCTCGAAAAATACATGCCGATGCCAAAGACGATTGCGAAGTAGATCCCGATAATCACGAGATCCAAGGTGGCTACGCTCTGGTGAGCAACCGTGACTTCCGATGCAAACAGCATCCGTTCCTCCTTGGCTTCCGCCGCACGAGCTCAGCGGAATCTGTAGCTCAATTGATCTTGCCTTCGCGAGAGCGCAGCGCACACCAACCCCCTGTTGACGAGCGCGCTTAGTACAGTGGAATCCCTGCCGCCCCTAGACTGAATTTCGGCGTGCGCAGTCTATACCAGCCTAAGTCAAGGCTCAATGGGTGTTTGGCTCCCCGGGGGCGCTTGCCAAGCCGGCCCGGGCGATGCGACAGAGGAGGCTTCTACCTCGATTTGCCGTGATCCGCGGATCAGGGTAAAAGAGAGTGTGGAGGAAAGAGGGGATATGACCAAGTTGCTGTTTTTCCTGATGTTCTTTACGACTGCACTGATGGCCGCGGATAGGTCTGTTTACGACTTCACTCTCAATTCGATCGACGGGCAGCCTGCGCCGCTCGCGTCCTACAAGGGAAAAATCGTCCTGCTGGTGAACGTCGCGAGCCGTTGCGGCTTCACTCCGCAGTATACGGCCCTCGAAGCGGTCTATGAGAAACACAAAGAGCAAGGCTTCGTGATTGTGGGCATTCCCGCAAACAATTTCGGCTCGCAGGAGCCGGGCACGAATCAAGAGATCAAGACTTTCTGCCAGACCAAATACAGCGTGACTTTCCCGATGATGTCGAAAGTTTCCGTGAAAGGTGATGACAAGACGCCGCTCTATCAATTTCTGACGGACAAAGCAGCCAATCCGCAGACGGGTGGCGAGATTCAGTGGAATTTCACGAAATTCCTAATCGGGCCGGATGGGCACGTGCTCGCGCGCTTCGAGCCGGCTGTTACGCCGGATTCACCGGAAGTCACCGCGGCGATTGAGAAAGCAATCGCTCAAGCAAAAAAATAGCGGCAAGAAAGTTGCCGGAGATTCAAAAAGAAATAATGAGAGTGCAGCAGCCGTACGGCTACCGGCAAAGGCGCGGTTTCCTTATCGTTGCCCGCCGCCACTGGCGCGTTGACTTGCAAAAGCCCCATCATACGTTATGGCGATTGTCTCGCTGCAAAAGGTCAGTAAAGACTACCTCACCGATGGCCAACCGGTGCACGCGCTGGACAATGTCTCGCTCGAGGTAAGCCGGGGGGAATTCGTCGCTCTTGTCGGCCGCAGCGGCTGCGGAAAATCCACGCTGCTGAATCTCGCGGGCGCCATGGACTTCCCCACCGCCGGCCGCGTGGTGATCGACGGCGTCGAAACGTCTACACTGAACGACGCGGGCCTGACTACTGTGCGGCGCGAAAGAGTCGGATTCATTTTCCAGTCGTTTCAACTGCTCCACACGCTGACCGTTTTTGAAAACGTTGAGCTGCCTCTGCTTCTTGCCGGCAAGGGGAATACTCGCGAAGCCGCGCGCGAGCGTCTGGCGTCGGTTGAACTCGATGGCTTAGGCGACCGCTATCCGCATCAACTTTCCGGCGGACAGATGCAGCGCGTCGGCATCGCGCGCGCGCTGGTTCAATCACCCGCGATTCTTCTCGCCGACGAACCAACAGGAAATCTCGACACGCTAACGGGCAACGTCATTCTCGAGCTCTTGAAGCGGCTGACCCGCGAACGGAACACCGCCACGCTCATGGCTACACATAGTGCGGAAGCGGCTGCGCTCGCCGACGCCGTCGTGAGCCTGCGCGACGGAAAAATAGAAGAGATCACCCGGCGCTGACATGGGACGCCTCTTCCTTTTCTATCGATTGATGCTTCGCCCGCTCCTGCAGGAGCCGGTGCGCGCCGTTTTGACTATTCTTGCTGTGACTCTCGGCGTTGCCGTGGTGCTGGCGATCGACCTCGCCGGAACGGCGGCGGCGGGTTCTTTCCGCGCATCGATGGAGACCCTCGCGGGCGACAACGATCTGGAAATTGTCGCTGCCGGCGGCGTGCCGGAAACAGTTATCGGAACCCTCGCGGCGCTTCCCTATTGCGTTCGTATTTCGCCGCGCATCGAGGATTCGGCCGTCGTTGCCGGCACGCAGCAAGCCATTCCTCTGATCGGCCTCGACCTGGTTGCGGAAAGCAGCTCAACGAGCAATGTGGCGAGTTCTGTGCCGAGCTCAAACGAATCGTTTGCGCCTGCCGAAGACGCGATGCATTTTTTGCAAAGCCCCGACAATATTTGGGTCGGCGCAAGCCTCGGAAAAAAAACCGGCGATCACCTGCGCTTGCTGATCAACGATCAAGTCCGCGAATTCACAATCCGCGGCGTTTACCCGGATTCGAACGGGAGCGAATCTGCCATCGTGATGGACCTCGCGGCGGCACAGCGTGCGCTCAACCGCTTCGGCCGCGTCGACCGCATCCTGCTGAAGGTTCCGGAAGTTCCGAGTATCGAGGAGTGGCAGCAGCGCGTACGCACCGCGCTGCCAGTTGGCGTGGAAATTCGCGCCCAGGGCGCGGGCACCGGGGAAAATCGCCGCATGCTTGCCGCTTTCCGGTGGAACCTGCGGCTGCTCAGTTATATCGCGCTGATTGTCGGCGCTTTTCTGATCTACAACACGATTTCTGTTTCCGTCGTGCGCCGCCGCCCGGAAACTGGAATCATGCGCGCACTGGGCGCCAGCCGCGGCGCAGTGCTCGCGGCCTTCATGGGCGAAGCGGCTTTTTTCGGTTTGGCTGGCGCCGCGTTTGGCCTCCCGGTCGGCCGCGTCATGGCTTCAGGAGCAGTGAAGCTCATGGCCGCCACGGTCGAATCTCTTTATGTGAGCAGCCGTCCCGGATCCATCGAGTTGAGTGCGTGGTCCGTGGTGCTCGCCTTTGTAATCGGCGTCGGCGTCGCGATTGTCTCAGCATACTCGCCCGCGCGAGAAGCCTCACTCGTTTCGCCGGTGGAAGCCATGGCGCGCGGCAGGCGCGAGTATATGACGCGTATCCGCAAATCGCGCGATCTGTGGTTTGCGCTGGCGCTCGGCCTCGCAGCAGCGGTGGCGGCGCGGGTTCCTCCGATCGGAGGCAAGCCTGTCTTCGGCTATTTCGCGGCGATCTTGCTTGTTGTCGCGTCAGCGCTGGCGATTCCAGCCTTCGCCGATGCAGTCATCTCCCGCAGCTCTCGGTGGCTCGGAAAAATCCTGGGCGTCGAAGCACTGCTCGCGTCGCAAAGCCTTTCGGCCTCACTTCGCCGCACGTCCGTCCTGGTTGGCGCGCTTTCCACCGCCATCGCGATGATGACTTCGGTCGGCATCATGGTTGGCAGTTTCCGCGAAACCGTTCTCATTTGGATGAACGACCGGCTTCCCGCCGATCTCTATCTGCGGCCAGCCGGTGCCCCTGCTCCCGATCGCCATCCAACGGTGTCGCTGGAACTGGCGGATAAAATCAGCAAGGTGCCCGGCGTTCGGGGAGTAGACCGGCTGCGCGCCTATGAAATCAGCTACAACGGATTGCCCGCGACACTAGCATCGGTGGACCTAAGCGCCCTGCGGTCAGATCACCGCTCGAATTTTTTCTCTGGCCGGCCAACCGAACAAGTCCTCGCTCAGATTCGAGATGCCGATGCCGTACTTGTCAGCGAACCATTCACCTACAAGCATCATTTGCGCGCGGGCGACAACATCACGCTTGCGCTGGGGGCCGCGCGTGCCTCCTTTCGCATCGTCGATGTTTATTACGACTACGGAAGCGAGCGCGGCACCATTCTGATGGATCGCCAAACCATGCTCCGTTATCTCCCCGATCCTCTGCCAACGAACCTGGCCATCTATGTCGCTCCGAATGCAATAACCGAAACTGTACGGGAGGAGATCACCCAAGCCGCCGCTGGCTATCGTGTGCTACTCGCTTCGAACCGGGATTTGCGCACCGAAGCGATCCGCATTTTCGACCGCACCTTCGCCATTACGTACGCACTGGAGGCCGTCGCAGTGATTGTTGCGGTGATGGGAGTCGCCGGTGCGCTGCTCGCTCTCGTGATCGACCGCCGCCGCGAACTCGGCCTGCTCCGTTTTCTCGGAGCATCCGCCGGCCAGGTGCGCAAGCAAATTCTTGTTGAGGCCGGTCTCCTTGGCCTGCTCGCAAATTTCGCGGGGCTCGCTTTGGGGTTCGCGCTTTCGCTTGTCCTCATCTATGTCATCAACAAGCAATCCTTCGGCTGGACGATTCGATTCCACTGGCCGGTCGCAGTTTTGCTGGGAGCCATCAGCGTGGTTTATTTAGCCACGGTGCTGGCCGGACTGTATCCCGCGCAAGTTGCCGTACGGCTCAATCCGCTTGAGGCTGTCCATGAAGAGTAAGCTGGCCGCTCTGGCCGCCGCGCTCTTGCTTCTCAATCCGCTGGCCGCGCAATACCGCACGGCTTTGCCTGGCTATCGGTTCGAATTCCCTAGAGACTATTTCGATCACCCCGACTTTCAGACCGAATGGTGGTACTACACGGGGAATCTGAAATCCACAAACGGCCATCGCTACGGATTCGAGCTGACTTTTTTCCGCCAAGCGGTCAGCCGTGATCCTGCGCAAGCCTCAACCTGGGACGTAAGGGATATCTACCTCACGCATCTTGCACTGAGCGATCTGGATGGCCAAGAGTTTTATCACACGGAAAGAATGAATCGTGCCGGCCCTGGTATCGCCGGCGTGACGGCATCCAGCACGCGCATTTGGAACGGCAACTGGCAGATCCAATGGGAAGGCGCGGATCAAAAACTACAAGCTGTCGAAAAACAGTTTCAATTGCACCTGACTCTGCATCCGGAAAAGCCGCCTGTCATTCACGGAGAAAACGGCGTAAGTCAAAAATCGCAGGGAGCAGGTCACGCGTCTTACTACATTTCGCTGACACGACTGGCCGCGGTGGGAAAACTCGAATTAAATGGCGAAACCCTCGACGTCTCGGGGCTTGCGTGGATGGACCACGAATTCTTCACCCACCAATTGGAAGCCGACCAAGTTGGCTGGGACTGGCTGAGCCTGCAATTGGAAGACAAAACCGAACTAATGCTTTTTCGCATCCGGCGGAAAGATGGTTCGCTCGATCCATTTTCGGCGGGCACTTTTGTGGACGCACAGGGCAGATCCACGCATTTGCGAGCAGCTGACTTTATTTTGCGGCCGCTCGCCGAAAACTGGACGAGTCCCGCCACTCGTGCGAACTATCCCATCGCTTGGAAGATCGCAATCCCCAAATTAGAGATCGAGCTCGAAGCACGCACATCTCTGGCAGCGCAAGAGCTGGCTGGAAAGACATCACTCGCGCCCACGTATTGGGAGGGAGCCATCACGCTGGCAGGCCATCGCGGAGCGATGCCGCTCGCCGGCCTTGGCTATCTGGAAATGACCGGCTACGATCGAGCTGTGAAGGCTGCGCCCTGAGCACAGCCAAAAACAACTGGCAGCTCAAGCGAATTCGTTGCTTTTCGAAGGACGCGCCGTGCTGCCTCGCACAATGAGTTCTGGTTCAACCACAATTTCCTTCGGATAGGGCGCCTTCGCAGGTGCAGTGATACGCCGCAAAAGCGTTTCCGCGGCGATCATCCCCATCTCGCGCAGAGGCTGGCGAACGGTGGTCAAGGCGGGATTCTGGAACGCAGCGCTCTGAATGTCGTCGAAACCGACGACCGAAACATCTTCGGGCACGCGGCGGCCCGTTTCGCGCAGGGCTTGAATCGCTCCGATGGCGGAAATATCGTTAAAAGTAAAAAGCCCGGTAAAGGTTTCTCCCCTGGCAAGCAGCTTCTGAGTGACCTGATAACCCAGGAGCGGCGAAGACGATTCACCTTCGAGCTGACCGGTCAGCTGCCCCTTAATCTCAACGCCAAATTTCTTGGCCGCCTCGCGTACCGCTTCCCAGCGCACTTCGGTATCAGAACTGAACGCCTGCCCTTTGATGAATGCCAAGCGCCGATGCCCCAGGTCAACAAGATGTTGCAGCGCGAGGCATGCCGCCCGCGCGTGATTCAGGACGATGTTCGTCACTCCCGGCACATCCCGGTGACCCGAAACAGCAACGCTCGGAACGTCCACTGATTCCGCAAGAACTGTGTCCACCACGATGAGGCCTTCCACCGCCCGCTGTTGCAGCAGCAACGGATATTCTTCAATGAGCTCCGCTCGGTGGCGATGGCTGACCACAAAATAAAAGTAGCCCTCTTGCAGCAGGTGGTCCTCGATACCGGACATGACCAAAGCCGCGTATCCCTCGCTGATCTCCGGAACGACCACACCGATAGTGAAGCTCCGCTGCTGCCGAAGCGATCTGGCGAGATGATTAGGCCTGTAATTCAGCTCCCGGGCGGCCGTGCGGATCAGCTCCTGGGTGCGATGCGGTATCGATTTTGCTGCGGGAGAACGGTTGATCACGAACGAGACGGCGGCCTGAGAAAGCCCGAGGTGCTCCGCGAGGGACTTCAGGCTTACGCCTGAGCTGGCAGATTTCAGTGCGCCAGAGGGACCCTTTGATTTTGGACGCGGCATAGATTTGGCCTGGGCTGGTAGTCTCCCATAAGGGACCAAGGGAGGACAAGGTCCAAGCCCGGGGTGCATGGAGCCGCGAGAAGCGCACGCTTCCTGCGCTTGTGAATCCTACTAAATCGGTTTACTATGCTCTTTCTGTCGGGGAGGGCAGGGCGTTCGGGCATTTGGTCCGGCTTGGAATTGCTAAAATTCCGTAAGAATAAGGATTTTGCTGGTTGCATGACCGGGAATTCAGTATCGTTCCCTGTTGCCAGCCGCGGTTTCGTACCATGTTCCTAATTTTCGTGCTTTATGAGGACGAGCAGTTCTACGTCCTGCAGCACCATCGGAGTTCTTGATCGTGTTCACCTCGCTGATTCGGTTCGCAATTGTGGCGTGTCTTGTGATTTGTTGCGAGGCCGCCACTGCGCAAGACGCCCCTCCCGCCGCATCGTCCGGTTTCTTGACAGCTCATCCGAACCTCCACGATCCCGCCACGGAACAAAAAATTAACGCTCTTCTCCGCAAAATGACGCTGGAAGAAAAGGTTGGCCAGCTGGTGCAGTATTCCGTTGGACAGCCCACCGGTCCCGGCACGGGCCGCACCGATTTCAACGACATGATCCAAAAAGGCGAGATCGGTGCGTTGTTTAACATCACGACTGCGCGGGAAGCGAACGCATTTCAACGCGTGGCAATGGAGAAATCCCGCCTGCAGATTCCTCTAATATTCGGTCTGGACATCATTCACGGGTATCGCACCGAATTCCCGATCCCGCTGGGCATGGCAGCCACTTGGGATCCTGAGCTTGTTCAACGGGCTGCGCGCGTGGCTGCTCGTGAAGCGACCGCAAGCGGAATCCGCTGGATGTTTTCCCCGATGATCGATATCGCGCGAGACGCGCGCTGGGGAAGAATGGCCGAAGGCTCGGGCGAGGATCCTTACCTGGTCTCGGCGATGGCGCGTGCCTATGTGCTCGGCTACCAGGGCGAACGTCTCAGTGCGCCGGACAGCGCCCTAGCCTGCCCTAAACATTTTGTTGGCTATGGCGCCGCCGAGGGCGGCCGGGACTACAACTCGGTTGAGATTTCCGAGCACACGCTTCGAGAATTCTACCTGCCTCCGTTTCACGCGGCCGTTGACGCGGGAGCTTCGACGATTATGACTGCATTCGATTCGCTGAACGGCGTGCCCACATCCGCGAACCCTTTCACGATCAAACAGATTTTGCGCAAGGAATGGGGATTTCAGGGACTCGTTGACAGCGACTGGACTTCCATTGCCGAACTTATTCCGCATGGCATCGCCAATGATCCGGCCACGGCCGCGCGAAAAGCCCTTCTGGCCGGCGTGGAAATGGATATGGTCAGCAGCTTCTACCACGACACGCTGGCGAATCTTGTACACTCCGGCGAGGTGCCCGAGGCGGCTGTGGACGAAGCGGTGCGCGACGCTCTGCGCGTCAAGTTTGCGCTGGGTCTGTTCGAACATCCGTACGCCGACGAAAAGCAGGAAGCAGGCACCATGCTCCAGCCGCAGAGCGTGGCGCTGGCGCGCGAGGCGGCAGAGCGTTCCTTCGTGCTTTTGAAAAATTCGCCCATTGCCGGCGGGGCACCTCTTCTTCCTTTTTCAAGCGATGCGAAGAACGTCGCTCTCATCGGTCCGCTCGCGGACGATGCCAGGGTTATGCTTGGTTCTTGGTCAGCGCAAGGCCGCCCGGAAGACGCCATCACCTTGCGTGCTTCGTTGACCGAGAAGCTGGGCGCAGATCATGTTCATTACGCAAAGGGGAGCGAAATAACCAAAGGCACCGACGAACAACTGGCAGAAGCCGTGAAGATCGCGCAGGAGTCCGACGCTGTGATTCTCGCGCTGGGCGAGAATGCTTCGGAAATGACCGGTGAGGCTGCTTCGCGTGCGCATCTCGGATTGCCAGGCCGCCAGGAACAACTGCTCGAGACGATGGTTGGCACCGGAAAGCCTGTCGTCCTTGTTTTATTTAGCGGGCGGCCGCTCACGCTTCCCTGGGCGTTCGAGCATGTTCCGGCGGTTCTTGCCGCTTGGTTCCCCGGCGTGCAGGCCGGCCCTGCTCTCGTGCGGACGCTTTTTGGAGAATCAAATCCAAGCGGAAAACTTCCCGTCACTTGGCCGCGCGCCGTCGGTCAAGAGCCGTTATATTATAACGCGTTGAATACAGGACGCCCCGCAGGCGATGCCGACCTCACCAAGCCGCCGTGGGAAGGCTCGGTCAAATATATCTCGCGATATATCGATGAGCAGAACAGTCCGCAGTTTCCATTCGGCCACGGGCTCGCGTATACGAACTTCAGCTACGGACCAACGCAGGCAAGTTCGGCTCAAGCGAGCGCTGCAGCACTGAACAACGGCCTTCGCGAAGCGGAGAGGTCGTCGAATTCCGGGATTTCCGTCAGCGCCGACGTCACCAATACCGGCCCACGCGCCAGCGAGGAAACCGTTCAGCTGTATGTTCGATTGGAAGGCACGAGCACGGCACAGCCGATTCGCGCACTCAAGGGCTTTCAACACGTAAAACTTGCCGCTGGGCAAACACAGCATGTAACTTTCCATTTGGGGCCGGATGCCTTTGCACTTTGGGACGACCAAAATAAATATACCGTGGAGCCGGCGCGCGCAACGGTCTGGATCAGTCCGGACTCCGCACATGGCTCTGCTGCGATGATTGAAATTATGAAGTAAACGCGACGGAGCAAACGCCACGAAGCAAACGAGAGACCAAGAAATGACTCACCACCACTCGCATCCCCGCAGAGAAGTTATCAAGCTTGGCGGTCTCGGGCTTTTCTCTTGCTCGTTAGCGCCGCTGCTCAAGGCCCTCTCAATCTCACAAAAAACATTCGCAGAACCCGCTGGAACGCCTTATCAGGGAACCGACGAAAATCTACTAGACGAAATCCAGCGGACGACCTTCGACTTTTTCTGGTATGAAGCCAGCCCGAAAACGGGTCAGGTGAAAGACCGCGCGCTGGCAAACGGGAACGACAAGCGCGCCATGTCCAGCATCGCGGCCACGGGCTTTGGCCTGACGAGCCTATGCATCGGCGACCATCGCGGTTTCGGAAAGAGCGCCGACATTCTCGCGCGCGTCCGCAACACGCTGCGATTTCTCGCTAACGAGCTCCCGCACGAGCACGGTTTCTACTATCACTTCGTCCACATGGAGACCGGCCAGCGATGGGAGAAATGCGAACTTTCCTCGATCGACACTTCCCTGCTTCTTTGCGGTGTTCTTACCGCACGCCAGTATTTCGCCGACCAGGAAATCAAGGATCTCGCCACAAAAATCTACGAACGCGTCGACTGGCCTTGGATGCTCAATGCCGGCACGACTCTCTCGATGGGCTGGAAGCCCGAGTCGGGCTTCCTGGACGCCCGCTGGGAGCACTTTTGCGAACTGATGATGATCTATTTGCTGGGCATCGGCTCGCCGACACACAGTCTCCCCGCGGAGAGCTGGAAGGCCTGGACGCGACCGGTCATCAAATATCAAGGGCTCGAATACATTTCCGGCAACGACCCGATCTTCACGCACCAGTATTCGCATGCGTGGTTTGATTTCCGCAAGAAACGCGACGCCTACACGAACTATTTTGAGAACTCGATCAAGGCCACAAAAGCTCACAAACTTTTTTGCCTGTCGTTGCACGACAAATTTCCAGACTACAGCGAGAATTTGTGGGGCATCAGCGCATCCGACTACGAGAAAGGTTACACGGCGTGGGGCGGCCCGCCGCCGCAAGGCCCTATCGACGGCAGCATTGTGCCGTGCGCGACCGGCGGCTCGCTTCCCTTTCTGTACGACGATTGCATGCGCGTCCTTCGAAACATCCGCGGCCGCTACAAAGAAAAAGCCTGGGCGCGATACGGATTTGTCGATGCGTTCAATCCGCTGGATGGATGGTACGACCAGGATGTCCTCGGAATCGATCTGGGCATCACCATGCTCATGGCCGAAAATCACCGCAGCGGTTTCGTGTGGGACACCTTCATGAAAAACCCTGAAGCGCAATCCGCCATGCAAAAGGCCGGGTTCGAGCCAGCATAAACGCAAATAAAAAGCTGTCAACGAGGGGGAGAGTATTAGACCACTCGTTGACAGCTTCCTCGAACAGCTTACAGATTTAAGAGGCGCAGTCCGTTTCCGGACCGCGCCTCGGGGTGTTTGGGGTTAAAAGCTAAATCGCGCTCCCAGTGTGATGACGCGGGCGGAAAGAGCAGCCGTAATCGTGCCGAAGTTTGAGGCGGCAATGTTGTTCACGATGGCATTCGGGTTGAGATTCAAATTGTTGAATAGGTTGTAGGCGTCAATCCGAAGCTCAATCCTGGCGTTTTCGCCGAGTACCGGCGCTTTGGGCAGGCCAAAGGCTTTGGCCAGCGTTAGGTCCACGTCCTTATATCCAGGGAGGTTGAGCGAATTGCGCGCCACACGGGAGTACTGAGGAAGCGCGGTTCCGGAGGCCGTGCCCGTGAAGGTAACGTTAGTAAAATTTGGCGTCGAGAAATACGAGCCGCCACCCATGGGAAAGTTCGAGTTCGCGACAGTCTCGAAGGCGCTATTGCTCGTGCTGTTGCCCGCTCCGCCCAGGTAGGCGGCAGGGTACACCGTCCCGTAGCCGCATTGTCCGCAATAGAGGCTTTCGCCGCCGGGAATGTTCAACACAGGAGTCCAGGGGAATCCAGAGTGGATAGTGAAGATGCCGCTGAGGGACCAGCCGCCGGCGACCTTTTCCATCCAACTATTGCTGCCGTGGAAGAAGACCGGCTGCCACACCCCATAGATCTTGAACGCCTTGCCTACGTTGTAGTCGCAGCGCCCGTAATCCAGGCCGGTGTCGAACGGATAAGGCTGCACGGAATACGGCGCCGAGCTCGTGTCCATGCACTTCGACCAGGTGAATTGCGTGTCGGCCTGGAACTGCCGCGAGAACCGATGCTTTAGCTCAGCGAGCATGGCATTGTAATTACCCCGGCCCTTCACACTGTAGTAGTCACCGCCGCCAATCTGCGCGTTGAAGGGATCGCCTTGGGTTGCCGGGAGGGCTAGAAAGTTCTGGTTGAAGAAGATGTCGCGTGACAAGCTTCCTTCATATCCCAACGACGCTACAAAATCATGACCCAAATCATACTGGCTATCGAGCGAGTAGTGATAGGCCCGTGCGGTGGGCAGGGTGCTGGGGAAGACATCAACGCCAACGGAGCCGGTTGTTGGCAATCCATTCGCACCAAAACTCGATATCGTGTTCGGGTTCACTGGATAGCCGGCAAGATTGTGCACACCCGACGAAAGAGCATAGACAATGCCGCAGTTCGGCAGCGGCTGCGCACAACTCGAAGCGCTCGGGCTGCTCTGACTGAGATTCGGAAACTCGACCAGCCCCGGATTGCCGTTGATGCTGGACGAAACAGCGATTTCTTCGCCGTTATAGTTGAGGCCGAAACCGCCGCGGATTACCAAGCGGTTATTGAACCCGTGGCCAAAGAGCGAAGTCGGACTCCAGGCAAAACCAATCTCAGGTCCGAAATTGTCCTTTTGCGCATTCCAGGAATCGCCTTTCCGAACGACCAGGCCCGTCAAATAGTCCGCCCCGGCGCCGGGGATGGCGGTGAACATATTGCTCTCTTTCGAGTACAACGGGCCAAAGTAGGACCAGCGAAGCCCGATATTGACGGTCAGGTTGGGGCGAACTTTAAAATCATCCTGAATGAAGAAGCCCAGGATGTTTTCGCGCATGTCTTGCCGCTCAGTCGAGGGGGTCCCAGTGACAGGATTGAAGCCCCCGTTTTCTTCATGCGGCGCATCGTTCAGGAAGTCCCAAATATTAAAGAAGCGATACTGCGGCACGCCGCAACCCGCGCAGTCTTGCAGGTAAAAGAGGCGTGTGGCTTCGCCGCCAAACTTGATCGTGTGTCGTCCGTAAATCTTGGTGGCTACATCCTTGTAGCTATAAGTCCACTGGTTCAGAATGCTGCCGACGTTCGGGCCAAAGGAATTCACGCTTATGCTACCGGTCGTCTCAATGAAGTCTGTGGGAAATCCCACCGGAGACTGCGGGTTGGAGTTGATCTCGTTCCAGCGCCAGCCGGCGGCGTTGGCGCGCAATTCGTTGAGAAAGGTCGGCGAAAAGGTGTGATCCCAGATCAGGGAGAACGCATCATTGATCTGCGAATGGTGGAAGATATCGTAAGCGCGGTTCCCATTGAAGTTATCTCTGGACTGTGGCACCCAGTAGATGGCAAAGCCGATGCGGTCCTTTTGGGTGACATTCGCGTCGAGCCGGCCATTGTACTGGACGGCCGTAAATTTCGTCGGGTCGATAGTGTTGTAATTGGCGATGTCGGCCACTGTGCCCAGGGGGCTGCCGGCGGTTCCGCAGCCCGTGCCAGCGCCACCGCAGCCGGGGTTCTGGTTGCTAACCCAGCCCATATCCTGTGTACCCAAGGCCGTCGTAAGAGGCGTACCGACATTGAGGCCCCCTGGAACCTCCGCGCAGTTTGCAACGGGATTCTTAGCCGTAACGTGGGCTGCGTCGGTGAGACCGGCAGTTTGGCAGGTAGCGTTCGGATTCAGGGTTCCCACAACACCGTTGCCGGGGAAGGAAAGATACTTCGCGGCGATGCTTCCCGAAGGCGCCAAAGCGTCGAAAGCCGCAGTGTCGTACCAACCATTCCCTTGGATGTTCGAGAAGGGTTCGCGAACCGTCTCATAGTTGAAGAAGAAGAAGATTTTGTTCTTCCAAACCGGGCCGCCGACGCTCCCCCCGAGCTGTTCAAACTTATTGTTGTCACGCGTCACAGGATTGCCAGCGCCGTTGAAACTCTGATACGCGTTTAGGTTCGGCTGGTGCGTCGTGATAAAGAGACTGCCGTGGAAGTCGTTCGTGCCGCTCTTGGATATAATCTGAATCTGGGAGCCAGCGAAGCGGCCATCCTCGGCGTCATAGCTATTGGAGACTATTTTTACGCTATCGATCGAATCTTCAGACGGTGTGATGACCGTGGACCCCCCCCAGACAGCGCTGGTCGTGCTGATTCCGTCAATCGAAATGCCGTTGTCCCCCGTCTGTTGACCATTGGCATTGACCGGTGCACCGTTTTCGGTCTTGAAGATACCGTCCGCACCCCCGGACTGCCCTCCGCCTGTCTGATTCTGAGTACCGGGGAGGTTATAGTTGTCATTGCCGCTCGCCTGCGAGCCATCCGCGAAGGATCCGGGAGCCAATTCCGTCAGTTTGAGGACGTCGCGCCCAAACGAAGGCATGTGCTGGATCTGGTTGCTGGTTACGGTGCCGTTGACCGAAGCCGTCTCCGTATCCATCAGTGGAGTTGAATCGCCGCTCACTGTCACACTTTGCGTGACCTCTCCAAGCCCCAGCTGAACATTCACGGCGTTCGCTTGTTCCGGGATAATGCCTAAGTTCTCGAGTACCTTCTTCTGGAAGCCCGTCTTCTCCACGGTGAGGGAATATTTGCTGGGAGAAAGAGCGTAGAAGTTGTAAATTCCGCTCCCGTCCGTGGTGGCGGTCAGCGTTTGATTGGTATCTAGGTTCTTTAAGGTGACAGTCGCCCCAGATACTATGGAGCCTTGTGGATCCGTTACCACCCCCTGAATCGAAGCGCGGTACTGCCCGTGTGCAGAGCACAGGACAACAGTCATAGAAGCCAGCATTAGCAGCGCTCGCAGGAAAATCTTGGATACGTTCATGGCGAATCCTCCCCCCGAATTCTTGCCGATACGCCGTGCACCCGGAGCTAAATCGGTTAACTAATCGTTTTCGAAAGTATAATTATCCGTTTTTTGAATGTCAACGATTGTCGATCTCGATGCTTGCGGCCAGCCGAGCGGTGGCTCTTTTCCGACTATTTGATGTTCGTCGAAGAAAAAAAGGCGCTTCGAAAATTCCCACTTTCATCGAAAACCTGGCTGCCGGAATACGTGCGGACCTACTTCAGCGGGGGTAACTGGCGGGTCAGCTTCTTGAGGAACGGCGTCCAAACCTAGTCTTGGCGATTCGACCACGCATAATAGGGAATGAACGTCAGCGGGGACCACCGGCTTTTCGGGGGCGCCCCGCTGCACCTGGAACACAGTGCATCACCAGACCGGTTTCTCTCGTGGACAATTTTCGCTTGCAGAAGCACAAACGTTCCCCCGAGCAGCTTGCTCTGGACTCGGCCTGAACGTTATGCCCGTTGCAGTACGACACGGTGTGCGAGCCGGAAGCAGAATCGCGGGCGCCGTGCCACAAGAATAGTTCTCGGGATGGTTTTACCCACCCAGGTGGCCAAGCTGTACAATTTGCCGCAAATCGAAGGAGCCGGCCAACGAGTGGCGGTTCTTGAATTCAGGGGAGGCTTCGATCAATCGGTTATCGCCGACCACCTCACGCAAAATATTGGACTTTCAACACCTCTGGTCGTGAATGCAGTCTCTAAAAAGAGAAAATTTCGCCGCCCCGTTAAAGGTTTCAACGTAATGATGGTCGGTGCGGAATTCGCAGGTCGTGCCGCAGCTACAAACCTTTACAGTTTGTGCCCGTCGCTTTCCAGGTTGGACACGCAGGGACTTCACGGCTGCGATTGCAGCAATCGCTCTTTCTGCTCTTGCATTGAACGCAAAGTGTATGCGGTTTCCTCAGCCATTTTATCAGCCAGTTCCTTCATACCTTGGCTGATTTCAGGATTCGATAACTTGGCTTTGGCACAGAGTAAAGCAATCGCGGCATCGAATCCGTGAATATAAGCCAAGTGCGGGTCCGATTCGTAACTCTGAATCATTTTCGTCACGGCCCATCTCAGATTCAACATGTACTCATGCTGGAGAGAGTCATCCTTACTGAACATCTCTTCTACCTCAGTCACTCCGGAAGTGTGCGACGTCTCCACGTAAAAGCAAATGGTACTATCCAATTTCGTACACATTCGACCTTTGCGCGTAGTTCCGTCTGAATTATAAGAAAATTTTAATCAAGATAACTTCTCGCATATGGCTAGCTTGTCAGAGAGCTTTCGATTGGACGGCCTGTTTGAACCATCCACGGTCTCGCCCTAGGTGCTCCGATCTCGTATGGATATTGATAGGGGGCGCAGGTAGAAGTAATCGTTGACTCCCATTATGCCGGGGATGATACTGGCCCTACCCTTCAGCAATTCGTTTCTCAGGCTGCCGCGTCGCCTCTCTCAGCTTTTAGGAACCGAATGTCCCACATGTTGTTTTCTGCCGTCCGACTGCGCGGGTGCGCGCGAGCTGCCTCGGTGCCAGAGGACGTTCGGGGACGATACATTGAAAATGAGAACCGGCAAAATTTACTCTGCGATAGCAATTGATTCAGCGAAACTGGCAAAAAGCGTATCGGCGTATTCTTTGTCCGGTCGCGAACTTGTTGATTTGCGTGATGAGCAGAGATCGGCCAGAAGCTCCCGGCAACCGGCAGACATCCTGCCAGTGTTCACGGCTTGCGAAGCTGCCAGCGGACCTCTCGATGTCCTTCGGAGGCCGGCATGTACTTGAGATCGAGGCTGGGGCGAAAACATGACGCAAAGAAGATTCTCGTTGCCGACGATGACGCCCTCACGCGACGCCTTCTGGAAAAAACGTTGGAGCAGGCTGGTTATGAAGTTGTTGTCGCCGAGGACGGGCGCAAGGCTCTGGAGTGTCTGTCCAGCGCCGAAGGGCCGCGGTTGGCACTCTTGGATTGGCTCATGCCGGGGCTCAACGGGGTAGAAGTTTGCCGAGAGATACGCAGGCACTCGGAATATCCATATACGTACATTATTCTGCTTACTTCGAAATCTTCCAAGGTAGACGTCGTCACCGGTCTCGAAGCGGGCGCCGATGACTACATTACGAAGCCTTGCGATGCGGAAGAACTGAAAGCGCGCTTGCGCTCCGGCGAACGCATTCTGAAACTGGAAGACAAACTGACCTTCGATGCTCTTCACGACCCGCTCACGCAGCTGCCCAACCGTTCCTTTTTCCTGGAACGACTGATGCTGTGCGTTAGCTGGGGAATGCTCCATCCGGATTATAAATTTGCGGTGCTATCCATCGACATGGATCGATTCAAAGTCGTGAATGACAGTCTGGGCATCTCAGCGGGCGACTGGCTTTTAGTGCAAATCGCGGAACGGCTGCTCGGTTCCATTCGGCGGGATGATGCGATTTTGCGTACAGCGGAAGTGGGGAGAATGGCAGGTCGATTGGTGGAGGTTGGCCTAGTGGCAAGAGTGGGAGGCGATAAATTCACAATCTTGCTGGATAACATCCGGAACGCTAGCGAAGGCATTCGAGTGGCCGAACGAATCCAAAAAAGCATCCAAGCGCCCTTTGATATCGATGGACAAGCGGTATTCACCACGGCGAGTGTTGGCATTGCATTCAGCGGCACCGGCTATAGCGCGGCGGAAGACATGCTCGGCGATGCAAACACTGCAATGGCGCGGGCCAAGACTCTTGGCAAGGCGCGATATGAAATGTGCGATCCATCGATGCACGCCACCGCGGCGGGTCGCTTCCGCCTGGAAACGGATCTTCGCCTTGCGACGGAAAAGCAGGAATTTCTCGTCCATTACCAGCCGATCGTGTCGTTGATCGATTTTCGCATCACCGGGTTCGAAGCGCTGGTGCGATGGCAGAGGCCAGGCTTTGGCCTGGTAATGCCAGGGGGGTTTATCTCGGCTGCTGAGGATACCGGCCTGATTCTATGGATTGGCGAGTGGATTTTGCAGGAAGCCTGCCGACAGATCTGCGTCTGGAACGCGCGATTTCCGGGCACGCCCCCGTTTACAATGGCCGTCAATATCTCTGCCATGCAGTTTGCGCAGGCCAATCTAGTCAGCCAAATCGCCCAAGTCTTGAGCGAGACCGGCCTTGCCCCTGAAGCCTTGAGGCTGGAACTTACTGAAAGCGTGACCATGCGGGACGAGGAGCGCACCACGCGAATTCTTAGTGAACTCAGAAACTTGGGGGTGCGTTTGTGCATCGATGACTTCGGAACCGGGTATTCGTCTCTGAGTTACTTGCGCCGATTTGCGCTGGATATCTTGAAAATCGACCGGTCTTTTGTAACTGACATGCTAATCAACAGCGAAAGCCATGAGATCGTAAGAACCATTCTTAGCCTTGGAAAAAACCTGCGTATGAAGGTCGTTGCGGAAGGCGTGGAGACTCTTGAACAGATGACCCTGCTGAGATCGCTTGGTTGTGAATTTGCCCAGGGTTATCTTTTCTCCAGGCCGCTGGACTCGGCCGCAGTGGAGCGAACTCTCGCGGAATCACAAGCGAACTCTTACACCTTGCCGCAGGAATCCGTGGTTAACCTCGCTGCACCTGTCAGGTGAGTGGCGGATGAGCATGTAGTCCGTTGGACACCTCGCGGCAAAGCTTTTTTTGACCGGGCGTAGGGCCGGTATAAGCTTAGAGTCCCTTCGAATAAAATCGGCACGCGGCTACAGGCTGCCCTCTTTCAGCCCTCGGGGCCGTGACCGGAATAGAACGCCCTTTCCAGCCAAGTGTGAGATGAAAACGAAGTCCCCAATCAGGGGCCAGCTGCAGCTCGCGTTCGGCTCTGCCGTTTTGGCCTTGCTCCTCGTGGGTGCAGTGTCCTATCGCAGCCTGGTCGAATCCAGGGAAAGCGACCGGTGGGTTCGGCACTCCCACGAGGTTCTAGAGAGCCTCCAGGATTTGCTCGCGGCGATGCATACCGTGGAATCGAACGCCCGGGGATATCTGTTGACTGGCGACGAATCTTTTCTCGATGCCTATCGCGCCGGCATAGCGAGGACGGAGAAGGACCAGACAGTTGTGCGCAACTTGACGGCGGACAACACCGCACAGCAGCGCAGGCTGGATGCTCTCGCAACGCTTGCCGTTCAGAAATTCAGGCTGGTAGAGAAAGTCCTCGGCTTGCGGCGTACAAATGGTCTGGAGGCCGCCACGGGTGCCATTCAGCAAGGTTCTGGCAAACAGCTCATGGATGACTTTCAAAAGGTTATTGGAGAGATGCAGGACGAAGAGTTGCGATTATTGGCGCTGCGTGAGGCAGACGCCAAGCGCCGCTTGGCCCAAACCAAAATAGTCTTAATCGTGGGAACCCTCTTGGGTCTGTTGATCACCAGCGTTGCCGGCTGGAGCGTCCAGCGCGATAACTCCGCACGCGCCCAAGCCGAGGAAGCCATGCGCGAAGGCGAAGAGCGCTTTAGAACCTTGGCGAACAACATTCCCCAATTGGCATGGATGGCCGATGAGAAGGGCTACACCTTTTGGTACAACGATCGATGGTTTGATTACACAGGCACAACTCTCGAGGAGATGGCGGGCTGGGGCTGGCAAAAAGTGCACGATCCAAACCATGTAAAGCGAGTTGTTGAAAAGATCAGCCGATGTTTCCAGACCGGTGAAGTTTGGGACGACACCTTTCCCCTCCGCGGCCGAGATGGCAAGTATCGCCTGTTCCTCTCCCGGGCCGTTCCCATCCGCGATCCGAACGGAAGGATTTTGCGCTGGTTTGGGACGAATACCGATATCAGCGAGAGCAAGGATTCCGGGGCAAAGTATCGAGGTCTGTTGGAGGCGGCGCCCGATGCCATGGTAGTGGTGGATCAAGGCGGAGAAATCGTGCTGCTAAATGTCCAAGCGGAAAAACAGTTTGGATACAGCCGAGACGAACTTCTTGGTCAGAAGGTCAAGAACATCATTCCGGAAGGTTTCGCCGAGCGGCTGATCGCCGACGGTACGCGAAGCGCTGCGGAAGCGCTGGCGCAACAGATCGGCACAGGAATCGAGCTCATCGCGCGGCGGAAAGACGGCACCGAATTTCCCATCGAGATCATGTTGAGCCCGCTGGAAAGCGCCGAGGGAACGCTGGTGACGGCCGCGATCCGCGATATCAGCGTGCGCAGAGCTGCTGAAAAACACCTGGCGCAGATGGAAGGCCGGTACCGCGGGCTCTTGGAAGCGGCGCCGGATGCCATGGTGGTAGTGAATCAAGGCGGAGAAATCGTGCTGCTAAATGTCCAAGCGGAAAAACAGTTCGGATACAGCCGAGACGAACTTCTTGGTCAGAAGGTCAAGAACATCATTCCGGAAGGTTTCGCCGAGCGGCTGATCGCCGACGGTACGCGAAGCGCTGCGGAAGCGCTGGCGCAACAGATCGGCACAGGAATCGAGCTCATCGCGCGGCGGAAAGACGGCACCGAATTTCCCATCGAGATCATGTTGAGCCCGCTGGAAAGCGCCGAGGGAACGCTGGTGACGGCCGCGATCCGCGATATCAGCGTGCGCAGAGCTGCTGAAAAACACCTGGCGCAGATGGAAGGCCGGTACCGCGGGCTCTTGGAAGCGGCGCCAGATGCCATGGTGGTAGTGAATCCAGCCGGAGAGATCGTACTGCTGAACGTGCAAGCCGAAAAGCAGTTCGGATACCAGCGCGATGAGCTCGTCGGGCAGAAAGTGAAGAACATCATTCCGGAAGGTTTTGCCGAACGGCTGATAGCAGACGGAACGAGAAGCGCGGCGGAAGCGCTAGCACAACAGATCGGAACGGGAATCGAGCTTATTGGACGTCGGAAAAATCGAAGCGCATTTCCGATCGAGATCATGTTGAGCCCTCTGGAAAGCGCCGAGGGGACGCTAGTGACGGCGGCGATTCGCGACATCAGCGTGCGCAAGATTGCCGAAAAGCATCTGGCGCAGATGGAAGGACGATACCGCGGGCTTTTGGAAGCGGCACCGGATGCGATGGTAGTGGTGAATCAGAGCGGAGCCATCGTGCTGCTGAATGTGCAAGCGGAAAAACAGTTTGGATACAGCCGGGATGAACTCGTCGGCCAGAAGGTAAAGAACATCATTCCGGAGGGATTCGCGGAACGGTTAGTGTCCGACGCACTTCGCTCCGTGGAAGATGCGCTGGCTCAGCAGATCGGCACAGGAATTGAGCTCAATGGGAAGCGGAAGAACGGAACTGAGTTTCCGATCGAGATCATGCTGAGCCCGTTGGAGAGCGCCGAGGGAATTCTGGTGACTGCGGCTGTCCGCGACATAACCGCGCGCAAGCAGGCCGAAGCGAATCTTCTGAATAAGGTGGAGGAATTAAACCGCTCGAATGAGGAACTTGGGCAGTTCGCCTACATCGCCTCTCACGATTTGCAAGAGCCTCTGCGGATGGTGGCCAGCTACACGCAGCTCCTATCCAGGCGCTACAAAGGAAAGCTGGATTCCGATGCCGATGAATTTATTGCTTTCGCCGTGGACGGAGCCAGCCGCATGCAGCGGTTGATCCAGGACTTGCTGGCCTACTCGCGCGTTGGCACAAAAGGGAGGGATATGGTTGAAGTCTCCAGCGAGGAAGCGCTGCAACAGGCGCTCATAAACCTGCGAGGCGCCATTGAGGAAAAGGGCGCCCTTGTGACCCATGACTCGCTGCCCTCGGTCATCGCGGACGACATGCAACTGATCCAGCTGTTTCAAAATCTTGTCGGCAATGCCATCAAGTACCAAAGCTCTGATGTTCCCCGGGTTCACATCACCGCCGTCAGAAGTGGCGCAAACAAATGGACATTTTCGGTGAAAGATAACGGACTCGGGATTGACCCTCAATACTTCGAAAAAATCTTTGGCATGTTCCAGCGTCTTCACAAGCGCGAAGAATTTGCCGGCACCGGCATCGGCTTGGCCATCTGCAAGAAGATTGTCGAACGACACGGCGGCAACATTTCGGTTGAGTCAGAGCCTGGGCGCGGTTCCACGTTCCGCTTCGCCTTGGCGGAAAGTCAGGTCAAAGGATGAACCTCATCGGAGGAGATGGTATGCCCATAGAAGTTCTTTTGGTTGAAGACAGCCCCGGCGATGTCCGGTTGACGCAGGAGGCCTTCCGCGACGCCAATCCCTCCATCCACATGCACGTGGCTTCCGACGGGGTGGAAGCCATGGCTTTTCTAAGGCGCGAGGGGAATCACGCCCATGCTCCCCGTCCCGAGCTCATCTTGCTGGATCTAAACTTGCCCAAAATGGATGGCCGCGAGGTGCTGGCTCACATCAAGGAGGACGCCAACCTGAAAACCATCCCCACCGTAATTCTCACCACATCCGAAGCGGAAGCGGACATCGTGAAAAGCTATCAGCTCCAGGCGAACTGCTACCTCAGCAAGCCTGTGCAGTTAGACGCTTTTGAGGCCCTGGTGAAGAGCATCAACGATTTCTGGCTGACCAAAGTCAAGTTGCCACAGCAGAGACAAAACGGATGATCAGAAAGTCGCTTAGGTTGCTCCTGCTGGTCGAGGACAACCCCGGAGACGCTCGTTTGCTCCGGGAAATGCTCAATGAGGCAGGCGCGCACAATACCGAAATGACGCAGGCCGAGAGCATGGGCGAGGCCGAGAGGCATCTTGCGCAGGCACTCTTTGACATTGTCTTGCTCGATCTGGGGCTGCCGGATGCGCAAGGATTAGAGGCCGTCCGGCGAGCTCGTGCAGTCGCCCCTCGCGTCCCGCTCGTGGTGCTGACGGGCTTGGACGACGAAGCGCTGGCCACTCGAGCGCTGCAAGAAGGCGCGCAGGACTACCTCATCAAAGGCCAGATCGAGACGCGTGGTCTTCTAAGGGCCCTACGCTACGCCATTGAGCGCAAGGGCCTGGAGGAGGCGCTGTTTGTGGTGAAGGAGCGCGCTCAAGTCACGCTCAACTGCATCGGCGACGCGGTGGTCTGCACTGACATCGAGGGAAATATCACCTTCCTGAATCTCGTCGCCGAAAAAATGACGGGCTGGCCGTGGGAAGAAGCGGTGGGGCGGCCCATGACCGAGGTGTTTCGAATTCAAGGTGCCGCGACACACGATGCCACTCCGAACCCAACGGTAGCGGCCTTGGAGCAGAACAGAACCGTGCACCTGCCATCGAATTGTATTCTCATCCGGCGCGATGGATTTGAGATGCCGATCGAAGACTCCGTTGCCCCCATCCATGATCGTGAAGGAAAAGCGACCGGTGCCGTCATCGTCTTTCGCGACGTGAGCGCTGCTCGCGCCATGGCCGAGCATATGACCCACTCGGCCCAGCACGACTTTCTGACCGGCTTGCCTAATCGCATGCTCCTGAACGATCGCGTAAACCAGGCCATCGCTTTTGTTGGGCGTCATTCGAAGAAAGTCGCAGTACTCTTTTTGGATTTGGACGGCTTTAAACACATCAACGATTCCCTCGGGCATCCCATCGGCGACAAACTCCTTCAATCCATCGCAAAACGTCTCGTGGGGTGCGTGCGCTGCACGGATACAGTGAGCCGGCAAGGAGGGGACGAGTTTGTAATCTTGCTTTCCGAGATGGCACAACAGGAAGATGCGGCTATCTCAGTGCTGAGAATCCTGGAAGCTGTGGCAAAGGCTCATTCCATCGACCAGCACGACCTTCACCTCACCGCAAGTATTGGCGTGAGCGTGTACCCTGACGACGGGGAAGACGCCGAGACGCTCATCAAAAATGCGGACACAGCCATGTATCAGGCCAAGGAAAATGGACGGCAGAGCTACCAATTTTTCAAGTCGGTCATGAACGTCCGTGCCGTGGAGCGTCAATCTATCGAGGAAAGCCTGCGGCGCGCCCTTGAACGAAAAGAATTCTCGGTGCATTACCAGCCCAAGGTCAGGCTCGCCACTGGAGAGATAACCGGTGCGGAAGCCCTCCTACGCTGGAACCATCCGACTCGTGGTCCTGTCTCGCCGGCGAAGTTTATTCCCGTCGCCGAGGATTGCGGCCTCATTCTGCCGATTGGCCATTGGGTCCTTCGTGAAGCCTGCAAGCAGGCCCGCGCCTGGCTGGACGCGGGTCTGCCGCTGGGTTCTGTCGCGGTGAATATCTCCTCGATGGAGTTCCGTGAAGATCATTTTCTCGAGAATGTGTTCACGACTCTTAGCGAAACTGGCCTTGATCCTAGATTTCTCGAGTTGGAACTTACCGAGAGCGTTTTGATGAAGCGCGTCGAGTCTGCCGCCTCTGTTCTGAAGACTTTGAGAACCCGGGGCGTGCAGATTGCTGTCGATGACTTCGGTACGGGCTATTCCAGCTTGAGCTATCTGAGGAAGTTTCCTATCGATGCGCTGAAGATCGACCAATCGTTTGTCCGGCAAATCACTTCCGCCCCAGACGACTCGACCATCGTGACCGCGGTGATTAGCATGGGCCGCAGCCTAAAGTTGCGCGTCGTTGCCGAGGGAGTGGAAACCCAGGAGGAGTTGGCATTTCTTCGGGCTCGCCAGTGCGATGAAGCGCAAGGATTCCATTTCAGCCGGCCCGTGCCCCCCGAGCAATTCGCCATTTTGCTTAAGAACGGAATTCCTGAAGCGTCAGTTGTGGTTCATCGATGACTGTGCGTCTTGCAATCGGACCAATCTTTCAAGACCCACGCAAGGGTCGTTTATTCAAAGATGGATATGGGCATGGGCCTTTTGTTCACGACGGCAGAGCCCGATCAACTCCGCATCCTGGGTTCCTGGCTGCACGAGTTGAGTGGTGGCGGGATGGATCAAGAGGAGCAGCCGACCGTCTTTCTGCAGCGCGAGCCCGCAAAGAGCCCGGATGTTGAACTTCGGGAACTTCGGAAAATCGTCAGCGAACTGGTTGCCCTGCTAAACGGCAAAAACATCCTGGACGATTCCTAGGGGATGGCCCTGCTGAGGAAGCTTTCCAAGTAATTGGATTGGGAGAAAATATTAATTTCGTTTGGCCGATCTAAACAATCCGAACGATCCGCAAGCAAGCCAAGTTGACGAAGACATGTTCTCGGCATGTAGCCTTAAACCATGCTGGGTGACGGAATGAGGTTTTCGCAACGATGGTCAACATGCTCAATACTGCCCTGGCAATAACCCTGTTCTTGCCGGGTTCTGTCAAAGCCCCGAAAGGATACAACCAACTGTGCTGTTGAGCATCACATATTGTGCAGGAGAAGGAATGTCAGTAAAAAGCGTCCAATTTGCGGTTGCAACGCACATCATGGCCGCGCTGGGTTACTTCCAAGGCGCGGAAATCTCGTCAGCGATCCTGGCCGAGAGTGTGAACGCCGACCCTACGTTCGTTCGAAAGTCCCTCTCCAAGCTCTCGAAAGCAGGCTTGGTCGTAACAAAGCGGGGCAAGAGCGGAGCAAGCATGCTTTCACGTTCTCCGCGACGGATCACGCTGCTCGACATATACCGTGCCAGTGCAGCGCCGCCGGCATTTGCGATTCATTCGTATCCGGTAGACAAGAGGTGCCCGGTCAGCTGTCACCTCAAGGAGTGCATGTCGGGGCTGCTTTCTCAGGCGCAGAGCAGCTTCGAGAGATCACTCGCGAAAATCACCCTGGCCCATCTGGTTGGCCGGATCCGGCACAAGACACGCTGACTTTTTTTGATTCTAATTGTGCATATTATAAGAACAATAAACCAGGAGAATTACGAAAATGCTGACGGAAACGGAACTGGCATCGGACGAGCGGGTGGAGAACAAGAAGCGGCGAATCAGTGGGCGAACTTCGGCCAAGCTGTGGGTTGCCGCCGCCCTAGCAGGGATGGTGTTTCTGGCAGCATGGCTCAAGTATTCGCCTAGGGCGAGCGGAAGTTCCGCCGCTGCTCCGCCCGTTGCGCTTCCACAAGTCGTGGTGAGCAAGCCGTTGGCGGAAGACATCGATACACGGTTGGGGTTCCTTGGTCAATTCGCGGCGGTTTCGCAAGTCGAACTGCGCGCACAAGTGGGCGGTACGCTCACGGGAATATTTTTCAAGGATGGGGACGTTGTTCGGAATGGCGACCTGCTTTTCACAATTGATGCTCGACCCTACGAAATCACACTTGCGGAAGCGGACGCCCAGCTTGAGGTTGCCTCGGCTCGACTGGAACTGGCTGACCGGCAACTTGACCGTGCCAAAGATCTGGAGCAAAGCAACGCTGGATCGGTCGAAAACGTGGACCAGCGCATATCCGATCAGCGTTCGGCGCGCGCTGCGGTCGAAGAAGCCAAAGCCCGAATCCGTGACGCACGGTTCGACCTCGATCATTGCCGGATTACGGCGCCTTTCACAGGGCGCATGGGCACGCATCTGGTTTCGGTAGGCAATTTGATTGCTGGCAGCCGCACAGCGACGAGTCCGACGACACTGCTCGCAACGCTCGTGTCGCTGGATCCGATATACCTTGATTTTGACATGAGCGAGTCCGATTTCCTCGCGTACTCCAAGTATCACGCGCACCTCAAGGGAGGACATGTCCTGAAGGTTGAGGTTGCGTTTGGCAACGACAATGAGTACGCCCGAAGCGGTGCATTCGATTTCCTGGACAATGTCCTTGACCGTTCGAGTGGCACGATCCACGCCAGGGCTACGGTTGCGAATTCCGATCTGGTTTTGACTCCCGGCCTGTTCGCTCGTGTTCGACTCGTCGTCGCTCCTCCTTCACCGACCCTCCTCGTGCCGGACAGCGCCGTGCTGCCTGACCAATCGCAACACATGGTTATGACGGTTTCGGCGGACGGGACGGTCGCGCCGAAGCGAGTGGAGGTAGGGGAGATTCGCGACGGCTTGCGAGTGATCCGGTCCGGGCTCGCACCGAGCGACCGGGTCATCGTGGACGGACTACTGCACGCCGCGCCCGGAACCAAAGTCGCCACTGAGGACGGCACGATCCGTCACGCCAGTGGCCGGGACTAGAGAGAGCCCAAAATGCGCCTGACACATTTCTTTATCGAACGCCCTCGCTTCGCGACCGTACTAAGCGCTTTCGTGACGCTGCTCGGCTTGGGTGCGCTCGCGATTCTGCCCGTCGCACAATACCCGGAAATCGTCCCGCCCACGGTGCAGATCACCACGGTGTACCCGGGCGCATCCGCGGATACGGTGGCACGCACCGTAGCGACCCCGCTCGAACAGCAGATCAATGGCGTCGAGAACATGCTCTACATGAGCAGTCAGTCGACCGGAGACGGCAGACTCACGATCACAGTTACCTTCCGCATCGGCACCGACTTGAACGTCGCACAGATGTTGACGCAAAACCGTGTCGAGGACGCTTTGCCACGGTTGCCAGATGACGTACAGCGTCTCGGGGTGCAAGTCAGGAAAGCGACACCGAGCATACTCCTGGCCATCCACGTCTACTCGCCGGATAGTTCGCGCGACAACCTGTATCTCTCAAACTACACAACCTTGCATATCAAGGACATCCTCGCGCGCCTCGAAGGTGTCGGAGATGTGCAGTTCCAGGGCGGCCGCGAGTACGCCATGCGCATCTGGCTCGAACCCGACAAGGTCGCGGCGAACAATCTAAATGGCAGTGAGGTGCTCGCGGCACTGCGCGCCCAGAACCTGCAGGTCTCGGCCGGGATTCTGAATCAGCCGCCGGTTCCTGGACAGGAGGCCTACCAGATCAACGTCGAGGCACTCGGCAGGCTGTCCACGCCTGAGCAATTCGGTGACATCGTCGTCAAATCCGATAAGCAAGGAAGGGTGACCCGGGTGCGCGACATCGGCCGAGTCGAAGTTGGCGCCGCTGATTATGGATCCACTTCCTACATGGATCGCAGTGACGCTACGGCGCTCCTGATCTACGCGCAACCGGGCGCAAACTCGCTTGCGGTCGAACATAAGGTCCTCTCGGCGATGAAAGACCTGAAGAAGGAGTTCCCCCAGGGCGTCGATTACAAAATCATCTACGATCCGACGATTTTCATCGCCAAATCGGTCCGCGAAGTGGTCATCACGATCTTCATCGCCATCCTCCTCGTGCTCGCTGTCGTGTTCCTGTTTCTGCAAAACTGGAGAGCCTCGATTATCCCGGTGATTGCCATTCCGGTCTCTCTCGTCGGTACGTTTGCGGTTCTGTATGCGCTCGGGATATCGCTGAACAACCTTTCACTATTTGGGCTGGTTCTCGCGGTCGGCATTGTCGTCGATGACGCGATCGTCGTCGTTGAAAATGTCGAACGCAATATGCGCTCCGGTATGTCGGCGTCGGATGCCGCTCACAAGACGATGGACGAAGTCGGCGGAGCGCTGATCTCGATCGCGCTCACGTTGTGCGCAGTTTTTGTTCCATCCGCATTTCTCTCCGGAATCTCGGGACTCTTCTTTCGGCAGTTTGCCGTGACAATCGCCGCATCGACGGTCATTTCGTGCTTTGTCTCGCTGACCCTGAGTCCGGCTCTGTGCGCGGTGCTCTTCAAAGACCACGATCCGCAAGGTGCTCCGTCGCATGGCCTGGTGGGTCGTTTTCTCCATTCGGGTTTTGGCTGGTTTAATCGCGGCTTCGAGAGTTTGTCGAACGGATATGGAAAACTGACACGCCGTCTGGTGGCCGGAGTGGCCATTGTTCTCGTGATCTACGTTGCGCTGATCGGCGTTGCCGGGCTGGAGTTCTCGCGAGCGCAAACGGGTTTCATTCCGGAGCAGGATCAGGGATACCTGATCACCATCGTTCAGCTTCCTCCCGGAGCGACGCTCGCGCGGACAGAGGAGGTGGTGAAGCAGGCGACCGATATCATCCTCAATACGCGCGGCGTTGAACACGTTGCTCCCTTCGCGGGCCTTGATGCGACGACGTCGACGGTTGCGTCCAATTCCGGGACGATTTTTTCCGGCCTGCCCTCCCTCTACAACCACGAAATTCCCGGAGTCACGGCAAACACGGTATTAGCCGACCTGCGCGCACGCTTGTCGGTGATCAAGGATGCGCGCGTGCTAACCATCCCGCCTCCTCCGGTCCAGGGCCTCGGGACTGCCGGTGGATTCAAGATGATGCTGGAGGACCGCGCCGGGCTTGGTTCGGATGCTGTTGTGGCGGCGGCGAATGATTTGGTCGCTGCTGCGAACAAGGATCCGCACTTCGCCGGGGCGTTTACTTTATTCAACACCGGATCACCCTCCGTCTACGCGGACATCGATCGCGTGAAAGCGGAGAAGGTTGGAGTTACCCCGACGGACGTGTTTTCGACGCTGCAAGTCTATCTCGGCTCCCAATATGTGAACGATTTCAACTTACTGGGCAGAACCTACGAAGTGGTCGTCCAAGCCGATGGTCAATATAGACGCAACCAGCCGGACATCACGCGGCTGAAAGTACGCAACACTTCCGGTGAAATGGTGCCAATTGGGACGGTGGCACTGCTGAAGGACAACACGATCCCGTACCGCGTGCCACGCTACGATCTCTTCCCAGCCGCGGAGGTGCAAGGAGTCGCAGCTCCGGGTGTCGCCTCTGGTACCGCGCTGCTCCGGATGGAAGAGCTTGCCCACCAGGTTCTCCCGCAGGGAGTCGGGTTCGAGTGGACGGATCTCTCCTTCCAAGAACAGCAACACGGAACTCCCACGCTCGTTGTCTTCGGCGCAGCCGCTCTCTTCGTGTTCCTAGTGCTCGTAGCGCAGTACGAAAGCTGGAAGTTGCCGATGGCGATCGTTCTGATCGTGCCGATGTGCCTCCTCGCATCCGTAACTGGGCTGGTCGCGCGAGGGTTGCCGATCGACATTCTGGCGCAGATCGGTTTCGTCGTACTTGTCGGCTTGGCCGCAAAAAACGCGATCCTGATTGTTGAATTCGCACGCCAGAAGGAAGAAGACGGTGCTGACGCCGGAGAGGCGGCTGTACATGCCGCACGCACACGCCTCCGCCCGATCTTGATGACCTCCTTCGCGTTCATCCTGGGGGTTGCTCCGCTGGCCGTCGCGACGGGAGCAGGCGCCGAAATGCGCAGGTCCCTGGGTACGGCCGTGCTGTTCGGGATGTTGGGGGTGACCGGCTTCGGCCTTCTCTTCACACCTGCTTTTTACACTTTCGTTCGCAATTTCGGCCGTAACCGTAAGGAACGCGGATTGAGTCAAGCCGCGCTCAAAGCGACGGCGATCATTCTTGCCCTCAGCCTATTGGCAGGTGGTTGTGCCGTGGGTCCACGCTATGTGAAGCCCACGACCAATCTCGCTCCGTTTCATAATCTCGCCGGCGTCAGTGCGACGAAGCCGGAGTTTTCGGCACCACCTCTTGAAAGTTGGTGGACGGGCTTCAACGACCCGATGCTTGTGACTGTCGTACAACGCGCCCTGGACCAAAATCTCGATCTTGCCGCTGCGTTTGCGCGTGTCCGCCAGGCCCGAGCGGCAGCCGCGGCGGCGGGCGCGCAACTTCTGCCCACGGCCGATTTGGAGGCAACGGGGACGGCGGTCCACCAGAGCGTTGTGAGTTCGTTTGGTTCTGTTGCCAACGGTTTTCCAGGCTACAGCCGCGATCAGCGGGAATACACAGTTGGAGCCGCGGCGAGCTGGGAAATCGATCTGTCCGGAGGGCTGCGCCGCGGCAAAGCTGCAGCTGCTGATGAATTCCAAGCTGCACAGGCCGACCAGGTTGGAACTCGAATCACCGTCGCCGCCGAGGCGGCGGATGCCTACGTTCAGGTGAGGGAGTATCAGGCGAGGCTTGCGGTCGCGCAGCAACTCATCGATACCGATTCACATCTTTTGGAGTTGGTCGAAGTGCGTCGGCGAGTCGGAGTGGCAGATGACCGAGAGGTTGCCCAAGCAGAAGCGCTTCTCAAACAGGCCAAGTCAACAGTGCCCTCCTTGCGTGTGGCCCTTGAAGCCCAGCTGAACCGGCTCGACGTCCTCATGGGTGCTCAACCGGGAACGTACGCGGAAGAGCTTTCCAAGCCTGGCACGATTCCCGGAATTCCGGCGATTGGAGGCGCCGACCAGCCTCTGGATGTCTTGCGCCGCCGACCCGATATTATTGCGGCCGAGCGCCGGCTTGCCGCGTCGAACGAGCGAATCGGTGTTGCGATTTCGGACTACTACCCAAAGGTTTCGCTTTCCGGCGTGCTCGGTTTCGATAGCACGAGCGGGGGCACGCTTTTTAACGGAAAGGCGTTTCAGCCCGTTGGGACGGGAGCGCTGCGGTGGCGGCTTTTCGATTTTGGAAAGGTCGCAGCTGAGGTCGCCCAATCTCGCGGCGCCTACGCCGAAGCACTTGCCGAGTACCGGCAAGCCGCCTTGAGAGCCACCGAAGACGTAGAGAACGCGTTGATGGAGCTTGCGCAAACACAGGTGCGCCTCGAGGAGTTGCAAGGTGAGGTCACGTCTCTTACGCGGGCCCGCGATCTTTCGGAACGGGCCTACAAGGCCGGCGCAATTCCGCTGACCGACGTTCTTAATGCGGATAGTCAACTTCTCGTTGCACGGAACGATGTGGAGAGCACCCGAGCGGATGCGGCCCGCGCCGCCGTGCGAACCTTCCGCGCGCTTGGCGGCGGGTGGGACGTACACAGCAACCCGTCGATCGCTGCGGTGAAATGAGGGTGATGGAAGGGCAGAAACAAAAACCAACTATGGACAGGGCAATGACCAAGGAACATAGCTTCGTCGCGGGCGATTATTCTGATCGCGATCTATACGTAAGTTCTTGGACTCAGGAACGCGCCCTAAACACGGCGATCGTCAGTGCTGAGATCAGTGAAAGCTTCGAAGAGTATCTTGAGATCTTCGAGGCCTTTTACGCCGACGATATCGAGGTAGGCAGCGAAACCGCGGAAGAACCGATTCGTGGAAAGGATAGAGTGCGCTCACTCTTGACCACCTTCCTCATTCCGCTTCACGTGATGGCCGAAGTCGGTGGTTTATCGATATCCATTCGACAGACCGCCATTCCTGGAGATGTTGCAGGCGAGACGCATTCCGCGTGGACGCTCCACTTGGTCGGCGTGTCCGGCAGGACGTGCACGATGACTTGGCGGGCCCTCCGGAAATGGAACGGGGCGCGGGTAGTGTACGAGTATCACTATGACGAGCAGCAGAACGGAGGCCCCCTGACCTCCGATGACTTGAGTTTCAACGCGGCGAACCTGCCGCAGTGTTGAGGAGATGAAGCCATGGGAAACGAAGACTCTTACGTAGCTCTCGGGCTGAAAGTATGGAAAGCCCAAATCGATCGGGCGGACAAGCTTTTTGGAGGCCTCTCGTCCGAGGAGGTTCTGCGGGAAATAGCGCCTGGCAGGAACAGGCTACTTTACTTGTGGGGACATCTCACAGCCATACACGACGCGATGCTGCCGCTGTTGGGGCTGAGTGAACGACTTCATCCCGAGTTTGATGTCGCCTTCGTCTCGAATCCCGACAAATCGCGAGCCGACATTCCTTCGCACGAACAGGTGCGCCAAGCATGGAACAACGTAAACGATGAACTGTCGAGGCACTTTGAAAGAATGTCGTGGTCTGACTGGCTGCAGCGGCACTCCGCTGTGTCGACAGAAGATTTCGCAAAAGATACTTCGCGCAATCGCTTCGCTATCCTGCTGAGCCGCACGAACCATCTGTCCTATCACCTTGGCCAGGCGGTTCTCGGACGCAAGTGACCGACCCTGAAGCATCGGAACTCGCGAGTTCAGAGCTCGGCAACAAGGGAGAAAGACAATGCCTAAAAGGCTCGAAGGCAAGGTCGCTGTCATCACCGGAGGGACAGAAGGGATTGGCTTGGCTGCGGCAAAGCTTTTCGTCAAAGAGGGTGCCTATGTCTTCATCACAGGCCGCCGCCAGACGGAACTCGACAAGGCCGTGGAGGCGATCGGCAGCAATGTTTCTGGTGTTCAAGGAGACGTTGCCAAATTGCCCGACCTTGATCGTCTTTACGAGACCATCTTTAAAGTGAAGGGGCGGATCGATATTGTTTTCGCCAACGCGGGCGTTGCCGAATTTGTTTCCTTTGGGGCCGTCAGCGAAGAACATTTCGACAAGCTATTCAACATCAATGTAAGGGGAACGCTGTTTACGGTGCAAAAGGCACTGCCGCTCCTGAAGGATGGTAGTTCGATCATTCTCAACGGCTCCGTCGCGAGTGTTAAAGGTACGGGCGGCTTCGGTGTCTATGCGGCGGGTAAAGCTGCCGTTCGCTCCTTCGTGCGAACCTGGACTACAGACCTGAAGGACCGTCGTATCCGCTCAAACGTGGTTAGTCCGGGTCCGATCAATACTTCGCTGGCTAATCGACAATCCGCCGACGTGATTGCGCGGATTGTCTCCACTATCCCAATGGGACGCATGGGAGAACCTGAGGAAGTTGCCAAGGTGGCGTTGTTTCTGGCGTCGGATGACTCCAGTTTCGTCACGGGTATCGAACTGTTCGTTGACGGCGGCAGAGCTCAGATCTAACCGGAACACAAATGGAAAGTTTTAAACAGGACAAGACGAACTGAGAGTCATTCCACGCCCTCGCGAAAGACGGATATCAGATAGCAAGGCAGTGTCGCCCAATCACAGCACCGAACTCGTCTGGGGCGCAAGATGAGCACGTTAACAAATATTTTTGATGTCCTACTTGGGCTACTCTTCCTTTTCCTCGCATCCATCTTGCTTCTCCACCGGGCCCTCTGGCCTCTCCTCACCCGCACTCTGTTCCGCATGACCGACATAGAATTGCTAGTCCAAAGCCAAATAGGAAAAACAGCTTGCCTACGGTGATGTCCAGCGTCACCTCGCCCAGTGGAAAACATTCCGGGGCATCGCGATCACTGTTCCGACGATCATATGACACCATCTATTGCTTGACGTATAACTCATGGCGTAAGTACTCTGTGCGTGTCATTCAGAGCTTTGGCTCGAAGGAAACTGACGACCTCTTTCACTATCACCACAGCAGGCGGTTCCGCTCCATTGAGCGGGTCGCTCTGCGGAAATTACTCCAACTTCGCGCTGCGACGGAGCTGCGCGTTTTGGCTTCGCCGCCTGGAAATCAGTGGAAGCATTGCGAGGCAATCGGAAAGGGCAGCACTCGATTCGCATCAATGTGGGCGAATCTGTTTTGTCTGGCGTGAAGGCCATTGCTACGATGTGGAAATCGTCGACTATCACTAGCGGGAAGAAAGATGAATATGAGCAAGTCGGAAGGGTTAATGCCTCCTGTGCATCCGGGTGAAGTCCTCCGTGAGGACTTTATGAAGCCGCTCGGCCTGACAGTCAACAGGCTTGCACTCGAACTGCACGTGCCTGCTACTCGCATCGGCGAAATAGTACACGAGCGGCGCCGAATCACGGCGGAAACTGCGCTGCGCTTGGCACGCTACTTCAACACGAACGCCGAGTTCTGGCTGAACCTCCAAAATTTATTTGATCTGGAAGTTACAAGGCGTTCTGGCAAGATCTCAGAGATAGAGCGTCGGGTGCACCCTGCGCCTGCTCTGGTGTCCTGAAACTGTTCACGAGAACCGCGTTTGCGGGCCTGATGAAGTCGCCTGAGTTCAACAGCGAACAAGAAAAAAACACCTTTACATGACACTATGATTTTCTGGAAGCAAATTGTGAGAATGCAACTTCATAAACGCTTGAATGTAAGAGAGCTGGCTCCCCGGGCTAGATTCGAACTAGCAACCCTTCGGTTAACAGCCGAACAACTAATTTAATCAGAACTTGCCGGGGTTGGTGCTAATCGAAGGAATTCAGCAAGTTGCGATGAAACGGGACGAATCACTTTCTCCTTCTTTATTCACCTTTCGTTCGGATTTTGCCGCCATTCGCCACCATTAGTATTACGTTTTTATGACAGCGCGTACCGTTACCGACTCGGCTCGGTTCTCTTCGGTTGCAGCCCCTCGAACGCTGATCTGCGTCTGGTGGGGTCGAGGAACGACGCCATACCCCGTAGGTTACACAGGACAGTGCGTCGGCGCGTTCAGCTCGAGGTCACGCCGAGTACTGAAAAAAGTCATCGTCTACCACCCGCGTCGACCTCACGGAGCTGACCCACTACGCGAATCCCGAGAATCTTGGCACGCTTGCTCATGCGTACACATGAGTGTACACTCATGGTGAGGAGCATCCCCATGACCACGATCAAAGTCGGCGTGCGCGAGTTCCGCGAACGGATCGCCAGTTTCCTGGAATCGGACACTCCAGTTGCTGTCACTCGGCGCGGCGAGACTCTCGGTGTCTACGTTCCCACG